>SR_TP_S13solDRAFT_1000271_pt1 | contig 23493 bp, 16 predicted proteins | sample SodReaTP_S13sol_FD_11159 | JGI IMG/M metagenome (IMG submission 11159)
GAGGACAGACGCTGCAGAGAGGTCTGCAGGGCGCCCTGGGAGCTGGTCAGGTTGCGCTGGGCGGTGAGCGACAGCACGTTGGTATTGATGATCTGGGCCATTCAGGCTTCTCAGTTGTACTTGTAGAGACCATTCCAACAGCGCCCGCGGGCACCCGAGTGCGGCAACAATTCTCCGCCTGAAGGCAAATATCGGCCGAATGGACAAAAGCTTTAGGTGATTTTTGGGATTTTTTGCCACACACATCCTGCCCGCCCATGGCACCGTTCGGCGGCCACGGGCCGCCCTATGGGGCTGGTTCTTTGATTTCGAGACTATTTGAGATCAAAACCGATCCTCTCGCAGAGGCGCAGAGGACGCCAGGAAACCCTTTTCGAATCTTTTCCTTTGCGGCTTTGCGCCTTGGCGAGAGAAAGGCCTTCCTCCACAGCCCATAGGGCGGGCCGTGCCCGCCGCCCCTGCCCGTCCATGGCACCGTTCGGCGGCCACGGGCCGCCCTATGGGGCTGTTCTTTGATTCCGAGACTATTTGAGATCAAAAGCGGTCCTCTGGCAGAGACGCAGAGGACGCCAGGAAACCCTTTTAAAATCTTTTCCTTTGCGACTTTGCGCCTTGGCGAGAGAAAGATCTTCTCGACACAGGCCATAGGGCGGGCCGTGCCCGCCGCCCCTGTCGCCGACCATGGCACCGTCCGGCGGCCATGGGCCGCCCTATGGGCTCGGGTAAGACTCAACCACAAAAGTTTTCTCCGCGTCCTCTGCGTCTTGGCGAGAGTAAGGCCTTTTGCGACTTTGCCTCGGACCATAGGGCGGGCCGTGCCCGCCGCTTGCATCGCCACTTGTCTCTCCGGGCTTTGTCCTGCATGTTATTAAGCATCTTCGTATGAGCGGACAGGACCCCATGGCTGCGGCCAATCTTCCAGGACGATTCTGCGCCTTCCCGGCCCGGCATATGGCCCGGCTCGCCCTGTGGCTGACCCTCCTGCTGGGGCTGCTCGCCTGCACCCCGCCTCCACCGGATCCCCTACGTATCGCCGTCGGCCCCTTTCCCGGCTATGAACCCATCTACCTGGCCAGGGACCTCGGTCTGCTGGACAGTAACCAGATCCGCCTGGTGGAGTACGCACCCGGCTCCCAGAGCCTGCGGGCCTACAGGAACGGTGTCGTGGATGGCGCGGCGCTGACCGCGGACGAGGTGCTGTTGCTGGCGCGGGAGGGCTACAACCCCCGGATCATCGCCGTGCTGGACCAGTCCAACGGCATTGATGTGGTCATGGCGCGCCCCGAGATCGTCGCCCTCTCTGACCTGCGCGGACGGCGCATCGGCGTGGAGAACACGGCCCTGGGGGCCTATTTCCTCAGCCGGGTGCTGTATTTCGCCGGCCTGGGCCGGGATGAAGTGGAACTGGTGACCGTGGAGCTGGCCGAACACACCCGGGCCTACAGCCAGGGCCGGGTGGATGCCCTGATCACCTTCGCCCCGCAACGAGAGCTGTTGCGGGCCGCGGGGGCACATCAGCTGTTCGACAGCAGCCTGATCCCCGGGGAAATCCTGGACCTGCTGGTGGTGCGGGAGGCGGTGCTGGATAAGCGTGCGGACGCGGTCGTGCATTTACTCACGGGCCTGTTCGCTGCCCTGGACTACCTGAAGCGGGACCCGGCGGACGCCGTGCAGCGCATGGCGCCCCGGGTCAGCATGGAGCCCGCGGCATTTCACGAAGCCCTGACTGAACTGCACCTCCCCGACCAGGAGCACAATCGAGAACTCCTTGGCGGCGACCCCTCCCCCCTGGAAACCACCCTGACCGGCATCATGGAGATCATGCTCGAGGAAGGCCTCCTGGATGAGCCTGTGAACATCCATCGGCTGATTCGCCCCGCCCCCCTCACCGCCGTCGCCCGGCAACCGGGGGGCTGAGCCATGCGCCTGCGTTATCTCATGCCAGCGCTGCTGGTGGGTCTGGCCCTGGTGGGCGGACTGATCTCCTATCAAACGGGTACCGATGTGGCCAGGGCACAGGTACAGGCCACGGAGACGGAAAACCTCAGGCGCCTGATGAACCGCCTGCAGGAAAATCTGGAATACCTGTTCCGTCACAACGGCCAGCAACGGGTACACGAGGAGATGGCCGCGCTGAGTATTGAGCCGCACCTGACACTCGCCCTGGTCAGCAACTCAGAAGGACAGGTACTTGGCTCCATGCACCGTGCGGACCAGGGTCTGTATGCCCTGACACTCACCGAATCGGGTCTGAGTGAAGAATGGCGCACCCGGGTATCAGATGCATTGCGCGCACCAGGCCAGATGACATCAGGCACGGTCACACAGTCCGCTGATGGACAATACCTGCTGGGCCTTTACCCCATCGTGCTGGGAAGCGAACCCGGCGAACTGCGGCCCACCCGGATGGGCCTGCTGGTGGTCCAGGCAGACCTTGGACACTTTCACCAGAACGCCCAACGCCTGGTAGAACGCCAGAGCCTGACCTTCGTGGTGCTGCTGCTCATGGTGGCCCTGCTGGCGGGTTTCCTCACCCACCTGATCGTCACGCGGCGCCTGGACCGCCTGCTGGAGGCGACCCGTCGCCTGGGCAGTGGCGATCTTGGCGCCCGTACCGGCTTGTCGGGCAACGATGAACTGGCCCGGGTGGGACAGGATTTCGACCTGATGGCCGAACGCATCGAGGCGGCGCAAAAGGACCTGGCGGAGAACGCCAAGCGCCTGCGCCGTGCCCAGTCCATGGGTCTCATGGGCGACTGGGAATGGGAGCCCCGCACAGGCATGCTCAGCTGGTCCCGGGAGGTCTTCCGGATCTTCGGGGTCACGCCAGAGCACTTCTCGCCCAGCTACGACAATTTTCTCGCCAGCATTCACCCGGAGGACCGCCCCGGCCTGCTGGCCGTGATCGAGGCCTGCCGCGCCACCGGTGAAAGCTATGCCATGGACCACCGAATCCTGCGTCCCGATGGCAGCGTGCGCGTGGTCCATGGCCAGGGCGAAGTCATCCGCGACGCCCAAGGGCGCATCGTGCGCCTGCGGGGCATCATTCAGGACATCACCGAACGCAAGCAGGTGGAAGAGGCCCTGTTCGAAGCCAAGGAGCGGGCCCTGGTGACCCTGCATTCCATCGGCGATGCGGTGATCACCACCGACTCGGACGGCGTTGTCAGCTACCTCAACCCCGTGGCCGAATCCCTCACCGGATGGCGCACGGAGGATGCCGCCGGCCAGCCCCTGGACAAGGTATTTCGCATCTTTAACGAGTTCACCCTGCAACCCACCCAGAACCCGGTACAGACCTGTCTGCAGGAAGGTCGCATCGTGGGTCTGGCCAACCACACCGTACTCATCAGCCGGGACGGGGCCACCCGGGCCATCGAGGATTCCGCTGCGCCTATTCGCGACCGTCATGGCCGGGTCCTGGGTGTGGTGCTGGTGTTCCACGACGTGAGCAAGACCCGCCAGATGGCCCGCCAGCTCTCCTGGCAGGCGACCCACGATGCCCTCACCGGCCTGTACAACCGCTACGAATTCGAACAGCGCCTGGCCGAGGCCCTGGCACAGGTGCGCGAGCGTCATGGACACCATGCCGTGCTGTACATGGACCTGGACCAGTTCAAGGTGGTCAACGACACCTGCGGCCACAGCGCCGGCGACGAGCTGCTCAAACAGCTGGCCTACCTGCTTGTGAACCAGGTACGCGAAAGCGATACCCTGGCGCGCCTGGGCGGCGATGAATTCGGCGTGCTGCTGGAGAACTGTCCGCTGGACAAGGCCAGGGAGATCGCCCATGACCTGCGCCAGACCGTGCGCGATTTTCGCTTTAGCTGGAAGGGCAAGAGCTTCCAGATCGGTATCAGCATCGGCCTGGTGATGATCGAAAACGGCGGCCTGGACCTGGCCGAGGTGATGAGCGCTGCCGACATGGCCTGCTATGCGGCCAAGGATCTGGGCCGCGACCGCATCCACGTCTACCACGCCGAGGACGCGGACCTGCAGCGCCGCCAGGGCGAGATGCACGCCATCAACCGCATCACCGACGCCCTGGCACGGGGCCGTTTCACCCTCTACTCCCAACGCATCGTCAGCACGGATCCCCAGACAACGCAAAGTGGTGACCACGTGGAGATCCTGCTGCGCATGCTGGATGAAAATGATGAACTGATTCCCCCCGGTGCATTCATCCCCGCCGCGGAACGTTACGACCTGATGCCCGCCATCGACAGATGGGTCATCAATCATTTCTTCACCACCCAGGCGGCCCACATCCGTGCCCAGTGCACGCCCAACGACTCCGGCGGCTGCCTTTACGCCATCAATATCTCCGGTGCCTCCATCAACGACGAGAGCTTCCTGGGCTTCGTCACCGACCAGCTGGAGCTGCACCGCATCCCGCCCACCGCCATCTGCTTCGAGATCACCGAAACCGCCGCCATCGCGAACCTGACCCGTGCCCTGCATCTGATGAACGAACTGCGCAAGCGGGGCTGTCGTTTCTCACTGGATGATTTCGGCACCGGCGTTTCCTCCTTCGCCTATCTCAAGAACCTGCCGGTGGACTACCTGAAGATCGACGGCAGCCTGGTGAAGGACATCGTCAAGGACCCCATCGACCGGGCCATGGTGGACGCCATCAACCGCATCGGCCAGGTCATGGGCATCCAGACCGTAGCCGAGTTCGTGGAAAACGACGAGATCCTGCTGTGCCTCAAGGACCTGGGCGTGGACTACGCCCAGGGCTACGGCATCGAACGACCGAAGCCACTCTTGAGTGAGGAGTGAGGGGAGAAGTGTGAGGGGTAAGAAGTTGCTCCTACCGCCTCACGCCTCTCCCCTCACCATCAATCCACCCCGGTATCTCCCCCACCCGCCTGACTACTCCATCCGGCCGACACCCCTCGGGTGCCGGCAGGCCACGGGGATTGACCCAGAGCGTGCGCAGTCCCACCCGGGCGGCACCGACCACGTCACGCTGCGGGTCATCACCGACGTGCAGGGCCTCGCGGGCCGACACACCGGCCTCATCCAGGGCCGCCGTGAAGATGGCCGGATGGGGCTTGGCGACACCGGCACCGGCGGCGGTGATGGAAAAATCGAAATAGTGGCCAATGCCGATGTGGTGTACGTCCGCATTGCCATTGGTGATGCTGCCGAGCACGAAACGCCCCCGCAGTTGCTCCAGGGTGTCCAGCACGTCGTCATAGAGACACACCTGGTTGCGCGCCTCCCAGAACACCCGGAAGGCAGGCTCCACCAGGCCCTCGTCATAACCCGACTCCCGGGCCATGACACTCAGCCAGCGTTTGCGCAGACGGGTCAGATCGTGGTGCAGGTCCGGATACTGGCCGAACCAGTCTTTACGATGCTCGATGAGCCCCTCGGGGGTAAAACGCTCGCAGATACGCGGATAGTGCTCCGTGAGCCAGTGATAGAAACGGCGTTCGGCCCCCTCGATCACCGGCGCGCAGTCCCAGAGGGTGTCATCGAGGTCGAAGGTGATGCAGCGTATGGTCATGGTTGGGTGGATCCGGTCCAGGAAGCGTTAGGCGTGAGGCGTGAGGGGATAGGGGATAGGCGGCAAGGTGTAACCCCTCACACCTGTCCCCTCACCCCTCACGAGCAAGACACACTGGCATTTTACCCCCGCTGCTCTGTACCTTGTTGACCACAGAGTCAGGAGGCATGTTCATGGTTGATCTCTTTCGCAAGACCTATCACCCCCCCGGTACGGCGCCGGGCACCCTGGGCATCCGGCCCGTAGAGGGGCAAGCCCAGGCACCGGCTGCCGATATCACGGCACTGCACTACCGGGAACAGCAGGCCCATACCCTGGGCATGGATGCGCTGCCGGAGGCACTGCAAGGGGGTGCCGACCAGGTGGTGTGGGTCCATGTGCAAGGCAGGCCAAGCCATGAACAACTGCACTACCTGGGTGAACACTTCGGCCTGCATGCTCTGGCCCTGGAAGACGTGGCCAATACCGGCCAACGACCCAAGTCCGATGTCTACGACGACCACCTGGTGGTCATCCTGAGCCACGCCCGCTGGTTCAATGACGAGATCAGCCTGGAACAGGTCAGCCTGTTCGTTGGCGAGAACTACGTGGTCAGTTTCCACTCCGGTGAAGAAGACCCCTTCGACCCGGTGCGCCGACGCATGCAAACCCGCAACCGCAACCTCTCCGAGATGGGTGCGCCCTATCTCGCCTACACCCTCATGGACATGGTGGTGGACCAGTCTTTCCCACTCATGGAGGATCTGGGCGGCCTCATCGAGGAGCTGGAGGAAGTGGTCCTGGCCGCTGCCGACAGGGAGGCCTTGTCGCGCATCCATCACCTGCGCCGTGAACTGCTGCTCCTGCGCCGCCAGCTCTGGCCCACGAGGGAGGCCCTGGGCCGCTTGATGCGCGAGGGCACGGCCATCTTCGATGCGGCCACCCTGCCCTACCTGCGCGACGTGTACGACCACACCGTACACATCATGGACCTGCTGGAATCCTACCGGGAGATGGCCGCGAGCCTGGTGGACGTCTACATCTCCAGTGTGAATCAACGGCTCAACGAGGTGATGAAGGTGCTCACCGTGATCGCCACCATCTTCATCCCGCTGACCTTCCTGGTGGGTGTCTACGGCATGAATTTCCACCACCCGGAAAGCCCCTGGGCCATGCCGGAGCTGTATGCCTATTATGGCTATCCCATCGTGTGGGGGATCATGATCCTGGTGGCCGGCGGTATGCTGTATGCGTTTAAGCGACGCGGTTGGTTCTAACCGTAGGAGCGGCGACCTCGCCGCGAACCGCCGCAACCCGACACACCACCACCGTTCGGCCCGAGGTCGAGCCTCCTACAGCCAGATGGCATCCCAATGTGGGTAATCGCGAATGCTGCTCACCAGGCCAGCACGGAGAGGATTTGCAACGACATAGCGTGCCAGTGCCAGCAGGTCTTCTTCCTTGCGAACACCGTGATCGTGAAAACCTGTCTGCCAGACAGGCACGCCAAGGGTACGGGCACTGAGGGATTTCACCCGGCCGACAATCCGTGGCAGCGAATCAGACGAATGTAGTTGCATGAGCCAATGCAGGTGATCCGGCATGATCACGTAAGCCAGCGTATCGGCCTGGTTCCTGCGCTGTGTTTCCATGAGGATACGCACAAGGGTTCGGGCTGCATGGAGATCTTGAAAGTGCGGGGTCCTGTCACGGGTGACCGTGGTGATGAGATAGATACGGCTGGTTTCAGAGACGCGCCCCAGGCGCAGATTCCTTCCGTGGTATTGAGGCATGTGTTCCACCATTCCATGGCGATGTTTGCGGATCAGCATTGATCATAGGACATCCATTGTGTTGGCGCAGCGAACCGCCTGTGCCTGCCACACCTCCGGCGTTCGGCCCGAGGTCGGGCCTCCTACAAGGGGAAACGTAGGAGCGGCGACCCCGCCGCGAACCCGCGGTGCCTGCCACACCTCCGGCGTTCGGCCCGAGGTCGGGCCTCCTACGATTGGGGAAACGTAGGAGCGGCGACCCCGCCGCGAACCCGCGGTGCCTGCCACACCTCCGGCGTTCGGCCCGAGGTCGGGCCTCCTACGAGGGGAAACGTAGGAGCGGCGACCCCGCCGCGAACCCGCGATGCCTGCCACACCTCCACGTTCGGCCCGAGGTCGGGCCTCCTACTGGTACCCTGTGAGCTCCACATACCCCCGACCAACGTACTGCCCATCCTCGTAGACATCCACCGCCCCTTCCCAGTAGCGCACGGTGAGACGCATCTCCTGAGCCTCCTGCACGGCGCTAACTTCCAGTTCGCGGCCCTCGGGTAACAGACGCAGACGCCAGGCCACGGGGTAGCGAATACCGGTGTGCGAACTGCGCCAGTAGCGCAACGGCTCCAGCTCCACCTCCTCGCGCCGTACCAGGCGACTGACGCCATCCACATTTACCCAAAGCCCCTTGCTGTAGGGGTCAGCGCTGCCGTCCTGGCGGCGCATCTGGTAGTACATCAGCTCCCTGCCCTCATCCAGCTGCAACGAAAACCAGTCCCAGCCTGCCTGGTCATCGGCCAGGGCGCTGGTGCTCCATTCCCGGTCCAGCCAGGCCTGGCCGGTGACCTCCAGGGTCTCGCCATTCATGCGCACCTGGCCATGGGTGTCCAGCCGCGTCATGGAGTAGTAGTAGGAGGCGTTGCCCTCCCCGGCGCCCTTCTGGCTCAAGCCGCCATCACCCTGCAGCACCGGCGGTTTGAGATTCATGAACTCAAGCTCAAGCCCGATTCCCTGCTCTTCCAGGGACAGGCGCCAGGGAAACTCATCGCCATCAACGGACAGCAGTTGCCAGTCCTCCAGCCAGACCCTGAACGGATCCAGTTGTGCACCCGCCAGACTCGCCGCGCCCCGGGCGAAACGCTCGAAGGCATGGTGCTGTCCGGTGCCCGTGTCCGTGAGGGCGAAGTGGCCCATCCACACGTGGTCCGTGGCCCAGGCGGAGGGGCTGTCTGGTAATTCCGGCGTGAGCGCCACCCGGAAAAAGGTGATCTGGAAACCGAAGCGCCGCCCGGCGTCGCCATCCAGGTTGCCGGTGATGTACCACCACTCGTTGCGAAATCCCGGGTGCGGTCCGTGGTCCTCGGGGAAGCGGAATTCCCGGGGCCGGTCGGCGCGCAGGTAACCGGCGGTGTCGTCACCGCCCATGGCGATGGAGACGTCCAGGGATTCATCGGCGGGGGGTGGCGCACAGGCGATAAGGGCAGTGGCAAGTAGCAAGTGGCTAGTGGCAAGGAGAAACACCCTCACCCCGGCCCTCTCCCTGAGGGAGAGGGAGGGAAGGAAGTCGATTTTATTGCCCCCTCTCCCGCTCGCGGGGGAGGGTTGGGGAGGGGGCCCTAGCCACTTGAGACTTGCCACTGGCTTTATTCCTCCCTCAAGGCTTGCGCCGGCCGCACCCGCCCCATGCGCCAGGCAGGCCGCAGACCCGCCAGCAATGCAGCGATCACCGCCAGCCACACCGCCTCGGCCAGGACGGCAGGCGGCACATGCTGCTGCATGCTCCAGCCGAAAGAGCGGCGATTAATCACGTCGATGAGCACGTCGGCCATCATCATGCCCAGGGGGATGGCCAGCAGCCCCGCGGCCAAGCCCAGCAAGGCGCCCTGCAGGGTCACCAGACCCGTCACCTGCCCGGGAGTCATGCCCGTGGCGCGCAGCACGGCGTATTCCCGGGCCCGTTCCAGTTGCAGGGCCTTGAGTGCGCTCAGGATGCCCACGAAGGCCACGCCCACGGTGAGCAGGCGCAGTACGTGGGTGATGGCGAAGGTGCGGTCGAAGATCTCCATGGAGGCCTCGCGGATCTCGGCGGCGGCGGTCACCAGCACCGGCTCGGGCAGATCGTCCAGGGCGCGGCGCACCGCCTCGACCCCGGCGGACACCTCCACACCTGGCGCGAGATAGACCCCCAGGGAACCCACCCGGCGTTCGTCCCACCACTGTTCGTACAGCCCCCGTGCCATGAGCACCACCCCCTGCTGGGAGCCGTAGTCCTGGTAGATGCCCGCCACCGGAAGCACCTGTTCGCCCCGGGGTGTGAAGAGCGTGAGTTCGTCGCCCAGGGATACGCCGTGATGCCAGGCGAAGGGCTCGGACACCAGCACCGCCTCTCCCCTTTGCCAGCGGGGCCAGGCCGCGTCCGGCGCACCGGCGCGAAAGCGGAACCCCTCGTAGCTCGCCGGCGCCGGGGCCATGACGAACAGATCCACATCGCCGTGGCCCGATGCCACCCGGATGCGCCGCCCGGTGCTGAAGGTCGCCACCTCCGCCAGGGAACCGACCCGTTCCATCACACCCTCGGGCAACAGAGAACCGGCCCGTTCATCGCCGGGGGCCGGGGAAGTCACGTATAGGGCGCTTTGCAGGGTGTGGCCCAGCCAGCCCTGCACGGTGGTGCGAAAACTGTCCACCATGATGCCCACCCCCACGGTGGCGGACACCGCCACCGTGAGCGCCGCCACCGCCACACCGGTGCGACTCAGGGCCGCGGCCAGGCCCCGGGCCGCCATACGTCCAGTGATACCCAGGGTAAAACCCAGAGGTCGGACAAGCAGCCGTGACAGCAACCACACCGCCAGGGGCACCAGCAGGCTGTAGCCCATGATCATCAGGAACAGGGCAATGAAGCCCGCCACCAGCCCCTGACTCGCCGCCACCAGGCCGTACCCCGCCGCGATCAACAACGCGCCGACCACGGCCAGCCAGGGCATGAGCCGATGTACCCGACGTTCCAGGCCTGAACGCCGCAGCCCCTCCCGGGGCCGGGTCCGGGCCGCTTCCCAGGCGGGCGCCAGGGCCGCCAGCAGGGCCGCGCCCACACCGAGCCCCAGCCCCTTGAGTAACAACCAGGGAGAGATGTGGAGCCCGGTCACCGAGAGCACGAAGTACAGATCGTTGATGGTGCGGGTCACCAGATGCACGAGTCCCTGCCCGACCAGCAGGCCCAGCAGCAGACCAGGCACGCCCCCTACCAGGGCGAGTACCGCCGCCTCCACCATGACCAGCCGGAACACCTCGCCACGGGTCACCCCCAGGGTGCGCAGCGCCGCCAGCAGCGGCCGGCGCCGCAGCACGGCGAACATCAGGGTGTTGTAAATGAGAAAGCTCCCCACCAGCAGCGCCAGGAGACTCATGGCCGTGAGGTTGATGTGAAAGGCGCGGGTCAGTTGCCGCGCCGACTGCTCCCGTGCCCCGGTCTCCAGCACCCGGGCGCCGGGCGGCAGGAACCCGGCCAGCAGCCGCTCAGGATCGGCACCCTGGGGCAGGATCAGGTCGATGCGATCCAGTCGCCCCACCCGCTCCAGCAGCACCTGGGCGGTGGCGATGTCGGTGAGCAGCAGGCCCTCGACCCCGGGGGCCGGGGACTCCAGGATGGCGCCCACGCTGAGCACCTGTCGGCCCGAGGGGGCGGTGACCGTGAGACTGTCCCCGGCTTCGAGTCCGAGCCGGCGGGCAAGCCCCCGGCCCAGGGCCAGGGTATCGGGACGGGACACCAGTTCCCGCACTGCCGGGTCCAGCACGCCGGGCAGATGGCTGCGAAACGGGGCCTCGGAGAAGGGTTCCATGCCCAGCAGCGGAAAGGTCTCCCCCGCCACCCGCACATGCCCCTCCACCACCGGCGCACTGGGACGGATACCGGCCATGCGCAGTTGCGTGAACAGGCCTTCGTCCAGGCCCCCGGGGCCGGCGGACTCGATCCGGTGGCTGGCCTTGCCCGAGACCGCCTCCAGGGAGAGGCCGAAGGCCCGGGAGGCGCTGTGGTTGGCCAGGTCCACGGCCACCACGACCGCTACGCCCATGGCCACCCCCAGCACCGCCAACACCCATTGCCAGGGGTGGCGCCTCGCGTCCCGCCACAGGGCCAGGGACGTGAGGCTCATGCAGGCGCGCCCCGGGCTTCCTGGATGTGCCCATCGGCAAGCTGCCAGATGCGATCCGCCACGGAGGCGACCTCCTGGCTGTGGGTCACCAGCACCAGAGTGGCACCCTGTTCACGTACCAGGCGGGTCAACAGGTCCATGACCTGGGCGCCGGTCTCGGCGTCCAGATTGCCTGTGGGTTCATCGGCCAGGATCACCGAGGGTGCGTGGATCAGGGCCCGGGCCAGGGCGACCCGCTGCTGCTCACCCCCGGAGAGCCGGTCCGGATCCTCATCACCGCGCTCCGCCAGGCCCACCTGTTCAAGCAGACGGGAGACCTCACCCTTATCAGGCCGCCCCACCAGTTCCAGGGGCAGGGCCACGTTCTCGGCCACCGTGAGGGTCGGGATCAGGTTGAAGAACTGGTAGATGAAGCCGATGCGATGACGCCGGAACAGGGTGCGCTCACGCTCGGCGAGGCCGGTGATGTCGCGCCCCTCCACGATCACCCGTCCGGCATCCGGCAGATCGATCCCCGAGATGAGATTCAGCAACGTGGACTTGCCGGAGCCACTGCGCCCCAGCAGGGCGACGATCTCGCCGGGCATCACCTCGGCATCCACCCCGTCCAGAACGAGGCGGCTGCGCACCCCCTCTTCGTAGCGGCGGGTGACGGCCTGCAATTCGATGATCGGCAAATCGGACATAGTCTGTTTTCTGTCGCAAGTAGGGCTTGAATCGTAGGCCGGATAAGGCGCAGCCGCATCCGGCAAGCCAGCGTCTCAATTGCCTCGGCGGATGCGCTGCGCTTATCCGGCCTACGGTCGCTCGGGGCAACGGTGCGCCGAGCGCTTGCTATGCTCAAGGGTATATGAGCCCATGCCGCGCGCTTGCCTGTGCCGGATGGCGGTTTCAACTTCGCCTGTCTGGCACCCCATTCCTCCAGGGTCTGCTGGTTTGCCTGCTCGCGTTCTCGGCGCCCACATGGGCAGACCGGGATCTGCCACCGGAGTTCTACCCAGAACATCATCAGGTGGATGCCCTGCTGGAGACAAATCCCCCTCCCCTGGGTGTGATGTTCCTGATTCGCAATGAACAGGAGGACGCCCTGGTGGAACTGCTGCCCCGGGCCCGTTACTACATCGAGCGGCTGCGGGAACGGATACCGGGAGCCCACATGGCGGTGATCAGCTACGGCCCGGAACTGGTGGCCCTGTCCCATACAAAGCGCGCCGAGTACCCGGGCCTGCAGCACGAGGCGGTGACCCTGGCGGGGATGGACAACGTGGACGTGCACCTGTGCGGCGCCTTCGCCGCTGATGTGAACCTGGATGCGGGAGACTTCCCGCCGGAACTGGACGTGGTGCCGTCGAGCACCGCCACCTACCAGGACTACGAGGCGCTGGGCTACGAGACCATCGTGCTGCAACCGGCGTGGTAGCGTCGGAGCGGCGACCCCGCCGCGAACAGCGGTGCCAGATGAAGCCACCTCATTCGGCCCGAGGTCGGGCCTCCTACAAAACCGTCTATCTTGAGGCTACCCCCGTAGGAGCGGCGACCCCGCCGCGAACAGCAGTGCCAGATGAAGCCACCTCATTCGGCCCGGGGTCGGGCCTCCTACAAAACCGTCTATCTTGAGGGTACCCCCGTAGGAGCGGCGACCCCGCCGCGAACAGCGATTCCAGATGAAACCGCTGCGGTTCGGCCCGGGGTCGGGCCTCCTACGATCCCTGTCATCAAAGCGCCACATGACGCCCCTATGATCACCGGCCATGGGCGAACCCTTGAAGATCCTGATGATCAGCGATGTGTACTTTCCGCGCATCAACGGGGTCTCCACCTCCATCGCCACCTTCAAGCGGGAACTGGAGGCCCTGGGTCACCGGGTCACCCTGATCGCCCCGGCGTATCCAGCCGGCGAAACGGATGACGAGCACGACATCATCCGCATCCCGTCGCGTTACCTGTTCCTGGACCCGGAAGACCGGATGATGAAGCGCGGCGCCATCCGCCGCCTGCTGCCGCAACTGCGTGCGACCGGCTACGACCTGCTGCACATCCAGACCCCCTTCATCGCCCACTACCAGGGCCTGTGGCTGGCCAGAAAACTGGGCATCCCGCGCATCGAGTCCTACCACACCTATTTCCAGGAATACCTGTTTCACTACTTTCCCCTGCTGCCTGACGGGGTGATGCGCGCCATCGCCCGCAGCTTCTCCCGCAGCCAGTGCAACGCCATGGACGCCATCGTGGTGCCCTCGGTGGCCATGTCCGAGGTGCTGGGACGCTACGGGGTGAAGACCCATCGCGAGATCGTGCCCACGGGCATCGAGCTGGAGGATTTCAACCACGGCGACGGTGCCGCCTTCCGGACAAAGCTGGGCATCTCGGCCGAGACGCCGGTGCTGGTCCACGTGGGGCGCATCGCCTTCGAGAAGAACATCGACTTCCTGCTGCGGGTGATGGTGCGGGTGCGCCAGGCCTTGCCCCAGGCACAGATGGTCATCGCTGGCGAAGGCCCCGCCCTGTCCCACGTGAAGCACCTGGCGCGCAAGCTGGGCATCGCCGAAGCGGTGCACTTCGTGGGCTACCTGGACCGGCGCAAGGCCCTGCTGGACTGCTACCGGGCAGGCGATGCCTTCCTGTTCGCCTCGCGCACCGAGACCCAGGGGCTGGTGCTGCTGGAGTCCATGGCCCTGGGGGTCCCGGTGGTGTCCACGGCTGTGATGGGCACCCGGGACATCGTGGAACCCGAACTGGGTACGGTGCTGTGCCCGGAGGACGAGGCAGGTTTCGCCGACCGGACCGTGGCCCTGCTCACCGATGCGGAGCGCCGACGCAACCTGGGCGTGCAGGCGCGGCACTTCGCCGAGGGCTGGTCGGCACCTTCCATGGCCGAGAATATGCAGGCGCTCTATCAGCGCGTACTTGACGAGACCTCACAGACGGGTTCCGCCTTGACCTCCGACAGTAGGTCTATATAATCGGCGATGTCCCATACGAGAGGTTACGTTACCTTGGAAAGTTCCAGTTGTACCTTAACTGACACCACCCAGCGGTAAGGCCAGCCTATCCCTCTCGGACACTCAGGCCCCTTCCCGCTGCAAGACGACTGGCGGGAACGGAGTACCTGAGGATCCAGCCCTTTCGGGCATCCAAGTCTCCTTCGTTTCCAATTAATGAATTCCGTCCGGAATCGGTGCGCTGCGCCCAGTCATTCAGCGCCACCCACTCCGGCTGCCGGCATGGGCATCGACTCGGCGCCCAAGCCACGGGGAAGCGCTGTGCCCAGCACAGGCGCTTCCGCTCCTGGGAGATCGGGTCATGGAAAACGAATTCGAGCACTACCTGATCGAGATCCGCGAACTGCTGGAGCGCGAGGAATGGTCGCGCCTGCGGGAAGTGCTCGACCTGATGCGCATTCAGGACATCGCCCATGCCCTGATGGAGCTCGAAGATCACCAGATCCCTGCCGTATTCGAGAGCCTGCCCCGGGGTCGCAAGGTGGATGTGTTCTCCTACCTGGATCCCCATTACCAATACCAGCTGCTGGCACGCATCTCCGGTGCCGATGCCCGTCACATCCTCTCGGAGATGCTGCCGGACGATCTCACGGCCCTGCTGGAAGATCTGCCCGGGGACGAAGTCCGGCGTCTGCTGCGTCTGCTGCCCTTTCGGGCCATTCGCCGCGCACTCACCCTGCTGGGTTTCCCCGAGAACAGTGTCGGGCGGCTGATGACCACGGAGTTCGTGGCCGTGCGCCCGGACTGGACCATCACCGACAGCCTGGCCCATATCCGCGAACACAGCGAGCGGGGGGAGACGGTGAACGTGATCTTCGTCATCGATGAAGACCGCCACCTGATGCACGCCCTGCCCCTGAAACGCTTCGTCCTGGGCCGCCCCACGGATCCGGTGGAAAAACTGCCCGCCGGCCCGGTGATCTCCATCAATGCCGAGTCCGACCAGGCCGACGCGGTACGCCTGATCCAGCACTACGACCTGGAGGTGCTGCCGGTGGTGGACGAGGAAAACGTCCTGCTGGGGATCATCACCGTGGATGACGTGATGGACGTGGTGGAGGAAGAGACCACCGAGGACTTCCACAAGATGGGTTCCGTGGGCGCACTGAATGTCAGCCTGCGCGATGCAGGCCTGTCCCTGCTGTATCGCAAGCGCATCGGCTGGCTGCTGGTATTGGTAGGGTTCAACCTGATCGGCGGCACCATCATCTCCGGCTTCGAGGAGGCCATCGAGGCACTGGTTGTACTGGTGTTCTTCCTGCCGCTGATCATCGCCAGCGGCGGTAACGCCGGCGCCCAGTCCTCCACGCTCATGGTGCGCGCACTGGCCACCGGCGATGTGGAGGCCAAGGACTGGCTGAAACTCTGGGGCCGCGAGCTATTCGTATCCGCTGCCCTGGGCCTGACCATGGGTGTCGCGGTCTCGGCGCTCGGCCTGTGGCGTGGCGGGCCCGAGGTGGCCATGCTGGTGACCATTTCCATGACCCTGGTGGTGGCCATGGGCAGCCTGGTGGGCATGATCCTGCCCTTCATCCTGGGCCGCCTGCGCCTGGACCCTGCCACCGCCAGCGTGCCCCTGGTGACCTCCGCTGCTGACATCGTCGGGATCCTGATCTACTTCTCTCTGGCCGTGGCCCTCCTCAACCTGCCCACGGGCCCGTGAAGAACTGATTGCATGAGCGAAACCGAAGTCATCGAAAGCCTTCCCCAACTGATCGCCACCCGCGACTGGGATGCCCTGCGCGGCATCCTGGCCCAGATGGCCGACCAGGATATTGCCCGGGCCATACCGGACCTGCCACCCCAGGACCGTGAGCGCCTGGTCAATCACCTGCTCAGCCCGGAGCGGGCCTCCAATGTCTTCTCCTATCTCAGCACCGAGCAGCAGACCGAGGTGCTGGACGTCCTGGAGGACGAGGAGAAGGCGCGCCTGATCGGCGAGTTGCATTATGACGATGCCGCGGCCCTGCTGGATGAACTGCCGGACGAGCACACCGAACTGCTCATGGAGATGCTCCCGGTGGAGGATCAGCAGGTCCTGCAGAACCTGCTCACCTATCCCGAGGACAGCGCCGGCCGGTTGATGAATCCGGAGTTCATCACCGTGCGCTCGGAGTGGACCGTGGGTCAGGCCCTGGACCACGTGCGCGAACAGCATGACGTGGGCGAGAACGTGAACATGGTGTTCGTCACCAGCGAGCAGGGACAGGTACTGGGCACCCTGAGTCTGCGCGACCTGCTGCTTGCCAGGCCCAGCAGCAAGGTCCATGACATCGGCCATGGGGACGTGATCAGCATCGGCACCGACGAGGACCAGGAAGAGGCCGCACGCGTCATCCGCCACTACGACCTGGAAGTGCTGCCCGTGGTGGACGATCAGGGCGTGATGCGCGGCATCATCACCGTGGATGACATCCTGGACGTGGTGGAAGAAGAGACCACGGAGGATTTCCAGAAAATGGGCTCGGTGGGCGTTGTGGGCCTGAGCTTGAAGGATGCCAGCGCCGGACTGCTGTATCAAAAGCGCATCGGCTGGCTGGTGATCCTGGTGGTGGTGAACATCTTCAGCGGCGCCGCCATCGCCCTGTTCGAGGCCGCCATCGAGGCGGTGGTGGCCCTGATATTCTTCCTGCCCCTGGTCATCGCCAGCGGCGGCAATGCCGGCGCCCAGTCCTCCACCCTCATGGTACGGGCGCTGGCCACCGGCGACGTGCAGGCCCGGGACTGGCTCAGGCTCTGGGGCAAGGAATTGCTGGTCTCCACCGCATTGGGGGCAACCATGGGACTCGCCGTATGGGGGGCGGGCATCTGGCTCGGCGGTGTGGAGGTGGGTCTGACCGTTGCCATCTCCATGGTGCTGGTGGTGGTCATGGCCAGCATGTTCGGCATGGTCCTGCCCTTCGCCCTGGAACGCTTCGGCCTCGACCCGGCTTCGGCCAGTGCACCGCTGATCACCTCCGTGGCCGACGTGTTCGGAGTGATCATCTATTTCTCGGTGGCGACGGCGGTGCTGCTGTAGGAGCGGCGACCCCGCCGCGAATGGCGGTGCCGGATGGAACCTCTGTCGTTCGGCCCGAGGTCGGGCCTCCTACTTTCTCGCTTCCTCGTCCCGCCGCCGCAATTCTTCCAGCTTTTCCCTGATGCGAATCTCCAGCCCCCGGTTCACCGGGCGGTAGTAGTGGCGCTCGCCCATCTCATCGGGGAAATAGCGTTCACCGGCCGCATAGCCGTCCTGCTCGTCGTGGGCGTAGCGATAGCCCTTGCCGTAGTCCAGCTCCTTCATGAGCCTGGTGGGGGCGTTGCGCAAATGCATGGGTACTTCCAGGGTGCCCGTTTCCCGCACCTCGGCCAGGGCCTGGTTGTAGGCCATGTACACGGCATTGCTCTTGGGGGCGCAGGCCAGATAGATCACCGCCTGGGCCAGGGCCAGTTCCCCTTCCGGCGAACCCAGACGCTCGTACACATCCCAGGCCTCCAGGGCCAGGGTGAGGCCCCGGGGGTCGGCGTTGCCGATGTCCTCGCTGGCCATGCGCACGATGCGCCGGGAGAGATAGACCAGATCACAACCGCCGTCGATCATGCGGCATAACCAGTACAGGGCCGCGTCGGGATTGGAGCCGCGCACGGATTTATGCAGGGCGGAGATCTGGTCGTAGAACAGTTCACCGCCCTTGTCGAAACGGCGCAGTCCCTGGCTGGTCACCTCGTCCAGGGTGGCATCGGTGATCTCGGCGCCTCGGGGCCCCTCCTGCGCAAGATCAGCGGCGATCTCCAGGAGATTGAGCGCCCGCCTGGCATCGCCGTCGGCGGCCCGGGCCAGACGGTCGCGCAGTGCCTCGGCCATGTGCAGATGCCGACCCCCAAGACCCCGCTCCTCATCCGTCAGAGCCCGGTCGATGATGGCCCGGACATCTGCGTCGGTAAGGGACTTGAGCACGTAGGTGCGCACCCGGGAGAGCAACGCGTTGTTCAGCTCAAAGGAAGGGTTTTCCGTGGTGGCGCCGACGAAGGCAATGGTGCCGTCTTCCACGTGGGGCAGGAAGGCATCCTGCTGGGACTTGTTGAAACGATGCACCTCGTCCACGAACAGCACCGTGGGCTTGCCCTGCATGCGCCGATGTTCCCGGGCCTGCTCCACGGACGCCCGGATATCCTTCACCCCGGAGAGCACTGCAGACAGGGTCAGGAACTGGGCACCGCAGTAATGGGCGATCATGCGCGCCAGGGTGGTCTTGCCCGTACCCGGCGGGCCCCAGAAGAGCATGGAGTGCAGCCGGTCCTCCTCGATGGCCCGGCGCAAGGGCTTGCCCGCCGCCAGCAGATGAGCCTGACCGGCATATTCATCCAGATTGCGCGGCCGCATCCGGTCCGCCAGGGGGCGTCCGGTCACGATGGCGGGTGCGGAGTCAAAGAGGTCATTCATGGCGTGAGGCGTGAGGCGTGAGGCGTGAGGCGTGAGGCGTGAGGCGTGAGGCGTCAGTGTAATTCGCCCCGAATGCCATGTAACGCTGGTTTTAGCTTTTACACCTGCCGCCTATCCCCTCACCCCTCACATCCAGCCATCACTGCCGAATCACATCCACTCCCGGCGGGGCCTCGAAGCGGAAGGTGGAGGCGGGGATGCTGGGATTCAGACGCATGTCGGTGAAACGGATACGGGTCTGCTGACCGAACTGGTCATAGAGGACCATCATGCCCACCCGGTCATTGTCCATGCCGATGAGGATGCGGGTGAAGTCCGCATCCCGATCATGGGGGGTGAGTTCAACCCACTCAAGACCCGCCTGGTGACCCACCAGCGTCACCTCAAAATCCTCCTCCAGGGGCCGGGGTTCGGACAGCAGCATGATGGGGGCGCCTGCCAGCACCTGTTCCATGGGCTGAGCGGTGGCCTGGGCCAGCTCTTCGTCGTAGGTCCACAGGAACTGGCCATCGGCGATGATCAGCTGGCGGAACGGGGTCTCGTAATCCCAGCGGAAACGCCCCGGTCGCTGCAGCTGCACCCGGCCGTCTGAGACCTGCAGCACATCGTCCTGTTCATTGATGACCACCTGCTCGAAGCGGGCATCGAAACGGGTCACCTCGGCGAAGAAACGATCCAGGCTCTGGCGGGCGTCTCCGGCCAGGGCGGGCGTACAGAGCATCAGGGCCAGCAGGGGTGTCAGCAGATATCGGAACATGGGGCTCTCGTAGACAGGTATTCGATGGGTTGGACACTAAATCCGGGAAAAGGTCCCTGTCGGGGCGCTCAGTCCTTGGGGCCGCCGGGCGCCAGGACCTCCCGGTTGCCGTTGGACTGCAGGGCGCTCACCAGGCCCGCCGCCTCCATGTCCTCGATCATGCGTGCGGCCCGGTTGTAACCGATCTTAAGCCTGCGCTGCACATAGGAGATGGAGGCCTTGCGGGATTCCAGCACGATGGCCACGGCCTGATCGTACAGGGGGTCGCTCTCGGCATCGCTCTCACCCATGGGCTCCAGGCCCGGGATGTAGGCGGCACCGGCCTCCGGCTCTTCCAGCACCCCTTCCAGGTAATCGGGCTCGCCCAGGGACTTGAGGTGGTCCACCACCTGGTGCACTTCATGGTCCGCCACGAAGGCGCCATGCACGCGCACCGGGTGGGCGGTGCCCGGCGGCAGGTAGAGCATATCGCCATGGCCCAGCAGCTGCTCGGCACCCATCTGGTCCAGAATGGTGCGGGAATCCACCCGGGAGGAGACCTGGAAGGCCACCCGGGTGGGGATGTTGGCCTTGATCAGGCCGGTAATCACATCCACCGACGGACGCTGGGTGGCCAGGATCAGGTGAATGCCCGCGGCACGGGCCTTCTGGGCCAGGCGGGCGATCAGCTCCTCCACCTTCTTGCCCACCACCATGATCAGGTCAGCGAACTCGTCCACCACGATGACGATGAACGGCAGGGTCTGAAGCTCCGGTGCCGGGGCCTCGTTGTCGAATTCCAGGGGCGGCTTGTAGAAGGGATCGCGCAGGGGCTCGCCTTTCTCGGCGGCGTCCTTCACCTTGCGGTTGAAGCCGGCCAGGTTGCGCACCCCCATGTGGGACATGAGCCGGTAACGGCGCTCCATCTCCGCCACGCCCCAGCGCAGGGCGTTGGAGGCATCCTTCATGTCCGTGACCACCGGGGCCAGCAGATGGGGGATGCCCTCGTAGACGGACAACTCCAGCATCTTGGGATCGATGAGGATCAGGCGCACCTCATCGGGCCGTGCCTTGTAGAGCAGGGACAGGAGCATGGCATTGATGGCCACGGATTTGCCCGAACCGGTGGTGCCCGCCACCAGCAGATGAGGCATGCGGGCCAGGTCTGCCACCATGGGCACGCCGCCGATGTCCTTGCCCAACGCCAGGGTCAGGGGGGAACCCGCACCGTCGAAGACCTTGGACTGCAGGATCTCCGAGAGCACCACCAGCTCCCGCTGCTCGTTGGGGATCTCCAGGCCCACGGTTGACTTGCCCGGGATCACCTCCACAATACGCACGCTGATCACGGACAGGGCCCGGGCCAGGTCCTTGGCCAGGGCGCTGATGCGGCTCACCTTCACACCGGCGGCGGGTTGCAGCTCGAAGCGGGTGATCACCGGCCCCGGGTGCACGGCCACCACCTCCACCTCCACGCCGAAGTCCTTGAGCTTGATCTCCACCTGCCGTGACATGGCCTCCAGGCTCGCCTCGGAGTAGCCACCCTCGTGGGGCCTGGCCGAATCCAGCAGGGCCAGGGGCGGTAGTGCCCCAGGGCGGGGTTCGCCCTGGAACAACTGAATCTGCTTCTCCTTCTGGGCCCGCTCGCTCACTTCCGGCTTGTGCACCACCGGCTCGATGCGGGGCTTGGGCCGGGCGCGCACCTTCTCCGTCTCGCTGCGCACCACCACTTCCCGTGCCTCGCGGGCCTTGCGCCCCGCACGACGCTCCAGGAACAGCTCGACCCGCTCCCGGGTCCAGGCGATGAACAACAGGGTCATGCGCCCCACCCAGTCCATGACCGCGAACCAGGACAGGCCCGTGAACAGGGTGACACCGGCCAGGAACAGTGCCAGCAGCAGCAGGGTCGTGCCCACCTGGCCAAAGCCGGAGGTCAGCAGGGTACTCAGTTCCTGTCCCAGGATGCCACCAGCATTGTTCGGCAGGCTGTCGGTGGCGAAGTGCATGGTGGCCAGGCCACAACCGGCGGCCAGGGTGGTGACGAAGCCAGCCCAGCGAATACCCAGGGTACGCAGGTCCAGTTCGCCGGTGTCCGTGCGGCCCCGGTAGAGCAGCCAGCCGCTGTAACCCACGATCACCGGGGCCAGATAGGCCAGGTAGCCGAACAGATAGAAAATCACGTCGGCGAACCAGGCCCCCACCCGTCCGCCCAGGTTGGTGGCGCGCAGCCCGCTGCCGGTGTGGGACCAGCCTGGGTCATTAAGGTTGAAACTGGCCAAGGCGATGAGCAGGTACACCGCCGCCGCCCCCAGCACCAGCAGGGCGCCCTCGCGCAGTCCGCGCCCCACGTGGGCGCTGAGCGGTTTACCGTTGGTCTTTTTCTGGGTTGCCTGGGCCAAGATCAGTTTCTGCTTGAGAATGGTTTCACAATGATATGATTTTTATGCTTTAAGTGTAAGGCGTTAGGCGTGAGGTGGTAGGCGTGAACCCCTTACGCCTCCCGCCTCACCCCTCACGCCGACTCCATTTCCGCCTTCACTGCCGCATTCACGTAGGCCCCGGCCCGCACATTCACACCTTCCATGAGCGCCTCGCTGTCCTCCCAGTCCGGTCCGGCCAGACGCAGCACATGGGCAATCAGGCTGGCGGAGAGGGCCTGGGAGGCGGTACGGGGCACGGCTCCGGGCATGTTGGTGACACAAAAGTGACTCAAGCCCTCCTCCACGTACACCGGATCCTCGTAGGTGGTGGCGCGGGTGGTCTCGATACAGCCCCCCTGGTCCACGGAGATATCCACCACCACGCCCCCCGGGGCCATGCCCTTGAGCATGGCCCGGGTCACCAGGTGCGGCGCCCGGCGTCCGGGCAGCAATACCGCGCCGATCAGCAGGTCCGCGTCGGCCAGCGTCTCGGCGATGGCCTGCTGGTAAGCGTAGAGGGCCGTCACATGACCACCCAGGCGGCGCATGGCCGCCATACGCTCGCGGCTGATGTCGAATACGGTCACCCGGGCACCCAGGGCGGCGGCGGCCTCCACCGCCGCGCCACCGGCCACCCCTGCCCCCAGCACCACCACGTGACCCCGGCTGGTGGAGGGTAACCCACCCAGCATCAGGCCCTTGCCCCCCTGGGGCTGATGCAGCAGGTGGGTGCCCACCTGGACCCCAAGGCGTCCGGCGATCTCGCTCATGGGCGCCAGCAGGGGCAGTGTGTCGCCTTCACGAACGGTTTCAAAGGCCACCGCGGTCAGGCCCAATTCGCGCAGACGCTCGGCCAGGGCCCGATTGGCTGCCAGGTGCAGGTAGCAGAACAGCGTATGATCCGGACGCAACAGCGCCAGGTCGCCATCCAGGGGCTCCTTGACCTTCACGATCAACTGCCCCTCGCCATACACACTGGCCGCATCGGGCAGCACCCGGGCACCAGTCTGTTCATAATCGCCGTCACCATAGCCGCTGCGCGCGCCGGCACCGGACTGCACCAACACCTCATGGCCATGGCGCACCAGTTCGCCACAGGCGGCGGGCACCAGGCCCACGCGGCCTTCCTGGGCTTTGATCTCGGTGGGTATTGCGATTCGCATGGGGAATCCTTTCAGGCATGGGGGTACCCGGCGGGTGACTTGCACGGGACCTATCCGGATAATACGGGCCTTCGCGCCGCCGGGGCACCCGGTGTGCGGCCCCGGTCGAACCCCGGCCGGGAACCCGTGTCAGACAGGGTGCAAAATCACTCGCACCGAAGTCACCAGATCCAGACAAGCAAACAGGAGTCAGTATACATGAGCGATCCCAAGCACTGCCGGCTGCTCATCCTCGGTTCCGGCCCCGCCGGTTACACCGCGGCAGTCTACGCAGCCCGCGCCAACCTGAACCCGGTGCTGGTCACCGGCCTGGAACAGGGCGGCCAGCT
>SR_TP_S13solDRAFT_1000272_pt1 | contig 23459 bp, 23 predicted proteins | sample SodReaTP_S13sol_FD_11159 | JGI IMG/M metagenome (IMG submission 11159)
GACGCCCGAGGCCTTGACCGCCTGCAGGTCGACGGGGCTGAGCAGCCAGGGGCGGTCGGGGCGGCGCGTGCCGCGCGGGGTGTTGGCCAGGACCGCGTCGAGCGGCCCCAGCGACTGGCCGGTCAGGCTGCGCGCCTTCTCGGCCGGCGCCGCCTCGGCGCAGAGCGCGGCCATGGTCGGCAGGTGATCGGTGACGTCGAGCAGTTCGCCGTCGTGCAGCACCACCACCGCCGGCCCGCGCAGGTCCGGCCGCCACACGCGCCCCACCAGGGTCGCCTCGCCCGCGCCTTCCGGCAGGCACCACGCCGCGTCGCTCCGCATCTCCATCGGCATCCTCCCTCGGTTTGCTTGCCGGGGACGATAGCGGAGCCGGAGGCCCTTGCCTATGGGGCGGGGCGGGTCAGTCCTCGCCCATGCGCAGGGCGGCGAGGAAGGCGGACTGGGGAATCTCCACGTTGCCGAACTGGCGCATGCGCTTCTTGCCCTCCTTCTGCTTGTCGAGCAGCTTGCGCTTGCGGCTGACGTCGCCGCCGTAGCACTTGGCGGTGACGTCCTTGCGCAGGGCCGAGACGGTCTCGCGGGCGACCACCTTGCCGCCGATCGCGGCCTGGATGGCGATCTTGAAGAGCTGGCGCGGGATCAGCTCCTTCAGCTTGACGCAGAGCACGCGGCCGCGCGGCTCCGCCTGGCCGCGGTGGACGATCAGCGCCAGCGCGTCGACCGGCTCCTGGTTCACCAGGATCGAGAGCTTGACCAGCTCGCCCTCGCGGTAGCCGTCCAGGTGGTAGTCGAAGGAGGCGTAGCCGCGCGTCACCGACTTCAGGCGGTCGTAGAAGTCGAAGACCACCTCGTTGAGCGGCAGCTTGTAGACCACCATGGCGCGCTCGCCGGCATAGGTCAGGTCCTGCTGCTCGCCGCGCCGCTCCTCGCAGAGCTTCAGCACGGCGCCGAGGAACTGGTCCGGCACCAGGATGGTCGCCTTGATCCAGGGCTCGTCGATCGAGAGGATCCGCGTCGGGTCCGGCATGTCGCTCGGGTTGTGCAGGTGCAGGGTCGAGCCGTCGCGCAGGTGCACGTGGTAGACCACCGAGGGCGCCGTGGTGACGAGGTCCAGGCCGAACTCGCGCTCCAGCCGCTCCTGCACGATCTCCAGGTGCAGCAGGCCGAGGAAGCCGCAGCGGAAGCCGAAGCCCAGCGCCGGCGAGACCTCCGGCTCGAAGACGAAGGAGGAGTCGTTCAGCGCCAGCTTGCCGAGGCTGTCGCGCAGCTCCTCGTACTCCGCCGCGTCGGCCGGGAAGAGGCCGCAGAAGACCACCGGGATCGAGGGCTTGAAGCCGGTCAGCGGCGCGTCGCAGGGGCGCCGCTCGTCGGTCACGGTGTCGCCCACCTTGGCGTCGGCGATGTCCTTGATGCCGGCGACGACGTAGCCCAGCTCGCCCGGACCCAGGGTCTCCACCTTGGTCTTGGTCGGCTTGAAGATGCCCACCTGGGTGACGTCGTGCAGCGCGCGGGTGCCGAGCATGCGCATCTTCGTGCCGGCGCGGATGCGGCCGTCCATGACCCGTAGCAGCACGACGACCCCCAGGTAGGGGTCGTACCAGGAGTCCACGACCAGGGCCTTCAGCGGCGCCTCGGCGTCGCCCTTCGGCGGCGGCAGGCGCGCGACGATGGTCTCCAGCACCGAGGCGACGCCGACGCCGGTCTTGGCGGAGATCTCCAGGGCCTCGGAGGCGTCGAGGCCCACCACCTCCTCGATCTGCTCGCGGATGCGCTCGGGCTCCGCCGCCGGCAGGTCGACCTTGTTCAGTACCGGCACGATCTCGTGGTCGTGGTCGATGGCGAGGTAGACGTTGGCGAGCGTCTGCGCCTCGACGCCCTGGGAGGCGTCGACCAGCAGCAGCGAGCCCTCGCAGGCCTTGAGCGAGCGGCTGACCTCGTAGGAGAAGTCGACGTGCCCCGGCGTGTCGATCAGGTTCAGCACGTACTGCTTCCCGTCCGCCGCGGTGTAGTCGAGCCGGACGGTCTGCGCCTTGATGGTGATGCCGCGCTCGCGCTCCAGTTCCATGGAGTCGAGCACCTGCTCCTTCATCTCGCGCTCGGTCAGGCCGCCGCAGAGCTGGATCAGGCGGTCCGCCAGGGTCGACTTGCCGTGGTCGATGTGCGCGATGATGGCGAAGTTGCGGATGTGACTCAGGTCGGTGCTCATGCCGGTCCGGTTGCCATGGCTGGAGGAGACGCGTGCCGCGTGCCCGTTGCGGGCGGAAAATAGGCCGACCGCCCCGCCCCCGCAACGTCGGCCGGAGTCCCGGCGTCGCTTTTTGGCCGCTGTTCAGGCGCCGGGAGCCGCGTGTATGGTTCGGCTGCCATGCGTGTGCTCTATCATCTTCCGCTCGATCCCGGCAGCCGCAAGATCCGGCTGGCGCTCGCCGAGAAGGGCCTGGAGGCCCGGCTGGAGGCCGAGCAGGTCTGGGATCGGCGCGAGGCCTTCCTGCGCCTGAACCCCGCCGGCGAGGTGCCGGTGCTGCTGGAGGAGGAGGGCGCCGTGATCCCCGGCGACGGGGTCATCGCCGAGTATCTGGAGGAGGTCTATCCCGAGCGGCCGCTGCTGGGCGAGGGGCCGGTCGAGCGCGCCGAGGTGCGGCGCCTCGTCGCCTGGTTCGACCGCAAGTTCGCCCGCGAGGTCTCCGAGCCGCTGATCGAGGAGAAGGTGCTGAAGCGCTTCCTGCGCCTCGGCGACCCCAGCTCCCAGGCGATCCGCGCCGCCAATCACAACATCCGCCACCACCTGGAGTACCTCTCCTGGCTGGCGGAGCGGCGCAACTGGCTGGCCGGCGAGGCGCTGAGCCTCGCCGACCTGGCCGCCGCGGCGCATCTCTCCTGCATCGACTACCTGGGCCACGTGCCCTGGGACGACCATCCCGTGGCGCGCGACTGGTACGCCCGCATCAAGTCGCGGCCGATCATGCGCCCCCTGCTGGCCGACCTGGTCCCCGGCTGTCCGCCGCCCGCCCACTACGCCGACCTGGACTTCTGAGGCGCGGCGCAGGCCAGACAGCCTCGGACGACGTACCGGCGTTGGTGAGCGCCCTCTCTAGGCGGCCGCGCGCAGGCGGGCGACGAAGCCCTCGACCGCCCGGCGCAGGGCGCCCGACTGCTCGCCGAGGCCGCGGGCCGAGCCCAGCAGCTCCTCGGCCATGCCGCCGGTCTCCTGCGCCGCCTGGCGCAGCCCGTCGACGGTGCGCGAGGCGTTGCGGGTGCCGCCGGCGGCCTCGCCGGCGTTGCGCGAGATCTCGGCGGTGGCGGCGCCCTGCTGCTCCGCGGCGGCGGCGATGGCCGCCACCATCTCGTCGATGCCGGAGATGCTCTGGCCGATGCGGCCGATCGCCTGCGCGGCCTCGCCGCTGACGCTCTGGATGCGCCCGATCTGGCCGGAGATCTCCTCGGTCGCCCGGGCGGTCTGGTTGGCCAGGTTCTTGACCTCGGAGGCGACGACGGCGAAGCCCTTGCCCGCCTCGCCCGCCCGGGCGGCTTCGATGGTCGCGTTGAGCGCCAGCAGGTTGGTCTGCTCGGCGATGTCCTGGATCAGCTTCACCACGTCGCCGATCCGGTCGGCCGCTTCGCCCAGGCTGGCGACCGTGCCGTTCGCCGCATCGGCCTCGCCGACGGCCTGCCGGACCGCCTGGGCGGAACCGGCGATCTGCCGGCCGATCTCGGCGATGGAGCTCGACAGCTCCTCGGCGGCCGAGGCGACGGTCTGGACGTTGGTGGAGGCTTCCTCGGTGGCAGCGGCCACCTCGGTCGACTGCGCCCGGCCGCGGTCGGCCAGGGCGTTCATCCGCTCGGCGGCGTGCTGCACCTGGCCGGAGGTGTCCGTGACGCCGGCGACGACCGCGCCCACGGCCTGCTCGAATTCGCCGGCGAGTTCGCTCAGCAGGCTGCGGCGCTCGGCCGCGGACCGCTCGGCGTCGGCGGCGCGCTCCTGCTCCAGGGCGCGGTGCGCCTCGGCGTTCTGCTTGAAGACCAGGACGGCGCGGGCCATGTCGCCGATCTCGTCGCGTCGGGCACTGTCCGGCAGGGCGATGTCGAGACGACCCTCTGCCAGGCTCGCCATGGCGCGTCGCAGGCGGGCGAGGGGGGCGGTGACGCTGCGGCCCAGCAGCAGACCGGCGCCCGCCAGGACCACCACCACCAGGCCGGCGGCCGCGCCCAGGCGGAGCATCACGGCCAAAACCTCGGCGCGCACGTCGTCGACGTAGACGCCGGTGCCGATGAAGATGCCCCAGGGCTCGAAACCGATGGCGTAACCCAGCTTCTCCACCGGCTGCTCCTGGCCGGCGCGCGGCCAGAGGAAGGAGAGGCGGCCCTCGCCCGCGTCGCGGACGATGCGCACGAACTCCTGCACGATCGGCAGGCCGTTGGGGTCCTTGAACTCCCAGAGGCTGGTGCCCTCCAGCTCCGGACGGGCCGCGTGCATCACGGCGGTGCCGTCGAGGCGGTAGGCGAAGAGATACTCGTTGCCGTCGAACCACATGGCGCGCGCGGCCGTGGCGAAGCCCTCGAAGGCCTCCTCCCGGCTCAGCTCGCCGGCGGCTTCGCGGGCCTGGAAGGCGGCGGCGACGCCGACCGCGGTCTCGGTCACGGCGCGGATCTTGGCGACGCGATCCTCGACCATCTGGCCGCGCAGCAGCGAGGCGGCGACGAGGCCCACGGCGAGGATCGAGATCAGCATCAGCGCGCCCAGCAGGGCGAGCTTGGTCATCAGCCTGAGGTCGGCGAGACGCATGGCGAGGTGCTCCGGGAAGTCCGATTTCTTCCCGAGACTAAAGGACAGCGGTCAATAAAGGGTAAATGATGCTGACATATTTCTTTCCCCCGCGAAGCCGGCTCGACAGGGTGTCGTGCAACCCGTCCGCGAGCTATTGACGCGAATCGACGAATCGCCTACAACCCTAAGTGTCTTCCATCTCAGCTTGTGGGTCTCGATCTACGGGCAACCCTCCTCAAGGCCGCCGTTCAGTCCCCTGAGCGGCGGCCCTTTTCTTTGGCGCGCGGGACCCGATGCCACCGCGAGCAGGCCGGCTTTCCTCGTCTCACACGGAGCCACGGAGAGCAGGGAGGTTCGGCGAGACAGCGTTGCCGTGTCCTCCGCGGCTCCGCGTGAGACGAAGCGGCGGCTACCCCGGAGCTGTGATGGATCGAGATCCTTCGCTTTCGCTCAGGATGACGGCAGGGGGAGCTCGCGGCCTCGGGCCTCAGCCGCCCTGGTCTTCGAGCTGCTCGAGGTTGCGCTCGGCGATCCGCGCGGCGGCGCCGTCGGGATCGAGCCGCAGCACCTGCTGCCAGTCCTGGGCGGCGCCCGCCAGATCGCCCAGCTCGAAGCGCACCACGCCCCTGTGCGCCATGGCTTCGGCGTGGTCGGGGCGGATCGTCAGCGCCCGCTCCAGGTCGTCCAGCGCCAGCTCGGGCGCCTCGACGCGTCGATAGGCCTCGGCGCGCAGGATCAGCACCTCGATGCGCTCCGGCGCCAGCTCGCTGGCGTGGTTCAGGTCGTCGATGGCGTCCCACCAGCGGCCCCGGTCGGCGCGGGTGATGGCGCGGTCGATGCGCAGCTCGAGGTCGTCCGGCACCAACGACAGAGCCTCGCTCTGCACCGTTTCCGCCTGCTCCGGCCGGCCGTCCAGCATCAGCAGCCAGGCGAGTTCGGCCAGCAGGGCCGGCCGTGCCTGCCGATCAACGGCGTCGGCGACCGCACGCAGGTGCGCCGCCGCCTCGCCGTGCCGGCCCAGCTCGGCCAGTGCGGCCGCGGCGCAGTGGCGCGCGGCCACGCCGCCGCCGTCGCGGCGCCAGGCCTGCGCCCGCTCCAGTCCCTCGGCCGGCTGTTCGCGGGCGAGGCGCAGGCAGGATTCGTAGCGATCCTGTGCCGCCGCCGACCCGGCGGGCGGCAACAGCAGCAGCGGCAGCAGGGCCAGGACGAGCAGCGATCGCGGCATGAGGCGAAGGTGCGCCGCCGCGCCCGCAGCCGCAAGCCCCTTGGCGTCGCGGCGGGCCTGGGGCACCTTGCCCGCCATGACCGCTGCCGCCCGCCTCTTCGTCTTCGGCCTCGGCTTCTCCGCGCTGGCGCTCGCGCGCGGGCTGCTGGCCGAGGGCTGGCGCGTCGCCGGCACCTGCCGCGGCGCGGAGAAGGCCGCGGCGCTGGCCGCCGAGGGCATCGAGACCTTCCGCTTCGACGGCGAGGCGCCGCTGGCCGACCCGGCGGCGGCGCTGGCCGGTACCACCCACCTGCTGGCCTCGGTACCGCCGGACCGCGCGGGCGATCCGGTGCTGCGCGCCCACGCAGCCGAGATCGCCGCGCTCGAGAGCCTGCGCTGGATCGGTTATCTCTCCACCACCGGGGTCTACGGCGACCACGCCGGCGGCTGGGTCGACGAGACGACGCCGGTGACGCCGAATACCGAGCGCGGCGAGCGCCGGGCGGAGGCGGAGCGGGCCTGGCTGGCGCTCGGCCGCGACGGCGGGCCGGCGGTGCAGCTCTTCCGCCTCGCCGGCATCTATGGCCCGGGCCGCAACCAGCTGGAGACGGTCGCCGCCGGCACGGCCAAGCGCATCCTCAAGCCGGGCCAGGTTTTCAGCCGCATTCACGTCGAGGACATCGCCGCCGTGCTGCGGGCCTCGATCGCCCGGCCCAATCCCGGGGCCGCCTACAACCTCTGCGACGACGAGCCGGCCGACCCGGCCGAGGTCGTGGCCTTCGCGGCCGGGCTTCTGGGCGTCGAGCCGCCGCCGCCGATCCCCTTCGAGCAGGCGGAACTGAGCCCCATGGCGCGCAGCTTCTACGCCGACAGCAAGCGGGTCTCCAACCGCCGGATCAAGGAGGAGCTGGGCGTGGCCCTGGCCTATCCGAGCTATCGGGAGGGGCTGCGGGCCTTGCTGCAGGCGCGGCGCGGGAGGTCCGGGCGTGGCAGCGGCTGACGAGAGCGGGTTGCCGAGCCGGCGACGCCTGGGAGTCTGGCTCGGCGCCGGCCTGCTGGCGGGCGCTCTCGGCGGGCGAAGCGCAGCGGCCGCGGCGCCGCGGCGCCTGCGGCTCTTCCAGGTCCATACCCGGGAGAGCTTCGACGCGGTCTATCACGACGGCGAGCGCCTTCTCGAGGCTGCGGTCGAGCCGCTGGCCTGGTTCATGCGCGACCACCACTTGGATCTCGCGACCGAGATGGACCCCGGCGTCTACGACCTGCTGTGGCGCCTGTCGCAGCGCTACCTGCGGGCGCGTGGTCACCAGGTGACGATCAACGTCCACTCGGCCTTCCGCAGCGAGGAGACCAATGCGCGGCTGCGCAGCGAGGGGGCGGCACTGGACAGCTACCACCTGCGCGGCCAGGCGGTCGACGTCAGCGTCCAGGGCTACGGCATCCACTTCCTCGCCAACCACGCCCGGGCGATCGCGACCGGCGGCCTCGGCATCTACTGGCGAGCCGGCTACTGCCACTTCGACACCGGCCCGCCGCGCTTCTGGTACCGGCGGTGAGCTAAGGCCCGAGGTCGTCCAGGGTCGCCGTCAGCAGCGCCAGATCCTGCGGGCGCGAGAGGCGGTGGTCGCCGTCCTTGATCAGGGCGATGCGGACGTCCTCGCCGGCATAGGCCGCCTCCAGCTTCAGCGCCCACTCCCAGGGCACGTCGGGGTCACGCCGTCCCTGCAGGATGCGCAGCGGGCAGTGGAGCGGGATCGGCCGCTGCAGCAGCAGGTGGCTGCGGCCCTCCTCCACCAGCCGCCGGGTCACGACGGTGGGCTCCTCCGCGTAGGGGGAGGGCAGGGGCAGGCGGCCGTCGCGCTCCAGCTGCGCGCGCTGCTCGGGGTCGAAGGCGGCCCACATCAGCTCCTCGGTGAAGTCGGGCGCCGGGGCGATGCCGATCAGGGCGGCCACCCGCTGCGGCCGGGCGAGCGCCGCCAGCAGCATGATCCAGCCTCCCATGGAGGAGCCGACGAGAATCTGCGGCCCCTCGGTCAGGGCGTCGAGGGCGGCCGTCGCGTCCGCGGCCCAGCGGCCGATCGTGCCCTCCTCGAAGTCCCCCGTGGATTGCCCGTGGCCCAGATAGTCGAAGCGCAGGAAGGCGCGCCCGCGCGCCTGCGCCCAGTCCTCCAGCGCCAGCGCCTTGGAGCCGGTCATGTCGGACTTGAAGCCGCCGAGGAAGATCACCCCGGGCCCGGCGCCGGGGGTCCTGTGGTAGGCGAGGCGGTGGCCGTCGCCGCGGTCGAGGAAGCTGGGGCTGTCGGTCATGGGGGCTCCTGTCTACCAAGGACCCTCACCCAACCCTCTCCCAGAGGGAGAGGGCCTCCTATTCTCCCTCTCCCTCTGGGAGAGGGCCGGGGTGAGGGTGTTTTTCCCTTCGGTCGTCACGCCGCGATCAGCTCGAAGCGGTCGACGTCGACCAGGCCGCGGTCGGTGATCTTGAGGTGGGGGATCACCGGCAGGGCGAGGAAGGCCATCTGCACGAAGGGGTCGTCCAGCGGGCAGCCGAGTGCCCGCGTCGCCGCGTGCAGGGGCCGCAGGGCCGCGGCCACCTCGGCGAAGGGGCGGTCGGACATCAGGCCGGCGACCGGCAGCGCCAGCTCGGCCAGCACCGAGCCGTCGCGCACCGCGACGAAGCCGCCGCCCAGCTCGATCAGGCGGTTGACCGCCGCCGCCATGTCGGCCGTATCGGCGCCGATCACGGTGACGTTGTGGCTGTCGTGGCCGACGCTGGCCGCCAAGGCGCCCCGGCGGAAGCCGAAGCCCTTGACGAAGCCGCGGCCGACGTTGCCGCTGTGGCGGTGCCGCTCCACCACGGCGACCCGCAGCACGCCCTGCTCGGCATCGGGCAGGCGCAGGCCGCCGCGCACCGGCAGCGGCAGGTCGAGGCGCTCGGTCACCAGGGAGTGGGGGATCACGCCGATCACCGGGCAGGGGGCTCCGGCCGGTACGTCGAAGGCGGCGGCCTCGATCGGCCGCAGCTGCATGGAGCCGTAGCCGACCGGGGCGACGCCGGGGTCCGTCGCCAGCAGCTCGGCATCGACCGGGCGGCCGGCGGCGATCACCTCGGAGACGGCGCAGCTCTCGAGGTCGTCGAGCAGCACCAGATCGGCGCGCTGGCCCGGCGCCACCATGCCGCGGTCGGTCAGGCCGAAGTGGCGCGCCGCCGCCCAGGAGACGCAGCGGTAGACGTCCAGCGCCGGCGCCCCCCTGGCGATGGCACGGCGGACCAGGTAGTCGAGATGACCTTCGCGCTCGATGTCCAGCGGGTTGCGGTCGTCGGTGCAGAAGGCGAGGAAGGGCCAGGTCCGCTCGGTGAGCAACGGCGCCAGCGTGTCCAGGTTCTTGGCGACGCTGCCCTCGCGCAGCAGCACCTGCAGGCCGAGGGAGAGCTTCTCCTCGGCCTCCGCCAGCGAGCTGCTCTCGTGGCAGTTGCGGATGCCGCAGGCGGCGTAGGCGCAGAGGTCGCGACCGCCCACCAGCGGCGCGTGGCCGTCGATGTGGCGGCCCTCGAAGGCGGCGAGCTTGTCCAGCACCGCCGGATCCTTGGCCAGCAGGCCGGGGAAGTTCATCATCTCGGCCAGACCCAGGCTGCGCGGATGGTCGCGCCAGCGCAGCAGCTCCTCCGCCGGCAGGGTCGCGCCGCTGGTCTCCAGGTGGGTCGCCGGCACGCAGCTGGAGAGCTGGACGAAGAGGTCGAGCGGCAGGCGGCCCGAGCTCTCCAGGAAGTACTCGAGGCCCGGCGCGCCCAGCACGTTGGCGATCTCGTGCGGGTCGCAGATCGCCGTGGTGGTGCCGCGCGGCAGCACGCAGCGACCGAACTCCACCGGCGTCACCATGGAGCTCTCGACGTGGACGTGGGCGTCGACGAAGCCCGGCACCACCACCTTGCCGCGGGCGTCGATCTCGCGGGCGCCGCGGTAGTCCGCGCCCAGACCGACGATCGTGTCGCCGCAGAGCGCCACGTCGCCCGCTTCCAGCACGCCGCGCGCGACGTCGAGCCAGCGCCCGCCCTTCAGCACGAGGTCGGCGGCAGCGGCACCGCGCGCCTGGTCGATGCGGCGGGCGAGGGTCTGCTGTCGGGTCGGCATGGCGCTTTCCTTCCGGTGGCGGCGCCAGTCTAGTACCGCCGGGGCGGGGGAAGGAACCTTGGTGAGGGAGGCCACCTTGACGGCGCTGAGCGATGCGCATAAATACACACATGAAGAGCGCCGATGTCATCAAGGCCCTGGAGGCGGACGGCTGGTACGAGGTGCGCCACCGCGGCAGCCACAAGCAGTTCAAGCATCCGACGAAAAAGGGCTTGGTCACCGTGCCGCACCCGCAGCGTGACCTGCCGATCGGTACTCTTCGATCTATCCGGAAGCAGGCCGGCCTGAAGATCATCTGAGACAGGTTTGTGTCTCTTTATGCGCAGGGTAAGTCGAGTAGATGAACCACTACATCGCTCTGATCCACAAGGAAGCCGACAGCGACTTCGGCGTTTCCTTTCCCGACCTGCCGGGCTGCGTGACCGCCGGGCGCGACCTCGCCGAAGCGCGTGCCCTGGCCGAAGAGGCCCTGGCGCTGCATCTGGAAGGCATGGCGGAAGAGGGAGAGGCCATCCCCGAGCCGTCCGGCCTGGATGCGATCATGGCCGACGAAGCCAACCGCGAGGGGGTCGCGGTGCTCGTGCCGGCGCCGAAAGCCTCCACCAAGGCGGTGCGCGTGAACATCACGCTGCCCGAGGATCTGCTGGCCGCCATCGACGCCTATGCGGAACGCCGCGGCTTCAACCGCTCCGGCTTTCTCGCCAAGGCCGCGCGGGACGCCATGATGCCTCGGCGGTGAAACGAAGCAATTGCTCGGCTGGGTAATGGCTTCGGGTTGCTGTCGAGGCGCTGCCGAACTACGCTGTAACACGGTTGAGGAGGCGGCGATGAGCAAGGACGTGAAGCTCTCGGACCCCATTTCGCTGCGGTTGCCCGTCGAGATGCTGGCCTCGGTGGAGGAGATCGCGAAAGCGACCGAACGCAGCAGGAGCTGGGTCGTCGTTCGTGCGCTGAAGCGGTACCTCGCGACCGAAGGCAAGGAGATCCTGGACTTCGTCGAGGGACGGGCGCAGGTCGAGGCCGGCGAGTCCTACGACATGGATGAGGTCCTGCGGGAGGTCGAGCGGATCGTCCGCTCCTCGCCCGGCAAGGCGGCCTGATGCTCCCGGTCAGGCTTTCGCGAAATGCGAGGGCCTATATCGAACGCGAAGCGCACTATCCGTCGTTCGCGAAGGACGGCGACGTCGAGGAGCAGGACAGCCGGCCGGCCTCCGGCGTCTCGGACCGTGACCTCGCTTGACACTCCCCGGAAAGGTCCCTTTGATCCGGCCTCCCGGAAGAGCATCCGAACACGCAGGAAAGACGAGGGAATGGTCGCGATTACGCTGCCCGACGGGTCGGTGAAGCGCTTCGAGGGGCCGGTGACGGGGCTGCAGGTGGCCGAGGCGATCGGGCCCGGCCTGGCCAAGGCGGCGCTGGCGGTGAAGCTGGACGGCGAGCTGCGCGACCTGACGCGGCCGATCGAGCGCGACGGCGCGCTGGAGATCGTCACCCGCAGCCATGCCGACGCCCTGGAGCTGCTGCGCCACGACGCCGCCCACGTGCTGGCCGAGGCGGCCAAGGAGCTCTATCCCGACGTGCAGGTGACCTTCGGTCCGGCGACCGAGGACGGCTTCTACTACGACTTCGCCCGCGACGAGCCCTTCACGCCCGAGGACCTGGAGAAGCTCGAGCGGCGCATGCACGAGATCGTCGACCGCGACGAGGCCATCACGCGCGAGGTCTGGGACCGCGACGAGGCGATCCGCTACTTCACCGACATCGGCGAGAAGTACAAGGCGGAGCACATCGCCAGCCTGCCGCGCGAGGCGGAGATCTCCATCTACCGCCAGGGCGACTGGCTCGACCTCTGCCTCGGCCCGCACCTGCCCTCGACGAAGAAGCTCGGCCACGCCTTCAAGCTGCTGCGCATCTCCGGCGCCTACTGGCGCGGCGACGCCAAGAACCAGCAGCTGCAGCGCGTCTACGGCACCGCCTGGGAGGACGAGAAGCGCCTGAAGACGCACCTCACCATGATGGAGGAGGCGGCCAAGCGCGACCACCGACGGCTGGGGCGCGAGATGGACCTCTTCCACCTGCAGGAGGAGGCGGTCGGCAGCGTCTTCTGGCACGCCCGGGGCTGGACGCTCTACCGCACGGTCGAGTCCTACATGCGCCGGCGGTTGCAGGTGGGCGGCTACCTCGAGGTCAAGACACCGCAGCTGATCGACCGCGCCCTCTGGGAGGCCTCGGGCCACTGGGAGAAGTTCCGCGAGCACATGTTCATCGCCGAGAGCGAGGATCGCGTGCTGGCGGTCAAGCCGATGAACTGCCCCGGCCACGTGCAGATCTTCAAGCAGGGCATCACCTCCTACCGCGACCTGCCGCTGCGCATGGCCGAGTTCGGTGTCTGCCATCGCAACGAGCCCTCGGGTGCGCTGCACGGGCTGATGCGGGTGCGCTCCTTCGTGCAGGACGACGCCCACATCTTCTGCACCGAGGAGCAGATCGTCTCGGAGACGAAGCGCTTCTGCGAGCTGCTGAAGTCGGTCTACGCCGACTTCGGCTTCACTGAGATCAAGGTGAAGTTCTCCGACCGGCCGGAGAAGCGCGCCGGCGACGACTCTACCTGGGACCGCGCCGAGGCGGCCCTGGTGGAGGCGACCGAGGCCGCCGGCCTCGCCTACACGCTGAACCCGGGCGAGGGCGCCTTCTACGGCCCGAAGCTGGAGTTCGTGCTGCAGGACGCCATCGGCCGGGACTGGCAGTGCGGCACGCTGCAGGCCGACTTCGTGCTGCCGGAGCGGCTCGACGCCGCCTATGTCGCCGAGGACGGGGCCAAGCACCGGCCGGTGATGCTGCACCGGGCGATCCTCGGATCCTTCGAGCGCTTCCTCGCCATCCTGATCGAGAACTTCGCCGGGCGCTTCCCGCTCTGGCTGGCGCCGCTGCAGGCGGTGGTGACCCCCATCACCAACGAGGCCGACGGCTACGCCCGCGAGGTCGCGGCTGCGCTGGCGGCGCGCGGCCTGCGGGTCGAGACCGATCTGCGCAACGAGAAGATCAACTACAAGGTTCGCGAGCACTCCCTGGCCAAGGTGCCGGTGATTGCCGTCGTCGGCGCGCGCGAGGCCGAGCAGCGCAGCGTCACCCTGCGCCGCCTCGGCAGCCAGGCGCAGGAGACGCTTGCGCTCGGCGAGGCGCTCACTAGACTAGAGCGCGAAGCTGCGGCACCCGACCAGCAGCCTGAAGCGTAGCCTGCGCGGCCGTCCAACGGCCTGGCGCGAGCTGCGCCGAAGGTCGTTTAGGTGGGGGCGGCGAGTACGACGACGGCAACCGAGGAGACGCTTCCATAGCCAGACCACCGATGGACGCAGCCCCGTCCCGCGACGGGCCGCGCGTCAACGACCAGATCCGCATCCCGAACGTGCGGCTGATCGACGAGACCGGAGAGAACGTGGGCGTGGTGCCGACGCGCGAGGCGCTGATGCGCGCCGAGGACGTCGGCCTCGATCTGGTCGAGATATCGCCCATGGCCGACCCGCCGGTCTGCAAGATCCTGGACTACGGCAAGTTCAAGTACGAGCAGCAGAAGCGTGCCAACGAAGCACGCAAGAAGCAGAAGATCATCGAGGTCAAAGAGATCAAGATGCGCCCCAACATCGACCAGCACGACTACGAAGTGAAGATGCGGTCGATCTTCAAGTTCCTGAACGAGGGCGACAAGGTGAAGGTCACCATGCGCTTCCGGGGCCGTGAGATGGCCCACCAGGAGCTGGGACTGGCGGTGCTGGATCGTGTCCGCGACGAGGTCGGCGAGCTCGGCAAGGTCGAGCAGACGCCCAAGCTCGAAGGCCGGCAGATGACCATGGTGATGGCGCCGCGCTGAGGCCCGGCGCCGCCTCCTACTCCCGCAGCAGCGCGAAGAAGCGCCCGCAGGCCTGCAGTTCGGCCAGCAGGCCGGCGCGGCGCTTCGCCGCTTCCGCGTCCTCGCCCCAGCGCTCCAGCTCCCAGGTCTCGTCCAGTTCCGCCGCGGCGAAGGCGGCCTCGGCGTCGAGGCGGCCCCGTGCCAGCGCTAGGCCGATCACCAGGGAGCCGGCGGCGCGGACCGCGCTGGCGAGCGCCGCCAGGGTGAAGTCGTCCTCCGCTTCCACCGCGCGCTGCAGGGCCTGCAGCGAGGCCTGCGGCTGCTCGACAGCGGCAACCCCTTCGGTGACCAGCAGCGGCGCGTCGAGCGTCAGGGCGGCCCAGTCCAGCAGCGGCTGCCAGGTCGTCCGCTGGCGCTCCACCAGCTCCGAGGGTTGCGCCGCGCGGTAGCAGAGCAGGTCGGTGCCGCCGTAGTCGACGATCTCCGGCACCACCTCGGCGCGCCGCGGACGCACCAGGTCGATTGCCGTGAAGGTCAGGGCCGTCAAAGGCATCCTGGCCGGCTGGAGCTTTTCGCCCTGGGCCGACCACTCCTCCGCCAGCGCCTCGGCCAGAGCGGGTGCGGGCAGGAGCAGGGGCTGCCTGGCGGGAGTCTTCACTGCCCGCCCGTCCAGCCGCAGTTCCCAGCCCGCCTCGGCCGGAACCGCGGCCGCCTCCCGGTAGAAGCGCCGTACCTGCTGCAGCAGCATGGCCTCAGTTCCCGAACAGGCCGCGGAGCTGCCGGCCGATCTCCTCGCCCGAGCCGCCGAGGCCTTCCTGCAGCTGCTCCTGCAGGCCGCGGCCGATGTCCTCGATCTGCTGCTGCGGCGTGCTGGACGCCGGCGCCGCGCTCTCCAGCGCCGCGGTGCAGGGGTTCTCGCCCGAGGCCTCGGCCGCACCGATGCCGATCATCGCCGCCAGGGCGGCCGGCGGCGCGATGGCGAGGCCCGCCAGTTCGGCCGCGCGCTGCGCCGTGCCCAGCGGATCCGGGGCGAAACTCGGGTTCTTCAGCGTGCCACGGACGTTGAAGGGTACGGCGAGGCTGACCAGTGCCGCCACCCGCGAGGAGGTGTCGAAGTGCAGGTCGAGAGACTCGTCGCGCAGGTCGATGCGGCCGCTGCCGGCGACCGAGAAACTGCTGGCGTCGATCAGCGCGGCGCGGTTGATCGCCACGCCGTTCTCGAAGTCGATGCGGCTGACGATGCAGTGCAGCCGGGTGGTGTCCTGCCCGCCGAACAGGGGGTTCATGATCTCCGAGAGGCCGGCGCCGACGATCGCCAGCAGACGGTTGGAAATCACGCCCTCGCCGACGTCGAGCTCGCTCTCGCCGTCCAGGGTCGAGGCGATCGCCCGCGGGCTGTTGCCGCGACCGACCAGCCGGACATGGGCGTCGAGCCGGCCTTCCAATGCCTCGCTGATTCCCTGGTCGCGCAGCATCCGGCCGAGATCGAGGCCCTCCAGGCGCAGGTTGCTGCGCAGCACCGCGGGTTCGCGGCCGGCGTTCAGGCGCAGGCGGCCCGAGAGGGCGCCGTCGTAGAGCGACAGGCTGGTCGGTTCGATCACCAGGTCGCCATCGGCCAGGGTGGCGCCGATGTCGAGGCTCTCCGCCTGCAGCCCGTCCGGCAGCCGGAGCCGCGCGACCTCGACCCGCACGTCGGCTTCCAGGCCCTGCAGCAGCTCGAGGGGCAGGGGCGTGTCGGGGATGACGAAGGGCGAGTCGCCTCCGCCTCCGCCCTGCTCTGAGCTGCCGTCGCCGGCATCCTCCGGCAGCAGGGCCGCGAGGTCGAGGTTCTGCGAGCGCAGCCGCGCGCGCAGCGCCGGCCGCTCGCCATCCAGCACGGCGTCGAACTCGCCGGCCAGGTCGCTCTCGCCGAGCCCGGCGCTGAAATCGGACAGCGAGAGGCGACGACGGTCCGCTTCCACGGCGCCCTCGAACCGCCAGCCGCCGATCTGTCTCAGCTCGACACCGGCGGCGGCGGCCAGTTCCTCGAGCGCCTCGCCGCGGGCCTGCAGCCTGGCACTGATCCGCGGGTCGCCCTCGGCCAGCCCCGTGACGCGCCCGCTGCCCTGCAGGCGCGCGTCGGCGAGGCGGCCGTCCAGGCCTTCGAACTCCAGGCTCTCGCCGTCGTAGTCGAAGCGCCCGGCCAGAGCGTAGGCGCCGAGATCGGGCAGTTCCGCGCCGGCGAGTGCACCCAGCGCGGCCAGGTCGTCGCCCTCGGCGTCGAGGCGGAAGCTGCCGCGCGGCAGGCCGTCGAGGTCCTCCAGCCGCCCGTTGCCGCGCAGCGCCAGCCCGGCCAGATCGAGTCTCAGGCCCTCGAGCGCCAGCGCCTGCTCCGCATAGGCCAGCTCACCGGCCAGTCCGTAATCGCCCACCGGCGGCAGGTCGCGGCCGGCCAGGCGCGACAGGGCCGGCAGATCGCTGCCCTGCAGCGAGAAACGGAGGTCGGCGGCCGGCGCCTCGGCCGTGCCGCGCAGCGCGCCGGCCAGCTCGAAGCGCGTCTGGGCCAGGTGGCCGGAGAGGTCGAGCGGATAGTCACCGCCCGCGAAGAGGCGTTCGGGCGTGCCGACGCTGCCGCCCAGCGCGAAGGGCAGGTCGAGGTAGTGGCCCTGGGCGTCGAGCTGCAGCCGGCCTTCGGCCTCGCGCAGGCTCGCCTGCTCCAGCCCCAGCTCCAGCGCCTCGCCGCTGCGGCCGTCGCGCCAGGTCACCCGGGCGCCCTGGATCTCCACCGCTTCCAGGCGCGGCATCCGGCGCGTGCCGGCCTCCTGCACGCGCTCGGCGCTGCGTGCGGCCGCCTCCAGCTCGTCCTCGCCGGGCTCGGCGAAGACCCAGTTGGGGCGGCCCTCCGCATCGGTCTCCAGCAGCAGCTCGGCGTCCACCAGAACGAAGCGCTTCACCTGGATGTCGCCGCTCAGCAACGGCAGCAGCGCCACCTGCAGCTCCAACCGCCGCGCGCGCGCCATGTCCTCGCCGCTGCCGCCGGGAGCGTTGGCGAAGCGGATGTCCTCCAGGGCGATCGCCGGCGTCAGCGAGAGGGCGATGTCGATCGGCCCGGCGACGCGCAGCTGGCGGCCCGTCGCGCTGCTCACCTCGCTCTCGGCGATGCGCCTGAGTTCGTCGAAGTCGCGTCCGGCCAAGGTGGCGTAGACCGCGACCACGGCGGCGACCGGCAGGGCGATCACCAGGAACAGGATCCACTTTAGCCGGCGCAGCCTCATCGCCCGTCCTCCGCCAGAGCGGCGAGCGCCCCAGGCAGGGCCTCGAAGCGCTCGACCAGGCCGCGCGCCCCCGCGGCGCGCAGCTCCTCCGGGCCATGATAGCCCCAGCCGACGCCGATCGACGACACGCCCGCGTTACAAGCCATCTCGATGTCATAGGTGGTGTCGCCGATCAGCACCGTCTCCTCCGGCGCGCAGCCGATCTCGGCCAGGGCGCGCAGGACCATGCCGGGGTGCGGCTTGCTGGGCGAATGATCCGGCGTCTGCAGCGTCACGAAGCGCTCGGCCAGCCCGTGCCGCTCCAGCGCCGCGTGCAGCCCGCGCAGGTTCTTGCCGGTTGCCACGCCGAGGCAGACCTCCGGCCGGTCGAGCGCCTCCAGCGCCTCGCGGGCGCCGGGAAAGAGTTCCTCCCGATAGTCGGGGTCGTGGCGCCAAGCGAAGAAGGCCTCGCGGTAGCGGGCGCAGAGGGCATCGACGTGATGGCGGTCCGGCTCCTCCAGCAGCCGCCTCACCGCCAGCTCCAGCGACAGGCCGACGACGCGGCGTACCGCCGCGGGCGCCGGCACCGCCAGGCCGCGGCTCTCGAAGGCCAGCGCCATGCAGCGGTGGATGTTGGCCTGGCTGTCCACCAGGGTGCCGTCGAAATCGAAGAGAATGAGTTTGAAGGGCCCTGCGCCCATGGCCGCCGCTCCGTTGCCCGTCGCGGCCCGTTGGTGGCGCAGGCGGTCGGCGGGGTCAAGTACGGCAATGCCTCGCTGCCGCCCCGGGCTTGCCCAAATCGCATGTTTGCATGATGCTCCTGGCGGCCTCTGGAGGCGCAGCCTAAGGCGAGAACGAAGAGTCCATGCGAAGCATCATCGCGGTTGCGGCCTCCCTGCTGGCGGTGGCCATCTCGATCCCGGTCCTGGCAGGGGAGGACTGCAGGCGCGCCCTCGCTCAGCCGCAGCAGCCGCCGGTGTCGATCGCCTTTGCGGCCGACTCCGCCGATCTCGCCGCCGGCGACCGCGACCGCTTGCAGCGCCTGGTGCCGCAGTTGCTCCAGGTCGCGAACCTCAAGCTCTGCGTCATCGCCCAGGCCGACGGGCAGGGCGACGACGCCTACAACCGAAATCTCGCGGAGCGCCGCGCTCGAGCCGTGAGCAAGGCGCTGGCCGACGCCGGCCTGCCGAGTCACCTCATCACCGTGGAAGTGGGTGCAGCCGAACGTTCCCCCTACCACGCGCTGGAGCGGCGCATCCTGGTGCTGGAGGCGCGGCGCTGAAGGTTCCTCGCCGTCGCACTGCCCGAAGCGCTTGCACGCCGAGGCTGCGGAAGGCGAGAATGCGCCCGCAAGGTGGCTCGCGCAGACCGGTTCCGGTCGCGACAGGGGCGCCGACAGGAGGCTGAACGGAGCGACGACAATGACGAAGCGTAACCTCGACGAGCTCGCGCGGGCGCGCCGCCTGCTCCTCGGCGCCGGTACCGCCGTGGCTGCACTGGCCCTGGTGCCGCAGGGCGCCTCGGCGCAGCAGGTGCTGAACGTCTACAACTGGTCCGACTATATCGCCGAGGACACGATCGCCAACTTCGAGGCCGAGACCGGCATCCGCGTCAACTACGACGTCTACGACAGCAACGCCGTGGTGGAGGCGAAGCTGCTCGCCGGCTCCTCCGGCTACGACATCGTCGTGCCGACGGCGGTGCCCTACATGGCGCGGCAGATCGAGGCCGGCGTCTACCAGAAGCTCGACCGCAGCAAGATCCCCAACTGGGACAACCAGGACCCGACGCTGCTCCGCCCGGTCGCCGAGCGCGCCGACCCGGGCAACGAGCACGCCGCCATCTACATGTGGGGCACCAACGGCTTCGGCTACAACGTCGGCATGATCGAGGAGCGCATGCCCGACGCCCCGGTCGATTCGCTCGCCATGCTGTTCGAGCCGGAGATCGTCGCGCAGTTCGCCGACTGCGGCGTCAGCTTCCTGGACGAGGCCTCCGAGGTCTTCCCGGTCCTGCTGCACTACCTGGGCCACGACCCCTACGGCGAGGACCCCGAGGCCCTGGCCGAGGCGGAGGCGCGGATGATGGAGATCCGCCCCCACGTCCGCTACTTCCACTCCTCGCAGTACATCAACGACCTGGCCAACGGCGAGATCTGCCTGGCCTACGGCTGGTCCGGCGACGTCTTCCAGGCGCGCGACCGCGCCGAGGAGGCCGGGCAGGGCATCGAGATCGACTACACCATCCCCGAGGAAGGGACGGTGCTCTGGTACGACATGCTGGCGATTCCGGCCGACGCGCCAAACCCCGAGGCGGCCCATGCCTTCATCGACTACCTGCTGCGTCCCGAGGTGATGGCCGACATCACCAACTACGTGGTCTATGCCAACGCGGTGCCGGCTTCGCTGGAGTTCGTCGATCCCGAGATCGCCGAGGACGAGGCCGTCTTCCCGACCGACGCGGTCAAGGAGCGGCTCTTCTCGGCTGAGCAGGTCTCGCCGCAGTTCGAGCGGCTGCGCACCCGCGCCTGGACGCGCGTGCGGACCGGGCAGTGAGCGGGCAGTGAGCGGAAAGCGGCGATGCCCGGCGCGGGCCACGCCATGAAGTGATCCGAAAGGGACGGCCCTCCGACGGGGTGCCGTCCCTTTCCCTTTCTCTTTCTCTTGTCGAGCGCAACGGGGGAGGCCAGGGGTGTCGGGGACGGCCAGCAGCAGCGTCAGCACGCAGTGGAACAGGCCGGCGGAGCCGCCCTTCATCCGCATCGAGGGGGTGGTCAAGCGCTTCGGCGACTTCGTCGCGGTCGACGGTGTCGACCTGGAGATCTACCGCAAGGAGCTCTTCTGCCTGCTCGGCGGCTCGGGCTGCGGCAAGACCACGCTGCTGCGCATGCTGGCCGGCTTCGAGCGGCCGAGCGAAGGGCGCATCTATCTCGACGGGGTCGACGTCACCGACGCGCCGCCCTACGAGCGTCCGGTCAACATGATGTTCCAGTCCTACGCCCTCTTCCCGCACATGAGCGTGGAGGGCAACGTCGCCTTCGGCCTGAAGCAGGACCGGGTGCCGGCGCCGGAGATCCGCCGGCGCGTCACGGAGGCGCTGGAGCTGGTGCAGCTCGGCCCCTTCGCCAAGCGCAAGCCGCACCAGCTCTCCGGCGGTCAGCGCCAGCGCGTCGCCCTGGCGCGCGCCCTGGTCAAGCGCCCGAAGCTGCTGCTGCTCGACGAGCCGCTGGCGGCGCTCGACAAGAAGCTGCGCGAGCACACCCAGTTCGAGCTCATGACCATCCAGGAGGAGGTCGGCATCACCTTCCTGGTCGTGACCCACGACCAGGAGGAGGCCATGTCGCTCTCCACCCGCATCGCCGTGATGGATCGCGGCCGCATCGCCCAGGTCGGCACGCCGACCGAGATCTACGAGTATCCCGCCACCCGCTTCACCGCCGACTTCATCGGCTCCATCAATCTCTTCGAGGGCGAGGTGACGGGCCGTGAGGGCGAGGAACTGCGGGTCGCCGTGCCGGAGATCGCCGCAGAGCTGCGGGTGCGCAGCGATCGCGAACTGGCCGTCGGCACCGCAGCCTGCGTCGCCGTGCGGCCGGAGAAGATCAGCATCGCGCGCCAGCCGCTGGACGGCCTCGACAACGCGCTGCAGGGGCGGGTGCGCGACCTCGGCTACCTGGGCAACCTCTCGGTCTATCGCGTCGAGCTGCCGAACGGCCGGCTGGTCAAGGTCACCACGGCCAACACCCGGCACTCCACCGACCGCGAGGTCGACTGGGAGGATCAGGTCCACCTGGGCTGGCGGCCCGCCGCCGCCGTGGTGCTGACCGAATGAGCGCCGAGCCCCCGATCGCGGCGCCGACCTCAGCGGCCGCGCCGGCGCCGGCCGCCGAGCCCCGGCTGCGCCGCGGCTTCTGGCTGTCGGGCCGGGGCGCGGTCACCGCCGTGCCCTACTTCTGGCTCTTCCTCTTCTTCCTGGTGCCCTTCGCCATCGTGCTGAAGATCAGCCTGGCGCAGCCCATCATCGCACAGCCCCCCTTCACGCCGCTGTTCGGCCTGGACGGCAGCCTGCAGGCCAGCCTCGACAACTACCGCTTCCTCTGGGAAGACAGCCTCTACCTGGTCGCCTACCTCAACTCGATGAAGCTGGCGGCGATCTCGACGCTGCTCTGCCTGGCGATCGGCTATCCCATGGCCTACGGCATGGCCAAGGCGCCGCCCTCGATCCGCAACATCCTGCTGCTGCTGGTGATCCTGCCCTTCTGGACCTCCTTCCTGCTGCGCGTCTACGCCTGGATGGGGATCCTCCGGAACAACGGGCTGATCAACAACACCCTGATCTGGCTCGGCGTGATCGACCAGCCGATCCAGATGATGAACACCGACTTCGCCATCTACATCGGCATCACCTACTCCTACCTGCCCTTCATGATCCTGCCGCTCTACGCGGCGCTGGAGCGGCTCGACCCCGACCTGGTGGAGGCGGCGCAGGATCTGGGCTGCAAGCCCTGGAAGGCCTTCGCCACCATCACCTTGCCGCTGTCGATCCCGGGCATCGTCGCCGGCTCGCTGCTGGTCTTCATCCCGGCGGTCGGCGAGTTCGTCATCCCCTCGCTGCTGGGCGGTCCCGACAGCCTGATGATCGGCCGGGTGCTCTGGGACGAGTTCTTCGGCAACCGCGACTGGCCGGTGGCCTCGGCGGTGGCCATCGCCCTGCTGCTCTTCCTCGTGGTCCCGATCATGCTGTTCCAGCGCATGCAGCTGCGGAGGCAGGGGTCATGAGGGGGCGGCGCAACTGGTTCCTCTTCTCGGCGCTCTGCTTCGGCTTCGCCTTCCTCTACGGGCCGATCCTCTCGCTGATCGTCTACTCCTTCAACGAGAGCCGGCTGGTGACGGTCTGGAGCGGCTTCTCGACGCGCTGGTACGGCGAGCTCTTCCGCGACCCGCAGATCATCAACGCCGCCCTGCTGTCGCTGCGCATCGCCGCGGTCAACGCCACCTTCGCCGTGGCGCTGGGCACCCTGGCCGGCCTCGCCATCGCCCGCTTCGGCCGCTTCCGCGGGCGGCTGCTGCTGACCGGCATGATCGCCGCCCCGCTGGTGATGCCCGAGGTCATCACCGGCCTGTCGCTGCTGCTCCTCTTCGTCACGCTGGAAGGGCTGGTCGGCTGGCCCTCGGGGCGCGGCGTCACCACCATCACCATCGCCCACATCACCTTCTCCATGGCCTACGTGGCGGTGATCGTGCAGTCGCGCCTCTCCTCGCTCGACGGCTCGCTGGAGGAGGCGGCTCAGGACCTGGGCGCGCGGCCCTGGAAGGTCTTCCTGGTCATCACCCTGCCGATCATCGCCCCGGCGCTGATCGCCGGCTGGCTGCTCGCCTTCACCCTCTCGCTGGACGACCTGGTGATCGCCTCCTTCGTCTCGGGCCCGGGCGCCAGCACCCTGCCCATGGTGATCTTCTCCAAGGTCCGCCTCGGCGTCTCGCCCGACGTCAACGCCCTGGCCACCATCATCGTCGGGCTGGTGACCGTGGCCGTGGTGATTTCCGGCTGGCTGATGATCCGCAGCGATCGGCGCCGCGAGCGCGACGTCCAGGCCGCCCTGGCCGACCGGGGGTAGGGCGGTTTCACCGGTTCCGATAGACTAAATCACACTCAATCTTTATGATTGGCTTCGATTGAAAGTGAGGTGGCCTATGGGAACCAGGGTCCTGACTGCCCATGTGCCCTTGCCGCTGGCGGAGAAGGTGGACGAGTTCGCCGCTCGACTGGAACGATCGCGCGGATGGATCGTCAAGCAAGCGCTCGCCGACTGGATCGCCAAGGAGGAAGCGCGTCACCGCATGATCCTCGAGGCTCTGGAGGATGTGGATGCCGGCCGCGTCATCGATCACGAAGAGGTGGAAGCCTGGATCGATAGCCTCGGCACGGACCATCCCCTGCCGATGCCGGAGCCGTGAAGGTCCGGTGGACCAGCAAGGCGGTGGCGGACCTTGGCCGTCTGCATGACTTTCTTGCCCCGCTCGATCCTCGAGCCGCTGCGGACGTCCGTCGCGCACTGAAGGCTGTGCCGCGAAGGTTGCTCGAACATCCCAGGATCGGCGAGCGGCTCGAGCAGTATGAACCACGGGAGGTACGCCGCCTCCTGATCGGCCGCTACGAGCTGCACTACGAAATCGAGGGAGATGCCCTCTACCTGCTGCGCCTATGGCACACACGAGAGGACCGATAGAAAGCGGGATCGTCGCATCCAAGCCGACGAGCCGATGATACCGGCGGGCCTGCG
>SR_TP_S13solDRAFT_1000273_pt1 | contig 23425 bp, 20 predicted proteins | sample SodReaTP_S13sol_FD_11159 | JGI IMG/M metagenome (IMG submission 11159)
AAAGCAGTGGTCAGACATCATCCAACTCCCCGCTGTTCGGGAGTAGGAATCACATCAGCACCCGAGCCGCATAGCCCTTTTATGGGTCCAGACCCTAGAGCGGTTCTTTCGCAGCGCAATAGCATTGTGCAGTGCAAAGAGCGGACCGGCAAGGCGGCCGCCAGGCCGTGGAAATCGGCCGCGAGGAACGGGAGCGGGCCGCAAGGGCCCAACTGGGGGAGTAACCGACTATGACCGTGTCGAAGACCAAACAGGGCCTCGATCGCCGGACCTTCCTGAAGGCCACCGCCGTGGCCGGCGCCAGCATCGCCATGCCCGCGATCGTCAGCCGCAGCGTGCTGGCCTCCTCGGGCGAGATCAACGTGATGATGTGGTCCGACTACCTGCCGGAGAGCTTCGTCTCCGGCTTCGTCGAGCGTACCGGCATCACGCTCAACTTCACCGGGATCGGCTCGAACGAGGAGCTGCTCAACCGCCTGCGCTCGACCGACGGCGAGGGCTTCGACATCGTCTCGCCGACGGTGAACCGCAACCTGCTCTGGGCCGAGCTCGGGCTGCTGCAGCCCATCGACATGGCGCGCGTGCCAATCGAGAAGGTCAACCCCGCCATGGCGCTGGGCGAGACCAGCTGGAACTTCGACGGCAAGGGCAGCCACTGGATCCCGCACATCTGGGGGACCGAGGGCATCGCCTGGCGGACCGACGCCTTCACGCCTGCCGGCGAGTTCCCGAGCTACTACGACGTCTGGGACGAGGCCAACGCCGGCCAGACCATGGGGCGCGCCCACTCGATGATGCTGGGCCTCGGCCTCGGCCTGGAGCGGCTCGGCGAGATGGAGCCCGGTTCCATGTGGGCAGCCTACGGCTCGCCCGAGAAGATGGACGAGGTCTGGTCGCGGCTGACCGAGATCGCCATCGCCAAGAAGCCGAACATCAAGCTGATCTGGAACGACGCCGACACCCAGTGCAACGGCCTGCTCAACGAGGGCGTGATCGTCGGCCAGACCTGGGACGGGCCGCCGATCGCGCTGAAGACAGCGGGCGAGCCGGTGATGTACCGGGCGCCGGTGGAGGGCGCCATGGCCTGGGTCGACGGCATGGCCATCCCCGTGGGTGCGCGGAACATCGACCAGATCTACGCCTTCATCGAGGCCTGCTACGACGCCGAGTTGGCCGGCACCGCCATCCAGGACCACGGCTACAACTCCCCGGTGATCGGGGCCGACGCCTACGGCGGCGAGGTCTACGCGCAGAACTTCGCCGACGCCTACCCCGGGGATGCGCTCTCCAGGCTCAACGCCTGGCCGGCCGAGGCGCCCTGGTACTCCGAGAAGCGCACGGAGTTCGTGAACCGCTTCATGAGCGCCTGAGCGGGTCTTTCCGCCGGGAGGCGCAGCTGGCGCCTCCCCGGCCACCTTCGCCATCGGGAGGCCCATGTCGACGAAGGACGTCAACCTCGACCATGTCACCATCCGTTTCGGCAGCTACACCGCGGTCGACAATGCCTACCTGACGATCGCGGGCGGCGAGTTCTTCTCCTTCCTCGGGCCCTCGGGCTGCGGCAAGACGACGCTTCTGCGCTGCATCTCCGGCTTCATCGATCCGACGGAGGGGCGGGTGCTGATCGGCGGCCGGGACATGCGCCGCGTCGGGCCCAACCGCCGGCCGACCGCCCTCATCTTCCAGAACCTCGCACTCTTCCCGCTGATGACGGTGGCCGAGAACATCGCCTTTCCGTTGGAGGTGCGCGGGGTCGGGAAGCGGGAGAGACGGCGGCGGGCCGAGGAACTGCTGGAGCTCATCGCCCTGCCCGGGGTGGGCGACAAGAAGGTGCACGAGCTTTCCGGCGGACAGCGCCAGCGCGTCGCGATCGCCCGGGCCCTGGCGGTCGAACCCGACATCCTGCTGCTCGACGAGCCGCTGTCGGCGCTGGACCTGAAGCTCCGCCAGCACATGCGCACAGAGCTGCGGGCGATCCAGCAGCGGGTCGGGCTGACCTTCATCTACATCACCCACGACCAGGGCGAGGCCCTGACCATGTCCGACCGGGTGGCGGTGATGAACGCCGGCGTCATCGAGCAGGTGGCGGACCCGGAGACGATCTACGACCGCCCCCGCACGCCCTTCGTCGCCGACTTCGTCGGTGAGAACAACCGCATCCCGGGCCGCGTCCTGGGCCAGGCGGGCGAAGAGGTCCGGCTGGAAACGCCGTTCGGCGCCCTGTCGGGCCGGGCGGCCGGCGGCCGGACCTACAAGGCGGGCGACGCCTGCCTGCTCTTCGTCCGTCCCGAGCAGATGGCACTGGGCGGCGCCCCGTCGGGAAACGGCGAGATCCGGGCCCGCGTGGTCAAGGAGGAGTTCGAGGGCAGCGCCCGGCAGGTGCTGCTCGAGGCCGGCGGCATCGAATTGCGGCTGTCACGGGTCAACCTCGCCGGACAGAACCGGCCGCTGGGCGGCGGCAGCGAAGCGGTGCTGAGCTTCCCGGCCGCGGCGGCGACCGTGCTGCCGGATGCCGAAGGCGGCGCAGCGTGAGCGGCGGTGGAACGGGCAGCCTCGCCGCGCTGCGGCAGGCCTGCGACGGCTTCCTCGGTCGCCACGGCCTCGGGGTCGCCCTCTTCGTCGGCCTCGCCGTGTTCTTCTGGGCGATCGTGCTGATCGTCCTGCCGCAACTCGTGATGCTCGACTACTCCTTCCGGCACAACCTGCCGGCGGCGGCGATGGGCGGGCCGGACGACGTCCGCACCCTGACGCACTACCGCTACTTCCTCTTCGGTGGCAGCGGCAGCGGGGGCGGCCTGAACCGCCTCGACATCGGCGTCCTGGCCAACACGCTGATCGCGGCGGTGGCCGTCACGCTGATCAACCTCGCGCTCTGCTATCCCGTCGCCTTCGTGCTGGCCCATTCGGCCAGCGGCGTGGCCGCGCGACTGATGGTTCTCGGGCTGATCCTGCCCTTCTGGGTCAACGAGATCCTGCGCGCCTTCGCCTTCCGGGTCCTCTTCGGCACGACCGGCCTGATCAACGGCTTCGGCCTGTCGCTGGGCCTCTGGGAGCAGCCGATCGACTTCGTGCGCGCTGACGTCGCGCTCTATGCGGGCCTGACCTACGCCTACGTCCTGCTGATGGTCTTCCCGATCTACAATGCGGTGGAAGCGCTGGACCGCAACCAGATCGAAGCGGCCCGGGACATGGGGGCGGCCTGGTGGCGCGTCCACTGGCGGATCGTCCTGCCGGTGGCCAAACCGGGAATCGCCTCCGGCGCGACCATGGTCTTCATGCTCTCCGCCGGCGCGCTGGCCGCCCCGCAGATCCTCGGCGGCCCGTCGAGCCTCTGGTTCACCCAGCTGATCCACCAGTGGTTCAACGATGCCGGAAACTGGCCGCGCGGCGCCGCCTATGCCGTCATCCTGATGACGGTCTGCCTCGGCTTCGTCGTGCTGCTGATGCGCGTCTTCCGGGTCTCCATCGGGGCGATCGGGCGATGAGCGCGGCAGCCGGCGGCGGGCGCCTCTTTGCCGCGACCACCTCGCTGGTCTTCTTCGGCTTCCTCTTCGGGCCGCTGGTGATCATGGTGATCACCGCCTTCAACTCCTCGTCCTTCCCGCGGGTGATCCCCTGGGAGTGCTTTACGACCGACTGGTTCTCGGTGCTGCTCGCCGACAACCGGCTGATGCGCGGCCTGGTCACCAGCGCCGGCATCGGCATCGGCGTGGTCGCCCTCTCGGTACCCCTGGGACTGGCCGGTGCGCTGGCCCTGACCGAGATCGGGCCGCGTCTGCGCTCGGCGCTCTACACGCTGCTGATCACGCCGATCCTCATTCCAGGCGTGGTCCTCGGCATCTCCACGGTGGTCTTCTGGCGCAACCTCGGCCGCAGCATGGGCGCCGACTACGGCAGCTTTTTCTTCAACGGCTTCTTCCTCACCGTCGCCGGTCAGGTCACCTTCGTCTCGGCCTATGCCATGCTGATTTTCAGCGCCCGGCTGCAGCGCTTCGACCAAAGCCTGACCGAGGCCGCGCTGGACCTCGGCGCGACCCCGGGGCAGGCCTTCCGCAGGATCCTGCTGCCCTTCCTGAAGCCGGCGATCGCCTCGGCCGCCTTCCTGACGCTGCTGGCCTCCTTCGAGAACTACAACACCACGGTCTTCACGATCCTGTCGGGCAACACCTTCACCACCGCACTGGCCTCCAAGGTGCGCTACGGCACCGATCCCTCGCTCTCGGCCCTGGCGGTGGTCATCATCGGCATCACCCTGATCGGCGCGATGACCTACGAGGCCTACACGCGCCGGCGCGAAGCGGCGCTGACCGGCCGGATCCGCCGTTCGACCTTCTATGCCCACCCGCTGGTCCGGCTGCTGACCCACCCGGCGGCGGTCGGCGGGCTGCTGCTAGGCCTCGCGGCGCTGGCGGTCTGGCAGGGCAGCCGCCACGATTCCAGCGTCTGCGTCGCCGGCGTCCTGGAGGAGAAGCGGGCGCTCCAGGAGCGCCTGCTCGAGGAGCAGCGCCAGCGCCTGCGCGACGCCACGCCGGCCACGCCGGCACCCGCCACAGCGGCACCCGCCAGCCCCTCGGCCTTCGGCGACGCCTTCCGGCCCGGAACCCTGGCTCCGGGAGGCCTGGCCCCGGCGGCCCCGGCAGCACCAGCGGCCCCGGCACCGCCGAGCCCCTCGACCTTCAGGGACGCCTTCCAGCCCGGCACGCTCGCCCCGCAGCTACCCGTCCCGCGGGCACCCGACCCACAGGCACCCGACCAGCCGCCCCCCTGACCGCCGGAAGCCGGGCCGTCGAGCGCATCCGACGTTTGCCCGCGCGGCGCTTGCTGCTAGTCTCCCGCGGTCCGCGGTTCCCAGGGGGCGCCCGCCGACTCCGTTTCCCGAGGGACAAAGCCCGTTGGTGCCCGACCTCAGACCCGTCGTCTTCGTCAACGGCATCATCCTCTCCGTCCTGGCGGTCGCCATGCTGGTGCCGGCCGCGGTGTCGGCGAGCTACGGCAGTCCCGACTGGCAGGTCTTCCTGGCCGCGGCCGCCGTCACGCTCTTCGTCGGCGTCAGCCTGGCGCTGACCAGCCGCGGCAACCGGCGGCAGATGGGACTGCGCCAGGCCTTCCTGCTGACCACGACGGTCTGGATCGTGCTGGCGCTCTTCTCGGCGCTGCCCTTCACCTTCTCCGAGCTCGGACTCTCCTTCACCGACGCCTTCTTCGAGGCCATGTCCGGCGTCACCACCACGGGCTCCACCGTGATCGTCGGCCTGGACGAGGCCTCGCCGGGCATCCTGATCTGGCGCGCGATCCTGCAGTGGCTCGGCGGCATCGGCATCATCGTCACCGCCATCTCGATCCTGCCGATGCTGCGGGTCGGCGGCATGCAGCTCTTCAAGATCGAGGCCTTCGAGACCGACAAGGTGCTGCCGCGCGCGGCGCAGATCGCCGGACAGATCCTCGCCGTCTACATCGTCATCACCTCGGTCGCGGCGATCACCTACTGGGCGCTCGGCATGAGCGGCTTCGACGCCATCGCCCACGCCATGACGACGATCGCCACGGCCGGCTACTCGACCCGCGACGCCTCCTTCGGCGCCTTCGACTCGGCGGCGCTGGACTGGGCCGCGACGCTCTTCATGGTGCTGGGCTCCCTGCCCTTCGTGCTCTACGTCCGGGCGATGCACGGCGAACTCTCGCCGCTGCTGCGCGACCAGCAGGTGCGCGGCATGCTGGCGATCCTGGCGGTCGCCGTCGCCACCCTGACGGTCTGGCTCTGGCTGCAGGTGGGAGACCAGCTGCCCTGGCTGGAGGCGCTGCGCTACACCGCCTTCAACGCCGTCTCCATCATGACCGGCACCGGCTATGCCACCACCGCCTTCGACCTCTGGGGCGGCTTCTCCATCGCCGTCTTCCTGCTGCTCATGTTCATCGGCGGCTGCGCCGGCTCGACCTCCTGCGGCATCAAGGTCTTCCGCTTCCAGGTGCTCTACGCCACCGCCAAGACGCAGCTCAAGCGGCTGATCCAGCCCAGCGGCGTCTTCATTGCCTACTACAACGGCAAGCCGGTGTCGGAGCAGGTCGCCGCCTCGGTGATGAGCTTCTTCTTCCTCTTCATCCTCTGCTTCGCCGTGCTCGCCCTGCTGCTGGGCGCGCTCGGCCTGGACTTCCTCACCGCCATCTCCTCCGCCGCCACCGCCATGGCCAACGTCGGTCCCGGTCTCGGCGAGGTGGTCGGCCCCTCGGGCAGCTTCGCGCCGCTGCCCGACACGGCGAAGTGGCTGCTCTGCGCCGGCATGCTGCTCGGCCGGCTGGAGATCTTCACCGTGCTGGTGCTCTTCACGCCGCACTTCTGGCGCTCCTGATCCGCCGTCTTTCCGAGAGGTCCCATGGACGCTTACCGCCCCTTCACCCCCGTGGAGATGATCGCCAAGCTGGTCGCCTTCCCCACCGTCTCCGACCAGTCGAACCTGGATCTGATCGACTGGGTGGAGGGCTGGCTGACGGCCCACGGCGCCCGCTGCCGGCGGACCTGGGACACGGAGCGGCGCAAGGCCAACCTCTTCGCGACCATCGGGCCGGACACGGCCGGCGGCATCGTGCTCTCGGGCCACAGCGACGTGGTGCCGGTGGCCGGGCAGGACTGGCACAGCGACCCCTTCCGGGTGGTCCAGCGGGACGGCAAGCTCTACGGCCGCGGCACCGCCGACATGAAGTCCTTCCTGGCGATCGCCCTGGCGCTGGTGCCGGAATTCGCGGCGCGGCCGCTGCGGCGGCCGATCCATCTCGCGCTGAGCTACGACGAGGAGGTCGGCTGCTTCGGCGTCGGCGGCCTGCTCGACGACGTGGTGGCGAACCTTCCGCGCCCGGCGCTGGCGGTGGTGGGGGAGCCGACCTCGATGCGCCTGGTCACCGGGCACAAGTCGATCGCCGCCTTCCGCACCCGCGTCACCGGCCGGCCGGCCCACTCCAGCCAGCCGCACCGCGGCGCCGGCGCGATCCTGGCCGCCGGCCGGCTGATCGAGTTCCTCTGGCGCATCGCCGAGGAGAAGCGGGCCAGCCCCGACCCGCGCTTCGACCCGCCCTGGACGACGGTGCAGGTGGGAGTGATCGAGGGCGGCACCGCCATCAACATCCTGCCCGCCGACTGCAGCTTCCTCTGGGAGAACCGGGCCCTGCCCGGCGAGGACCCCGACGAGATCCGCCGGCGGCTGGAGGCCTTCGCCCGCGAGGAGGTGCTGCCGGCCCTGCGCGAGTTCGCCCCGGAGGCGGAGATCGTCACCGAGCCGCTGGCCTCGGTGCCGCCGCTGTCGCCGGAGACCGAGGGGGCCGCCGAGACCCTGGTGCGCCGCCTGACCGGCGCCAACGAGAGCCGGATGGTCTCCTTCGCCACCGAGGGCGGGCTGTTCCAGCAGGCCGGCATCTCCACCGTCATCTGCGGCCCCGGCTCCATCGACCAGGCGCACCAGCCGAACGAGTTCATCGCCCTGGAGCAGGTCGAGGCCGGCACCGCCTTCCTGCGCCGCCTCGCCGACTGGGCCTGCGAGGCCCCGCCCCCGTCTTCCTGAGGTCGCCTCAGCCGCCCGCGAAGACGCCTTCCAGCACGCGGCGGTAGATCCGCGCCAGGGCCTCGATGTCGGCGGCCGGCACGCGCTCGTCGATCTGGTGCATGGTGCGGCCGGCGAGGCCGAATTCCACCACGGGGCAATGGGCGCGGATGAAGCGGGCATCGGAGGTGCCGCCGGTGGTGGAGAGCTCGGGCGTCCGCCCGGTCTCCGCCTCGACCGCGGCGGCGACCAGCGCGGCGAGCGGGCCCGGCGGGGTCAGGAAGGACTCGCCCGAGACCTTCACCCGCAGGTCCCAGTCCCCGGGCACCCGCGCCAGACGCTCGCGGATCCAGGCCTCCAGGGCGGCGCTGTTCCAGTGGTCGTTGAAGCGCACGTTGAAGACGGCCTGCGCCTCGGCCGGGATCACGTTGGTCGCCGGGTTGCCGACGTCGAGGGTCGAGACCTGCAGGCTGGAGGGCTGGAAGTGCTCGCTGCCGCGGTCGAGCGGCTCGGCGAGCAGCCCCTGCAGCATGGCCACCAGGCGATGGCAGGGATTGTCGGCGAGGTGCGGATAGGCGATGTGACCCTGGCGGCCCCTGACCGTCAGCCAGCCGGTCAGGCTGCCGCGGCGGCCGATCTTGACCATCTCGCCCAGGCTGTCGGGATTGGTGGGCTCCCCCACCAGGCAGGCGTCGAGCCGCTCGCCGCGCTCGGCCAGCCACTCCAGCACCTTGCGGGTGCCGTTGATCGAGGGCCCCTCCTCGTCGCCGGTGATGAGCAGCGAGAGCTTGCCGCGCGGCCGGCCGCGCTCGGCCAGGAAGCCCCCCGCGGCGGCGGCGAAGGCGGCGATGGCCCCCTTCATGTCGGCGGCGCCGCGGCCGATCACCTGGCCGTCGCGCAGCGTGCCGGCGAAGGGATCGACGCCCCAGGCGGCGGGATCGCCGGGCGGCACCACGTCGCTGTGCCCGGCGAAGCAGAAGTGCGGCCCCTCGCCGTCACCGAGTTCGGCCCAGAGGTTGTCCACCGCCGCCGTGCCCGGCTCCTGGAAGGGCAGCCGGGTGCAGGCGAAGCCCAGTGCTTCCAGCTCGCCCTGCAGCAGGTCCAGCGCCCCGGCCTCGGCCGGCGTGACGCTCGGGCAGCGGATCAGGCGCTGCGTCAGCTCGACGGGATCGAGCGGCCCGGGTTGCGCCATGCCCCCGGCCTCAGGCGCGCAGCAGCTCGTTGATCGCGGTCTTGGCGCGGGTGCGCTCGTCGACGCGCTTGACGATGACGGCGCAGTAGAGCCCCGGCCCCGGCGAGCCGTCCGGCAGCGGCTTGCCCGGCATGCTGCCCGGCACCACCACGGAATAGGGCGGCACCTCGCCGACGAAGACCTCGCCGGTCTCGCGGTCGACGATGCGCGTCGAGGCGCCGATGAAGACGCCCATCGAGAGCACCGAGCCCTCGCGCACGATCACCCCTTCCACCACCTCGGAGCGGGCGCCGACGAAGACGTTGTCCTCGATGATGACCGGGCCGGCCTGCAGCGGCTCCAGCACGCCGCCGATGCCGACGCCGCCGGAGAGATGGCAGTTCTTGCCGATCTGCGCGCAGGAACCGACGGTCACCCAGGTGTCGACCATGGTGCCGCTGTCCACGTAGGCACCGAGGTTGACGAAGCTCGGCATCAGGATCACGCCCGGCGCGATGTAGGCGGAGCGGCGCACGGTGCAGTTCGGCACGGCGCGGAAGCCGGCCTCGCGGAAGTGCTCCTCGCTCCAGCCCGCGAACTTGGAGGGGACCTTGTCGAACCAGACGGACTCGCCGTAGCGTGCCTCGCTCGGCCCCCCGCCGATCACCGTCATGTCGTTGAGACGGAAGGAGAGCAGCACCGCCTTCTTGAGCCACTGCTCGACCTGCCAGGCGCCGTCCTCGCCCCGCACGGCGACGCGGTAGCGGCCGCTGTCCAGCCCGGCCAGGGCCAGTTCCACGGCGTCGCGCACCAGCCCCTCGGTCTCGACGCCGATCTTGTCGCGCTCGTCCCAGGCGGCCTCGACGGCCTGCTTCAGGTCTTCGGTCTGCATCGAGATTGCGGCGCTCCTGGCTGTGGTGGCGGGAGGCCGCAAGATGGTCCGCGCGCCGGGGGGAGTCAATTCGGATGGGAGAGGGCGGCGGACCCTCAGGCCAGGCCCTTCTGGCCCATGTCCAGGAACTTGCGCCGCCGCCCTGCGCGCAGGTCGGCCCCCTCGCGGCGGGAGAGCCGCTCGAAGGAATCCGCCACCGCCTTGCCGACGGCCTCCATCGTCTCCTTGCGGCCGCGGTGGGCACCGCCGAGCGGCTCCGGCACGATCGCGTCGATCACCGCGAGCGCCTTGAGATCCTCGGCCGTCAGCTTCAACGCCTCGGCCGCCTCCTGCGCCTGCTCGGAGGAGCGCCAGAGGATCGAGGCGCAGCCCTCCGGGGAGATCACCGAATAGACGGCGTGCTCCAGCATCAGCACCTCGTCGGCGGTGGCCAGGGCGATGGCGCCGCCGGAGCCGCCCTCGCCGACGATCACCGAGACCAGCGGCACCTCTAGCTGCAGGCTGACGTCCATGCAGCGGGCGATGGCCTCGGCCTGGCCGCGTTCCTCGGCGCCCACGCCGGGATAGGCGCCGGCGGTGTCGACCAGGGTCAGCAGCGGCACGCCGAAGCGCTGTGCCAGCTGCATCAGGCGCTGCGCCTTGCGGTAGCCCTCCGGCCGGGCCATTCCGAAGTTGTGGGCGACGCGGCTCTTGGTGTCGTTGCCCTTCTCCTGGCCCATCACCATCACGGTGCGTCCGTGGAAGCGGCCGAGGCCGCCGACGATGGCCTGGTCCTCGGCATAGAGCCGGTCGCCGGCCAGCGGCGTGAAGTCCTCGATCAGTTCCGCGATGTAGTCCTTGACGTGCGGGCGCTCCGGATGGCGCGCGACCTGGCACTTCTGCCAGGCGCTCAGCTTGGCATAGAGCGTCTTCAGCTGCCGCTCAGCCTTGCCCTGGAGGCGAGTCACCTCCTCGGCGATGTTGAGCTCCTCGTCGCCGGACAGGTGGCGCAGTTCCTCGATCTTGTTCTCGAGTTCTGCGACCGGCTTCTCGAAATCCAGGTAGTGTCTCATGGCCCCGGGAATTAGCACGAAGCGACGGCCCGCGCACGCGGGCGACCGCCCCCTGTGCCACGTCCCCGCCGCGGGTGCAACCCGCGGCCGTTGGCCGCGGCGGCGGGCGAGAGCCTTCTCGCCGCCCCCGCGGGGGGCTAGAATCGCGTCACGCAAGCAGGGAAAGGAGGAGCCCGATGGACGAGGATCTCTTCAACATGGAGCTGCGCAAGTTCCTCAAGAAGGTCGGCGTGACCTCGCAGCGCGCGATCGAGGAGGCGGTGCGCGACGGCGTCGAAAACGGCACGCTGGAGGGGCGCCGGGCGGTCAGAGCGACAGTGGTGCTGTCACTAGAGGGACTGGACGCGTCTCACACTGTCGAAGGGGAGATCGCGTTCCGCTGACCGACGGCACGGCGGCCGGGACCGCTCCCGCCTGGGCCAGCAGCCATTCCCGCAGCGCCAGGGCGGCTGCCGTCTCGTGGCGGCCGCGGTGCCAGACCAGGTAGTGGCCGCGCCCGCCCGCCAGCGGCTGAAGCTCGGCGCTGCAGAGCCGTTCCCAGTGCCCTTGGCCGAGCCGGACCTCGAGGTCGGCGCTCTCGCCGCGCCCGAGCCGGCCGCAGACCGTGAGCGCCACCAGCGGCAGATCGCGCGCCAGGGCGGCACGACGCGGCGCCAGCCAAGTCTTGACGAAGCCCTCGGGCGCCAGCAGCAGGAGCCGTCCCTCCGCCATCTCCCGGCGCAGCGAGGCACTGACGACGGCGAGCTTGTCCAGCGCCTCGCGCACCGGCTCCAGGTAGCGCCGGCCGACAGGGGTCAGCCGCATGCCGCCGACCCGCCGCTCGAAGAGCGCCGATCCGAGGTTTTCTTCCAGCCGCTTGATCTGATGACTGACCGCCGAGGCCGTCAGGCCCAGTTCGCGGGCGGCGTCGGTGAAGCGTGGATGGCGCGAGGCGGCCTCGAAGGCGCGCAACGCGGCGAGCGGGGGAAGGTCTCGGACCATCGCACTCCCGATCTCTCAGGCCCGATTCTCGGGCTCGGCGCGTCGGGCGCCTGTAATGCACAGTTCAGCGCCGGCGCCGGCCGGCAGCCACTCACATTGCCGATCTGACGCAGGCCGGCTCAGGTGTCGCCGCGGGATTCCCGCAGGGCCTGATACTTCAGCAGGGCCTCCATCATCTGGTCGGAGACGGATTGGTCGCCCGAGGTCGCGACACCGGGGCGCGGCCGGTAGTCCCCGTCGCCGGCCAGCGCGGCGTTGCTCAGGCCGAAGCCCCCGGACGCCTCGGCCGTGGGCAGGGCGATACCGCCGCGGCTGGCGGAAACCGTCATCGGGCCGCCGAAGGCGCGCGCGCCGAGCGGCATGAAGCGTTCGGCGGGCGGCGGGCCGCCGGCCACCGCGGCGATCCGCTGCGGCGCCCCCCACTGCTCCGACTCGGTCCCTCGGGGACGGGCCGCGGCGGCCTGCAGCGCCGCCTCGGCCGACTCTTCGTCGACCGCCGCCTGGCGGGTCGAGGCCTGGCCGCTGGTGCTGGCGGCCGTGGTCGGCGCCGGCATCTGCGCGGGGGCCGCCGCCGCGCCGGAAACGAGGCCGCTGTCGCGCGCGAAGGCACGCAGGGCGTCGAGACCGCTCAGCGGCTCATCCGCGCCGCCGCCGGCCGAAGCCGGAGTCGGCGCCGGAGTCGAGGCTTGGGCTTGGGCCTGGGCCTGAGCGGAGGGAGCCGGCGTGGACTGCGCCTGGGCAGCCTGAACCGGGGGCTCGCCCGTGGACTCGGCTGCGGGGTCGGGTCGCGCGGCGAGGTCGGACGGCGGCGCCGACCCTTGTCCCTCGTCGTCGCCGAAGATCGCCGCGACGACAGTGTCGTTGAGGTCGCGCCCGGTGTGCTCTTCCAGGATGGCATTGCCGATGGCGCTGGCCATGCCCACCGGGCCGCCATAGATCAGCCCGCCGATGATCCGCGCCGGCCCGTCGAGCGTGTCGCCCGTCAGGCTGCGATAGATCGTCCCGATCACCGGCAGGTGCTGCAGCGGGTTGACCATGTCGATGAGGTCGCCGAAGCGGAACTCCCGTTCCTGCGTGGCGATCTCGTCCGCGCTGAAGTTGCGGTCCGGCGAGACGAAGGGGGCCGGCCCCCCGTTTGCGGATATCCAGGTCATGCCGCTCGTGAAGCAAACGGCATGCCAATAGCCGGAGGCGGCGTTTTCGGCGCTTTCCCGCCACCGCGGCGGCGGCGCGGGAGAAGAGTGCGGCCCCGCCCGGCAGCTCTTGCCGGGCGGGGCGGAAAAGTCAGACCACCCGGACGTTCTTGAACTGCCAGGGGTCCTGCTCGTCGAGATCCTCGGCGAAGAGATCGCCGCGGCGCCAGAGCGGCGTCCAGTCGCCGTACTCGCCGTGCATGGTTCCCAGGTAGGGCTCCGCCAGCTCCATGATGCGGGCGTGATCCAGCTCCTCCGGCTCGACCACGCCGCGGCGCGGGTTCTCCAGGGCCCAGACCAGGCCGGCCAGCACTGCCACGGTCACCTGCAGCGAGGTGGCGTTGTTGTGCGGCGCCAGGGCGCGCGCCTCCTCGATGGAGAGCTGCGAGCCGTACCAGAAGGCGTTGCGCTCGTGACCGGCCAGCAGCACGCCGAGCTCGTCACGGCCATCGGTTACCTCCTCGACGATCAGCCGCTTGCGATCCTGCAGCTCGAAGCCCTGGCCGGCCATCTCGTGCAGGCTCAGAACCGCGCCGTCGCAGGGGTGGTAGGCGTAGTGCACCGTCGGCCGGTAGGCGACGGCCTCCCCCTCGCGCAGGGTCAAGTAGTCGGCGATCGAGATCGCCTCGTTGTGGGTGATGAGCCAGCCGATGATCGGCCCGGCCAGCGGCGTCCAGGTGCGCACCCGCGTCGCGGCGCCGCGACGGTTCAGGTAGATGGCCGCGTCGCAGCCGAAGTCGTGGCGACCGCCGTCGACCGGGAAGTGCCTCTCATGCGTGCCCCAGCCCAGCTCCGCCGGCTGCATGCCCTCGCTGTAGAAGCCGTCGATCGACCAGGTGTTGACGAACTCGCCGACGTCCTTGGGCGTGCGGCTGCGCTGGGTGTCGCGCTCGGCCACGTGAATCACCTTGACCCCGAGGTCGGCGGCGAGCCGTGCCCAGCCCTCGCGGTCGGCCGGCGCCGCGGCGTCGCGGCCCAGATCGGCCGCCAGGCGCAGCAGCGCCACCTTGACGAAGTGGGTGACCAGGCCGGGGTTGGCGCCATGGGCGATCACCGCGGTGGGGCTGTCCGGCCCGAGCTCGCGGCGCAGCGCCAGCGCGCTCTCGCGCAGCGCGTAGTTGGAGCGCTGCGAAGGCGTCAGCTGGCCGTCGGTGTAGCTGCCGGGCCAGGGCTCGATGCAGGTGTCGAGATAGCAGACGCCGACCCGGCTGGCGTAGCGGACCAGGGCGACGGAGGAGACGTCCACCGAGAGGTTGAGCAGGAAGTCGCCCGCGCCGATCCGGCCGTCGAGAAGCTGTTCCAGGTTCTCCTCGGTGATCGCCGCCTCCTCGAAGCGCGCGCCGTACTCGGCGGCGATGGCGCGCGGGCCGGCGTCGGGGCTGAGGATGGTGATGCGCGCCGGGTCGATTTCCAGGTGGCGGACGATCAGCGGCAGCACGCCCTGGCCGATCGAGCCGAAGCCGATCATCAGCAGGCGGCCGTCGAAACGCAGGTGCTTCTGAGGGTCGGCCATGGGTCGCTCCTTTCCTTCGAACGGCGATCGGGGATGTAGCCGCAGGGGGCGCGTGCAGATAAGCGCAAACGCCCGCCGCGTCGAGGGCGATTCGCCGAGGGGCGCGAAAACGTCATCCGGCGGCGGTGGCGGCGTTCGCAACTCCGAGACGCGAAGGACGCCGTCATCGCGAGCGACCGGAGGGAGCGCGGCGATCCAGGGGCCAGGGCCTCTGGCCCTGGATTGCTTCGCTCCGCTCGCAATGACACAGGAGCAGGCGGAGCTACTCCCCCTCCCCGGGCTCCAGCGCCGCCACGGCCTCGCGCAGGCGGGAGGCGATGGCCTTGGCGTCGCCGAGCGCCTCGAGCTCCGGGGCCGGGATCTCAGGCCCGGCCGTAACGGTGATCCGCACCGGCCGGGGCAGGCGCTGGTTGCGCGGCAGCGCCTCGTAGGCGCCGTCGATCCACAGCGGCACCACCGGCACCGGCCGGGCCAGCAGCAGGTGGCCGACGCCGGGCAGGAAGTCCTGCAGCTTCCCGTCGGGGGAACGCCAGGACTCCGGGAACCAGATCAGGGACTCGCCGCGCCGCAGGGTCTCGGCGCCGTAGGAGAGCGTGGCCGAGGGGTCGCGCTCGTCGACTGGGAAGATCCTTATCGCCCGGCTCGCCAGGCGCGCGGGAGCCGAGGCGAAGAGGCGGCTGCGCTCCCCCGACCAGCGCAGCCGGGACAGGCGCCCGTAGCCGAGCACCGCCGCCAGGACGAGGGGGTCGAGGTCGCTGACGTGATTGGCGATGTAGAGCCGGGCGCCGGCCTCCGGCGCCGGCAGCGCCGCGCCCTGCAGCCGGACACGGAAGTAGAGGCGCTGCAGCAGGGCATTGAGCCCGAAGAGGATCGCCCCCAGCAGCCCGAGGCCGAGCCCGCGCGGGCGCAGCCACGCGGCTTCCTCCTCGGTCAGGGGGCGGACCAGCGGCCGCGAGCCCGTGCCCGGCTCGGCGCTGCGCAGTTCCTGCAGCAGGTCGCGCAGGGTGACGATCCCGGCCGCGGCCTCCTGGGGGATGCTCAGGCCGAAGCGGCTCTCCAGCTCCATTCCCAGCGTCACCCACTCCAGGGAGTCGACGCCCAGGTCCAGGGAGGGCGAGGAATCGAGCGTTACCACCCGGTCCGGGTAGCGGGACTCGAGATAGGCGAAGAGCTCGCGCCGCCGGCCCTGCTCCAGCAGCGCCTCGTCCTCCGCCGAGAGCGGGGCCTCGGCGGCCGCCGCCCGCTCGCCGGCGCGCAGGCGGCGGTAGAGCTCCGGCAGCTTGAAGCGCTGGTACTTGCCGAGCCGCGTGCGCGGCAGCGGCTCGCGGGTGATCGCGAAGCCCGCCAGGCGCTGGTAGGGGGCCAGACCCGCCCCCCGCTCGGCCAGGGCCGTGCGAATCACCGCGTCGATGCCGGTACCCGCGGCGCTCACGGCCGGGAGGTCCGGCACGACCACCGCGACCAGCGCGCCCTTCTCCTCCAGCACGGCGATCTCCTCGACGTAGGGACTCTCGCGGTAGACCGCCTCCACCTCCTCGGGAAAGACATTCTTGCCGCCGCCGAGAACGATCATCTCCTTCACCCGGCCGTGGATGTAGACGAAGCCGGCCCCGTCGATGCGGCCGAGGTCGCCGGTGCGGAACCAGCCGTCCTCGGTGAAGACGCCCTCGTTCATCGCCTCGCCGCCGCGATAGCCGGTGAAGAGGGAGGGGCCGCGGGCCTGCAGCTCGCCGACGCCCTCGGCATCGGGTTCGGCGACGCGCACCTCCATGCCGGGCAGCGGCTTGCCCTCGCTGCCGATGCGCTTCTCGCGGCCGCCGTGGTTGTAGGTCAGCACCGAGGCGCTCTCGGCTAGGCCCCAGCCGCTGCGCGTGTCCCAGCCCAGGGCGTCGAGCTTCCAGATGATCTCGGCGTCGAACTTGGCGCCGCCCGAGGCCAGCAGCCAGAGGTCGGGCGCGACCCGGCGGTGCAGCGAGGCGAAGAGGCGGCGGCCGATGCGCAGCCCGAAACGCTGCAGGCAGAAGAGGGAGAAGGCGGCCATCGCCCGGAAGGCCAGCCGCTGCGGCAGCGGCTGCTGCGCCACCCGCCCCTCCAGCCCGGCCAGGATGGCGGCGAAGAGCCGCGGCACGCCGAGCAGCACCGTGGCTCGGGCGACCTTCAGAGCCGTCATGATCTGCGGCCCGGTCACGCCCTCGGGCAGCACCAGGGTGGCCCGGCTGCCCAGCCCGACGCCGATGCCGATGGTGAAGGGAAAGACGTGGTGCAGCGGCAGCGGCATCACCACGCGGTCCGCGTCGGTGACGATGCGCCGCTGCACCATCGCGCCGATATTGTGCAGCAGGTTGGCGTGGGTGAGGACGAAGGACTTCGGCGTCCCCGTGGTGCCCGAGGTGTAGACCTGGACCGCCGGCTGGTCCGCCTCGATCGGCGGCAGGTCGCCCGGCGCCTCGGCCAGCAGCGCGCGCCAGTACGGCGCCGGGTCCTCGTCCTCCTCGCCGGGATCGAGGCGCAGGAGGTCGAGTTCGGCGCCCCCCTCCAGCGCCCGCAGGCGCGGCAGGAAACGGGCGGCGACGACGGCGCGGCGGGCGGCGGAGTCCGGCACCAGGACCTTCAATTCGGCGTCGCTGCTGAGCTCGTCGAAGGCCACGCCGACCGTGCCGAGCGCGGCCAGCGCCAGGCGCACCACCACCCAGTCCGGCGAGTTGGGGCCGAAGAGGATCACCGGCTCGCCGGGGCGCAACCCCCGGGCCTGCAGCCCCGCCGCCAGCCGCAACGCGAGATCCGAGACCTCGGCGTAGCTCAGGGTCTCGATCTCTTCGCCCCGCACCGCCTGGACCGCCGGCGCATCGCCGTTCGCGGCGAGGCCCTCCACGAACTCCCTCAGGGTGGGGCCGAAGGACTGCTCCACGGTCATGTCACCTCCGTTGGCTGGGGACGGACGGCCGGTGCGGTCGCCACCTTACCCGAGGAAGCGCCACCACCCTAGCCCACCCGGCTCCCGCCTCTAGTCGCCGGCGCCGCTCGGGGCCCCTCCGGCGCGACGGGCCTTCTCCCGGTCGAAATCCCGCAGATCGATGTCGGGTTCCTCGGTCGCGGCCGTGTCGGGACCGGCTCGGCGGCAAGCGATCGTCCCTACCCCGGGCCGCGCGGCCCCTTGCCACCGGCTCCGCCCGGCGCTAGCTACAGGCGATGCGCACCAAGCCCCTCGTCGGCCTGCCTGCCTGCCTGCGCAGCCTGGACGGCCAGCCCTTCCACGTCATCGGCGACAAGTACGTGCGCGCGGTGGCGCTGGCGTCCGATGCCGTCCCGGTGGTGCTGCCCTCGCTGGCGGAGCTGCTCGACCTGCCGGCGCTGCTCGACGGTCTCGACGGTCTGGTGCTGACCGGCAGCCCCTCCAACGTCCATCCGGAACGCTACGGCCAGGCGGCGACGCCGGAGCACGCCCCGCACGACGAGGCGCGCGACGCCACCACCCTGCCGCTGATCGAGGCCGTTCTCGCGCGCGGCATGCCGCTCTTCGCCATCTGCCGCGGCATGCAGGAGCTGAACGTGGCCCTGGGCGGCACGCTGCACGCCCGGGTGCACGAGCTGCCGGACCGCCTGGACCATCGCCGGCCGCAGAGCGAGGACCTGGACGTGCAGTACGGCAAGCGCCACGCCATCGCTCTGGCCGAGGGTGGCGTGCTGCGCCGCCTCGCCGGCGGCGCCGCGGCGGTCGAGGTCAACTCGCTGCACTGGCAGGCCGTCGACCGCCTGGCGCCGCGCCTCGAGGTGGAAGCCCGGGCGCCGGACGGCACGATCGAGGCGGTCCGCGTCCGCGATGCCGGAAACTTCGCGCTGGGCGTGCAGTGGCACCCGGAATACAAGGTTATGGAAGATTCCTTCTCGGTCGCGCTCTTTGGCGCTTTCGGCGAGGCTGCAAGGGCTTACGCCGCCGAGACGGCCGCCCCGCACAAGGCAGCCTTGTAGAAATCCGATGGATCGGGGGGCATCCCCCTATTGCACGCCGGCGGCGGCGTCCTAGATAGTATTGGCAAGGAGGCACCGCAACGGAAGCCTCCCACCGTGGGAGAACGAGGTCCCCTGCCAAAGACTCCCACAACTCCGCGGAGCTTCGGAACGCCCGGCTGCCCCCCGACCGGGCGTTCCTTTTGCCCGCGCCGTCCCTCCCGCCCAGGATGACAAGCCGCGCCGGCTCCGCTACAAGGCCGGCGGGACCATCCGGCGGGAGGAGACCGGCTCTTGAGCCTGCGCATCGTCACCTGGAACGTAAACTCGATCCGCCAGCGCCTGGAGCATCTGGCGCGCTTCGTGGCGCAGTGGCGGCCGGACGTGATCTGCCTGCAGGAAACCAAGATTCGTGACGAGGACTTCCCCTCGGCCGACCTGGCCGAGATGGGCTTCCCGCACCAGGCCTTCCGTGGCCAGAAGTCCTACAACGGCGTCGCCGTCCTCTCCCGCATTCCCTTCGACTCGCGCGACCACCGCATCTGGTGCGGCAAGGACGACAAGCGGCACGTCGCGGTGACCCTGCCCGGCGGCAGCGGCGGGCCGATCGAGATCCACAATTTCTACGTCCCCTCCGGCGGCCCGGTGCCGGACCGGGAGGCCAACGACAAGTTCGCCCACAAGCTGGACTTTCTCGACGAGATGGCGGCCTGGGCGAAGGTGCATGCGCGCGGCCGGCGGCTGCTTCTGGTCGGCGACCTCAACGTCGCGCCGCTGGAGACCGACGTCTGGAACCACAAGCGCCTGGTCCGTTCGGTCGGCCATACGCCCGGCGAGTCCGAGCGCATCGCCGGCCTGCTGGAGGCCGGCGCGCTGACCGACGTCGGCCGGCACTTCGTCCCGCCCGAGCAGCCCCTCTACACCTGGTGGGGCTATCGCTTCCCGCAGTCGCTGGAACGCAACTACGGCTGGCGGCTGGACCACGCCCTGGCCTCGGAGCCGCTGCGCCCGGCGCTGCAGCGCCTGGAGGTGGTGAAGGACACACGATCCTGGGAAAGGCCTTCCGACCACGTCCCGCTGCTGGTCGAGCTGGCGGCCTAGAGCAGATCGCGATCGGATGAAACCATCCGATCGCGTGAATCTGCTCTAGATTCATATGGTTGTGAGCATTTCCCGATCGAAGCCGATCGGGAAATGCTCTAGGAGGGAGCCATGACGGATCGGATCCAGGAGACGGTCTACTATCGCTACCCGCCGCGACGGCTGCTGGCGGACTACCTGCGTGCCGCCTTCGGCGCCGCCTTCTGCCTGATGGTGCTGCTGGCCGCCGAGCCGGTGCAGGCGCTCGTCTGGGTATTCGGCGCGCTGATGGCGGTCTTCCTGCTCTTCGGCTTCCACACCGCGCGCCTGCACATCACCCGGGTGGCGCTGGACGGCGAGGCCATCCACACCCGGGCGCTGAACACCCGCTCGCTGCCGTGGCGGCGGCTGGAGCGGCTGCGCCTGCGCTACTTCGGCTCCCGCCGCCAGCGCAAGCAGGGCAAGGGCGGCTCCCTGGAACTCACCCTCTGGGGCGACGGGCGGAAGATGAAGTTCGACAGCCAGGTGGAGGGCTTCCGCGACATCGCCTGGCACGCCCTGCAGGCCGCCCGCAAGGGCGAGGTGGCCTTCGACGAGACCACGGCGGACAACCTGCTGTCGCTGGGCCTCGACCCGGAGCGCGAGACGCCCCGGCCGGCCCCCGGCGAGCGCGACGTCGGCGGCGTGTGAACCGCGGCGAGCGCTTGCCTTCGCCGCCGCGGCACGCCACCTTCCCCGGCATGCGAGCCGCCGCCCCCAACCTGCCCCTGCCCCGCCGCGAGACCGTCGAGGTCTGGCTCTTCGACCTGGACAACACCCTCTACCCCGCCTCCTGCAACCTCTTCCCCCAGGTGGAGCGGCGGATGGGCGACTACATCCGCGAGCGCTTCGCCCTGGCGCCGACCGAGGCCAAGGCGCTGCAGAAGCGGCTGTTCCGCGAACACGGCACGACGCTGCGCGGGCTGATGAGCGAGTTCGGGATCGACGCGCGCGACTACCTCGACTTCGTGCACGACGTCGACCTCTCGGCCGTCACCGCCTCGCCGGCCCTCGACGCCGCGCTGGCGGCGCTGCCGGGGCGCAAGCTGATCTTCACCAACGCCGACCAGCCTTACAGCGAGCGGGTGCTGGAGCGCCTCGGCGTCGCCCGGCACTTCGAGGCGATCTACGACATCGTCGCCGCCGACTACCTGCCGAAGCCGCAGGCCGCCCCCTACGACGCGCTGATCGAGCGCTTCGGCCTCGATCCGCGGCGCACGGTCTTCTTCGAGGACTCCGCCCGCAACCTGAAGCCGGCGCACGAGCGCGGCATGACCACGGTCTGGATCGAGCACGACGCGGAATGGGCCGGCACCGGCCTCGAGCCCGGCGTGCTGCCGGACTGGGTGCACCACCGCAGCGACGACCTGCTGACCTGGCTCGAGGGGCTGGAGCCCTGACGCCTTCCCGACACCAACGCGAGAGCCCATGACCCAGGATCCGGAACGTATCGCCGCCGCCGACACCGCTCTGGTCGAGGAGATGGTGGAACGCGCCCGCGCCGCCGGCGCCGAAGCCGCCGACGCGGTGCTGCTGCGCGCCACCGCCCTGTCCCACGCCCGCCGCCTGGGCGCGCTGGAGCGGCTGGAGCGGGAGGAGAGCACGGACCTGGGCCTGCGCGTCCTGATCGGCCGCCGCCAGGCCATGGTCTCGACCACGGATCTCGGCGCCGACGCCCTCTCGGCGCTGATCGAGCGCGCCGTCGCCATGGCGAAGGTGGTGCCCGAGGACCGCTGGTGCGGCCTCGCCGAGCCCGAACAGCTCGCGCAGGAGCGCCCGGAGGTGGAGTCGAACGACCCGGCGGAGCCCGCGCCGGAGGAGTTGATCGAGCGCGCGGCGGCCTGCGAGGCGGCGGCCCGTGCGGTGTCGGGCGTCACCAACTCCGAAGGCGCCGAGGCCGGCTGGAGCTCCAGCCGCATGTCGCTGGCGGCCTCCAACGGCTTCCGCGGCACCTACGTGGGCTCGCGCCACTCCGTCGGCGTCTCGGTGCTGGCCGGCGAAGGGCTGGAGATGCAGCGCGACTACGACTTCTCCACGGCGGTCTTCGCCGCCGACCTGGAGGATCCCGCCGCCGTCGGCCGGCGCGCCGGCGAGCGCGCCGTCGCCCGCCTGAAGCCGCGCAAGCCGAAGACCGCGAAGCTGCCGGTGGTCTTCGACCCGCGGATGGCCTCCGGCCTGCTGCGCTCGCTGGTAGGCGCCATCTCCGGCCCGGCCGTGGCGCGCGGCACCTCCTTCCTCAAGGACAGGCTGGGCGAGGCGGTCTTCGCCCCGGGCGTGGCGGTGATCGACGAGCCGCACCGCCGCCGCGGCCTGCGCTCCCGCCCCTTCGACGCCGAGGGCCTGGCGACGACCCGCCGCGCCGTGATCGAGGACGGGAAGCTGACCACCTGGCTGCTCGACCTCGCCAGCGCCCGCCAGCTCGGCCTCGCCCCCAGCGGCCACGCCTCGCGCGGCGTCTCGGGGCCGCCGGGGCCGACCTGCTCCAACCTCTGGCTGGCGCCGGGCGCGCTCTCGCCGCAGGCGCTGATCGGCGAGATCGAGCAGGGCCTCTACATCACCGAGATGATCGGCATGGGCGTCAACCCCGTGACCGGCGACTACAGCCGCGGCGCCGGCGGCTTCTGGATCGAGCAGGGCGAGCTGACCCATCCGGTGAGCGAGGCCACGGTCGCCGGCAACCTGCTGTCGATCTACGCCGCGCTGACGCCGGCGAACGACCTGACGCTGCGCTACGGCATCGACTCCCCGACCCTGCGGGTCGACGGCCTGACCATCGCCGGAGCTTGAGGCCCTTTCGGAGCGCCTCAGAACAGAGGGTCGAGGGGCAGCAGCGGCAGCGGGCCGACCAGCAGCACGCCGTCCTGGGCGGTGAGCGGCACCTCGATCATCCGCCGGCCGCTCTCGTCCTCGCTGGACAGCGCCAGCAGCGCCAGTCCGACCATGCGGCCGATCTGCTCCTCGACGACGCCGCCCTCGGTGAAGGCCTGGATCGCCCGCTCGAAGCCGAGGATCCGGGCATTGCCGGCGCCGAGCGGGCGGTGCTGCGGGTCCAGGGTCAGCGACCCGGTGCCCTCCAGCCGCAGCGGTCCCCAGACCAGTTCCAGGCTCTGCAGGTCGAGCAGGCCGCCGGCCGCGGCCCAGACAGGCAGCGACTCCGCCGGCGGGCCGGCCGGGGGACGACCCTCGATGCGCCCGGCCGCGACCAGCCGCTCCAGGCTGCGCCCGAGCGGCGGCTCCACCGCGCTCGGCATCGATAGGCCTTCGACGCGGAACAGGAAGGGCAGCGGATCGCCGGCCGGCTCCGTGGCCTCGACCATCGAGCCGGCGATCGGCTCCAGGCCCCAGGCCAGCTCCAGCGCCTCCGCGCTGGTGCCGCCGTCGACATAGCCGGCCAGCGCGACGCGGTCGAGCCGCAGCCGGCCGGCCTCGACCCGGCCGTTACTGGCCAGCAGGACCAGGCCCTCGGCCCGGGCCGCCGCCAGTTCCAGCGGTGCCAGCGGCGAGCCGGGCGGCGGCTCCAGCCGCTGCGTGCCGGGGAAGCTCAAGGTGATGCGCTGCGGCCGCCAGACCGAGGCCTGCCCCGTCACCTGGGGACCGGTCCAGAGCCAGCCGCTGGCGTCGCTGACACGCGGCGAGGCGAGCCGCAGGCGCAGGTGCGTCGGATAACCGTCGATCGCCACGTCACCGAAGGAAACCTGGCGGCCCTGCTCGGCCTGCAGCCGCTGCCAGGCCCGCAGCTCGCCCTCCAGCCGATCGGCCGACCACCACCAGAAGCCGCTCCACAGCAGGGCGAGCGGCAGCAGGGGCAGCAGCAGGTAGAGGGCGACTCGGCGCATGGCGCGCGATCCTAGAGTGCAGGAGCCTTTGCCGCAACGCAGCGATCGCGCTAGATTGCCGTCTCGTGATGAAGCTCAGCGCCCCTCTTCCCGATCCCGAGGCCCTGCTGCGCGCCGTCGCCGAGCCGGTGACGCGGCCGCGTCCGGTGACGCCGGCCGACAGCGACTGGTGGGTCTTCGCCTACGGCTCG
>SR_TP_S13solDRAFT_1000274_pt1 | contig 23424 bp, 21 predicted proteins | sample SodReaTP_S13sol_FD_11159 | JGI IMG/M metagenome (IMG submission 11159)
TAGCCGCGGTCGAACTGCATGCCCTCGACCACCTCGAGCTCGGTGTCGAGGCTCTTGGCCTCCTCCACCGTGATCACGCCCTCGTTGCCGACCTTCTCCATGGCCTTCGCGAGCATCTCGCCGATCTCGCTGTCGCCGTTCGCGGAGATGGTGCCGACCTGGGCGATCTCGCTGTTGGAGGTCACCTTGCGCGAGCGCTTGCGCAGGTCCTCGACCACCGCCTCGACGGCCAGGTCGACGCCGCGCTTCAGGTCCATGGGGTTCATGCCGGCGGCGACCGACTTGGCGCCCTCGCGGACGATGGCCTGGGCCAGCACGGTGGCGGTGGTGGTGCCGTCACCGGCCATGTCGTTGGTCTTCGAGGCCACCTCGCGCACCATCTGCGCGCCCATGTTCTCGAACTTGTCGGAGAGCTCGATCTCCTTGGCGACGGTGACGCCGTCCTTGGTGATGCGCGGCGCCCCGAAGGCCTTGTCCAGCACCACGTTGCGGCCCTTGGGACCCAGGGTCACCTTCACCGCGTCGGCGAGAATGTCGACGCCGCGCAGCATGCGCTGGCGGGCGTCCTGCGAAAACTTGACGTCCTTGGCAGCCATTTTTTCCGAACCTCCGAAATCAGGCGGCCTTCTTCGAGGTCTTGGCGACCTCGAGCACGCCCATGATGTCCGACTCCTTCATGATCAACAGCTCCTCGCCGTCGATCTTCACCTCGGTGCCGGACCACTTGCCGAAGATCACGCGGTCGCCGACCTGCACGTCGAGCGCCACGATCTCCCCCTTCTCGTTCCGGGCCCCCGGGCCGACGGCGATCACCTCGCCCTGCATCGGCTTCTCCTTGGCGGTGTCCGGAATGATGATGCCGCCCGCGGTCCTCTCGTCCTCGTCGATGCGACGGACGACAACGCGGTCGTGCAACGGCCTGAAGGTCATCTTCGTCCTCCCGATAGAGACTGACGTCGTCAATGGCTCACTGGAGCTGCTGTTAGCACTCCCTGCCGGCGAGTGCCAGCCGCAGCCGAAGCGCTATCTACGGCGGTCCGCGGCGCTTTTCAAGAGGGATCAGAGGGGGAAAAACGAAGGGCGAGAGGGCCTCAGCGACGCTCGCGCCTGCGGACCTGTTCGCGGTGGAAGACGTAGAGGCCGGAGCCGACCAGCACCGCCGCGCCGAGCAGGGTCCAGGCGTCGGGCAGGTCGCCCCAGATCACCAGGCCGAAGATCACCGCCCAGACGATGTTGGAGTAGCCGAAGGGCGCCACCACGGCGGCCGGCGACTCGCTGTAGGCCTTGATCAGGCAGAAGTGGCTGGCGCCGCCCAGCAGGCCGACCCCGGCCATCATCAGCCAGCCGGCGAGGTCGGGCGTGACCCAGAAGAAGGGGGCGGCGAGGCTGGTGACCACGGCGCCGACCAGGGCGCTGTAGGCCAGCGTCGTCATCGGCGAGTCCGTGTGGCTGAGCTGGCGCGTGGTGATGTGGTAGAGGGCGTTGATCAGCGCCGCCGAGAGCGGCAGCAGCGAGGCCAGCACGAAGACCTCCGTGCCGGGGCGGATGACGATCAGCGCCCCGACCAGGCCGACGCCGACGCCGGCCCAGCGCCGCGGCCCGACCTTCTCGCGCAGCAGCGGCACCGAGAGCGCGGTGATGAAGAGCGGACCCAGCAGCATGACCGCCGCCGCCTCGGCCAGCGGCAGCAGGCTGAGGCCGAGGAAGAAGAGCGCCGTGGTCGCGACCAGTAGCAGCGAGCGGAAGAGCTGCAGCGGCAGGCGCCGCGTGCGCAGCGTCGCCGGCAGGGCGCCGCGCAGCACCAGCGCGATCAGCAGCACGTGGAAGACGTAGCGCGCCCAGACCACCTGCCAGACGGGATAGGTCTCGGTCAGCAGCTTGGCGAGCGTGTCGAGGCCGACGAACATCAGCACCGCCAGCAGCATCCAGAGGATGCCGCGGCGGTTCGCCGCCGTTTCGGCGGCGCCCGAGGCGAGGGCGACGGCGTCGCGCATGGCTGGTCTTCGATCCCGGCGGTGGGGCCGCCTCTCGCGGCGGCAGGGTCCCTCTGCTATGGATAGGCGCGACGGGTGAGGAAAGCGAACGCTCAAGGCGCAAGGGAGGACTGCATGAAGATCAGGGCCGCGGTGCTGCACGAAATCGGACGTCCGGGACCCTATGCCGAGACCAAGCCGCTCGCCGTCGAGACCCTAGAGCTGGAGGGCCCCGGTCCCGGCGAGGTGCTGGTCGAGGTGAAGGCGGCCGGCCTCTGCCACTCCGACCTCTCGGTGATGAACGGCGACCGGCCGCGGCCGGTGCCCATGGCGCTGGGCCACGAGGCCGCCGGCGTCGTCGCCGAGGTGGGCGAGGGCGTCGACGACCTGGTGCCGGGCGACCACGTGGTCATGACCTTCGTCCCGGCCTGCGGCCACTGCCTGCCTTGCGCCGAGGGCCGGCCGGCACTCTGCGAGCCGGCCGCCAAGGCCAACGGTGAGGGCAGCCTGTTGTCCGGCGCGCGCCGCCTCTCGCTCGACGGCAAGCCGGTGCACCACCACGTCGGCGTCTCGGCCTTCGCCGAGGCGGCGGTAGTCTCGCGCCGCTCGCTGGTCAAGGTCGACCCCTCGCTGCCGCTGGAGCAGGCGGCACTGTTCGGCTGCGCGGTGATGACCGGTCTCGGCGCCGTGGTGAACACGGCGCGGGTCAAGGCCGGCAGCACCGTGGCGGTGGTCGGCCTCGGCGGCGTCGGCCTCAACTCCCTGCTGGGCGCGCTGCTGGTGGGCGCCGAGCGCATCGTCGCCATCGACCTGCTGCCGGCCAAGCTGGAGCTGGCCCGCCAGCTCGGCGCCACCGACGCCTTCGACGCCCGCGAGGCCGACGTGGCCGAGCAGGTGCGCGAGGCCACCGGCGGCGGCGTCGACTTCGCCTTCGAGATGGCCGGCTCGGTGCCCGCCCTGGAGCTGGCCTACAGGATCACGCGGCGCGGCGGCACCACGGTGACCGCCGGTCTCGCCAACCCCGGCAAGGCCATGTCGCTCTACCCGGTCACGCTGGTGGCGGAGGAGCGGACGCTACAGGGCAGCTACATCGGCTCCTGCGTGCCGAGCCGCGACATCCCGCGCTACGTCGGGCTGTTCCAGCGCGGCAAGCTGCCGGTGGATCGCCTGTTGAGCGAGACGGTCGGGCTCGACGACCTCAACGCCGCCTTCGACCGGCTGGCGACGGGCGGCACGGTGCGGCAGGTGCTGGTCCCGGCGTGAGCGCCGCCGACCCGCAGCAGGAGGTCTTCGTCTTCCTGGCCGACCCGGCCACCCACGGCCTGGAGCCGGGCGGGGTGAAGCGGGTGCGCACCCACGTCGCCGAGGTCTTCCTGGCCGGCGACACCGTCTACAAGGTCAAGCGCGCGGTGCGCTACGCCTTCCTGGACTTCTCCGAGCCCGAGGCGCGGCGGCGGGCCTGCGAGGCGGAGCTGCGTCTCAACAGCCGCACCGCGCCGGAGATCTACCTCGATGTGGTCGCCGTGCGCCGCGGCGCCGATGGCGGCCTGACCCTGGCGGGCGAGGGGGAGCCGGTCGAATGGGCGGTGAAGATGCGCCGCTTCGACGAGACCCTGACCCTCGACCGCCTGGCCGAGCGCGACGAGCTCCAGGCCGAGTGGATCGACACCCTGATCGACGCCGCCCTGGCGCTGCACGCCGAGGCCGAGCTGCGCGGCCCGCCCTACGGCGGCGCCGAGGGCCTGCGCGGAATCCTCGACGACAACGCCGAGGACATGGGCCGCGTGCCGGAGCAGCTCGAGACGGCGCGGGTCGAGCGCCTGACCGCCGCCACGCGGGCCGCGCTGGACGCCAATGCCGCCCTGCTGGACGCGCGCCGTGACGCCGGGCTGGTGCGGCGCTGCCACGGCGACCTGCACCTGGGCAACGTGGTGCTCTGGCAGGGCCGGCCGACCCCCTTCGACTGCATCGAGTTCTCCGAGAAGATCGGCAGCATCGACGTGGCCTACGACCTGGCCTTCCTGCTGATGGACCTGGAGGTGCGCGGCCTGCGCGGCCTCGCCAACCGGGCGCTGTCGCGCTGGCTCGGGCGCGAGGACCGGGTCGAGGTCCTGGCCGCCCTGCCGCTGCTGCTGTCGCTGCGCGCCGGCGTGCGCTGCAAGGTCGGCGCCCTGGGTGCGGCGGGCGAGAGCGACCCGGCCGCGGCGGAGCGGATGGCGGCCTCGGCGCAGCGCTTCCTGGCCGCGGCCGAGAACTTCCTCGCCGACCGCAGCCCGCCGCGGCTGCTGGCGGTCGGCGGCCTGTCGGGCAGCGGCAAGACCACGCTGGCGGCCGCCCTGGCCCCGGGGCTCGGGCGGGTGCCGGGGGCGCTGCACCTGCGCAGCGACCTGCTCCGCAAGCGTCTGGCCGCGGTGGCGCCGGAGCAGCGGCTGCCGCCCGAGAGCTACACGCCGGAAGCCAACCGCGCGGTCTACGAGACGCTGCTGCGGGAGGCCGGCGCGGCGCTGGCCGCCGGCCAGGCGGTGGTGGCCGACGCCGTCTTCGCCCGGCCGGAGGAGCGCGCGGCGATCGCGGCCGTGGCGGAGGACGCGGGTGTCGACTTCCTCGGCCTCTGGCTCGACGCCCCGTCGGAAGCGCTGAAGCGGCGGGTCGGGCAGCGCCGCGGCGACGCCTCCGATGCGACCGAGAGCGTGGTCGAGCGCCAGCTCGGCTACGACCTCGGCGACATCGCCTGGCCGCGCCTGGACGCCGGCGACGGCCCGGAGGCGGTGCTGCGGCAGGCGCAAGCGCGGGTCCGGGGCCAAGGGTAACAAACACCCTCAACGCCCCGCCCTCCGCGCTCCTGCCTGTTCTCCGCGTTCAACGAGCAGGAGCGCCGCGCCTTGCCGCCGCGCCGCCCTGCCCCTAGAGTTCCGCCCATGCCGCTCGATATCGCCGCCACTCCGACCTGGGCGCGCAGCGCCTGTCCCCACGACTGCCCCTCGACCTGCGCGCTGGAGGTCGAGATTCTGGGCGAGAACCGCATCGGCAAGGTGCGGGGCAACAAGGCGCACCCCTATACCGACGGGGTGATCTGCGCCAAGGTCTCGCGCTATGCCGAGCGGCTGCACCATCCCGAGCGCCTGACCCGGCCGCTGATCCGGCGCGGCGAGAAGGGCGTGGGGCTGGCGGCCTTCGAGCCGATCGGCTGGGACGAGGCCCTCGACCTCGCCGCCGAGCGGCTGCTGCGAGCCGAGGAGCGCTACGGCAGCGAGACGGTCTGGCCCTACTTCTATGCCGGCACCATGGGCCACGTGCAGCGCGACGGCATCGAGCGGCTGCGCCACGCCAAGCGCTACTCCCGCCAGTGGTCGACCATCTGCACGACGCTGGCGGAGTCCGGCTGGCTGGCCGGGGTCGGGCGCAAGGCCGGGGTCGATGCGCGCGAGATCGCCGAGAGCGACCTGGTGGTGATCTGGGGCGGCAATCCGGTCAACACCCAGGTCAACGTCATGACCCAGATCGCCAAGGCGCGGAAGGCGCGCGGGGCGAAGCTGGTGGTGGTCGACCCCTACCGCACCGGCACCGCGGCCCAGGCGGACCTGCACCTGATGGTGCGGCCCGGCACCGACGCGGCGCTGGCGGCGGCCGTGATCCACGTGCTGCTGCGCGACGGCCTAGCCGACCGCGACTACCTGGCCCGCCTCACCGACTTCGACGCGGAGGCCGAGGCCTTCTACGCCGCGCGCGGGCCGGCCTGGGCGGCAGAGGTCACCGGCGTGCCGGCGGCGCAGATCGAGGCCTTCGCCGCGCTCTACGGGCAGACGCCGCGCAGCTACATCCGCGTCGGCTACGGCTTCGCGCGCTCGCGCAACGGCGCCGTTTCGGTCCACGCCGTCTCCTGCCTGCCGGCGGCGAGCGGCGCCTGGCGCCACCCGGGCGGCGGCGCGCTCTGGGGCAACGGCGCCATCTACACCCTCGACAAGACGCTGATCGAGGGGCTGGACGTGCTGGACCCCGCGGTGCGGCGGCTCGACCAGTCGCGCTTCGGCCCGGTCATGACCGGCGATCCGCGCGACCTGGGCGACGGCCCGCCGGTCACCGCGCTCTTCGTGCAGAACACCAATCCCGCCGTGGTCTGCCCCGAGACGCGCAGGTGCCTGGAGGGCCTGGCGCGCGACGACCTCTTCGTCTGCGTGCACGAGCAGTTCATGACCGAGACCGCGGCCATGGCCGACCTGGTGCTGCCGGCGACCATGTTCCTGGAGCACGACGACTTCTACACCGCCAGCGGCCACACCACCCTGCAGACCACCCGCAAGCTGGTGGAGCCGCCGGGCGAGTGCCGCTCCAACCACGAGGTGGTCTGCGCCCTGGCGAAGCGCCTGGGGGCCGAGCATCCCGGCTTCGAGATGAGCGCCTGGGAACTGGTGGACGCCACCTTCCGCGCCTCCGGCCACCCCGGCGCCGAGGAGGTCCTGGCGGCCGGCTGGCACGACTGCGGCGAGGACTTCGAGACGCAGCACTTCCTGAAGGGTTTCCCCCATGCCGGCGGCCGCTTCCGCTTCCATGCCGACTGGGCGGGGCTGGGGGCGTCCTTCGGCGCGGCGCACGCGGCCATGCCGTCCCTGCCCGACTACTGGCCGGCGATCGACCTGGCCGATGCCGACAAGCCCTTCCGTCTGGTGGCCGCACCGGCGCGCAGCTACCTCAACTCCTCCTTCACCGAGACGCCGGGCTCGATCCGCCGCGAGGGCCGGCCGGAGGTGATGATGCACCCCGAGACCGCCGCCCGCCTGGGCCTGGCCGAGGGGGAGCGGGTGCGGCTCGGCAACGAGCGCGGCTCGGTCGTGCTGCACCTGCGCCCCTTCGACGGGCTGCAGCCCGAGGTGCTGGTGGTGGAGTCGATCTGGCCCAACGCCGCCTTCGAGGAGGGCCTGGGCATCAATACCCTGATCAGCGCCGAGGCCGGCGCCCCGCGCGGCGGCGCCGTCTTCCACGACACCGCGGTCTGGGTACGGAAGGCGTAGGGGCGGCTTCGCTTCCTTTGTCTCGTCATCCTGAGCGCCAGCGAAGGATATGCATCCGCAGGAGCTCCCCCGCTGCCGCCGCTTGTCTCACGCGGAGCCACGGAGGCGCGGAGGTCGTGCCTCACCGTAGCTCCGCGGCTCCGCGTGCGATCGGCGAGCCTCCGAACCGCCTCGCGTCATACTGAGCGAAAGCGAAGGATCGCGGGCCGGTTGGAGCTCGACTCCCGCGAGATCCTTCGCTGACGCTCAGGATGACGGGGTCGGGGTGGTGGGGCCGGGACCGGGCCGTCCGCCCGGCAGGGCCAGGCGGATCAGGCCGCGGAAGGGGGCGTCGGGGTCGACCGGCTCGCCCTTGCGCAGGATGACGATCTCGCCGGCGCGGGCCAGGTGCAGGGCCTGCTGCTTCACCGCGTTCATGTAGCGGCGCCAGGCGTCGGGCGGGTCGCCGGCCTTGAGACGCGGCGCGGCGAAGGCGCGGGCCACGGCGTCGGGCGCGATCGCGGCGCCCGGCCCGGCCGCGGCCAGCAGTTCCAGGATGGCGGCGGCGACGGGATCGCGCCGCTTCGGCCCGGGGGTCTCGTGCTCGCTCATGGGCCGGCTCCTAGTCCCGCAGGTCCTCGAAGAACTCCTTCACCCGCGAGAAGAAGCCCCGGCTTTCCGGATGATGGCTGCCGCCGTCCTCGCCGCATTCGGTCTGGAACTCCTCCAGCAGCTCGCGCTGGCGCCGGGTCAGCCCGACCGGCACCTCGACGCCGACCTGGATATAGAGGTCGCCGGTGGCCTTGGAGCGCAGCACCGGCATGCCCTTGCCGCGCAGGCGGAACTGCGTGCCGGCCTGGGTGCCCTCGGGGATCGTCACCTTGGCGCGGCTGCCGTCCAGGGTCGGCACCTCGACGGAGCCGCCCAGCGCCGCGGTGGTCATGGGCACCGGCACGCGGCAGAAGAGGTTGGCGCCCTCGCGCTGGAAGAAGCGGTGCGGCGCGATCGCGAGGAAGATGTAGAGGTCGCCCGGGGGGCCGCCGCGCAGGCCCGCCTCGCCCTCGCCGGCCAGGCGGATGCGGGTGCCGTCCTCGACGCCGGCGGGGATGTTGACCTGCAGGGTCTTCTCGCGGTGCACCCGGCCGACGCCCTCGCAGGCCTTGCAGGGCGTCTCGATCACCTGGCCCTGGCCGTGGCAGGAGGGGCAGGTGCGCTCGATGGTGAAGAAGCCCTGCTGCATGCGCACGCGCCCGCGCCCGCCGCAGGTGGGGCAGCCGATCGGCTTCGAGCCGGGCTCGGCGCCGCTGCCGTCGCAGGCCTCGCAGGCGACCCAGGTGGGCACGCGGATCTGCGTCTGCTTGCCGTGGTAGGCCTCGTCGAGGCTGATCTCGAGATTGAAGCGGAGGTCGGCGCCCGAGGGGGTGCCGCCGCGGCGGCCGCCGCCGCCCATGATGTCGCCGAACATCTCGTCGAAGATGTCGGCGAAGCCGGTGAAATCGAAGCCGCCCGGCCCCCGGCCGCCGGCGGAGCCGTCGACGCCGGCATGGCCGAAGCGGTCGTAGGCGGCCCGGGTCTGCGGATCCTTCAGGACCGCGTAGGCCTCGCTCAGCTCCTTGAACTTCCGCTCCGCCTCGGCGTCACCCGGGTTGCGGTCCGGGTGGTACTGCATGGCCAGTTTGCGATAGGCCTTCTTGAGTTCGTCCTCGCCGGCACCGCGTTCGACCCCGAGCGTCTCGTAATAGTCTCTCTTGGCCATGACCCCGCCGTAAGCTGCGTCCCGCTGTCCCCGCTACGGCTTCCCCCCGGAAGCCGCCCCGGCCCCTTGCCGGGAAGGAGCGCCCCGCGCGGCGCGGGACGCTCCCTTCGGCGTGACGATCAGGCGGACTTGCTCTTCTTGTCGTCGTCGACCTCCTCGAAGTCGGCGTCGACCACCTTGTCGTCGCCCGGCGCGCTCTCCTCGCCGCCGGACGCGGTCGGGCCCTCGCCCGGGTCGCCGTCCTGGCCCTGCTGGTAGAGGGCGGAGCCGAGCTTCATCGAGGCCTGGGCCAGGGCTTCGGTCTTGGCGCGGATGGCGTCGAGATCCTCGCCGTCCTTCACCTCCTTCAGCTCGGCCAGCGCCGTCTCGGCCGCCGCCTTGTCCTCGCCGGGCACCTTGTCGCCGGCGTCGGCCAGGGTCTTCTCGGTGGCGTGGACCAGGCTGTCGGCCTGGTTGCGGGCCTCGACCAGCTCGCGCTTGCGCTTGTCGTCGGCGGCGTGGGTCTCGGCCTCCTTGACCATGCGCTCGATCTCGTCGTCGGAGAGACCGCCCGAGGCCTGGATGCGGATCGCCTGCTCCTTGCTCGTCGCCTTGTCCTTGGCCGAGACGTTGACGATGCCGTTGGCGTCGATGTCGAAGGTGACCTCGATCTGCGGCACGCCGCGCGGCGCGGAGGGGATGCCGACCAGGTCGAACTGGCCCAGCAGCTTGTTGTCCGCGGCCATCTCGCGCTCGCCCTGGAAGACGCGGATGGTGACCGCGGTCTGGCTGTCCTCGGCGGTGGAGAAGGTCTGGCTCTTCTTCGTCGGGATCGTGGTGTTGCGCTCGATCAGCTTGGTCATGACGCCGCCCAGCGTCTCGATGCCCAGCGACAGCGGGGTGACGTCGAGCAACAGGACGTCCTTGACCTCGCCCTTCAGCACGCCGGCCTGGATGGCGGCGCCGATGGCGACCACCTCGTCCGGGTTGACGCCGCGGTGCGGCTCCTTCCCGAAGAAGTTCTTCACCGTCTCGATCACCTTGGGCATGCGGGTCATGCCGCCGACCAGGATCACCTCGTCGATCTCGCCGGCGGTGACGCCGGCGTCCTTCAAGGCCGCCTTGCAGGGGCCCAGGGTGCGCTCGATCAGGCTGCCGACCAGCGCCTCCAGCTTGGCGCGGGTGATCTTGATGTTGAGGTGCTTCGGGCCGCTCTGGTCGGCCGTGATGAAGGGCAGGTTCACCTCGGTCTGCTGCGCCGAGGAGAGCTCGATCTTCGCCTTCTCCGCGGCCTCTTTCAGGCGCTGGAGGGCCAGCTTGTCCTGGCGCAGGTCGATGCCCTGCTCCTTCTTGAACTCGTCGGCCAGATACTCGATCACCTTGAGGTCGAAGTCCTCGCCGCCCAGGAAGGTGTCGCCGTTGGTCGACTTCACCTCGAAGACGCCGTCGCCGATCTCCAGGATGGAGATGTCGAAGGTGCCGCCGCCCAGGTCGTAGACGGCGATGGTGCCGGACTTCTTCTTCTCCAGGCCGTAGGCCAGGGCCGCCGCGGTCGGCTCGTTGATGATGCGCAGCACCTCGAGCCCGGCGATCTTGCCCGCGTCCTTGGTGGCCTGGCGCTGGGCGTCGTTGAAGTAGGCCGGGACCGTGATCACCGCCTGGGTGACGGTCTCGCCGAGATAGGCTTCGGCCGTTTCCTTCATCTTCTGCAGGATGTAGGCCGAGACCTGGCTCGGGCTGTAGGCCTTGCCGCGGACCTCGACCCAGGCGTCGCCGTTGGACCCCTTGACGATCTTGTAGGGGACCATCTCCTTGTCCTTGGCCACCGTCGGATCCTCGAAGCGGCGGCCGATCAGGCGCTTGATGGCGAAGAGCGTGTTCTCGGGGTTGGTGACCGCCTGGCGCTTGGCCGGCTGGCCCACCACCGTGCCGTCCTCGGCGAAGCCCACCATCGAGGGCGTGGTGCGGGTGCCCTCCACATTCTCGATGACGCGGGCGTTCTTGCCCTCCATGACGGCGACGCAGGAGTTCGTCGTGCCGAGATCGATACCGATGACTTTGCTCATGTCCGTCCTCTTCTTTCAGCAGAACCGCTTCGACGGCCTCGGGGAAGCACCGTCCTGCGGCCCCCTCGTCAGACTTCGCTCTTGAGCGGCGCGGCCGATCCGCGCCCCTTGGAACCCAGGGGCGGGCCGGGGCGTCCGGAGGCTCGGCCCCGGCGCGTCGGCCCGCATCGCCTGGGTATATAAGAAGCGCGGTAGTACCTACAAGCCGTGAGGGCTTGTCCGTCTCGCGTCCCTGCCTTGCGTCGCGGGTGCCCGCCGACCAGACTGCGGACCATGTTCTATCGACGCGACAAGGAGCCGCTGCCGAGGGAGGGCATCCATCGCACCATCCTCTGGCTGATGGTGGCCAACGTGATGGCCGGGGTGGCGCTGATGCTGCTGGGCGGCGAGCTCTGGGAGGACCCGGCGATCCGCAGCTTCGGCACCTGGCTGGCGGTGATCAGCGGCGGCCTCTACTTCTTCTTCCGCTGGCTCGCCCGGCGCGAGGCGGCCCGCCGCCGGGCGGAGGGGGAGGGCGGCCGGCGGGAATGATCGTCTCGGCCAGCTACCGCACCGACATTCCCGCATTCTACGGCGACTGGTTCCTGCGGCGCCTGCAGGCCGGCTCGGTCGCCTGGCGCAATCCCTACGGCGGCGGTCTGCACCGCCTTGAGCTGACCCGGGAGGCGGTCGAGGGCTTCGTCTTCTGGACCCGCAATCCGGCGCCCTTCCTGCCGGCGCTCGACGCCGTGGCGGCGGCGGGCTGGCCCTTCGTGCTGCAGGTCACGCTGACCGGCTACCCGCGCCCCCTGGAGGCCTCGGTCCCGGCGCCGGAGCGGGTCGCCGAGAGCCTGCGGGCCGTGACCGCGCGCTTCGGCCGGCGGGCGATCGTCTGGCGCTACGATCCGGTGCTGCTGAGCGAGCTCACGCCGCCGGCCTTCCACCGCGCGCAGCTGGCGCGCCTGGCGGGGCTGCTGGACGGCCTCACCGACGAGGTGGTGCTCTCCTTCGCGCAGCCCTATGCCAAGACGCGGCGCAACACCGACAAGGCGGCGGCGCGCCACGGCTTCGCCTGGTCCGACCCGCCGGCTGAGGCGAAACGGGACCTGCTGGCGGAACTGGCGGCGGTCGCCCGCGGCCGGGGGCTCCGGCCGACGCTCTGCAGCCAGCCGGAATTGCTGGGCGAGGGACTGGAGCCGGCGCGCTGCATCGACGCCGGGCGCCTCTCCGACCTCGCCGGCCGGCCGCTCGGCGCGCGGCGGAAGGGCAACCGCCCGGGCTGCCTCTGCGCCGAGAGCCGCGACATCGGCGCCTACGACTCCTGCCCGCACGGCTGCGTCTACTGCTACGCCGTCTCCTCCCCGGCCGCCGCCAAGCGCCGCCACGCCGCCCACGACCCTGCGGCCGAGGCCCTGTAGGGCCAAGCCCCTTTCACCGTCATCCTGAGCGCCAGCGAAGGATCTCGCGGGAAGGAAGCTCCGACTGGCCCGAGATCCTTCGCTGGCGCTCAGGATGACGAGGTCGTTTCGACCGCTCGCTGGCCTCAGATCACCGGGACGTGGGCCGCGGCGGCCGGCGGCGACTGGCCCTGCAGGCGGGGGTCGTCGGCGATCTCCACCTGGCGGCGATAGGGGCGGAAGCCGGAGCGCCGGTAGAAGGCGAGGGCATCGGGATGGTCGAGGGTGCAGGTGTGCAGCCAGAGGCGAGCGATCGGCCGCGCCCAGGCCCGCTCCAGCGCCCGGTTCATCAGCCAGCGTCCGGCGCCCCGGCCGTGCAGCGTCGCCGCGAGGCCGAAGAAGGCGAGCTCGCACTGCCCTTCCTCCCGGAAGTCCAGCTCCAGCAGGCCCTGGTCCTCGCCCTCCAGGGTCAGGGCATGGATCTCGACGGCCGGATCCGACAGCGTGGCCGCGAGCGCGTCGTCGGCCAGCAGCAGGCGCGAGAACCAGAGCCAGTCCTCGCCGACGCGGCGGTAGAGGCTGCGGTACCACTCCGGCGCCGGCCGCGCGACGCGGCGCAGGCGCCAGGGTGCCTCCGGCGCTTCCGGCCGCAGGGCCGGCCGCTCGCGCATCTCCAGATAGGTGACCACGGCGGCGAGCTTGCCGGGCGGAACGTCGTGCAGGCCGTCCGGCAGGACGGTGGGGCTATCGTTGCTCATGGTCGGCAAGCTATCTCCGAGGGGTGGGTCCGGCAACGCCCCGGCGTTGCGCCGCCCGCCCGCTTGCGGCAGAGTGCCGCGCGTTGTGCAGCAGGCTTCCGCAGGAGCGATGACCCAGCCCCTCAATACCTATCGCGCCGGCCCGGACGAGGGCGGCCACTTCGGCATCTTCGGCGGCCGCTTCGTCGCCGAGACGCTGATGCCGCTGATCCTGGAGGTGGAGCAGGCCTACGCCGCGGCGCGCCGCGACGCCGGCTTCAAGCGTGAGCTCGACCACTTCTCGACCCACTACGTCGGCCGGCCGAGCCCGCTCTACTTCGCGGAGCGCCTGACCGAGGAGCTCGGCGGCGCGAAGATCTACTTCAAGCGCGACGAGCTGAACCACACCGGCGCGCACAAGATCAACAACACCCTGGGCCAGATCCTGCTGGCGCGGCGCATGGGCAAGACCCGCATCATCGCCGAGACCGGCGCGGGCCAGCACGGCGTCGCCACCGCCACGGTCTGCGCGCGCTTCGGACTGCCCTGCGTGGTCTACATGGGCGCCACCGACATGGAGCGGCAGAAGCCCAACGTCTTCCGCATGAAGATGCTGGGCGCCGAGGTGATCCCCGTGACCAGCGGCACCGGCACGCTGAAGGACGCCATGAACGAGGCGCTGCGCGACTGGGTCGCCAATGTCGAGAGCACCTTCTACATCATCGGCACGGCCGCCGGCCCGCACCCCTATCCCGCCATGGTGCGCGACTTCCAGTCGGTGATCGGCGAGGAGACGCGCGAGCAGCTCCAGGCCGCCGAGGGTCGCCTGCCGGACACGCTGGTCGCCTGCATCGGCGGCGGCTCCAACGCCATCGGCCTGTTCCACCCCTTCCTCGACGAGCCGGGCGTGCGCATGGTCGGCGTCGAGGCGGCCGGCCACGGCATCGCCAGCGGCGAGCACGCCGCCTCGCTGAACGGCGGCCGGCCGGGCGTGCTGCACGGCAACCGCACCTACCTGCTGCAGGACGAGGACGGGCAGATCAAGGACGCCTATTCGATCTCCGCCGGGCTCGACTATCCCGGCATCGGCCCCGAGCACTCCTGGCTGCACGAGAGCGGTCGCGTCGACTACGTGGCGGTGACCGACGACGAGGCGCTGGAGGCCTTCAAGCTCTGTACCCGCACCGAGGGCATCATCCCCGCCCTGGAGCCGGCGCACGCGCTGGCGCAGGTGACGAAGATGGCGCCGGGGCTGCCGAAGGACCACCTGCTGGTGATGAACCTCTGCGGCCGCGGCGACAAGGACGTCTTCGCCGTCGCCGAGCGCCTGGGGGTCTCGCTGTGAGCAAGCAGAGCCGCGTGGAGGCCCGCTTCGCCGCCCTGAAGCGCGAGGGCCGGGCCGGGCTGGTCACCTTCGTCACCGCCGGCGATCCCGACGGCGAGACCAGCTGGGAGATCCTGAAGGGCCTGCCGGCCGCCGGCGCCGACGTGATCGAGATCGGCATGCCCTTCTCCGACCCCATGGCCGACGGCCCGGCGATCCAGGCCAGCTCGCTGCGGGCGCTGAAGGCCGGCGCGACGCTGGCGAAGACGCTGGAGCTGGTGCGCCGCTTCCGCCGCGAGGACGCCGAGACGCCGATCATCCTGATGGGCTACTACAACCCGATCTACTCCATGGGGCCGCAGCGCTTCCTGGAGGAGGCCGTGGCGGCCGGGGTGGACGGGCTGATCATCGTCGACCTGCCGCCCGAGGAGGACGGCGAGCTCTGCCTGCCGGCGGTGGCGGCCGGGCTCCACTGGATCCGCCTGGCGACCCCGACCACCGACGAGAAGCGGCTGCCGAAGGTGCTCGAGAATACCGGGGGGTTCCTCTACTACGTCTCGGTGCTCGGCATCACCGGTACCCGCTCGGCGGCGACCGAGGAGGTGGCGGCCGCGGTGGCGCGCTTCCGCCGTCACACCGACATCCCGGTGGCGGTGGGCTTCGGCATCAAGACGCCCGAGCAGGCGGCGGCGATCGGCCGGGTGGCGGACGCCGCCGTGGTCGGCTCCGCCCTGGTGGAGCAGGTGCGCCTCTCGCTCGACGAGGGCGACCGCGCCACGGAGGGAACCGCGCCGGCGGTCCTGAACCTGGTGCGGGCCCTGGCGGAGGGCGTGCGCGGGAGGGTCCCGGCATGAACTGGATCACCAACTACGTCCGCCCGAAGATCCGGGCGCTGGTCGCACCGCGCGAGGACATTCCCGACAACCTCTGGGACAAGTGCGTCTCCTGCGGGCACATGATCTTCCACCGCGAGCTGGAAGAGCTGCTGCGGGTCTGCCCCAACTGCGGGCACCACATGCGCATCGGTCCCGAGCGGCGCATGGAGATCCTCTTCGACGAGGGCGCCTACGAGCTGGTGGAGCTGCCGGCGGTCCAGGCCGATCCGCTGAAGTTCCGCGACCGCGAGCGCTACAGCGAGCGCCTGAAGAAGGCCCGGGCCAAGACCGGGCAGCAGGACGCGATCCGCGTCGGGCACGGCCGCATCGGCGGCCGGCCGGCGGTGGTGGCCGCCTTCGACTTCTCCTTCATGGGCGGCTCCATGGGCCTGGCCGTGGGCGAGGGCCTGGTCGCGGCCGCCCGTGAGGCGCTGCGCCGGCGCGCGGCGCTGATCGCCATCCCCTCCTCGGGCGGGGCGCGGATGCAGGAAGGCATCCTCTCGCTGATGCAGCTGCCGCGCACGGTGATCGCCGTGCAGATGGTGCGCGAGGCCGGGCTGCCCTACGTCGTGCTGCTGAGCGACCCGACCACCGGCGGTGTCTCGGCCTCCTTCGCCATGCTGGGCGACGTGCAGATCGCCGAGCCGGGTGCCGTCATCGGCTTCGCCGGCGCGCGGGTGATCGAGGAGACCATCCGCGAGACCCTGCCGCCCGGCTTCCAGCGTGCCGAGTACCTGCTGGAGCACGGCATGCTGGACATGGTGGTGCCGCGGCGCGAGCTGCACGAGACCCTGGCGCGCCTGCTCGGCCTGCTGATGGACACGCCGGCCGTGCGCGGCACCGCGGTCGCCGCGGCGGAGGCGGAACCGGCGGAGTCGCTCGAGATCCCCGAGGCCGAGGCGGTGGAGCCCGAGGTCGTCGAGGCGGAGCGTGTCCCCGGCACCTGAGCCGCAGCCCGTTCCGAGCGCGGCGGCGAGCGACGCCGTCCTGGCCCGGCTCAACGCGCTGCATCCCAAGATCATCGACCTCTCGCTCGGACGGATCGAGCGGCTGCTGGCGCCGCTCGGCAATCCCGAGCGGCGGCTGCCGCCGGTGGTCCACCTCGCCGGCACCAACGGCAAGGGCTCGGTGCTGGCCTACCTGCGCGCCATGCTGGAAGCCGAGGGGCGGCGGGTGCACGCCTACACCTCGCCGCATCTGGTGCGTTTCCACGAGCGCATCCGCCTGGCCGGCCGGCTGATCGAGGAGCCGGCGCTGCTGGCGCTGCTGGAGGAGTGCGAGGCGGCCAACGGCGCCGAGCCCATCACCTTCTTCGAGATCACCACGGCGGCCGCCTTCCTGGCCTTCGCGCGGCAGCCGGCCGACGCCCTGCTGCTGGAAGTCGGGCTGGGCGGGCGGCTCGACGCCACCAACCTGGTGGAGCGCCCGGCCTTGAGCGTGATCACGCCGGTCTCGATGGACCACATGCAGTATCTCGGCGACAGCCTGGAGGCCATCGCCTTCGAGAAGGCCGGAATCCTGAAGCCGGGCGTGCCGGCGGTGGTCGGGCTGCAGCCCGAGGCGGCGCTGGCGGTGATCCTGGAGCGGGCCGCCGAAATCGGGGCGCCGGTCGCGGTGCAGGGGCGGGACTTCCACGCGCTGCCGGCGCCCGGGGGCTTCCGCTTCCTGGACGGCGGGCTGGACCTGAGCCTGCCGGCGCCGGTGCTGGCCGGCGCGCACCAGCGCGACAACGCCGCCCTGGCGCTGGCCGCCGCCGCGCGGCTGGGGGCGCTGGCACCGGCCGAGCCGGCGCGGCGTGCCGGGCTCGCCGCGGCGCAGTGGCCGGCGCGGCTGCAGCGGCTGCAGCGGGGGCCGCTGCCGGCGCTGCTGCCCGGCGGCTGGTCGCTCTGGCTCGACGGCGGCCACAACGCCGCCGCCGGCGCCGCGCTGGCCGCCTGGCTGGCGGAGCGGCCGCAGCCGCTGCGCCTGGTCTACGGCATGCTCAACAGCAAGGCGGCGGAGGCCTTCCTGCGGCCGCTCGCCCCCTTCGCCGAGAGCCTGCAGGCCGTCGCCATCCCCGGCGAACCCAACTCCCTCTCGGCCGAGGCCGCCGCCGCCCACGCGCGGGCCTGCGGCATCGCGGCGCGGCCGCGCGCGTCGCTGGCGGAGGCGGTCGCCGCCGCCGTCGAGGGCGCCGGCCCGGAAGGCCGGGTGCTGATCTGCGGCTCGCTCTACCTCGCCGGCCGCGTGCTGGCGGAGAACGGCTGAGGGCGGCCGTTCCCCGCGCTCGCAACGACGGCGGCTCGGGCGGTGCGGCGGCACCAGTGGATCGTGCAGAGCTCGGTTCCTCCGTCGATCGACGGGTCCATTGAGCGGGTACCCAGCCCGGATTCGCTCTGCTAGGCTCGGCGCGAAAGCCCGGTCCGAAAGACAGACCGGGCAGGAGAAAGTCCGAGACGGCGAACAGGGAGGAAAGAACATGACCTATCTCCGCAAGGGGCTCGGCGGCGTGGCGGCCGTGCTGGGCCTGGGCGCGGCGCTGGTGACGGGGGCGCCGACGGCCGCGCAGGCGGCGGATCTGTCGGGGCGGACCGTGGAGTGGATCATTCCCTTCGCCGCCGGCGGCGGCAGCGACGTCTGGGCGCGGATCTACGCGCCCTTCATGCAGCGCCACCTGGCGGGTCAGCCCAACGTCGTGGTGCGCAACGTACCGGGCGGCGGCTCCACCATCGGCGCCAACCAGTTCCAGCAGCGCGCGCGGCCCGACGGGCGGACGATCCTCGGCACCTCCGGCTCCACCCAGTTCCCCTATCTGCTCGACGACCAGCGGGTGCAGTACGAGTACCGCGACTGGATCCCGATCCTGGCCTCGCCGACCGGCGGCGTCGCCTACATCTCGGGCCGCTTCGGCATCGAGGACGCCTCGCAGCTCGATCAGGTGATGGAGACCGAGCTGGTCTACGGCAGCCAGGGCGCCACCTCGCTCGACTTGGTGCCGCTGCTCGCCTTCGACATCATGGGCATGAACGTGCGCGCGGTCTTCGGCATGCAGGGCCGCGGCGAGGGCCGTGTCGCCTTCGAGCGCGGCGAGGTGACGGTCGACTACCAGACCTCGGCCGCCTACATCAGCCGCGTCACCCCGCTGGTCGAGGCCGGCGAGGCGGTGCCGCTCTTCTCCTGGGGCGCGCTGGACGAGGACGGCAACCTGGTGCGCGACCCGACCTTCCCCGACCTGCCGCACTTCGCCGAGGCCTACGAGATGGTGCACGGCGAAGCGCCTTCCGGCCCGGCCTGGGACGCCTGGAAGGCCTTCTTCATCGCCGGCTTCGCGGCTCAGAAGATGGTCTTCCTGCCCGGCGGCACGCCCGACGACATGGTCGAGGTCTGGCGCGAAGGGCTCGACGCGGTGGTCGCCGATCCGGAGTTCGTCGAGGCAGCCCAGGAGGAACTGGGCGCCTATCCGCAGGTGACCCGCGCCGCGGCCGAGCGCATCGTCGAAATGGCCATCAACGTGCCCGACGAAGCCAAGGAGTGGGTGAAGACCTGGCTGCGCGAGAAGTACAACGTCGACATCTGACGCAGCCTGAGCCGGCACGAAGGCGGCGCCGCGACGCCCGGACAGCGTCGCGGCGCCCTTCGCGCCGCCACACAGGGGACCCGCGATGCTGGACGCCATGCTGCTCGGCCTCGGCCACGTGCTCAGCGGCGAGCACTTCCTCTTTCTCTGCCTCGGCGTCCTGCTCGGCCTGGTGATCGGCATCCTGCCGGGGCTCGGCGGCATCGCCGGCATGTCGCTGCTGCTGCCCTTCCTCTACGGCATGGACCCGATCTCCGCGCTGGCCATGCTGATCGGCCTGATCGCGGTGATTCCCACCTCCGACACCTTCACCTCTGTGCTGATGGGCATCCCCGGCTCCAGCGGCTCCCAGGCGACGGTGCTGGACGGCTTCCCCCTCTCCAAGAAGGGCGAGGCCGCGCGCGCGCTGACGGCCGCCTTCGCCGCCTCGCTGGTCGGCGGTCTGGTCGGCGCGCTGATCCTGACCGCCTTCATCCTGGTGGCGCGGCCGCTGGTGCTCTCCTTCGGCTCGGCCGAGCTCTTCATGCTGACCGTGCTGGGTCTTTCCATGGTCGGCGTGCTGGCCGGCCGCTCGCTGGTCAAGGGCCTTGCCGCCTGCGGCCTGGGCCTCGCCTTCGGTACGCTGGGCGGCGCCCCGGCGACGGGCGAGTTCCGCATGACCTTCGACCTGATCTACCTGACCGACGGCCTGCCGCTGGTGGTGGTCGGCCTGGCGCTCTTCGCCCTGCCGGAGATCGTCGACCTGATGCGCAGCGGCCGCTCCATCTCCGAGACCGCGAGGCTGGGCGCCGGGCGGCTGCAGGGGCTGATCGACGTGATCCGGCACCGCTGGCTGGTGCTGCGCTGCTCGATCATGGGCTGCCTGATCGGCGCCCTGCCCGGGCTGGGCGGCACGGTGGTCGACTGGATCATGTACGGCCACGTGGTGCAGACCGCGCGCGACAAGACGCAGTTCGGCAAGGGCGACATCCGCGGCGTGATCGCGCCCGAGAGCGCCAACAACGCCAAGGAGGGCGGCGGCCTGGTGCCGACCCTGCTGTTCGGCGTGCCCGGCTCCGGCTCCATGGCGGTCTTCCTGGGCGGCATGGTGCTGCTCGGCATCGAGCCGGGCGTGCGCATGCTGCAGTACCAGCTCGACCTGACCTACGCGATCATCTGGTCGCTGGCCCTGGCCAACGTGGTCGGCGCCGGCGCCTGCATCCTGCTGTCGCGGCCGGTGGCGAAGCTCACCACCATCCCCTACGGCTATCTCGCCCCCTTCATGCTGATGGTGATCCTCTTCGCCTCCTATCAGGCGACGCGGCACTGGGGCGACATCCTGGCGCTCTTCCTGCTCGGCTTCGTCGCGCTCTACCTGAAGCGCTTCGGCTGGCCGCGGCCGGCCTTCCTGATCGGCTTCGTGCTGGCGCCGGCCTCCGAGACCTATCTCTACCAGGCGGTGCAGTTCTACGGCTGGGACTGGATCTGGCGCCCGGGCGTGCTGGTGATCGGGGCGCTCACCCTCGGCTCGATCTACCTCGGCATCCGCTTCGCGCCCAAGGAGGTGGAGAAGACCGCCGCCGCCGCCGCGGAGAACCCCTGGCCGCAGCGGATCTTCGCCCTGCTGATCCTGGGTTTCTTCCTCGTCTGCCTCTGGGACAACCTCGACCGCAGCTTCCTCGGGCGGGTCTTCCCGGTGACCGTGGCGGGGGCCGGCGCCCTCTTCTCGCTGCTGGCGGTGGTGCTGCTGTTCCGCGCCGGCAGCGGGCACGCCATCTATACCGATCTCGACCGCGAGTCGGCCGTGGGGGACCGCCCGCCGGAGCGCTCGGCCGAGCACTACCTTCTCTGGTTCGCGGCCCTGGTCGCCGGCACCTGGCTGATCGGCCTGCTGCCGGCCGTCTTCCTCTTCTTCCTGGCCTTCCTGCGGCTCAAGGCCGGGGCCAGCTGGGCTCTGACGCTGCTGCTCGCGGTGGCGGCGGTCGGCTTCCTCGTCTTCATGGGCGGCCTGCTGACCATCGTCTATCCCGAGGGCCTGCTGGAGGACTGGATCGGCCTCGACCTGCGGCCATGAGTGCCGGCGCGGTCTGGAGCCGGGTCTGGAGCCGGGGTTGGCCGCAGGCGCTGGCGCTGACCGCCGGCGGCCTGGGCGGCTGGGCGGCCGAGGCCGCGGGGGTGCCGCTCGGCTGGCTGATCGGGGCCATGCTGGCCAACGTGGCTCTGGCGCTCTCCGGCGCCCCGGTGGCGACCGACCCGCGGCTGCGCCGGGTGATGATCGCCGTGCTGGGGGTGATGCTGGGCAGCGCCTTCAGCCCCGAGATCCTGCAGCAGCTTCAGCAGTGGGCGCTGAGCCTGGTGGTGCTGGTGGTCTACACCCTGGTGGTGGCCGTCGCCGGCATGCTCTGGTGCCTGCGCGTCGCCCGGCTCGATTCGGCCACCGCCTACTTCTCCGGCGTGCCCGGGGGCCTGAGCGAGATGCTGATCCTGGGCCCCCTCTATGGCGCCGACCCGCGGGTGCTCTCGCTCACCCACGGCACCCGGGTGATCCTGCTGGTCACCGCGATCCCGGCGCTGCTGGCGGCCGCCGGCTTCGTCTTCGCCGGTACGGAGGGGGCGGTCGCCGCCGCGACGCCGGCGATCGGCCCGCTCGACGCGCTGCTGCTGCTGGCGGCGCTGCTGCTCGGCCCCTGGCTGGCGGCGCGGCTGCGGGTGCCGGCGGCGCCGCTCTTCGGCGCCCTGGTGCTGAGTGCCGCGGTGCATCTCGCCGGCTGGACCGAGGTGAAGCCGCCGGACTGGTCGATCGCGGCGGCGCAGGTGGTGATCGGCGCCTCGGCCGGGGCCTACTTCCTGGGGGCGACCCTGCGGCTGGTGGCGCGCTCGCTGCTCTTCTCGCTGGGGCTCACCTCGATGATGCTGGCGGTGGCCGCGCTCTTCGCGCTCTTCATCGTGCTGGCCGCCGGCGTCCCCTTCGCCGCCGCCTTCCTGGCCCTGGTGCCGGGCGGGCTGGCCGAGATGAGCCTGGTGGCCCTGGCCCTGGGCGTCGAGCCGGCCTACGTTTCGGCGCACCATCTGGTGCGCATCTTCCTGGTGATGGCCCTGGTGCCGCCGGCCTATGCCCTCTGGCGGCGCCTGACAGCAGAGCCGAAGGAGGCCGAGTGATGCCCCGAGAGAAGCCCCGAGAAATGCGGTGGGACCCGACCCAGTACCTGAAGTTCGCCGACCACCGCCTGCAGCCGGCGCTCGACCTGCTGGCCCGGGTGCCGCTGCAGGCGCCGGCGCGGGTGGTCGATCTCGGTTGCGGCGCCGGCAACGTCACGCGGCTGCTGGCCGAGCGCTGGCCGGAGGCCGAGGTCACCGGCGTCGACGGCTCCGCCGAGATGCTGGCCAGGGCGGCCGAGGAGGCCCCGGCCATCGGCTGGATGCAGGCCGACATCGGCGCCTGGCAGCCCGAGACGCCGCCGGACCTGCTCTACAGCAACGCCGCGCTGCACTGGCTGGAGGGGCACGAGGCGCTCTTCCCGCGTCTCTTCGACCTGCTGGCGCCGGGCGGGGTGCTGGCCGTGCAGATGCCGCGCAACTTCGCCGAGCCCTCGCACCAGGCGATCGCCGCGACCATCGCCGAGGGACCCTGGCGCGAGCGGCTGCAGCCGCTCTGGCGCCCGGAGCCGGTGCAGGGGCCCGAGGTCTACTACCGCCTGCTGGCGCCGGCCGCGGCGCGGCTCGAGATCTGGGAGAGCATCTACTGGCAGGTGCTCGAGGGCGAGAACCCCGTGGCGGAGTACACCAAGGGCAGCTGGCTGCGCAGCTTCCTGGCGGCCCTGCCGCCGGAGGAGGCCCTGGCCTTCGAGGCGGACTACCGCGCCCGGGTCGCGGCCGCCTACCCGAAGCAGGCCGACGGCCGCACCCTATTCCCCTTCCGCCGGCTCTTCCTGCTGGCGACGCGGGGCTGAGATGGCAGGCACCGACCACCCGCGCCGTCCGCCGCCGCACAGCGCGCTCGACGGCCCCGCCGGCCGGATCGGCGCGGCGCTGGTGCTGGCCCTGGTCGTCGCCGCGCTGCTGGCGATCCACTGGGACGATCTCTTCCCGCCCGAGACCGCGGCCGCCGGCGGCGACGACCCGCTGGCCGCCTGCATCGCCGAGCGCGGCGCCGAGATCGAGGCGATGATCGAGCAGAACCCGGCCATGGCCGGTCGCCGCGAGATGCTGCTGGCGAGCGTGCCGGCCATGTGCGCGGACCAGCTGGGCGAGGGCGGCAGCGGCGGCCCGCCGGCGCCGCCCCCGGGTCTGCCGGCGCAGTAGGGACCTCTTCCCTCCGCCGGCCTGTCGAACCACATGAGAGCGACGTGGCGACGGAAGGAGCCCGAGATGACCGACGACCCACGCGAGCGCGAGCGCGACGAGGAGAAGAAGCGGGAGCAGGACGAGGCGCTGGACGAAGCGCTCGACGAGAGCTTCCCCGCCAGCGACCCCCCGGCCCCGGCCGCACCCAAGCAGCGGCGCGAGAAGGATCCGCCCCCGGCGCGGTGAGGCCGGCTACTCGACGCGGCGCCGGAGAACCGAGGCCAGAGAACCGAGGCCAGCGGCTTCCGACAGTGCTCAGTCGCTGCCGTGGCGGGCATGCCCCCCGTGGCCCCCGTGCCCGCCTGTTCCGTGGCGCTGCGCCTCGTAGCCGCGCAGGCGGGCGTAGGTGGCGATCTGCTCCGCCTCGAGCAGAGCGCGGGTCCGCAGGTGATAGGCGAGGTGCCACTCCCGCAGGCGGCCCTGCAGGCCGCCGAGCCGAGCCGTCAGCGCGGCCAGCGAGGCCGGCTCGGC
>SR_TP_S13solDRAFT_1000275_pt1 | contig 23318 bp, 24 predicted proteins | sample SodReaTP_S13sol_FD_11159 | JGI IMG/M metagenome (IMG submission 11159)
ACGGTCATCACCCCGCCGACGATGTAGAGGGTGTTGGACAGGCGCTTGTTGTTGGGGCGGCTGAAGAACGCCGCCCAGAACACCAGCAGCACCAGTACGACAAGAAAGAACAGAAAGCGCATCAGGAGGCGGCCGCCATCTCGAAGGGGTAGGGCAGGGTCTCCAGGTTGACGGCCGGGCCGTTCTCCCCGGCCAGGCGCAGACCGCCCGCCTCGGCGGTGGCGATCTGCAGGACCGCCAGGGCCATCACCTTGCCGTCCGGGTGCAACTGGGCGTCCACGATACGTCCGGCGGCCTGATCTTCCTCGGCCTCGCCAGTGCTGGCGCCCAGGATCTCCGTGCCCGGGGCCGGTGCCTGGTCGGTGTCGATGGAGACCCGGTACATGCGTCGCTTGAGCTTGCCCAGGTAATGCATGCGGGCCACCACCTCCTGACCCGGGTAGCAGCCCTTCTTGAAGCTCACGCCGCCGATCAGCTGCATGTTGGCCATCTGGGGCACGAAGGCCTCGCTGGTGGCCGTCATGACATTGGGGATGCCCGCCATGATGTCCAGCAGGGCCCAGCGCGCGGCACCCACCGGGGCGCAACGCACATTGAGCTTGTCCCAGAGCTGCTTCATGGGGGCGAGCTCACCGTAGAGCTCGAAGCGCGGGTGGGGGCCCGGCACACGGATGGCCGTGACTTCGCCGACCTGGACCACGGCATCCGTGGTCTCGGGGGCTGTGCCCAGGGCCGTGGTGAGTTCTTCCACCGCCCGCGGACCGGACAGGCCGACTCGCACCAGGGCGTCATCGGCATCCTCCAGGGTGACCTTGCTGCGCAGCACGAACATGCGCAGGCGCTTGAGTACCGGCTCCACCATGGCCCTGGGCATGCGCAGGTAATAGCTGTCGCCGCGCAGGAAGAGTCGAAAGTTGGCCAGCATGCGGCCCTTGGGGGTGCAGAAACTGTTGAACTGACTGCGGGTCTCGTCGAGGCTGAGCACATCGTTGCTGAACTGGCCCTGGAGAAATCCGCCGGCCTCATCCCCGTAGGCGACGATCACACCCTGGTGCGACAGGTCGCAGATCACATCCCCGCTGACCACGACCCGGCGCTCACGCTCTTCGTTACCGAAGTGAGCCACGTGCCCATTGTCGAACTCGGCGCCGGCATCGGTGAGGAAGTCTTTCCACTCGGGTTTCATGGTTTCTCCAGGCTAATGAACTTATCGCAGCCATATTAGACCAATCCCCAAAATGCTGTCAGCTGCTGACAGGAAGGGCCAATACCGCTACCCTGGAGTGATACAGCGGTCGCCATGGCCGTCACGCCAACGGGCTGCCAGGTCCGCCCCATAATCACAATAACGAGGAGTCTCAGAATGCGCCGTGAAGGCCGGCCCGTGTTTCTGAATCTGTTCCAGATACGGCTCCCCATCCCCGGTGTGGTGTCCATTATCCACCGCATCACGGGTGTGCTGCTGTTCCTGGCCATCCCGCTGTTCCTCTACATCTTTCAGCGCTCATTGCAGGGCCAGGCCGGTTATGCCGATGCCCTGGCGATCCTGTCTCATCCACTGGTGATGCTCATCACCCTGGTGCTGGTCTGGAGTCTGCTGCATCACTGGCTGGCAGGAATCCGCTACCTGCTCCTGGACGTGGACGTGGGCATTGAACGCATGGCGGCACGACGCAGCGCCTGGGTGGTACTGTTCCTGGCACCTGTCCTGACCATCATCGTTCTCGGAGTGCTCTGGCTATGAGGGGCGGCATGAGTGGTATGGGCGCCTGGCTGTGGCAGCGCCTCACGGCATTGTATCTGGGGGCCTACATCCTGGTGCTGCTGCTGGCCCTGGTCTTCAGCGGCGGGCCCGAGGCCCTGGCCTGGCAGGCCTGGATGACGCATCCGCTGGTGCTCCTGGCCACGGCCCTGTTTCTGGGCGGCTGGCTGCTGCATGCCTGGATCGGCCTGCGCGACGTGATCGTTGACTACATTCATCCCTTCGCCGCCCGGCTCGTGGTCCTGGCGGCGGTGGCCCTGTTTCTCCTGGCCTGCGGGGTCTGGGGTATATACATACTCATTCAGGCGGCATCCACATGGGCGTAACGGTACGCAAGTTCGACGCACTCATCATCGGCGCCGGCGGCGCCGGCCTGCGCGCTGCACTGCAGCTGGCCAATGCGGATGCCAGCGTGGCTGTGGTCTCCAAGGTCTTTCCCACCCGTTCCCACACCGTGGCAGCCCAGGGTGGCGTGAATGCTGCCCTGGCCAATGTGCTCCCCGACAGCTGGCACTGGCATATGTACGACACGGTCAAGGGCAGCGACTGGCTGGGAGACCAGGATGCCATCGAATACATGTGCCGGGCCGCCTCCAAGGTGGTCTACGAGCTGGAGCATTTCGGCGTGCCGTTCTCCCGCCTGGATAATGGCAACATCTACCAGCGGGCCTTCGGCGGGCAGAGCCAGCATTTTGGCAAGGAACAGGCGGCGCGCACCTGCGCGGCGGCGGACCGTACGGGCCACGCCATCCTGCACAGCCTCTACCAACAGAACATCCGCGCCAAGACCCATTTCTTCGACGAGTACTTCGCCGTGGACCTGCTCAAGGACGAGGAGGGCTATGTGCTTGGGGCCCTGGCCTTCGAGATCCTCACGGGCGAGCCCATCGTCATCGAGGCCAAGACCACCCTGCTGGCCACCGGCGGGGTAGGGCAGCTGTTCCGCACCTGCACCAACGCGCTGATCAACACCGGCGATGGCATGGCCATGGCCCTGCGGGCCGGTATCCCGCTCCAGGACATGGAGTTCTTTCAGTTCCACCCCACGGGTATCGCCGGGCGCGGCATGCTCATTACCGAGGGTGCCCGGGGCGAAGGCGGCTACCTGCTCAATGCCGACGGCGAACGCTTCATGGAGCGCTACGCCCCCAATGCCAAGGACCTGGCCAGTCGCGACGTGGTCAGCCGCGCCATCCACACCGAGGTCAAGGAAGGCCGTGGTTGCGGACCCAACAAGGACTACGTGCTGCTGCAGCTCACCCACCTGGGCCGGGACACGATCATGCAGCGTCTGCCCGGCATCCGGGAGACCAGCATCACCTTCCTGGGCCTGGATCCCATCGATCACCCCATTCCCATCTACCCCACGGCCCACTACACCATGGGTGGCATCCCCACCAACCGATTTGGTCAGGTGGTCACGCCGGTGAAGGACACCCCGGAAGACCCGGTGCCCGGCCTGTACGCCGCTGGCGAGGCGGCCTGTGTGTCCGTGCACGGGGCCAACCGGCTGGGTGGCAACTCCCTGCTGGACATCCTGGTGTTCGGCCGGGCGGCGGCCAACCACATCATCGATTTCCTCAAGGACAACCGTTATCACCGGCCTCTTTACCAGCCGGCCGTGGACGCCGCGATGGAGCGTTACCACCGCTGGGATCGCAAGGGCGACGGCGAGCACGTGGACCAGCTGCGCCAGGAGCTGCGCAAGGTGATGGAGGACCACTGTGGCGTGTTCCGCACCGAGGAGGTGATCGCCGAGGGGGTGGACAAGGTTAAGGCCATCGCCGAACGGGTCAAGGATGCGGTGCTCAGAGATCACAGCATGGTGTTCAACACCGCCCGGGTGGAGGCCATGGAGCTGGAGAACCTGGTGGACTGCGCCCTGGCCACGGTGCAATCCGCCCTGGGTCGCAAGGAAAGCCGCGGTGCCCACTCGCGTATCGACTACCCCGACCGGGATGATAACAACTGGCTCAAGCACAGCCTCTATTTCAAGCAGACCGACACCCTGGACTACAAGCCGGTACGCACCAAGCCCATGACTGTGGACAGCTTCCCGCCCAAGGTCCGCGTATACTAACGCCCGGGACAAGCGCATACTCGGCTCGCCCATGCCCCCCATGGGCGGCCGCTGTCAGCACAATCAGCCAATCTGATCTATAGACTCATGAGTACTGTGTGAATTCGCAGTGCTCATCTCACAATGTTTCCCTGACTGGCATGGAACATTCATCTGTTGATCAGGGTCATAGCACACCACCTCACCCAGATTTAAACTTCCTCTATGGGATGCCCTGATCCGCAGAGTTCGATTCTTATTCACAAAAGCAACAACAAGGAGATACACATGAAAACCATTCCGAAACTTACCGTCGCAGCCCTGGGCTGTGTGATGGTCGCCGGCCTGACCCTGACGACTGCCCATGCCCATCCCGGCACCGAGGATGTCAAAGGCACTGCTGGCTACATCCTGGATGCCCGTGGCAATGTGGTTCGCAATGGCCCCGGTGGCGATTGCTGGCGCAGCAGTCAGTGGAGCAAGGACCTGGCCATCAAGGCCTGTGATCCCGATCTCTTCCCTGAGCGTGCTGAGGCCCCCCCGCCGGCCGCACCTGCGCCCCGTCCTGCCCCGACCCCGCCGCCTGCGCCGCGCATGGTAGAAGAGACCCGCACGCTTGATGCCGGTGCGCTCTTTGCCATCAACAGCACAGAGATCAGTGATCGTGGCCGTTCGGACCTCGACCAGCTGGTCAGGGATTTGGGCAATCTCGACAATGTGGACAGCATCAACGTGGTGGGTCATACCGACAGCACCGGTACCGCCAGCTACAACATGGACCTGTCCAAGCGTCGCGCCGAGAGCGTCAAGGCCTATATGGTGTCCAAGGGTATTGATCCCCAGCGGATAACAACCTCCGGCATGGGTCTTACCCAGCCGGTGGCCAGCAACGACACCCGCGAAGGTCGCACCCAGAACCGCCGCGTGGAAATCACCATTCGCGGTAGCGAGATGGTCAGACAGCAGCAGTAAGCCTGCAATCCAGCGCCGGGGTCTACCGACCCCGGCGCTGGATTTTTGACCTGGCAGGGATGCATTGATCTAGGCCACCGCGCCTGCGGTGGCTGGTTTTGCCTGGTCAAAGGCGCATAAACTGTTGTACCGGACACGAAAGCACCGGCCGCCAGAGATCCTGGCGGCCGCTCTGCGTTGTGGCCCCCCATAAAAATCACCATGCCCCGGATGTTCGGGCCTTTTATTTTATCCGGAGAGACCTGTGCCCATCGGGCATCTGATCATCGTCTACTACTGCACCATCCTGGTCTTTTCGGCCCTGTACACCCCCCAGCCCCTGCTGCCGGTGCTGGCGGAACATTTCGCCGTGGGCGAGGCCCGGGCCTCCCTGCTGATCACTGTCACCATGCTGCCCCTGGCCGTGGCGCCGATTGCTTACGGTTTCCTGTTGCAGCGTATTTCTGCGCGCCGCCTGCTCAGGATCTCCATCTGGGTGCTGGCCCTGACCCAGATCGCGATCTACTTCGTCGGTCATTTCGATGTATTCCTGTTGATCCGCCTGGTGCAGGGGCTAGCCATCCCGGCCCTGCTGACTGCCCTGATGACCTATGTGGGGGCCAGCGCCAGCCCGGGACGAATCGCGCAGACCATGGCCATGTACGTGGCAGCCACGGTGATGGGTGGTTTTCTGGGGCGGGCCCTGTCCGGGATCATCGCCGCCAATCTGGGCTGGCGCTGGTCCTTCATGCTGCTGGGGCTGGCCACCGTGCTGTGCGCCTTGTTGCTTGGGCGTCTGCGAGCAGATCCGCCGGTGAGTTTCCAGCGCCTGCGCCTGTCCTCGGTGCTGGATGTGCTGGCACAGCCCAGTTTTTTGCGTCTCTACGCGGTGGTGTTCCTGGCCTTCGGTACCTTTGCCTCGGTACTGAACTTCCTGCCATTTCGTCTTGTCGAGTTGGACAGCGGGCTGAGCGAATCGGGTATCGGACTGATGTACTCCGGCTACCTCATGGGTGTGGTGGTGTCCCTGATCTCCCTGCGGCTGGCGGCCCGGGTCGGGGGGACCGTCAACGCCATGCTGCTCGGATCCCTGATCCTGGTCATGGCCCTGTTGTTGTTCTCTGCCCAGTCGGTCTGGGTGATCTTCCTGGGCATGTTCGTACTGTGCTCCGGGATGTTCATGATCCACTCACTGACCCCGGGGGTGCTCAACGAGCAAACGGGGGATCAGCGCGGGGTGGTCAACGGCCTGTACATCGCCTTCTACTACGCGGGTGGCACCGTGGGTTCCTTCCTGCCCGGGTTCCTGTATCACGGCCTGGGCTGGCACATCTATCTGGCGTCACTTGCCCTGGTAGTGCTCACGGCGTCATGGTTGCTGTGGGGCCTGCGGCGATAAAGTCCCGGTTTGGTGTCTATACTTTATTGTTCGAGGGGGTGCCGGCGGGACAAGCTTCCCACCGCTGCTCCAGCATCGACAGGATGGAATTACAACAGGCAGGGATGGAGCCGTTCGCAGTGCTGGTCTTGCTGATCAATATTCAGGCTGGTCAGGAGTGTCGGACGGTGATAGTTTAGCCATGACATCTAAAAGACCTAGAGCATCTACAACTGTCTGAAGAGCATCTAGAACTACATTCGGAGGGGTATCCCATGTTATTTGCCAAGAGCCGTATTCTCAGCACCCTGGTGGCCATCGGTGCAACGGTCGCGATCTCCCTGGCGGCCATCCAGCCTGCCGAGGCCCAGCGCCAGACCATTCGATTTGCCACATCAAACGTAGGTTCCTACGGCTATGCCGTGGGCAACGTGATTTCCGAGATCCTGCAGCAGAACCTGGGCCGCGGTTATGCCGTGGTGGTTCAGCCCTATCCCTCCACCTCCGGTGCCATGCGCTCGGTGATGGACGGCGACGGTGAGTTCGGCTACACCGCCGATGTGGGTATGCGCAGCCTGTACGATGGTGATCGTCCCTACGACAACTACAACCCCGCACGCGGCAAGCTGGTTCACACCCTGTACGTCTACCCCATGGAGACCTTCATGCTGGTGGCCGACCGTCGCAAGGACGAGTTCAACTCCTACAAGGACTTTGATGGCCAGCCCGGTTTCTACACCCCGGCGGGCTTCATGAACTGGCTCAATATGCGTCGCGTGTTCGCTGCCCTGGGCTATGAGTTCAACCACGTGGAGATCGATAACTCCACCGTGGCCGATGCCTACGAGGCCAACACCATCGCCGGTTCCGCGGGTTACACCACGGCGGGGGCCTCCCTGGCCACCTACTGGCGTGAGGCCGAGCTGCGGGCCAACCTGGCCGCGGTGAACCCCACCGAAGAGGAGATGGAAAAGCTGCGTGCCGCGGGCCTGAACCCGGTGCAGGTGGATCCCTCCAAGGCCTTTAGCCAGGAGCTGGGTGTGGACAGCATCTGGGCCGTGCCCATCTATTTCGCCTACAACGTGCGGGGTGATATGGATACGGACCTGATCAAGAACATCCTGGACATCCTGTACAAGAACAAGGAAAAGCTGCTGGAAGGTGATGCGGGCTTCGGCCCCCTGGTCGCCGATTTTGTCGGAACCCAGGCCGCCGGTGTGGCCGCCAACCCCGATATCCCGGTGCATCCGGGCCTGGCCGCGTTCCTCAAGGAGCATGGCAAGTGGAATGACAACTGGACCATCGCGGGCCAGTAAAACGGCAACATGACTGAACCACAGGGCGGGAAACGTGCAACACGTTCCCGCCCTGTTTTCGTTGCGTAAGAAGAAAACCGGGGGCGGCTGTGTCCTTGATCAAAAATCTCCTGACACTCAGAAATATCACCTTCCTCGCCGGTGCCGTGCTGTTCTACTACCTGATGGAATATTTCCTGACGGGGGCGGGCGGTCAGCGTTACCTGGCGGTGCGCCTGGTGCCCCTGGCGCTGCTGATCCAGATCCTTTACGTCTATCAAGACAGATTTTTCTACCCCCGCCTGCCAGCGGTGGTGAACCACGTCATGGTGATCGCGTACATCGGCATCTGCCTGTATGCGACCTACTACTTCACCGTTAACTACGAGGACATCGCCATCTGGCGGCAGGCGGCCTACACGCAGCACGACGTGATCGTCGGCGTGCTGGTGTTCCTGCTGGTCATGGAACTCTCCCGGCTGATTCACCCCATCCTGTTCTGGGTGAACCTGGTGCTGGTGTTCTATGCCCTGTGGGGCGTCTACAGCCCCGTGGACTTTTTCTGGCATCCCAGTGTCAGCCTGGAGCGCATCATCACCTCCAGTACCGTGGAATTCTCCACGGGCGTCTACGGTCGTTATGCCCAGCTTGCCTTGACCCTGATCGCTGCATTTCTCCTGCTGGCCGCCGTGGCCAGCGGCTTCGGTGCCCAGCGGGCCCTGGTGGACGTGATGCGGCGTATCGCTGGACGATCACGCCATACCATCCCCCAGACCGCGGTGCTGGCCTCGGTGTCAGTGGGTATGGTGAGCGGCTCCGGTTCCGCGAACACGGCGGTGACCGGCAGCTTCACGATTCCGCTCATGAAACGCTACGGCGTGCCGGGCACCTTCGCCGGCGCGGTGGAGACGGCCGCCTCCATGGGCGGACTGATCATGCCGCCGCTTATGGCGGTGGCGGGCTTCCTCATGGCGGAGTTCCTGGGCGTGCCGTACTGGGATGTGGTGGTGCGCGGTTTCGCCGTGGCCTTTGTTTATTTCGTGTCGCTGATCCTGGCGGTCTACCTGCTCAGTGTCAGGCTGTTGCCCAACACACCTATCAAGGTGCCGGACGTGCCGCTCTATGACTGGTTGCGCACGGTCATCTTCTTCTCGGGCATCATCTTCCTGATCCTGCTCATGAGCACCTTCGGCTACGGCGCCCTGCGTGCGGCCCTCTACACCGCTGGTTTTGTGCTGGTGCTGTTACTGTTCACCTGGCTGTACTTCAAGTACGTGCTCAAGGACCCGCTGCTGGAGGATGAAACCCTGTGGGGCAATCTGCGCATCATGGTGGAAACCCACGCGGAGATGACCTCCTACCTGACACTGCTCATGGCCACCCTGGGCATCATGATCGGCCTGTTCACGGTCACGGGGTTCATCACCCGCATGGGTTCCCTGCTGCTGGAGCTGGGCAATTTCCACATCATTGCCACGATCCTCATGGCCTGGGTGTTCGGCTGGCTGGTGGGGACGGGGCTGCCCCCCACAGCCACCTACATCATCGTTGCCGTGATAATTGTCCCGCCCCTGCGTCAGCTGGGGATCGATCCCTGGGTCGCGCACTTCTTTGCCTTCCTGCTGGCTATCTGGGGTGAGCTTTCGCCGCCCACATCGTTGACTGCGGCCGTGGCGGCCAAGATCGCAGATGCCTCGTTCATGAAGACCATGTGGGAGGCCCTCAAGATCTGTCTGCCCATCACCATCATGACCTTCGCCATCTTCGTGCGTTCCGACATGGTGGTGAACCCGGGCTGGGCCCAGATCACAGACACCCTGCTGGTGGCCGTGGGCACGGCGGGGGTCACCTATGCGACCTTCGGACGTTTCTTCAAGTCGATCCCCATCAACTGGCTCATGCGCCTGGTCTTCCTGCTCCTGTCCCTGGTGGTGATTTTCCATCCCGAAGACAGAGTGGCGACCGTGTTTGCCGCGGCCGTGCTGCCCTTGCTGATCGTGGGCGTTTCCAGGCATCGTCATCTTGCGCCGCCCCCTGAGACCGCCGAGGCCAGCGCCTCAACCGGAAAATAAGCTATGCATATCGTGATCCCCGACGACTATCAGGATGGCGTGCGTGGACTGGACTGTTTCAAGCGACTGTCCGGCCACCAGGTCACCGTCTACAACGACACTGTGCGCGACCTGGACACACTGGCGGAGCGTTTTCGCGATGCCGAGTCCCTGGTCCTGATCCGTGAACGCACAGCCATCACCGATGCCTTGCTGGAGCGCCTGCCGAAACTGCGTCTGATCAGTCAGACCGGCAAGGGCATTGCCCATGTGGATTTGGAGGCCTGTACGCGGCGGGGTGTCGCTGTGGCCACCGGTGCCGGTGCGCCCTATGCGGCTGCTGAACTGACCTGGGGCCTGGTGCTCTCCGCCATGCGCCACATCCCCGACCAGGTGGCGGCCATGAAGGCGGGCCGCTGGCAGACCCGGCTGGGTACTGGACTGCGCGGCCGCACCCTCGGCATCTTCGGCTACGGCAAAATCGGCAGCCTGGTGGCGGACTATGGCCGCAGCTTCGGGATGCGTGTGCTGGTCTGGGGCAGGGAAGGGAGCCTGGAACGGGCCAGCGCCGCCGGCCTGGACGTGGCTGAGAGCCAGGACGACCTGTTCAGCCGGGCCGATGTCTTGTGCCTACACCTGGGCCTGAATCCAGGTACCCACGGTATCGTTAAGGCCACCCATCTGGCCCGCATGAAACCCACGTCCCTGCTGGTCAACACCGCCCGGGCGGAACTGATCGAGGCCGATGCCCTGGCCGCGGCCCTTGAGGCGGGTCGTCCCGGCCAGGCGGCGGTGGATGTCTACGAGGACGAACCCGTGGCGGATCATCCCCTGCTGCACCTGGACAACGCCCTGTGCACGCCCCATCTGGGCTACGTGGAGCGGGACGGCTACGAACTCTACTTCGGCGCCGCCTTCGACAATCTGCTGGCCTTCGCGGAGGGTTCGCCCCGCAACCTGTCCAACCCCGAGGTGGTGCAGGGCTGATGGCCCGCACCGTCTCCCATGCCGGATAAGACCATGAAAAAGCCACTCAATGAACAAGGCCTGGCCACGCGCCGAGAGGTCCTGGGCGACGCCTATGTGAATCGTGCCCTGGACAGTGCCGATGAGTTCTCCTGGCCCATGCAGGAACTGGTCACCAGTTTCTGCTGGGATGGCATCTGGAACCGCCCGGGTCTGCCCCGCAAGACCCGCAGCCTGATCAACCTGTCCATGCTCATGGCCCTGAACAAGCCCCATGAGCTCAAGGCGCACATCATCGGCGCCCTGCGCAACGGCTGCAGCCCCGAGGAGATTCGCGAGGTGCTGCTGCAAGGGGCGGTCTACTGCGGTGTCCCGGCAGGGGTGGATGGTTTTCGTATCGCTCGGGAGGCGCTGGCCGAGTTCCGCGCGGCCACGGACCCCGAGTGATCCGGATCAAGTCCCTGGACCACCTGGTGCTGACGGTGGCCGATGTGCAGGCCACCTGTGATTTCTATGCCCGGGTGTTGGGCATGGAGGCGATCACCTTCGGCGAGGGACGCAGGGCCCTGGGCTTTGGCAGTCAGAAGATCAATCTGCACACCGCCGGGCGGGAGTTCGAGCCCAAGGCACACCGGCCCACGCCGGGTTCCGCAGACCTGTGTCTGATTGCAGCCACCCCACTGGACGCAGTGCTTCAACATCTGCGAGCATGTGGTATTGAGGTCCTGGAAGGGCCTGTCCGGCGTACGGGGGCCACAGGCCCCATCCTGTCGGTATACTTCCGGGATCCCGATGGTAATCTCATCGAGGTATCCAACCCCCTGGACCTCGACTGAGTCGAACAACCCCGATGGAGTCTGGCGCCTGGCGCCAGATCGCTGACTAAGGAAGGCAGCCATGGACGCACAAGCAGAACCAAGGTTTCCGCCACGGGCCCGTCGGCCTGTGGTCTCTCCTCCTGATCGGACTCCGAGCCGGAAGACACCCCTGCGAGCCGTTCCTGCCCAGTCCCGTCCCGTGGTGCTGGTGGCGGAGCACAATCGCATCAGCCAACGTCTGCTGGTGCGTCTGCTTGAACGCCTGGAATACCTGCCCTGTGTGGTCCCCAGCCTGGACCAGGCACTGGATATGCTCAGTCGCAAGCCCGGGGACTTCGTCATGGCGATCCTGGACCTGAAATCACCCCAGGAGGGCGGGCTGGACCTGCTGCGGGCCTGGAACGCAAGGGCTCAAACCAAGCGGCTACCGCTCATCGTGCTGGGCAATGATGCCCGGGCCGTGACCCGGGAGGCCTGCCGCGAGGCCGGCGCCGACTTCTATTTGACCGAGGCCTTGCGTGACGACCTGCTGCTGCGTGCAGTGGTCTTTGTCGGGGCCACGCATCGATGCCTTGAAGCTGGGGTGTCCAGTGCCGAGCGGGCAGAGCCCGAGGATTGCACCCTGTTGGATGTCAGGACCATGCAGAAGCTGCTGGAACTGGGTGGAGAGACATCTTTCCTGGCAGAGGTGTTCGAGGATTTCAGCGCCGATGTCCGTGAGCATTGCAGCGGTCTGGAGTGTGCCCTGGGCAAGCGGGACTACCAGGGCTGGCGCAGTGGGCTGCATGCGCTCAAGGGCGCGGCGCTGAGCGCAGGGGCCATCGCCGTGTCGGAGTTGTGCCGCGAGGGTGAGTGTTTTGACGAGGCGGTGATGAGCCGGGAGGCGCTTAGATCCCATCTGGAACTCATCCGTAAGACCTGTGTACGCAGCCAGCATGCCCTGAGTGCATGGCTTAACCGACTGGGCGGCGGACAAGCCGCGCCCCAGACCTAGAAATCTTCCAACTCCGGCTGCTTTCCCCCGGGAGGGCGCAGCCGGATCACTGTATACCCCAGTTGCCGGAAATCGTTGATCCGGGCAGGAGCCGATTCGGCCACCTGGACATAATCGGGAAAGTCCTCAGGTGTCACCTGCCGCCAGCTGGCATACGTGGCGCATACCGCCACCTCGACCTGCTGCTCCCGCACCAGGGACTGCACGGCCTCATGCAATTCCTGGCGTGCGCCCTGTTGCTGGCGGCTGAGGCTGAACTGCTCGTTGCCATGGGTCACCACGGCGATGCCAATCCCCGGATGCCGTGTCCGCAGTCGGTCGATACTGTCCTGGATGAACGGCAGCAGGGTCTGCAGGGCCTCGGGATCGTTTTCCACCAGTTCGAACACCACCCCGGGGGGCGGGCTGTGGGTTTCAAGCAGGGCCTGCACCGCCGCATCCTCGGCACTTGCCGATGTCATGAGCGCCAGGCTCAGGATCAGGGTTCTCAGCATCATTCACCTCTCAGGTTCAGGCGCACACCGTCGACCACATCCCGGTCCGGATGTACGACCACCACGTCGCCTTCGGTCAACCCTTCGAGCACCTGGCTGTGGATACCGCCACGGCGACCCATCTCCACCAGGCGCAACCGGGCACGACCGTCCTGCACCACGAACACCGCCCAGTTGTCCTGATGCTGGAACAGGGCACTGGTGGGGACTCGCAGGACGTCGTCTTGTTCCCAGAGTACGAAGCGGGCATTGACCCGGTAACCATCACCGAGCCGTGACCAGTGTTCCGGGGCCGAGGTGATGTCCACGACCACCCAGACCCGTTGTTCTTCCACGCCCAGGGCGGAGATCTTGGTGAAGCCGGTAGGCTCCACCCTGCGCACCCGGCCACTGAGCTCACGGGGTTCACCCCATCGCTCCAGGATCACCCGCATGCCCGACTCGATGCGGACCGCGTCTGCGGACAGTACATCCACCACCACCTCAAGCCGCGTGGGATCACCGATTTCCAGGATGGCCTCGCCGGGCTGCACGACCCTGGCGCTTTCGAAATGCCGACCCAGGACCTGCCCGGCAACGGGTGCGGTGAGCGTGAGCACGCCGGAGGCGTCGGGGTTCTCTCCGCCCGAGTAGGCCAGGGCCGCCTCGGCGGCATCCCGCTGGGCGATGGCGGTCTGGACCCGAAAGCGGGCCGATCGGGTGAGGGCGTCGGCATGGTCCGCCTCGGCGGCAGCACGGTCCAGGCTGCTGCGGGAGATGAGACCCTCCTGTGCCAGGGCCGTCAGACGCTGGTGTTCCTCGCGTAGAAACAAGGCCTGGGTGGCCAGGGCGCGCACGTCCTCCCGGGCGGTTTCCAGGGCCGCCTCGGCGGCGGTCAGCCTCGCCCGGGCCTCCTGAATGCTGCGCACATCCAGGGCCGGTGCCGCCAGGGCGTCCAGCACTACCAGGACATCCCCGAGGCGCACGGTGTCGCCCACTTCAAGGGCAATGCGCCGGGCCTGAGCGGCGATGGGCGCGGAGACCTGGTAGCGGTCCATGACCCGGGTGCGGCCTTCCTCCGCCACGGTGATGGCCAGATGGCCCCGGGTCACGGGTTCTGCATCCACCAAAATGGGCGAGGGCCGAAAACCCAGGGCCAGCAGTGCCAAGGCCAGGAGGATGAAACCCGCAATCAGAATCTTTTTGATCATTTATCCAAAACCGTTTTCAGAAGACCAAAGATACAAGAAACACCCTTGCACATACCCTACAAACATCCAAACTCCTGCTTGCCACTTGCCACTTGCCACTTGCCACTTGCCACTTGCCACTTGCCACTTGCCACTTGCCACTTCACTCCCTGCTCTTGAGCACCTCCACCAGGTCCAGTCGGCCGAGGCGGCGCAAGACCACCAGGGAGGACAGCGCCGTGGCCACCAGGATGGTGCTGGCAGCGAAGGCGTAGACGTCAGGATTGATGATCAGGGGGATGCGGTAAAGATCCGAGTCCATGCCCCCGACGATGAGGTGCACCAGGGCGATACCCACAAGAAACCCCAGGGGGATGGCGGCCAGGGTGAGCAGGAACAGCTCGCCCAGCAGGATATAGCTGATCTCGCCCCGGGTGAGTCCCAGCACCCTCAGGCTGGCCAGTTCGCGGGCCCGTTCCGTGAGCGCGATGCGGGCACTGTTGTAGACCACGCCAAAGGCAATGCTGCCCGCCAGCAGGGTGCTGAAGAATGAGAAGGTCAGCACGATGTTGGCCATGGAGTCCATGAAGTTCTGGACGGCCGTGACCCGATCGGTGACCCCGGCCACCCGGGGCAGTTCCTTTAAGCTGCGCACGAGCGAGTCTCGCTCCCTGTGGTCCACTGACAACCAGGCGCCGGAGATCGCCGTGCCCTCGGCCTTGAGGCGGTTGAGGTAATCCAGATCCATGTAGGCGGATGCCCCGGTAAATTCTCTGACCATGCCCGTGACCACTACCGGCAGCGTCTGCCGATGACCCTCGAGGAACTCCACCCATACGGTGTCGCCGGTGCGCGCCCGTAACTCTTCAGCCAGGAAATCATTGAGCACCAGCCCCTCCCGGGGCAGGCTCAGAACCTGGAGTTCGTCGTCCAGGATCCGGTGCAGGCGGCTGTCCGGTTCGAGGCCCTGGATGGCGGTGCGGTAACTGGCAGTGCCGTGGCGCAGGACGACACCGGTATGGCGGAAGGCTTCGACGTGATCCACACCGGGCAGGGCCGCCAGTTCATGCAGGGCCCGGCGGGAGGTGGGCTCTGTGAAGTTGACTGTCAGGTCGTCGCGCTGGACCTGGCCGTACTGCACCTTGATGAGATAGTTCACGGCACCGTCCTGGTAGCTGCCGAGCATCATGATGCCGCAGGCAAAGGCGATGCCGGTGGAGGTGAGCATGGCCTTCACGGGGCGGCGCTCGATGTTGCGCAGGATCATACGGGTGGACTGGGAAAACAGCCCTTGCAGGCCCAGGCGTTCCACCAGTGTGGCTCGAAATACGGGCGCGGGTTCCGGACGCATGGCCTCTGCCGGTGGCATGCGTACTGCACGGGCCAGGGCAGGCAGGGTGCCGAGGATGCCGGCGCCCAGGGTCACCAGGGTCCCGATGGCCACGCTGCGGGTACTGAGTCTGAATTCCAGATAAGGGAAGCGGAAGAAGTCCCGGTACAGCTCTGCCATCATCTGTCCCAGCCACAGGCCCAGTGCGGTGCCGATGAGCAGGCCGAGTGCGATGATGGCCAGCACCATCTGGCCGTAGTGCAGGCCGATGCTGGCATTGCTGTAACCGAAGGCCTTGAGGATACCCACCTGGTCTCGCTGGCTGCTGATCAGGCGCGTGAGCACCACGTTGAGCAGGAAGGCGGCCACGCCCAGGAAGATCGCCGGGAACACCGTGGCCATGGTGCGCAGTTGCCCCAGTTCCAGGTCCAGATAGCGGTGAGAGAGCTGATCGCTACGGTCCACCGCCCCCTGTCCGCCATAGGGGGCAAGCAGGGTGTCCAGGGCACGGATCACATCCGCACTGCGCGCCTCCCGTCGCAGGCTCAGCACCAGGTCATTGAAGGCCCCGTCCATGTCGAAGGCGGCAGCCAGCTGGCTGCGATTCATCCACAGGATCCCCCAGCGGGCGAAGTCGGGGAAAAGATCCCCGGGCGCCACGTGGTAGATGTACTCGGGGGACAGGGCGATGCCTACGATCTCGATGTGCTGACGGCGTCCGTTGATGACCGCGCTGATGTGATCGCCCGGCGTGAATCCGTGGGCATGGGCAAAGGCCTCGTTGACCACCGCCTCGCCGGCGCGCCCCGGCTCGGGCAGGCGCCCGGCGCGCAGGAACAGGCGGTTGAGTTCCGCATTGCGGCCATCGGGCAGGGAGACGAGGATGCCGCTGGCAGGGTCCGGGAAGTTCGGTATGTCGAGATTCGCGCCGGAGACCACGCGGGTCTCCACCTGCTGCACACCGGCGATGGCCTCTACCTGCTCGCGCAGGGATTCCGGTACACGTTTTGCATTCACGAAGATGTCGGAGAAACGGTACTCCCGGTAATAGGCGTCCCGGGTGACCGTGAGTGCGTCCAGGGAGGTGAGTGACATCACCAGGGTGGCCATACCACCGGAGATCACCACGGCGATGGCCAGTACCTGTCCGCGCATGGACCAGATCTCCCGGAAAAGCTTCCGGTAGAGCGCGTTCACCAGCTCAGCTCTCGGGGAGATTTGCGCACTTCGGGGCAGTCGATATGGTCGATGTGGCCGTCCATGAAGTGGATGACCCGGTCCGCCATGTCCGCGATGCCGGCATTGTGGGTGATGATGGCGGTGGTGGTACCCAGCTCGCGGTTGATGCGCTCAAGCACCTCCAGCACCACGATGCCGGTCTTTGAATCCAGGGCGCCGGTGGGCTCGTCGCACAGCAGCACGGCGGGGCGTTTGGCCACGGCCCGGGCGATGGCCACCCGCTGCTGTTCTCCGCCGGAGAGCTGTGCCGGGAAGTGATCCATGCGCTCGCCTAGCCCCACCATCTGCAAGGCCTCCTCTGGCGTCATGGGGTCTTTGGCGATCTCGGTGACGATGGCCACGTTTTCACGGGCCGTGAGGCTGGGGATGAGGTTGTAGAATTGGAATACGAAGCCCACGAAGTGACGCCGAAATTCTGTCAGTTCCCGGTCGCCCGCCTGGACCAGGTTGCGCCCCTGGCAGATGACCTCGCCGCCGCTGGGGGAATCGAGTCCGCCGAGGATGTTGAGCAAGGTGGACTTGCCGCTGCCGGATGGTCCGAGCAGGACCACGAATTCACCCCGGTACAGATCCAGGTCCACGCCTCGCAGGGCATGCACCTGGACCTCGCCCATGTGATAAACCTTGGTGAGACCCCTGGCCCTGAAGACCACCTCGCGTGCCTGAGTCTGAGGAGCCTCCACGGCCTGGGTGCTCAGCTCAGCTTCTGTCGCGTTCGGGTTTGTCAGGAGATTGCGGCTTGTCTGTGGGTTCCTGCGCCGCATTCTGTTGCTGCTCGTTCAGCTCATTCGCCTTGTCCGTGTCCGTGGTGTCACGGTGGGCCTTGAGGGGTTCCTGTGGGGGTTCTTCGTAATCCACATCCTTGGGAATGTGGGGGCTGTCGCCCATCATCTGATCGTCGCTGTCGTCGTGTTGGTCCTGAGGTGAGGGCCGTAGCGCCGCGCGGGCTTCGGGCTCGGCCTCGGACCTGGACGTGCTGACGGACGCGCTGCTGCTGTCACCGGGCTTGCCTTCCAGCAGGGCACCGGGGCGGTCTGGCAACATGCGCTGGGCCGGCGCGTCTGCCAACCGGCCGTAGCTCTCGGAGAGGTGGTCGTAGAGATCCCGGTAGGAGCCGGCCATGTTGGTGAACAGGCTGGCTGTCTTCTCGAAGTGGGCGTTGACCGATTGGCGATACTCGCTCAACTCATGGCGCTGGCGTTCCAGGTCCGCTTCCAGGGATTCAAGGTGCTGACGTCCTGGAGAGCTTCGGCGACCCAGCAGGTAGCCGACGATGCCGACGGCGATCAGTGCCAGTGCGATGAGGATCCAGGCGGCGGTGGCGGACATGATGACTCCGGGTGTGAGAATTGGCTGAAGTCCAGTTTGAACCACTCTTCGGTAGTGGCTCAAGGTGTCGGGTCAGTGTCCGTACCTCATGGCGTGCCCACAAGGGTGCTAGAATGACCTGCATCAACTGTTTGCAGAGGATATCCATGTCTGCATGACGGATTTACCCGACATCGAAGCCTGCAAGCCTCTGCTGATTGAGCGCCGCGCGGTCCTGGTTCAGGCCCAGGCCCAGGGGCAGGGCGCCCTGCAGATCCGTGGAACTGGACCAGACCTGCACCGGTCGTCTCTCGCGCATGGATGCCCTGCAGGGCCAGGCCATGGCCCAGGCCACCTCCGGGCGCAGGCAGATGGAACTGCGGCGCATCGATGCGGCTCTAATCCGGCTGGAGCAGGGCGAATATGGTGAATGCCTCAGCTGTGGCGAGATGATTTCACCGGGGCGCTTGGGCATCGATCCCGCAGCGACCCTGTTGCCGAACAGGCTGAACAAACCTAGCTGCTTCGTCCGAACAACCCGGCCTGTCTACAACCGCGAGGAGCCTATCCGATGCGCTTTTCCATCTACCGCTACAACCCGGAGACCGATGCCGAACCCCGCATGGAGGATTTCGACCTTCCGGATTCGGAGGTGGAGCCGGGGATGATGCTGCTGGAGGCGCTGCTGCGGCTCAAGCGCCATGACGAGACCCTGAGCTTTCGCCGCTCCTGCCAGGAAGGCGTGTGTGGCTCGGATGGCATGAACATCAACGGCACCAACGGACTGGCCTGTGTCACGCCCCTGTCCAGTCTCAAGGAACCCATCACCCTGCGACCCTTCCCGGGGATGCCGGTGATCCGCGACCTGATCGTGGACATGGGCAACTTCTATAACCAGTACCGTGAAGCCAAGCCCTATCTGATCGTCAATGACCCGGTGCCCGAGGTGGAGCGCAAGCAGTCCCCCGAAGAACGGGAGAAGCTGGACGGCCTGTATGAATGCATCCTGTGCGGTTGCTGCTCCGCCTCCTGCCCCTCCTACTGGTGGAACCCGGACAAGTTCCTCGGTCCCGCCGCGCTGCTGCAGTCGGCACGCTTCATCCTGGACTCACGGGATCAGGCCACCAATGAGCGCCTGGAACAGCTGGATGACGCCTACAAGCTCTATCGCTGTCACAGCATCATGAATTGCGTGCAGGTCTGTCCCAAGGGTCTCAACCCCACAAAGGCCATTGGCGAGATCAAGAAACAGATGCTCAAGCGATCCTTCTAGGCGTCATGGAACCGCGGACCCAGGACGATGTGGATGCCCTGCGCCGGCTGCGCTGGAGCTGCCGTCGGGGCATGCTCGAACTGGACCTGCTGCTGGACGGATTCCTGAAGCACGGTTTCCTGGAACTGGATGAGCCCGGCAGGGCCACCTTCGAGCGCCTGCTGGATTATCCCGATACAACCCTGCTGCAACTGCTCATGGGGCAGATGCAGTCCAGCGACAGGGATGTCGCCCATGTGGTCGAACAGATCCGCAACAGCGCTCGTCATCAGGCCTGAGCCATCCCGGCGTCTGGCGCTGTGGCTGTGCCTGCTCCATGGCCTGGCTGGTGTCGGGCTGCTTGCTGCCATGGGTACCCTGGCGCTGCTTTCCCTCCCCCTGCTGTCTGTCTCCCTCGCCTGGCATCTGCTTGGTATCGGGTACTTTCGTCGCGCCGGACAAGGGGTCGCCCTTCGGTTTCAGGCCGGTGGCATGACGCAACTCATGGACGAGGAGGGCGCCTGGCAGGAGGCCCTGGTGCTGCCGGGCAGTCTGTGTTTGCCAGGTCTGTGTATATTGCAGTTGCAGGTGGCGGGCCGTCGTCGTTTCCTGACGCTGGCCTCGGACTGCGTGGACCCGCGGTCAATGCGCCGTTTGCGCCAGCGTTTGCTGGCAGCACCGGGGAATGATGGGCCCGACGACCCCGGGGGTATTCGGGGGCGACTTGAGGCCCTTGGTATACTGCGCCCACGAACACCCCAGGAGACCCTACCCATGCCCAGCAGCGAACAGGAACGGCTCGAAGCCCTGCTCAGTGAGGATCCGGACCACGTCTACAGCGACGAGGAACTGGACGCCATTGAGGAGATCGACGCCGAAATGGCCCTGCGTATCGACCGCGTACAGACCGCGGCGCGCCGTCAGGGTGGGGTCGCCGTGGCCGACGGGCCCATCGACGAGGGCAGGGTGCGCGAGGCGGTGGAAGAGGCCCGCAAGATCCTCATGCAGGATGGTGGCGACATCGAGTTCGTGGCCATCGAGGATCGCACCGTCCATGTGCGTCTGAAAGGCGCCTGCGTCGGCTGCCCCCGTTCAACCCTGGATCTGCGCAACGTGGTGGAACGCCTGGTCAGGTCCAAGGAGCCGGGTGTGGCCCGGGTCGTCAATACGTTCTGATCCCAGGCACGGTTTATTCTTGCCGCCTGTGAACCGCGCCTTCAGGTCACCACATCCGGGCCCTCGCGCCCGGTGTGTTCCCTGACCCCCGCGATCTGGTCCGCGATGGCCACCAGGTCCGCCAGGGCCTCCCGGGTCTCCACCTGGTGGCGTTCGGGGTCGGGCTCGTAGCGTTCCACGTACAGGCGCAGGGTGGCCCCTTCGGTGCCGGTGCCGGAGAGCCGGTACACGATCCGGGTGCCGCCTTCGAACAGGATTCGTATCCCCTGGTGCTCGCTGATAGATCCGTCCACCGGATCGGTGTAGGCGAAGTCATCGGCCATCTCGACTCGGTAGCCACCGAAGGTCTGGTCCTTGAGGTCGGAGAGCCTGTCGCGCAGTTTTGACATCAGCACCTCGGCCCGTTCGGCATCCACCCCTTCATAGTCGTGGCGGGTGTAGAAGTTGCGTCCATAGATGCGCCAGTGATCGCGCACGATCTGTTCCACCGGCTGACGTTTGACCGCCAGCAGATTGAGCCAGAACAGCACTGCCCACAGACCGTCTTTTTCCCGCACGTGGTCAGAGCTGGTGCCAAAGCTCTCCTCACCGCACAGGGTCACCCGGCCCGCATCCAGCAAATTGCCGAAGAACTTCCAGCCGGTCGGGGTCTCGAAACATTCCACTCCCAGGCGCTCGGCCACCCGGTCGGCGGCCTGGCTGGTGGGCATGGAGCGTGCAATGCCGCGGATGCCCTGACGATACCCGGGGACCAGGTGGGCATTGGCGGCCAGTATGGCAAGGCTGTCGCTGGGCGTGACGAAAAAGCGTCGTCCCAGGATCATGTTGCGGTCACCGTCCCCATCGGAGGCGGCGCCGAGGTCTGGTCCCTTGTGATTGTGCATCATCTGCACCAGGTCGTGGGCGTGGGCCAGGTTGGGGTCTGGATGTCCGCCGCCGAAATCGGACAGGGGCTCGGCGCGGATGACCGTGCCGGGCTCCGCCCCCAGGCGCTGCTCCAGGATGCGGGTGGCGTAGGGGCCCGTCACCGCATGCATGGCGTCGAAGCGCATGCTGAACAGGCCGGAGTTGAACAGGGCGGCGATGCGGTCGAAATCGAACAGGGATTCCATCAGCGCCGCGTAGTCGGCCACCGGGTCGATGATCTCCACCTGCATGTCGCCGACACGAGTTTCGCCCGGATGGTCGATGTCCACGTGGGGCGCCTCGGCGAGACGGTAGCGCTCGATATTCAGGGTCGCCTGGTAGATGGCGCCGGTCACGGATTCCGGCGCCGGTCCGCCATTGGCGATGTTGTACTTGATGCCGAAATCACCCTCGGGCCCGCCCGGGTTATGGCTGGCGGACAGTACGATGCCCCCCTGGGCGTGATGCTTTCGAATCACGCAGGAGGCGGCGGGGGTGGAGAGGATGCCGCCGGCACCGACCAGCACCCGGGATACGCCGTTGGCGGCGGCCATGTGCAGGATCACCTGGATGGCCTCGCGATTGTGGTAGCGCCCGTCGCCACCTATTACCAGTGTCCCGCCCTGCAGATCCTTCTGGGTATCAAAGATGGCCTGGACAAAGTTCTCCAGGTAGTGGGGCTGTCGGAACACCCGGACCCGCTTGCGCAGGCCGGAGGTGCCCGGTTTCTGGTCCTTAAAAGGGCGGGTGTCGATGAGGGCGATTTTCATGGGCGCAGGCTGCTTCACGAGTTAAGGGGATCAGCCCAAACGTTAGCAAAGACGGCGTCATATGTCGCTGTGCTAACATGCCTTCAATGCTGATCCAGGACCCTAAACCCGCCTATCTGGACCCTGTGCCCCGCAGCTTTGCGGCGCTAATGGATCTCTATGAGGCCAACTATATCCGCCTGCGCCGCCTGTGCCCGGAGCTGGCCCGGCTGGATGGCCGGTATGTGTCCAGTATCCCCGATGGCATGGACCTGCATCTTGAGGTCTTGGAACACACCCCCTACACCAGCACCGCCCGCCTGACCTACCTGTTCCAGGATCAGGAGGGGCAGTGGCGCCCCAGCCCCGACCTGATGGTGCGCATGTTCCACGATGCCCGTCAGGTGGAGGTGCTGGGCCGTCACTGCCGTCCCCTGGACCTGGTTCTCAGCGTGGATGACCTGCCCCAGCACCGGGTCCTGGCCTGCAAGTGGCGTCTTAACCGATTCCTGTACAAGTGGTTGGGATACACCCTGCGTCAGGGCCATGGTTTTGCCGCCAGCCCCGCCTCTGAATTAGAAGAAACCCCGCTACCTCAGACCTCCTGAGTCCTATTCGCCACCCTTTGTGTGATTGTGCACTCCCTGTACATTTTTGTGCGGGGGACAGGGAACCTGCGTACCTGTCTGTGGTCCTATACTTGACTGCAGTACTCAACAATTGTATAAAGCCAGGTAATAACCGACTTGTGTAGTCGGAAATTCCTACCCAGCCTACCCAACCACACAGGGGTGGATTTATGAAACTCTCTACTAAAGGTCGTTACGCCGTCACGGCGATGATGGACTTGGCCATTCACGACAAGGTGGGCCCGGTCACCCTGGCCGATATCTCTCAGTGCCAGGGTATTTCCCTCTCCTACCTGGAGCAGCTGTTTGCCAAGCTGCGCAAGCAGGGCTTGGTGGAGGGCGTGCGTGGCCCCGGCGGTGGTTATCGTCTGGCCCGGCCCTCCGACCAGATCACCATGGCCAATATCATCATGGCCGTGGACGAGAACGTGGACGTGACCCGCTGTCGCGGCAACAAGGATTGCCAGGAAGGCGACCGCTGCCTGACCCATGAATTGTGGGATGACCTGAGCAAGCGTCTCTACGACTTCCTGGACGGCATCACCCTGGCCCAGTTCGCCAATCGTCCCGATGTGCAGGCCGTGGCCATGCGCCAGGATCGTGAGATCAATCGTCACCACTTCATCTTTCGCCGCAGCGCGGCCTGAGCGTCGTCATCCATAAACGCCAGAGAGGCAGTCCCATGAGCGTTAAGCCCCCCATCTATCTCGACTATTCAGCGACCACGCCGGTGGACGAGCGTGTGGCTGCGCTGATGGCGAAGTACCTGACCCGCGATGGCATCTTCGGCAA
>SR_TP_S13solDRAFT_1000276_pt1 | contig 23305 bp, 23 predicted proteins | sample SodReaTP_S13sol_FD_11159 | JGI IMG/M metagenome (IMG submission 11159)
CCCGCCAGCCGCATACGCGCCCTGGCCGAGCGCCCGGCGATGCAGCGGGCTCGGGAATGGCTGGCCCTGGAACGGGGCATCGACGCACGCCGGGAATGGGAACGCACCCTGGCCGGCCTGGATACGGCGGACCTCAAGGCCGCCTCCGTGCTGGCCCACAGCTGGGACTGGCACGACCGGGCCATCTTCGCCGCCGCCCGTGCCGGGGAATTCGACGACATGGACCTGCGCTTCCCCCTGGCCCACGCACGCCTGGTGATGGAACAGTCCGCCCGCCAGGGGATCAATCCCGCCTGGGCCCTGGCCGTGGCCCGGCAGGAAAGCGCCTTCATGCAGGATGCTCGCTCCCACGCCGGCGCCCTGGGCCTGATGCAGGTAATGCCAGACACCGGGCGCGCCATGGCCCAGCACGTGAACCTGCGCCTGGGTCACCCCCACCAACTGTTGGACCCCGAGGTGAACGTGCCCATCGGCACCTATTACCTGCGCCGCAACCTGGATCGCTTCGGCGGCCACCCCATCCTCTCCACCGCCGCCTACAACGCCGGCGCCCACCGGGTCAGCGGTTGGCTGCCGAGAGAAGGTGCGATGGAGGCAGACATCTGGGCCGAACTGATCCCCTTCCCCGAGACCCGCGGCTACGTGCGCCGGGTCCTGGCCTACCAGGTGATTTACGAGATGCGTCTCGGCTTGCCCCCCACCCGCATCAGCAGCCTGCTCCCCCCCGTCACCGCCCAGTCCGACCTGGAGGCCTCCCGCGTGGCCCACAACGAACGTTGGGGTAATGGAGACCTGACGGCCTTTACCCAGGTCTGTGATGCACCGGGATACGAAGAGATCCCCTGCTCTTGAGAGCAGTGGCAAGTCTCAAGTGGCTAGTGGCAAGGAAATTCAAAAGCGGGGTTTTCCTTGCCACTTGAGACTTGCCACTAGCCACTTCAGCGCAGCTGCTGATGCACCACGATCTGCCGCAACCGCCCCGCAATTCCCTCCGCCATGAACACCCACTGCTCCGCGAGCCCCGGCTCCAGATGCTCTGAGGTGGTGGTGCGAAAATGCTCCAGCCAGCGATCGATGTCCGCATCCTGAATCCCCAGCGGGAAGTGCTTGCCCACCATGTCCACCTGGGGCGGGTTCTCCAGCCGACCGCCCATGGCCGTGTACCAGAAATCCGCAATACGGGCCTCGTGGCTGCTGAAATCCTCAATATGGGCAAAGAAGTGACCGAGCTGATCGTCGGCTTGCAGTCTGGAATAAAAGGCGTGAATCACGTGCTTGATGCGATCGTGGCCGATCTTGTCGCACAGGGGTTGCAGAGTTCGTTTCATTGTATGTGAGGTCTAGATAAAGAATGGACCTTCATTCTACCCCGTAACTGCCCAGCCCTACGGGCGAACGAGTCCCCGCACTATCAACTTAGACGTTGCCTGCAAGAGCACTGCCAGAGACATGGGGCGGGCTTTCACGTGGAGCCGACATTGGGCAACAAGTCGACAGCTTTAAGCGCCAATCAAACATCATCTTATAGGTCGTTTGTTGCATCGGCAAGAGGCATCCCGTGGCTCGACCCCACGTTGCACGAACTCAACAACGTGGGAAGCCGTACATACTCCGTTCGCAACGAACGCTACTATTTTTCTCAGGTAGGCCCCGGGTTTGCTCTCAAGGGCTGAGCGCCGCACCAATATCCGTGACCAAGACACGCGATGAGTTCCATGACCCACGCCACCTAAATCACACTGACTGGCGCAGTCAGTGCTGTCACTGTGAACAATTGACGAGTTAGAAAGAAGCTGATGATACGTAGTGAACGCCCAGGTGCTACTAAAGTTCTCATGCCCGTTCCGGATCTGGGCGAGAGCTTTTTAGAGCTCATCGGTGGCGTGACCTACCCCTGCGTGGGAGCGAAGTCGGCTTTAGCCCGTGGCTCTATCGAGACACACGAGTTCGGCACACTGGGTGACCGCGACAATGACCGGCCTATGATGGAAGGGCTTGCACGGTTTGTTTCTATGATCGAAGCAAGCGCTTTCGACAAGGACATCGTGCATTCGTATGTAGCCATATTTCGCGGCCCGATCGACATGACCGAGTGTCTCTTCGAATGCTTGATGTGGACTCAGTTGTGGCGAATTCACAGGCTTGATTATTTAGCGGGAAATCTCCCTGCAGACGATGTCAGCAGTGATACGGAGAGCCCAAGATTCAGCCTGAGCATGGCAGGGCATCCGTTCTTCATGATTGGACTCCACCCCCGTGCTTCACGACGCGCCAGGCGGTTCAGCCACCCGGTGTTGGTGTTTAATTCTCACCGCCAGTTCGAAAAGCTACGGGAAGATGGGCGCTATTATAAGATCCAGGCAGCCACACGGTCGCGAGATATCGATTTGCAAGGCTCAGTAAATCCCAATCTGGCTGATTTCGGCAATAAGAGTGAGGCCAGGCAGTACAGCGGACGTGAGGTGGAGGACGACTGGCATTGCCCATATGATTTTAAGGAAGCGCCGTGAATACCGACGTGACGACGAAGAGAATTTCGCCCTGCTCTGCACAGGCGGTCGAGCTTGGCATCGGTGATGAGCTGGTGATTATCGATCCCGAAGGACAGCAGGTGAGCGATCTGGTGGCCTTCGGGCGTACGGACCATGGTGAGTACCTCTCTTCTGGGCGCTCTCTCGACTACGCCTCACGCCTATGGCTCACGACGGGCGACATACTGTACTCGAACCGCAGCCAGCCCATGTTCACCATCATGGAGGATACCTGCGGGCGACACGACTTTACGTTGACACCTTGTTCGAAAGACACCTTCAAGATCATCTACGGGGAGACCGATGAGCGTCCTGGATGCGAGGGTAATCTGACGGCGGCACTGGCCCCTTACGCCATCAGTGTCGATCGAATTCCCATCGCCTTTAACGTGTTTATGCATGTTTCTATCGATGCCTCAACAGGAGAGTTCCGCGTCCTTCCTCCGCTCAGTAAAGCTGGGGATTTCGTTCGCCTGCGGGCAGAAATGCCACTCGTGGTGGGGATGACCGCCTGTTCCGCCGGGCAGTCGAATAATTTCAGCTACAAGCCTATTGATTTCCAGGTCATGCGCTGCGAAAGACAGATCCCTTGATACGTACGCGGGCGTGATGTTTTGCCCGAGGGGATATCCATAAGGCTAAAGCATATTTACATGACACCAGGAGTAAAGAATGAACAACATCATCGCAGGTCGTTTCGAAACACAGGATCAGGGCAAGAGAGCAGTGGAGGCGTTGCAGCGCGATGGTTTCAAGCGCGACGCGCTGTCCATGTTCTTCGTGAACCCGGCTGGTCAGCATGATAGCTACCCGATTGGTGGCGACTCCGACGAATCTCCCGGCGCACACGATGCCGACAAAGGGGCGGTCGCCGGTGGTGGCGTAGGCGCAGCAGTCGGGGCGGCGATTGGGCTAGCTACCGTGCCGTTCACCGGCCCGGCAGGTGTGATCGCTGGGGCTGGGGTCGGGGCCTATACCGGGTCACTGGCCGGGGCAATGAAGATGACCAATAACGAATCTAAAGTCGATGAAAGCGCAGACGGCAGCGACACCCGGAAAATGACCGAACGGCACTCGGGTGTGCTTGTTGCCGTGCGCCTAGATTCCGATACAGATGAAGCCAGGTCCCTGGCGATCAAGGCCTTGCACGCACAGAACGCAGCGGACATCGAACATGCGCAGGGTCAGCTCGTGGACGGAGACTGGACTGATTTTGATCCCCGTGAGGCCGTGCAGCTCGTGTGAGTGGCAAGACGCAAGATGAAGGCCGGTTTGGGTAATTGCCAAAATGATCGATCGCTACGGAAGGCCGGGATTGGTGCATCTTTATGAGTAAAGAGAGCGATTCAACGCTCATTGTTATTGGCGCCTCCGCGGGTGGCATGGCTGCGCTGAAAAGACTGGTTGCGCAATTTCAAAAGGATTTCCCGGCTCCCCTTTTTATTGTCAATCACATGAGCGCAGATACCACCGGTGAAGCGCTTGTCAAAGTCTTGAATGATAGCGGCAGCCTTACCTGCGTACACGCGCACGACCGTCAGGCATTCAAAAGCGGTCATATCTATCTGGCTCCATCAGATCACCATATGCTGATTGCGAAAGGAAAGATCCTTGTCACTAAAGGTGCCCGGGAGAATCGGTCGCGGCCAGCTATAGACCCCTTGTTTCGTTCTGCTGCGGTGGCCTACGGGAACCGTGTAATAGGCATCATTCTCACAGGCTACCTGGACGATGGCACCAGCGGCATGATGGCTATCAAGAGATGCGGCGGAGTCTGCATCGCACAGGATCCCGCCGATGCAACAACTCCGGATATGCCGAAATCTGTCATAGCGAATGTTGGCGTTGATTATTGCTTTCCGGTAGCCCAGATGGGGGCGCTGCTGTCCGATCTTTTAAACCGGGAACTACCAGAGAACAAAAAGCCTCCGGTTGACATCGTGATCGAGGCAAAGATCGCGCAGCGAGTTTTAAGCGATCTTCCTGCAGTCGAGGCACTCGGCGATCAGGTGCCTTACAACTGTCCGGACTGCGGCGGGGTTTTATGGCAAATTTCGGAAGGAAAGATTCTACGGTATCGCTGTCACACAGGCCATGCGTTTACCTCCTCTGTGTTGCTTGCTCAGCAAACGGCAAAGATTGAAGAAACTCTCTGGGTGGCGCTAAGAATGTTTGAGGAGCGCCAGAATCTGCTCGTAACCATGAGCAAAAACGAAGACAAGAAATCTCCCTCATCGATCTCCCTGAGGGCTAAAGATTCTCAAATCCACATTGAGCGCATTCGTGCCATGTTGAAGGCTACCGACAAAGGTTCGGACGCCACAACGTGAACGCAGTGGGTGGGTAAAGCATCATCAATCACGCTGACCCTCATCCACGCTCAATTTCTCGATGTCATTAATGATCAATTAGGAACCGCTGCGCCGCAACGCATCCGGGGTGGGCGGCAGCTACTAAAGATTCAAAATGCCAGCGAGACACAGTGCATCCAGCTCGGGAAAATCATGTTCAGCGGACTGGAGCGCGCTGCGAAGTTTGTGGAATGCTTGAATTCACAACCTGAAACAGACGAGAATCATTTACCAAGACCGAATAGCATCTAATCACCCAGCTTCCCAGAACCTTCCCTCCACCACGCATTCCGCCATTTGAATATCCCAAACCATGTTGAATGCACTGTTGCTGCTTCTGGGCGTTGGCCTGCTAACTGCTGGCGGCGAGGCACTGATTCGGGGCTCACTGGCTGCCGCGAAACGCCTCGGTGTGTCGCCCCTGCTCAGCGGTCTTGTCATTGTAGGCTTTGGCACCTCAGCGCCCGAGCTGGTGGTCTCCGTCGATGCGGCCCTCAATGGGCGTCCCGACATAGCCATCGGCAACGTCGTTGGCAGCAATATCGGCAATGTTCTCTTGATTCTCGGACTCTGCGCCCTGATCACACCGCTGGCGGTCAAACCACTGGCGCTACGCCGGGACGCCGTCACGGTGGTCGCAGCAAGCGTCCTGTTTCTGGTCCTGGCCGGGGGAAGCGCACTTGGGCGCGCAGACGCCGTGATCCTTTTGCTGGCCTTAATCGCTTACCTGTTACTGGCGTACTGGAGCGAGCGGTATCACGCGGCGCCCTCGGCCGGACTTCATCAAGCCGAAGCGGAAGAACTTTCTGCAATCCCCAAGTCGGGTTTGTGGATCACATTGGCCGTGGTTCTGGGGCTGCTGCTGTTGATCGGTGGCTCACAGGTTCTGCTGACAGGAGCGGTAGGGATCGCAGAGCACTTTGGGGTTTCCGAGGCCGTCATCGGCTTGACCCTGGTGGCGCTTGGCACGTCGCTTCCGGAATTATCAATCTCCGTCATCGCGGCAATCCGTCGGCATGCCGATGTTGCTGTCGGCAACATCCTTGGCAGCAACATATTCAACCTGCTCGGGATTCTGGGTGTCTCCGCACTGCTGCAGCCACTTCCGATTCACGGGAGAATCCTGCAGTTCGACCAATGGGTCATGCTCGGAACATCGCTACTACTGCTGGCCTTCCTGTACACGGGGCGCCGTCTAAGCCGCTTGGAGGGCGGATTACTGCTTGTCGGCTACGTGATCTATGTCTCCCTGAGCTTCACGGTATTTGGCACGTGAGACACCCCAGTCAAGCCTGCACTGCAACACACGATCCACCACGACACTCCAGATCATCACGCAAAAATCAGAGCAACCATTCCCCGCCCCTTCATCGCTGGACTGATTTGCTGCATCCTGTCACCTAGCAACTCCATCCTTGCCCGCATCCCCATGCTACTCGAATCCAGGATTTCCGAAGCCACTGGCATCCCCTTCCGCCTCGCCGACGAACAGACCACCGGCGGCGGCTGCATCAACCAGACCGCTGTGCTCACCGGCGCCGATGGTCGTCGCTTTTTCATCAAACGCAACGCTGCCCACCTGGCGGACATGTTCGCCGCCGAGGCCGAAGGGCTGGCTGCCCTGGCCGAGGCCAACGCCATCCGCGTGCCGAAGCCCGTATGTCATGGGGTAGAGGGCTCGCAATGCTTCCTGGTGATGGAGGCCCTGGAGCTGGGCGGACGCCTGGACCCGGCACGCTTCGGTGAGCAGCTGGCCACCATGCACCGGCACACCGCGGATCACTTCGGCTGGCACCGGGCCAACACCATCGGCGCAACACCCCAACCCAACCCCAGGCGGGATGACTGGATCGCGTTCTGGCGTGAGCAGCGCCTGGGACACCAGATGCGTCTCGCGCGGCAACGGGGGGCAGGCCCGGGACTGTCCTCGGCGGTGCAGGCCGTGATGGATGCCCTGCCCGGCTTCTTCGACGGCTACACGCCCGAGGCCTCCGTATTGCATGGGGATCTGTGGAGCGGCAACTGGGACGCGGACCGGGAGGGTAATCCGGTGATCTACGATCCGGCGGTGTACTTCGGGGATCGGGAGACGGACCTGGCCATGACGGAGCTGTTCGGCGGCCCCGGCAGCCGCTTCTACGATGCCTATGACGCCACCTGGCCCATCGACCCGGGCTACCGGGTGCGCAAGGATCTCTACAACCTCTACCACCTGTTGAATCACTTCAACCTGTTTGGTGGCGGCTACGCCGGGCAATCGGAGCGCCTGGCCAAGCGGCTGGTATCAGAGCTTGGATAGGCGTGAAAGGAATTGACAGGATTTACATGATTTACATGATTTACATGATTGAAGAATAAAAGGGATTATCCGCACTTACTTGCTGTTCATCCTGTTAATCATGTAAATCCTGTCAAATGGTTTTAGCTCGTGCTTTTCAGTCTTTGCTGTCCACGCCCAGGTACAGGGCGGAATAGTCCTCGTCGCCATGCCCCGCGGCCAGCACGCGCTGCAGGTTGTCCCGAACCGGGCCCAGAAGTCCGGCCTCCACCCCTGCCTCCCGGGCGGCCAGGGCCACCAGGTTCACATCCTTGAGCATGTGCTTCACGGGAAAGTTGGGATTGGAGAAATCCCCCTTGAGCATGCGCTCCAGTTTCTTGTCGAAGGTGGGTGCGTAAAGCGCGCTTTCCCGCAGCATGTCCATGAACAGATCCACGGACACCCCTTCGCGGCGAACCAGGGTCAGACTCAGGGAGAAGGCCGTGGTAAGGCTGGCGATGAGCTGATTGAAGGCGAGCTTCAAGGCCGCTGCCTGACCCACCTCACCCACATGGACCGGATTCGGTCCCAGGGCGGTGAACACCCCACGCCACTGTTCAAACTGATCGGCATCATCTGCACCCACCATCACCAGCAACTTCGATGACTTCGCCTCGGGGATACTGCCCAGCACCGGCGCCTCCAGGTACGCGCCCCCGGCCTGTACCACCGCATCGCGCAGGGCCCGGCTTTCATGGGGGGCGATGGTGCCCATCTGAATAATGGTGCGCCCGGCCAGTCCTGCGCGGGTCTCGTCGGACAGCAGGCTCGCCTCAATGGCGGCCCGGTCGCTGAGCATGAGCACCACGACCTCGCAAGCAGCCAGCACCTCGGACGGGCTGTCACACCACGCGGCACCCGCATCCAGCAGGGGCTGCGCCCGTTCACGGGTGCGGTTGTGGACTCGCAGTTCGTGCCCAGCACGCAGCAGCGCCTCGCCCATGGGCACGCCCATGAGTCCCGTACCCAGCAGTCCCACTGTTGTCATGGCTCACTCCGTATGCAAAAAGATGATTCTCTCGCGAAGGCGCAAAGCCGCGAAGAAAAGCGTTTTGATCAAAACCGGCTCCGTGAGGGGATAAGAGGTGAGCCGGTTGTGCAGTCATACTGGCATCCACACACGGCGCCAACGGGGAACGCAAACCCCGTTCCAGCAGTGTCCTTAGCTTTGCGTCCTTCGCGAAACCTTTGCGCCCTTTGCGTCCCGGCTTCTGATTTTATCCCGCCCCAATCGGCCCAGTGAGCAGATGCGCGCTGTCGCCGGCGCGGCCTTCCCGGGCGATGATCCAGGCCTCCGGAAGCGTGGGCGGCTCGCCCGAGGCAGCGAATTCCAGGTACACCCGGGCACCGGGGCGCAGGCAGTGTCCCTGGGCCAGCGCTGCCAGGGCCTTGTTCAGCAGATCGCTTTGAAACGGCGGGTCCAGGAACACGAGATCGAAGCGCTCATCGCAGCGCCTCAGGTACTGGAACGCGTCACTGGCGATGACCTCCAGACGATCAGCGGCGTCGAGCAGCTGCACCTGTTCACGCAGATGGGTCGCCACCCGCGGCACCGACTCCACCATCACCACCCTTGCGGCACCCCGGGACGCTGCCTCGAAGCCCAGTCCGCCGGCACCGGCAAACAGGTCCAGGCAGCGGGCGCCGGGGACGATGCCCTGCAACCAGTTGAACAGGGTCTCACGCACCCGGTCCGGTGTGGGCCGCAGCCCCGGCGCCGAAGGCACGGCCAGCCGTCGCCCCCGCCATTGCCCGGCGATGATACGCAAACGCCCCGGGGCTCCGGGGCGTGGCTGACTTGAGCGACGTTGTTTCATGTTGTGGTGGGGCTTTCTTTATTAGCCACAGAGGGCACAGAGATCACAGAGGGAAAACCACTTCAAAACCATTCTCTCGCGAAGACGCTAAGACGCCAAGAAAATCAGGACTTGGCAAAAAATCTAGAAATATGATCTACGTGTTGTTCTCAGTGACCTCTGTGTCCTCTGTGGCTAAAGAATTTATCAAACAGCACCGACGCCCGCACGCCTCCCACCTCACGCCTGACGCCTCACTCCTCGCACCAATCAACCCTCACCACCCACGATCACCGTGATCATGCGTTCCGGATCGAGGCGGCGCTGGAAGGCCTCGCGGATGGCCCGTTCGTCCACGGCCTCCACTCGCTCGTTGAAGCGGGCCAGGTAATCCAGGGGCAGGCCGTAGAAACCCATCATGGCCATGTTGTCCACCATGGCGCTGTTGGAGGCGGTACGCAGGGGGAAACCGCCGGTGATGTTGCGCAGGGAGGCACGCAGTTCCGCGCTGCTGGGGCCGCTGTCACGGAACTGCACCAGGGTGTCGTGCATCACCTGCACCGCCTCGTCCACCTGGGATACCTGGGTCTGTACACCCATGATGAAAGGGCCGTCGGTCTCCATGGGCACGAAGTAGCTGTAGACGCTATAGGCCAGCCCCCGATTGCCTCGTACCTCTTTGAACAACTGGGAGGTGAACCCGCCGCCACCCAGCACATGGTTACCCACGTACAGGGGGAAGTAATCCTCATCGCCCCGGCTCATGCCCGGCTGGCCGATGAGCACATGGGCCTGCTCCGATGGGAAGGCAACGCGGATGGTGCGGGGGCCATCAAGGGGTTCGACCTTCGGCAGGGCTGGGGCCGGCTCGCCCTCGGGCAATACCGCCGCCACCCGCTCGGAGATGGCCTCGGCCTGGGCCCGGTCCACACCGCCCACCAGCACCAGTATGCCGTTGCGCGCCACATAGAAATCCCGATGGAAGGCCTGCACCTGCGCGCGGCTGATGGCACGCACGCTCTCCTCGGTACCCAGGGGAATGCCCCCATAGGGGTGATCACCGAACACCGCTTCGAAGAAGGTGCGCTGGGCCACCTGACCCGGGTTCTGGGCCTGGGCATCCAGGGCCACCAGGGTCTGGCGACGGGCTCGCTCCAGGTCGCGCTCCGGGAACCGGGGCTTACCCAGCACCGTGGTAAAGGTCTCCAGGGCCGCTTCCAGCCAATCATCCTCGGTGACGCTGCGCAGACTCACATAGGCCATGTCCCGCAGGGCATCGGCGCCGAACTGGGCGCCCACGGATTCGAAGCGCTCGGCGATGGTGTCCGCGTCCCAGTCCCCGGCGCCGGTATTGAGCAGACCGCTGGTGAGTCGGGCAAGCCCCGGGGCGTCCCCGTCCCGGGCACTGCCCGCACGAAACACCACGCGCATGTCCACCATGGGCAGGGCCGGGGCAGGCATGTAATACACCTTGAGCCCGTTGTCCGTCTCCCAGTATTCGATGGCCGGTTCCGCGTGGACGGGCGCGACCAGCAGCAGCGCCAGTAGGGCGCCGATCAGGATGCGCATGGATGCGAGTTGTTTCATGTAGTTACCTTGTGCTTTGTGCTTTGTGCTTTGGAACTGTCATGCCGTAGGCCGGATAAGGCATAGCCGCATCCGGCAGCGCGTGGCTTGCAGCAACGGCGGATGCGCTGCGCTTATCCGCCCTACGGGCTTTCCACCTTCATCCTTCATCCTTCGCTAGCGAAGGTGCCCTTCGAAATTGCTGGGCGGATTCTCGGGGTCGATGGGCAGAGGCTCCAGCCAGCCCACGGTGCGCCGGTCCGCGTCGAAGTATTTCTGCGCCACGGCCTGCACCTGTTCGGCAGTCACGGCCCGCACCCGCTCGGTGACCTCGTCCAGGGTGCGCCAGCCCAGGCCCACCTTCTCCAGCATGCCCAGCTGGTTGGCCTGACCTTCCACGGAATCCAGACGGTAGACCTCGCGGGCCACCACCTGGGCCTTGACCCGCTCCAGCTCCGCCTCGGAGACCGGCTCGTCCTTGAGCTGTTCCAGGGCTTCGGTCAGGGCCGCCTCCAGTTCTTCCAGGGAGGCGCCCTGGGAGGGCGAGGCACTGAGGATGAACAGGCTGTCGAGGCGGCTGAAGGCGCTGTAACCGGCGCCGGCACCGGCGGCCAGTTCCTGTTCGCGCACCAGGTTGCGGGCCAGACGTGCGCTCTCGCCGCCGTCCAGGATGCCGGCGGCCACCAGCAGGGCGTAGGGCTCCCAGTCCTCCTCGGCGGTCATGAGTACCGGCACCTTGTAGCCCATGAGCACCGCCGGCACCCGGGCCGGGGCACGCACGGTGACGCGCCGCTCGCCCCGCTGGCGGGTCTCGGCCCGGGGCTTGATCTCAGGCAGTTCGCGGGCCTTGATGGGGCCGAAATAGCGCCGCGCCATGCGGTGCACCGCGTCCGGTTCCACGTCGCCCACCACCACCAGGGTGGCGTTGTTGGGGGCGTACCAGCGGTCGTACCAGGCGCGCATGTCCGCCACGGTGTAATTCTGGATGTCGCTCATCCAGCCCACCACCGGAATGCCGTAGGGGCTGTTCAGCCAGGCAGTGGCATTGACCTGTTCGAACAGCAGGGCGTTGGGATTGTCCTCGGTGCGCAGGCGACGCTCTTCCTGGACCACCCGCATCTCCTGGACGAATTCATCCTCCGGCAGGGTGATGTTGCGCATGCGATCCGCCTCCAGGCGCAGGGCGATCTCCAGGCGGTCGGTGGCCAGCACCTGGTAGTAAGCGGTGTAGTCCCGGCTGGTGAAGGCGTTCTCCCGGCCGCCCTGCTCGGCGATGATGCGCGAGAACTCCCCGGAGGGATAACGGGATGTGCCCTTGAACATCATGTGTTCCAGGGCGTGGGAGATCCCGGTGATGCCGCCGTATTCATGGGCGGAACCCACCCCGTACCAGACCTGGGAGACCACCACCGGGGCCCGATTGTCGGGTTTGACCAGCACTTTCATGCCGTTGGCGAGGGTGTATTCGTGAACGCCCTGGGCCTGTGCGGACAAAGACACTAGGGCGAACAGGAGAATCTGGGCGAGTCGGCTGGCTGGCTGTGTGTACTTCATTTCCGCGTGTGGTCCCCGGTGGTAGGATGAGCGCTCTCGAGACTTCATAGACACCCAACACCCATGTTCGGTTTCAGAAAGAATCGCCCCGAGGGCGAAACCAAGACCCCGGAGCCCGCAAAAAGCGAGGGCCTATTCTCACGGCTGCGCAAGGGATTGTCCAAGACCGGCCAAACCCTCACCGAGGGCATGGCCACCCTGGTCATGGGCCGCAAGGCCATCGACGATGAGTTGCTGGAGGAGCTGGAAACCCGGCTGCTCATGGCGGATGTGGGCGTGGAGGCCACCCAGCGGATCCTGGATGGGCTCACCCGCCGGGTGGCCCGCAAGGAGCTCACCGACGCCGACGCCCTGCTGGGCGCACTGCACGAGGCCATGGCCGAGATCCTCGCCCCCGTGGAACGCCCCCTGGAGATTGATACCAGCCGCAAACCCTTCGTGATCCTGGTGGTAGGCATCAACGGCGCCGGCAAGACCACCACCATCGGCAAACTGGCCAAGCGCCTGCAGACCGAAGGCCGCTCCGTGATGCTGGCCGCCGGCGACACCTTCCGTGCCGCCGCCGTGGAACAGCTGCAGGTCTGGGGCGAGCGCAACAGCATCCCCGTGATCACCCAGGGCAAGGGCGCCGACTCTGCCTCGGTGATCTACGACGCCGTGCAGGCCGCCAGGGCCCGGGGCGTGGACGTGCTCATTGCCGACACCGCCGGGCGCCTGCACACCCAGACCAATCTCATGGAAGAGATGAAGAAGGTGCGCCGGGTAATCCAGCGCCTGGATGCGGACGCGCCCCACGAGACCCTGCTGGTGGTGGACGCCGGCACCGGACAGAACGCCCTGAACCAGGTCCGGGAATTCAACCAGGCCGTGAACCTCACCGGTCTGGCAGTGACCAAGCTGGACGGCACTGCCAAGGGCGGCATCGTCTTCGCCATGGCCGAGCGCATGGGCATACCGATCAGGTTCATCGGTGTAGGGGAAGGCATCGACGATCTGAGAACCTTTCGGGCCGATGATTTCGTGCGGGCGCTACTCAGCGGGGCTGAGTAAGTGGCAAGTCTCAAGTGGCTAGTGGCAAGGGAACCCCCACCGCTTGAGCCTTCCCGCATTTCCTCGCTACTAGCCACTAGCCACTAGCCACTAGCCACTGCCCTCATGATCCAATTCCAGAACGTCGTCAAACGCTATCCAGGCGGACAGGAAGCCCTGTCCCAGGTGAGCCTGCGCATGGACGAGGGGGCCATGGCCTTCCTCACCGGGCATTCCGGTGCGGGCAAGAGCACCCTGCTCAAGCTCATCGCCCTCATCGAACGCCCCACCCGCGGGCAGATCAAGGTCAACGGGCAGCATCTCAATACCCTGCCCCGGCGCAAGGTGCCCCATTTCCGGCGGGGTATCGGCATCATCTTCCAGGACCACCACCTGCTCCATGATCGCAGCGTGTTCGACAACGTGGCCCTGCCACTGGTGATTCTGGGTTATCGGCGCCCGGAGATCGCCCGGCGGGTGCGCGCGGCCCTGGACAAGGTGGGCCTGCTGCACAAGGAAAAGGCCCAGCCGGTGACCCTGTCCAGCGGCGAGCAACAGCGGGTGGGGATCGCCCGGGCGGTGGTGCACAAGCCCGCCATCCTGCTGGCGGATGAGCCCACCGGTAACCTGGACCCGGAACTGTCCCGGGAGATCATGGAGCTGTTCCTGCAATTCAACCAGGTGGGGGTCACCACCCTGATCGCCAGCCATGACCTGGAGCTGATCACCACCCTGGACAAGCCCATCCTCAAGCTCCACGGGGGCAAGCTGGTGCAGACCGGCCCCCGGGACGAGGCGCAGCCATGAGTCGCGCCCCCGGGCCCGCGTCCCGTCGCAAGGCCAGCCCCCGAGGCGCCCGGGGCGGCGGTCAGCCGGCCATCCACACCCGCTTCCAGGCCTGGGGGGTGAACCATGCCCAGGCCATGGTGTTCAGCCTGGGCCGCCTGAGCCGCAACCCCTTCGGCGCCGCCCTCACCCTCACGGTGATCGCCATCGCCCTGGCCCTGCCCAGCGGCCTGTGGCTGGCCCTGAAAAATCTCCAGGAGGCCAGCGGCCACTGGGACCGGGGGGCCCAGCTGTCGGTGTTCGCCCAGGACTCCGTGACCGACCAGGACCTGGTGCAACTGGCCACCCGCATCCAGGCCCTCGAAGCGGTACAAAACGCCCAGCCCCTCACCCGTGAAGACGCCCTGGCGGAATTCCGCGCCCTGTCCGGCTTCGGCGAGGCCCTGGACCTGCTGGACCACAACCCCTTGCCGGCCCTCGTGCTGGTGACCCCCGTGGCCGCCCACCAGGGACCAGACGCGGTGCGGGCCCTGGCGGGGCAACTGGAGGCCCTGGACGGCGTCGCCCAGGCCCAGGTGGATCTGCAGTGGGTGCAGCGCCTGCAGGCACTGCTGGAGATGACCCGCCGGGGCGTGGGACTGGTGGCCGTGCTCCTGGGTCTGGGGGTGCTGCTGGTGGTGGGCAATACCATCCGCCTGGACATCCTCAACCGGCGCCGGGAGATCGAGGTGGCCAAGCTGGTGGGCGCCACCGACGGCTTCATCCGCCGCCCCTTCCTCTACGGCGGCCTGTGGCTGGGCCTGTTCGGCGGCCTGCTGGCGCTGATCATCGTGGGCGTGGGGCTGTTGCTGCTCAACGGCCCCGTGCAGCAACTGGCCGCCCTCTACGGCAGCGACTTCCGCCTCCGGGGCCCGGGCTTCTCCGGCGCCCTGGGCCTGCTGGGTCTGGGGGTCGCCCTGGGCCTGGGCGGCTCCTGGATCGCCGTGGGCCGGCATCTGCGCGACATCGAGCCTCGCTAGGGCCTGTCAGTGGTCCGTCACAGACTACGGACCGCCTTCACGGAACTCACGATCCATTTAGCACTCCAACCGGGGGAGTGCTAAAATGGGCTCAATTCAATGCATCAGGGAGTTTGATCCCATATGACATCTACAGCACTGATGAAAAGCAGTCCGCATCTGGCGGTACCGGTAGGCAGCCTGGATAACTATATCCAGGCCATCTCCCGGTTGCCGGTGCTGGACGCCGAGGACGAGAAGGCCCTGGCCCGCCAGTTGCGGGATCGCCAGGACCTGGAATCCGCCCGCAAGCTGGTGATGCACAACCTGCGCTTCGTGGTGCACATCGCCCGGGGCTACTCCGGCTACGGCCTGGGGCTTGGCGACCTGATCCAGGAGGGCAACATCGGCCTGATGAAGGCGGTCAAGCGCTTCGATCCGGAGATGAACGTGCGCCTGATCTCCTTCGCCGTGCACTGGATTCGCGCCGAGATCCATGAATTCATCCTGCGCAACTGGCGCATCGTCAAGGTGGCCACCACCAAGGCCCAGCGCAAGCTGTTCTTCAACCTGCGCGGTGCCAAGAAGCGTCTTGGCTGGTTCAACCACGCCGAGGTACAGGCGGTGGCCGACGACCTGGGCGTGACGCCCCAGCAGGTGATGGAGATGGAATCCCGCCTGGCCGGTCAGGACGTGAGCTTCGACCCGGCCCCGACCAGCGACGAGGATGGCCCCAGCCTGTCCCCCGCCGAGACCCTGGTGGACGAGTGCGGCGACCCTGCTGAACGCCTGGAGGCGGACGACTGGGCCAGCCACCACGAGATCCGCCTGCACTCGGGCCTGGAGGCCCTGGATGACCGCAGCCGCGACATCGTGAGCCGCCGCTGGCTGGTGGACCAGAAGGCCACCCTGCACGAACTGGCCGCCGAGTACGGCATCTCTGCTGAGCGGGTGCGCCAGCTGGAGAGCAATGCCATGCGCAAGCTGCGCACCAGCCTGGAGGCATGACCGCGGCGCTGGAAAACCCGAACTGCGGGCATGAAAAAAGCGGCCATTGGCCGCTTTTTTCATGCCCGCATTGGGTGATTTCTCAGCCGCCGAAAAAGATCACGGAGAGGAAGCTCAACCATGAGACCACGATCAGGGCGATGGTGATCGTCAGGGGAAAATTCTCAAAACTGAACATGCTTTCAGCCCTCTGCTGACAGGCCCGGGACGACAGGGCAATCCTCTGAAATTAGACGGGTGCCCGATGGACACCGCAACGCTGGAAACGGAGCACATCCTAGACAATCAGCCGCCTGGCTTCAAGTCATCCTTGTCCCGATCATATTTATCCCGGGCCTCTGCGGTCTCCTCGTCGCGGGGAATCATCGGGTCATCGTCGTCCATGAGGATGCGGTGCGCGGGGCCGTCCAGGTCCTCGTATTGACCTGACTTCACCGCCCAGAGGAAGGCAAAGATCACCAGGGCGAGGAACACCATCCCCAGGGGAATAAGCAAATAAAGAATATCCATGACTGCTTGGAACCTGCTCCCGTGGTGCGGTTCCCGCCATCAGCGGCGGGGTGGGGTCTCGCGCAAGCGCAGTGAATTGACCACCACGATCAGGGACGACAGAGACATCCCCAGGGCCGCCATCCAGGGGGTCAGCACCCCGCTGGCGGCCACCGGCAGTGCGATCACATTGTATCCGATGGCCCAGCGAATGTTCTGGCGCACGATGTCCACCATGCGCCGGGATACGCCGTAGGCTGCCGGCAGCTGGCCGAGGCGTTCGCCGTAGAGGATCATGTCGGCGCTGGCGTGGGCCAGCTGGGTGCCCTCGGCCATGGCGATGGACACATGGGCCCGGGACAGCACCGGCGCATCGTTGATGCCGTCCCCCACCATGGCAACCACCGCCCCGGGCCGCGCCTGGAGCGCCTCCAGGGCGCGCAGTTTGCCCTCCGGATCCAGGCCGCCCCGGGCCTGCTCGATGCCCACCCGAGCGGCCATGTAGGCCACCGTATCAGGATGATCCCCGGACAGCAGATGCACGGTGATGCCCTGCCCCTTCAGGCTGGCCACGCAGGCCGCGGCATCCTCGCGCAGGCGGTCCTCCAGCACGAAGGCCGCCAGGGGTCCGGAGGCCTCACCCAGCACCACCAGGCTGGCGGCGGGATGGGCCTCGGCCAACGCCTTGAGGGCCGCATCGGGCCAGTTGCAATGGCCACAGAGTTCGGCCACGTAAGGGGCGCTGCCGATGCGGTACAGACGCCCGTCGACCCGGGCCTCCATACCCTGGCCCGGCCGGGATGCCTGATCGCTCAGTACTCCAGCGGGGCGTCCGGCACGCTGGAATACCTTCGCCACCGGGTGTTCAGAGCCCTGCTCCAGCACCGCCGCCAGGGCCAGGCAGTCATCCTCTGAACGCCCTCCCAGCAACAGGGACTCGACCCGCGCCAGGCGGCCCTCGGTGAGGGTCCCGGTCTTGTCGAACACCACATCCGTGGCAGCCGCCAGGGTCTCCAGGGCATGACCCCGGGTCACCAGGACACCACGGCCCGTGAGACTGCCGGTGGCGGCCGTCATGGCCACGGGGGTAGCCAGGGCCAGGGCACAGGGACAGCTGACCACCAGCATGGCCACCATGACCCAGAATGCATGACCGGGGTCGATCCAGAACCACCACACTGCGCCCACCAGCACGGTGAGCAACAGCACTGCGGCCACGAAGTGGCCGGTCCCCTTTTCCGCCATGCGTGCCAGGCGGGGTTTCTCGGTCTGGGCGCGATCCAGCAGGCGCTGGATCGCGGAGAGCAGGGTGTCGGCCCCCACCTTTTTCACGGTCATGACCAGGGGGCTTTCCACGTTGACGGTGCCGCCGGTGAGGGCGTCCCCGGCCTGGCGTACCCGGGGCAGGCTCTCGCCGGTGATCATGGACTCGTTGACGCTGGAACGTCCCTGCAGCACGGCACCGTCAGCCGGCACCGTGTCTCCGGGGCGCACCCGCACCCGGTCCCCGGGGGCGAGATCCGCCACCGGCACCGGTTCATCGCCCTGGTCCGTGATGCGTATGGCCATGGCCGGCAGTAACTTGCCCAGGGCCTCGGTGGCCTGGCCGGCCCGCTGGCGTGCGCCCATCTCCAGATAACGGCCGGTGAGCAGGAAGAACACGAACATGGTGACCGACTCGAAATACACCTCGCCGGAACCGCTGAGGGTGGCCCAGGCGCTTGCCAGGTAGGTGCTGCCAATGGCCAGGGCCACGGGCACGTCCATGCCCAGCTGCCGGTGGCGCAGGTCACGCCAGGCACTGGTGAAGAAGGTGCTGCCCGAGTACAGCACCACCGGCGTGGCCACCAGGAAGGCCACCCAGCGCATGAAGCGCATCATGTCCTCGGAACCGCTGTCCGCGGCACCGATCCACAGGGCCACGGCCAACATCATCACCTGCATCATGCCCAGGCCAGCCACCGCCAGGCGGCGCAGGGCGGCATTGCGCTCGCGCTGATAGACGGCTTCCTGGCGCCCCGGATCAAAGGGGTGGGCCCGGTAGCCAATGTCACGGATGGCCTTGAGGATATCGCTCAGGTGGATGCGGGAGTCGTCCCAGCGCAAACGGGCGCGGTGGGTGGAGTAGTTCACCGCGAATTCGAGTACCCCGGGCAGGGATTTCACGTGACGCTCGTTGAGCCATACACAGGCCGCGCACACAATGCCCTCCAGGATCAGGGCCGCCTCGCGCAGATTGGCGTCATCCGCACGGACAAAGCTGCGTTGCAGTTCGGGGCGGTCGTAGAGGGCGAGTTCATCACGCAGGTCCGCGGGCATGGCGTCGGCGGGGCCGGTGGGGATATCGGTGCGATGCTGGTAGTAATCCTGCAGGCCGGCATCCACGATGGCCTGGGCCACCGCCTGGCAACCGGGACAGCACATTGCCCGGGGAGACTGATCGATGATGACGCTGTAATGGGCGCCGGCGGGCACCGGCTGAGCGCAGTGGAAACAGGCCGTCTCGCCGGTCACCCGCCCCGCTTCTGGCGCCCCGGCTTGGTCATGAACCTGCGAGCCGTACACCGGTTTCACCCTTCACGCACAGAGGTCATGCCGCGCTGCTCGTGGACCTCCTCACCCCGCTCCACCCGCAGTCGGACTTCCCAGGCACCAGCCATGGGCAGGGCCACCGGCCCCTGATACACACCAGGTGCCACGGCCTCCAGCTGGAAGCTGCGATCCTCCCTGGCATCGGAGGGGCGCGCAAATTCGCCGCCCACATGCACGTCTGACAAGGGCTGACCTTCCCGGTCCACCACCTTCACCTGAAAGATCGCCGGCTGACCCTGACGCGGTGCCTGCAACCAGCCCTGGCGCACCTGCCAGCCGCGGGCCTCCTGCTCGGCCATGCGCTCCAGGTATTCGTGCAGCAGGGCATCCTTCCTGAAATAGTCGTTGGCCACGGTCCCGGGGAAATGGGAGGTCACATGCTCCGCGCCGCTGCGGGGTTCTGGCAGGATGCGGCCCACCAGGCCACCGGGCATGCCCTTGTTGGCCAGGGTGATGATGATGGCATCCACGGTGGCGATCACCAGAAAGAAAGCCACGATGGTGGCCGGGGCCCAGTGAAACCAGCGTCCACCCTCACGCTTGATGTCGCGATTGGATTCCCACTGGGCGGTGACGATGCCCATGCCGTAGGGGGTGATGATGAACAGGGCCAGATGGATGGCGAACACGTCCGCGCTCTGCCAGAAGATGATCTGCAGGGGCAGGAACACGCACAGCATGGCCACGATCACCACCAGGGATACCTGGTAGGCACGCAGGCGGGTCAGACGATACAACAGCACATAGGCCAGGAAGCTGGCCCCCACACCGATGCCAAGGCTGATAATCAGGTTTTCCACGACGTCACCTCCTCTCGCGGAGAGTATCCCAGCCCTTCATGGACTGTAAAAATGGGTTGCCAGTTCCAGAGCCTTAATCTCGCTCTGACCCTGGGGAACAATACGGAAGTTCAGATCACGCTGGCGCACGCTCGGGTCCGTCACCTGATAACGCACACGGGCCAGCACCGTGGTGCCCTGCTCTGGATGCAGGTCCACCACGTCGATTCGGCCGGTGTCGAGCCGAGCGCCCTCCATCCCGTCAATCTCGATGCGTATGCTCACCGTGCGCTGGGTCTTGTTGTTGATCTTGATCTCGTAGCTATTCTGGATGGAACCGTCAGAGAGCTGGACGAACAGGGGCTGACGCACCTGGGCCACCGAGGCATCCAGCTGCGGCTGGCTGATGATGCTCCACATCAGCAGCACCACCATGATCGCAAGGGTCACGCCATAGCCGATGTTCTTGAGCTTGAACAAGTGGGTCGGGCGACCCTCCAGCGCGTTCTCCGAGGTGTAGCGAATGAGACCACGGGGCCAGTCCATCTTGTCCATCACCGTATCGCAGGCATCCACGCACAGGGCGCAATGGATGCACTGGTACTGGAGCCCGTTGCGGATATCGATACCCGTCGGGCAGACCTGCACACAAAAGCCACAATCGACGCAGTCGCCCACGCCCTTGGCCTGGCGTTCGTCCCGACCCTTGAGGCCGGCACCCAGCTTGGCGCGTCCCGCACTGCCCTCACCCCGCTGCTCATCGTAGGAGACGATCAGGGTGTCACGGTCAAACATCACGCTCTGGAAGCGGGCATAGGGGCACATGTAGGTGCACACCTGCTCCCGTGCCAGACCGGCCATTACATAGGTTGTGGCGGTGAGGAAGAAGGTGGTGGCGTACGCGGGGAACGGCGCCTCACCGATGAAGAACTGCTGCACCAGCACCGGGGCATCCGCCCAGTACAGGACGAAAGTAAGCCCGGTGGTGAATGCGGTCAGCAGCCACAAGGCATGGGTCACCCCCTTCTTGAGGATCTTCTCACCGCCCCAGGGTTGCTTGTCCAGACGTATGCGCGCCGGCCGCTCGCCCTGCACCACACGCTCGATGAGCATGTAGACATCGGTCCACAGGGTCTGGAAGCAGAAATAGCCGCAGAAGACCCTTCCCGCCAGTGCCGTGACCAGGAACAGCAGCATGGCGGCGATCATCAGAAAGCCAGCCAGCCAGAAGATATCCTGGGGATAGACCACCAGATCGAACAGATAGAAACGACGCCCCGGCAGATCGAACAATACTGCCTGATGAGCACCGTGTTCACGGGTCCAGCGCAGCCAGGGCAAAAGGAAGTACACCCCGTAGGCCAACGCCAGGATGCCCCACTTCAGCCCCCGGAAACGGCCTTTGACCGATCTGGGATAGATGGGGATTCGTGGCTGGTAATCCTGCTGGCGGGCGTCACTCATAGGGTTGCCGTGAGGCGCGGAGCTGAGCCGCAAGGACCGGGGCCGGCGCGGGCCGGCCCCGGGGTACTGACAAATATATCGGGACTACTGACCGCCGCCCAACTGATGCACGTAGGCAGACAGCACCTTGATCTCGGTGGGCGAGAGGCGATCGGCAAAGGCCGGCATCTGGCGCTGCACGCCATTGCGCACCACACTCTTGACCAGTTCCATGCGCGCCGAGTGATCTGCGGCACCGGGCACATCAACGATCTGCCACAGGTTGTTGGTCAGGTTGGGAGCGCCCTGGGAGATCCGGCCCGTGCCACCCATATCGTGACACTGGAAACAACCGCCTTCCTGGCCGTTGAAGATGCGCTTGCCACGTTCGATGGCATCGGCATCACCACCCTCGTAGCTCGCCAGCGACAGCACGTAGAGGGCCACATCGTCCAGCTGCTCCTGATTCAGGGTCTCACGGAACGGCGGCATATAGCCCATGCGCCCCAGGGTCAGGGTCTCTTCGATCTTCTCCACCGTGCCACCCCAAAGCCAGTCGTCATTGGCCAGGCTCGGGTAACTGCCGACGATACCGGCACCACCCACCTGATGGCAGGCGGCGCAGAAGTCTCCGAACATGCCATGTGCGTAGGAACGTACAAAGGAGATCTTGTCCGCATCGGAGAGGATCTCTTCGTAGCTGGAATCGGCGATGACTTCCAGGAACTCGCGCTGACGCACCGCGGAGGGACTGGACTGCATGTCACGCACCAGCAGCGCACGGGTGTTCCAGTGGGAGGTGCGTTCTTCACCATCCACCTCGTAGGTGATGGTGTTGAAACCCTTGGTGAAGGTCCCACCCACGGGCCATGCCGGGTACATCAACCAGTACACCACCGCGAACACCACCGTGGCATAGAACCCCCACAGCCACCAGCGCGGCAGCGGGTTGTTGTATTCCTGCAGGTCACCATCCCAGGCATGACCCGTGGTCTGTACCGCACCCTGCTTTTTATCGGTCGACTTGCTCATCGCTTTTTCCCGTCATCGCTGTTCGCCGGTTGGTCATCGTCATCCAGAGGCATGTAACGATAAGACTCCAGGCGTTCGGATCGCTTCTTGCTGCTGAACAGATAGATCAGAATGCCGACAAACAGGCTGAAGAAGAGCAACAGCGCAACCGTCTTGCTGTTGCCCAGGTCGGCGATCCAGTACCACAAGTCCAGCAACATCCCCACCTCTTTGCCGATACACACCGCCCCGCGGGGCGGATGCGTTGATCAGCGGAAATCGACGAAATAGCCGTCGTCGTATTGGGTAAAGTCCACCATGGTGCCAAGCACCTGCAGGTAGGCAACGAGGGCGTCCATCTCGGTGATCCGAGAGGGATCTCCATCGTAGTTACCAGCCCGGGCCTGGGCGACCAGGTTCTCTTCGGCACGATGAATGTCCATCATGCGGGCAGCATCTTCGCCAAACTTCTCCACGTTGGCCTCGTACTCGCTGTCACTCAACGAGTACGGCACACCTACCCGACGCAGGGCACGCATGCGCGCCTGGATATCGGAGTAAGCCAGTTCGGTCCGCGCCAACCAGGGATAGCCAGGCATGATGGACTCGGGCACCACGGAGCGCGGATCGATCATATGCTGTACCTGCCACTCGTTGGAGTACTTGCCACCCACGCGGGCCAGGTCCGGACCGGTGCGCTTGGAGCCCCACTGGAAGGGATGGTCGTACTGGGACTCCGCCGCCAGGGAGTAGTGTCCATAACGCAGCATCTCATCACGGAACGGGCGGATCATCTGAGAATGACAGGTATAGCAACCCTCACGCACATAGATGTCACGACCGCGCTGCTCCAGAGGCGTATAGGGGCGCACGCCATCTACATCTTCAATGGTGTCATTGATGTAGAACAGCGGCACGATCTCCACCAATCCACCGACGCTGATCACCGCCAGCGTCAGGATGATCAGCAGGCCGGCATTGGTTTCAACGGTTTCATGCTTCATTGTCGTCAAACTCCCTCAGCGCCGGATCAGGAAGACGCGCCGGCCATCTTG
>SR_TP_S13solDRAFT_1000277_pt1 | contig 23289 bp, 21 predicted proteins | sample SodReaTP_S13sol_FD_11159 | JGI IMG/M metagenome (IMG submission 11159)
GGCCCGGTCGGCCTGCTGCACGTAGCCCCCGAGCCGCCGATGGCACGGCGGCTGCAGGCGCTGGAGCACATCGAATACCTCAGCGCCGACATCGAACCTGGCCGCGCCATGGTCACGATGGATCTGACAGATATCGACCTGCCCGACGAGCAGTTCGACATCATCTTCTGCTCCCACGTCCTGGAACACATCCCCGACGACCGCGCCGCGATGCGGGAAATGCACCGGGTACTCAAAACCGATGGAACTGCCTATATCCAGGTGCCCCTGCGGGGCGGGAAAACCCATGAGGATTTCTCCATCACCTCCCCGGAAGGCCGGAAGGAAGCCTTCGGCCAGGAGGATCACGTGCGCATCTACGGCACCGACATCGTCGACCGCCTGAAATCGGCCGGATTCCAGGCCGAACTGCGCTACGCCGCCAAAGAACTGCCGTCCGAAGCGCGCCGCCGCATGAACACCGGCAACAGTTGCCTCATACAGTGCGCAAAGTCCCGTGCCGGGACCGCTTGATCAGGAATCAGTGGTAAAACTGCCCGAACCTCTGGCCTGATCGTCCAATCGAGGATAGAATCACCGGTTGGCGTTGCGTCCCGGTTTGCGGACCGCGCCAGCTATTTTGTATTGACCAGCCATGTGACGAGCGCGAAAACGGTGGGACGGCCCAAGGGCGGTAGCGTGCCAGAATCAATATGGAACAAGTCAAACTTGTCAGCAGGGAGCGCAACGCTTTTCACACAAGGGGAGGGGAAGTAATGAACGCAGAATCAATCGAACGGTTTTCAACACCACGCCACCGGCACAGCAAAACCGAACCGGAAGCGATCATCCTGGCCGCCCAGAATGGCCTGGAGCCGCAAGCGATCGCCCGCCTGCTGGAGCAGGCCGGTCTGTCAACTGACACCCGCAATGAGAACGATCTCACACAATTCCGGCCGCGGACCACGCTACAGGTGTCGGGCGAACTGCGCGACGCACAGCGCCAGCTGCACGACCAGCCCGGCGCCCACCTGCTGCTGATCTACCGGGATCCCGTCGAGCAGATTGCCGAATCGATCGGCGCCAAAGTCGATCCGGAGGCCGCTGTCGCCCAATGGCGGGAACAGGCCGCTGAAATGCTTTCCGCCTATCGCCGGGCGCGCCGCCGCATCACGTTGCTGGAGCTGTCAGCCGCACAGGCCGACCCGAATGCCGCGGTCCAGGTACTCAACGAGCACCTGGGCCTTGCGCTCACGCCCCCGGCTGAAACCGCCCCGGCGCAGTCCGACCCCGAACGGGACTCGGTTCACATTCTGATCGCCGAACGTGCGCTGCACCAGGACACACGCGCCCGCCACGCCGCTGCGGAACTCCAGGCCAGCGCGCTGCCTCTAACCGGCACCGGTGGAGCGCTACACATCGATTTGTCATCCACCGTTCATGCCTACCGGGAAAAATCCGAAGTGCCGCTCGAACAGGTCAATGGATTGACAGAGGAAAAGGAACTTCTGCTCAGCCAGCTCGAGCAGGTGCAGGAGCAGCTCAAGTCCCAGACCAGCCGGAACAAGGAGCTGAAAGCCAGGCTCCAGGACGCGGAAAAACAAAACAGCAGGCTGACTGACGAGAACCGGGAGCTCAAAACACGGGTAGAAGCCGAACGGGACAAGCTCGCGCAGCTCGAAGACCTGAAGGAAGAAAACGACCTCCTCCTCGCCCAGCTCCACCAGGTACAGGAAGAACTCGAATCCTACTTCCTGGAAAACCAGGACCTAAGAAGAAAACAGCAGCAGGCGGAAAAGGAAAACACCGAACTGACCCGCCAGGCCCGCCAGGCAAGCAACATGCTCGCCGACGTGCACAAATCCTGGTCCTGGAAGCTCACCGCCCCAATCCGGGCTGTACTCGGCATCTTCATCCGCAAATAACGAGCCACATTTTTGGCCCTACCCCTGCCTGCTTTCTTCCGTCATTCCGGGCTTCCCCCGGACTCGATCCGGGGATGGGGGGAGAAGAAAAACCCCTTCCCCTGCTCGCGGGGGAAGGCCGGGATGGGGGCTCTGTCGTCATTCCGGGCTCGCCCCGGAATCTAGGGTTTGCCCCTTTCCGTCATCCCGGGCTTGCCCCGGGATCCAGTAAACAACCCCGGCGCAGCCGGACACAAAACCCGTGTACACTCAGATGTGCACACAACAATCAGCGCCCGGACCCATGCAAGTCAACACTCGTGAAGCACGAAAACAGCTAAGCCAACTAATCAAGGCGGTCGAGCGCGGTGAGCGCGTAGAAATTACGCGGCGTGGCCGCATCGTGGCACGACTTGCCCCGCCGGACCAGCAACCGGACGCGGCACAACCGCGCGCAGCAGCCCGGGCTGAATTGCGAGACCGCCTGCCGCAGGCCACCGAACCCTCCTCGCGCTTGCTACGCGAACTCAGGGAAGAACGTGGCTGAAGCGCGCGCCTATTTCGATACCAGCGCAATCCTGCCGCTTTACCGCACCGAGCCTGCCACTGCACATGCGGAAAGAATGCTCGACCACTGGTCGGGCGTGATCAGCGCGCTGACCGAAGTCGAGGTTGCCTCGGCACTGGCAAGATGGGTGCGCATGGACGAATTGACACAAGAGCAGGCACACGGATTGGAAGCCACGTTCGCTGAAGATCTCCTTCACGGGGAATTCGAACGCACCGAGCTGCAACTGCAGCACTACTGGCGCGCGCGGGAGTGGTTGTCCCAACGATCAACACCGCTGCGAACACTGGACGCGCTACACCTGGCCTGTGCCGCCGAAACCGGACTGGCCATCATTACTGCCGACCGAACGCTGGCAACGGCCGCGCAACACCTGGGTCAAACCGTGCATCTCCTCGAACCGTAGCCCGGAGCACCACCCAATCGTCATCCTGAACGCCCTACACCGTCATCCTGAACTAGATTCAGGATCCAGTAACTAAAAAAATATCACCCCAATGAACTGGCTAACCCACCAACTCGCCCTCATGCCCAAACCCGGCACCATCCTCCATATCGGTGCCGGACAGTGCCGCGAGCTGCCCGACTACCAGCAAATCGAGCCCGACCGCATCATCCTGGTCGAGCCCAACCCGGAAACCATCAACGCACTGCGGCAAAATGCGGCGGAATATGACAACGTCACCCTGCTGCAGGCCGCCGTCGCCGCCGAGGCGGGCCGCGCGCGGCTGCACCGGTTCAACTTCCCGGAACTCGACAGCCTGCGCGAACCCACCGGCCTGTACCAGCTTCTGCCCGGCCTGCAGGAAATCGGCCAGACCGAAGTCTCGACGATCTCACCGGCCCAGCTCATCCGGCGCCTCAGCCTGGAAGACTCCACCAACAACTGGCTGGTGCTCGAAGCCGCGGGCGAAGAAGCCGTCATTCTTGAAGAGCTGAACCGCACCGGCGCCCTGCAGAACTTTTCACGGCTGATCGTCCGTACCGGCGCAGAGTCGTTTTACAAAGGCGGCTCCTGTGCGCAACCCTTGCTCGAACTTACCGAATCTCTCGGATTTTTCGTCGAAGCCACGCCAGACGAAGAGGATCCGGACTGGCCACGCTACCACCTGCGCCTGGACCGTATGGCGCTGGAATGCAAACGCCTCAAGTCCGAACTTGACAAGGCCGAACAAGCCAGAACCACGGCCGAAGAACAAAACCAGGCCCGCATCGCAGAGCTCGGAAACGCGCTAGCCGAGCAACGCGCCAAAACCGAGCAACTGGCCGGCGAGCTTCAGTCCACCCGGGACAAGGCCGAACAAGCCAGAACCAGGGCCGAAGAACTACACCAGGCCCGCACCGCAGAGCTTGAAAACGCGCTGGCCGAGCAACGCGCCAAAGCCGAGCAACTGGCCGGCGAGCTTCAGTCCACCCGGGACAAGGCCGAACAAGCCAGAACCACGGCCGAAGAACAACACCAGACCCGCACCGCAGAGCTTGAAAACGCGAAGGCCAAGGAAATCGCGGCCCTCAACTCGCGCATCGAAGAACTGGAAAAACAGCGGGACGAACTCGAAACCGCGCGGCAGAAACTGGAGCAGGCCGAAAAGGAAAGCGCCGCCCTGGCCGAAAAAACAGAAGCGGCTTCAAAGCTGCAATCTCAGCTTGAGCAACTCCAGTCCACGCTCAGCACGACCGAGAGCGAGTTGAAATCAACTCGGCAGAAGAACGATGATCTCCAGCAGGCATATCGAAAGCTGGAGCAAGACTATCGCCGTAAGGAAGAGTTGATCGACGAGGAATTCCTCAAGGCCGAATCCCAGATTGAACTGATCAAGGAGCTGGTTTTTCGGGACAAGAAGGTCTGACCGCACCATGCGCAATCGAAGACGCAGCAACCGTAGCATCCAGTCGATTCGGAGCGGCATCCGCCAGTCCCGAAGAGCCGGGCGTTCGACCCGTGAGCTTTCAGACAACTCAAAGCATGCCCAGTCGGGGGAACAAGAGCGCCAGGCACTAAGCACTTCCCAAGGGTCTGCTGAAGCAAGTCTTGTACCCTACAACCCCCGCTTGCTCAGTCGTGCGCGCACCCGGCTGCAACTGGGCGACTGGGAACAGCTTGCCGATCTGGATGCCCACGAGCTGGAGCACAACCCGGCTTCAGCCGAGTTGCGACTACTGGCCGCCGCCGGGCATCTGCAGAGAGGCGGAGCCCAGAGCAGGGAGCGTGCCCGCGCCTTGCTTGACAGCGCCATCGAAGCCGGGCTGGACCGCGAATCCGTCGCCCGCATCCTGATCGGCGGAGCCAGCAACACCCTGGGCCGCATCGCGGCACTCAGTAATCGCGCAGACGACACGGTCATGCATCATTTCCGCTCGGCCATCGGCATTGCCATGCCGGACGCCGATACCGACCTGCTGCTGCAGCCAACCGCCACGCGACAGCTGGTGCAACTTGCCCACGCCAGCGCCTCGGATGCACTGATGAACATGGCGCAGCGCACGGCCTTGAACCTGCCTGCAGCCGAACCAGCAAAGTTCGCTGAGCGAACGATAACGGAAACACCGGAAGCGGAAGCGGAACCGGAAGAACCCAGCAAAGCATCCGAAGCGCTCAGTATTCCACTGGAACTCACGATTGACGGCCAAAACCACCGCACGCAACTCGTGCCCAATCACCCGGAGGCCTTCAAGCTGGAAGGCGACGAACTGGCCTATGAGCTGCCCGGCAACACCCCCGGCTACCTGGTCACCAATCAGGCTGGCGATTTCGAAAAGCCCTCCAGCTCTCACCGAATTCAGCTCAAGCCCAACACCGCCTACGAAGTCAGCGGGTACGTTCCGACACGCAGCGAACAGAATCCCGTCTTCTGGTTCTTCGAATACGTCAACGGCAAAAGAAGCGCGTCCGCTTCCTTCCCGACAAAAGACGGCGCCTTCACCACGCATATCCGCACCAGCGCCAATCCAGAATCCATCAACTTCGGCATTCGCCTTGGCGGGAAAGGGCGACTGGATGTTGCCGGCGTGCAGCTGCAACTGCGCTCCGGCGCCGATGTGGAAATCGCGCAGACCCTGCAGTCCCAACTCAAACAGCTGGGAAGCAACCTCGAGGCCGCGCTCAACAAGAACCAGGAAGCCCGCAGCCGACAGAACCTGTCGCAGATGGAGTCCTTCATTCGTCTACAGAACTACCTGGGCTCAGACTTCGTTCTGCCGGAAATGCACGGTTGGGCGGTCAGCCCGGACTTCGGGGTGCTGTTGATCAACCTGCTGGAGGCCAACACATACGATGCGGTGATGGAATTCGGCTCCGGTGTATCCACAATCATCGTGGCAAGGATTCTGCAAAAGAAAAAACAACGCAATCCGGATCAACACACCCTTTTCGTCAGCTTCGATCATCTGGAGCAGTACTTCAACCAGACCCGGCAACAGCTGGAAACCGCCAATGTACTGGAGCACGTTCAGCTTGAACTGGCACCGCTGGTGGAATTCACCGCTACTGACCAGCGAGTGTTCCAGTACTACGATTGCGCGCCGGCGCTCAAGACAGCTATCGCCAAACTCAAAACCGAACAGCCCCGTGTCCTGGTGCTGGTCGACGGCCCACCCGCGGCCACCGGCGAACTGGCGCGCTACCCGGCATTGCCCAGCGTGCTGGATGCACTGCCGGAGCAGGCAAGGGTTGATTTCCTGCTCGACGACTACATTCGCCAGGATGAAAAGAACATCGTCGCCGCCTGGGAAAAAGACCTGAATCAACAACAGCGCTCGCACGGTAAAACCGAATACACCAGGATGGAAAAGCAAGCCTGCGTGCTCAGCATCGAGTCCACGGCCAAATAGCGCCCCATAACAACAAACACTGATCTTTATGAAACTCCTCACCGTCTTCGGCACCCGGCCGGAAGCGATCAAGATGGCGCCGCTGGCCCTGCAGCTGGCCCGGGATGCCCGCTTCGACGCCCGCGTCTGCGTCACCGCGCAACACCGTGAAATGCTGGATCAGGTGTTGAGCCTGTTCGAACTTGCGCCGGACTATGACCTGAACCTGATGCAGCCCGGCCAGACCCTGCCCGGTCTCACCGCCGCCATCTTGAGCGGCATGGACCAGGTCTTGAGCGAATTCAAACCGGACAAGGTGCTGGTCCACGGCGATACCGCCACCACCTTTGCCGTTACCCTGGCCAGCTATTACCATCAGATCCCGGTGGGCCACGTCGAGGCCGGCCTGCGCACCGGCAACCTGTACTCACCCTGGCCGGAAGAAGGCAACCGCAAGCTCACCGGCGCCATCGCCAACAGCCACTTCGCGCCGACCGAAACGGCCAGAAACAACCTGTTGCGCGAAGGGGTTGCGCCGGAGAGCATCGTCGTCACCGGCAACACCGTGATCGATGCCCTGCTGGACGTTTCAGCCCGCCTGCAGCCTGGTTCTGTGCTAGCCGCCGACCTCAAGCAGGAATTCGGTTTCCTCGATGAGGACAAGCGCCTGGTGCTGGTCACCGGCCATCGCCGCGAAAGCTTCGGCGGCGGCTTCGAGCGAATCTGCGAAGCGCTGCGCCGCATTTCAGATGCCAACCCGGACATTGAAGTGCTCTACCCGGTGCATCTGAACCCCAACGTGCAGGAACCGGTCAATCGTCTGCTCGCCGGTCAGCCGAATATCCACTTGATCGAGCCGCAGGACTACCTGCCGTTCGTCTACCTGATGAACCGCGCCCACTTGATCCTTACGGACTCCGGCGGCATCCAGGAAGAAGCGCCGTCGTTGGGCAAACCCGTGCTGGTCATGCGCGAAACCACTGAGCGGCCGGAAGCCGTCGAGGCTGGCACCGTCAAGTTGGTCGGCACGGATATCGAAGTCATCTGCACGGCAGTCCAGACCCTGCTCGATGACCCACAGGCGTACCACCGCATGAGCCGTGCCCACAATCCGTATGGCGACGGCAAGGCCTGCCAGCGCATCATCCAGACACTGGCGCAGAAGCGCGCCAGGCACTAGCAATCCAATAACTGTTGGCAACGAAAAGAACAGGGGCTTCAATGCAAGAAGAAACAATATCCGTCATCGGGCTGGGCTACATCGGCCTGCCCACCGCGGCCATCCTGGCTTCGCGCCAGTGCAAGGTCATCGGCGTTGATGTCAACCAGCACGCGGTCGACACCATCAATGCGGGCAAGATTCATATCATCGAGCCGGACCTGGACATCATCGTCCGCGCTACCGTCTCCGAAGGTTACCTGCGCGCCGTCACTGTGCCCGAACCAGCCGATGCCTTTCTGATGGCCGTGCCGACGCCGTTTCTACCGGGCGAAAACGGCCAACCGCCCAAGGCCGATCTCAGCTACATCCAGGCCGCCAGCCAGGCCCTGGCACCGGTTCTGAGACCGGGCAACCTGGTGGTGTTGGAATCCACCAGCCCGGTCGGCACTACCGAACAAATGGCCGAGTGGCTGGCCGAAGCCCGACCGGACCTCACCTTCCCGCAAACCCATGGCGAAGATTCCGACATTCGTATCGCCCACTGCCCGGAGCGCGTGCTTCCCGGCCATGTCATCCGCGAACTGGTCCAGAACGACCGAGTAATCGGCGGCATGACGCCCAAATGCTCCAAGGCCGCCTGCGATCTCTACCGCATCTTTGTCGAAGGCGAGTGCATCACCACAACCGCCCGCACGGCTGAATTGGCCAAGCTGACCGAAAACAGCTTCCGCGACGTCAATATCGCCTTTGCCAATGAACTCTCCCTGATCTGCGACAAGCTCGACATCAACGTCTGGGAGCTCATCCGCCTGGCAAACCGACACCCGCGCGTCAATATTCTCCAACCTGGCGCCGGTGTGGGTGGACACTGTATTGCGGTCGATCCCTGGTTCATCGTCGAAGCCTGCCCGGAACAAGCCCGGCTGATCCGAACTGCACGCGAGGTCAACGACTACAAGCCAGAATGGGTGGTTGAAAAGATCAAGGCGGCCATTGCCGATGCCATGGCCAAGAAGCCTGGCAGTACGCTGGCTGATATTACGGTCGCCTGCCTTGGCCTGGCTTTCAAGCCAGATATCGATGATTTGCGCGAAAGTCCAGCGCTCCAAATTGCCCTCGAGCTTCCCAATATTGGCGTTGACGCGATAGCAGTCGAGCCCAACATAAACAAATTGCCCTCGACGGTTGAAACAGCTGGACTTCAATTGGAAGGCCTGGATGAGGTATTGGCTATTTCAGATGTCATCTGCACTCTTGTCCGTCACCGTGACTTTATATCAGCCAGAGACCAGATACTTGCGCACCCTAGATGCATTGATGCGGTTGGTTTGGCAGACTATGGGCGCAGCGCTGACGAGGGAGGAGCAAAGTGCTAAATTTGAAATCCAAAAGGGCTGCGCTCTTATTTAGAAAAGGAAAATACGAAGAAGCACTCCAGATTTACCGCCAGTTGTCACGCTCAATTCATGACACAGCGTTTCTGGCCAATATCTATTTATGCGAAAAAAAGTTGCACTCTGTAGCCCCATCTATTATCGCAATAAAACAGATAATCCAGCGCGGTGGACAGTTTACCGATCAATGCGATGAATTGCATCCATTGGGGCTCCAAACATCAAGCTTAAACGGCAAAGGGCAAGCAAGCCTTCGAGCCGCAATAGACGGCACAAAACCACTGATGTTTGAGCATCCGGTCGATGGCATCGGTGAAATAGGACTCCAGGTCGATATACGGACTACACCGGGGGGCGATGACAAGAATATCGCGGTTCTAGCGGTCGAGTTCCTTGATCACTCTCGAAACGTTCTCCAAGTCGATCATCCTTCATTTGGTCACTCAGAGAAATTTTCAAATTACCGTTACCTTCAGCCCGGAACCAACAAAATCACATTCACAGTGCCAGAGAGCTGTTCTACTGTCACTCTCGAGATTCGACGATGGAAGTCGGGTGCCGCAGTTTACATGCAGTTGCCGCTAATTTGTCACATAAAGAACGATGACGTTGTTCAGCGCCTTCCGAAGTGGCAGGCGCCTGGATTCATTGTGCCGACATTGAGGGCAGAGTCTAATGCTCCGCTTGCTATATCCATAATGGATGAGTTTTCCGAACTAACATTTGGCTATGACTTGCAACTGCTTCCTGTCACCCCTGAGAACTGGGCGGACATCCTTGAAAAGAAACAACCCGACCTCTTATTCGTCGAGTCAGCATGGAAAGGCAATGCAGGCGCATGGCAGTATGCTTTGACAAATCCGCGCAATCCTAAACATCAGAGTTTGAAACGTTTGATATCAGCATGCAAGCGTAGGAATATTCCTAGTGTTTTCTGGAATAAGGAGGATCCGCCTAACTTCAATGTCTTTTTGGAGAGTGCTAAACTTTTTGATTTTGTCTTTACAACAGACTCAAACTGCATTGAATCGTACAAAAAGGCCTGCGGACACCAAAATATATATGCCCTGCCTTTCGCTGCCCAGCCAAAAATTCATAATCCTATTGGCAAGTCTGAAAAGGCCGGGCGTGAAGTTGCATTCGCTGGCACGTGGTATGCGAAAAAGCATCAAGAGCGCTGTGCTCTCGCGCCATTGCTTTTTGATCCCGCCGTCTCCAAAGGGTTAACGATATTCAACCGCATGAGCGACTGGACGCATGACGACAGCTATGATTTCCCGGATATGTATCGGCCACATGTCAAGCCCAAGGTCTCGTATCGTGAAATGCTGTCGGTGCATAAGCTGTTTAAAGTTTTTCTAAATATAAATTCCGTTACAGACTCACCAACAATGTTTTCGAGGAGAGTGTTTGAGGTTTTAGCCTCGGCTACCCCAGTTATATCAACAGCATCTGTTGGTGTCCAAGAAATGTTTGGCAGCATTGTTCCGGTAATTGAGACAAAAGAACATGCCGACCAGGCACTGGATCGGCTTCTGAGTAATGATCTTTACAGAAAAAAGACCGGTCATCTCGGCTACAGATTAGTTATGCGCCACCATACAGTTAGGGAGCGTTTACGGTTTTCTTGTAACAAGATCGGTATTCGTTATGAAATACCAGGCCCACCGAAAGTGACTTGGGCTGTGCCGACCAATAGACCGGATCATTTGCGATTTATCAAAGAAAATTTTTATCGGCAGAAATATACGAACATCGAACTAATCATCGCTCTAAATTCTGACGAGTTCAACATCCAAAGCGTGCGATCAGACTTTGCTGGCGACGACCGCGTCAAGATTATACAATTACCTGAAAGGTGTTCCTTGGGTGAAGTGTTGAATGCAACAATTGATGAAATGTCAGGCAATTACTGGATGAAGATTGACGATGATAACATCTATCTTGAAAACTTCACCGCCGATATGATGTTGCCGTTTATGTATGCTGAGTGCGCGATCGTCGGGAAGGGCAGCTACTTTGCATACTTGGAGTCTAGTGATGAGACTATACTGCGGTTTCCTGGTCAGGATAACCGGTTTGTGAGTTTCTGTTCCGGCAGTGCGCTCGCCGTACACAAGGATGTCTTTATCGCACATCGTTTCCCGGATCAATCTGTTGGAGAGGATACCGTCTGGATGAAGAGCTGTCTCGCTTCGGGCGAACAAATCTATTCTCCAGACATTTTTAATTATTCGGTTGTTCGTCGCGCCTCAAAGGCCAGCCATACCTGGAAGGCAGACGATAATGCGCTTCGAAAAGGTGCTTGTTTGATTGGGTCTGGCAAGTGTCTTGCTGAAATTTCTGCGTAGAGCATGCTGTTTCTATTAGTTTTTAAATAGCTTGGTAATGAATTCATTTTCACAAATGAATATTTCAAAAAATACGTATTTTGGTGGCATGATATTTCAGTATGTCGTTAATCTAGGAGAGATCAGTGGTCTATGCAGTTCAGCTTGATGATTTGACATTGGATTCCCACATGAGTGCGGTTTATGAATCATATAAATCTTTCGCTGCGAAGGGTATAGTTGGCCAAAATCATATTCGCATTCAGGACTATTTGAGGTGGCAAAGTGTTCTTAATGTACTTGTCGAAGATGCAGGGTCCTTTTGCGATGTTGGGTGTGGCGTAGGACAGTTTGCAAATGCACTTTCCGAGAAACGCTTAAATGCATCTATCACTGCGGCTGATATGTCGAAAAACTCGAGATTAAAAAATCTCAATGGCTTCGAGTTTTTGAGCGTTGATCTAGCGAAGCAAAACGTATATCCTCAATTTGATGTTGTTACTTGCCTTGAGACAATCGAGCATATTGATGCAGGATTCGATCTTGCAATTAGTAACCTTCGAGCGATGAGTAAGCGGCAATTAGTCATTAGTGTGCCGTATCGTGAGAAAAAGCCAATGATATCTGGGCATTTTCAATGGTTTGATCTTGATAGGATAAGGTCTCTTTTCCCGAATGCCAGCATTTCTATTCTAGTGCTTGGTAGGTCTGCGGAATGGGCTCTAATTGATGAGAGGCATGAGTGACCTGCCGATGCCAACTAGCCAATTTCGGATTAAACTAACGGACCTAAATCTTCATGACCTCCATACTTTCAAAGATGGAATGTCGGGTATATTTAGGGCTAGAAAGGATCTTCCAGACTGGCAATACTCGCTTCCGTTAAACTGGTCCGAAGATCCCTTCAATGATCTGAATTGGGCATTTCAGTTACATGCATGGAGATTAATGGATCCGCTGTTACGGGGGTTAGAACCCATCAGCGGGCAGCGTGAGCCACAACATGCAGCATTTAAGCTTTGCGTCAAAATTGTTGCTGATTGGTGGGCATACCACAATAGCACTTCAGAAATCTCCTCAATGGCATGGAACGATATGGCGTGCGGAATGCGCGCAGCTAAACTCGCTTATATTCATCAGTGCTTACCTACATTCTGCGATCACGTTTCGGACGAAGAGGTCTCTATTCTATCCAAGTGTGCCTATGAGCACGTTTCACGGCTATCGAATAAGAACTTTATCAAACCCAATAACCACGGTTTATTTCAGATACATGGGCTAGCTCTCCTACAATACGCCCTCGATGTTTTTGACGATGCAGCACTTAAGTATTGCGATACCTTTATTACTCATCTAGTCGTGGAAGCTTTTACGGATGAGGGCGTCCATAAAGAGCACTCCCCTGCTTATCATATTTGGTATACGCGAATTATAGAACAACTCGACCTGCCTCGGATAAGCAGTATTGGCGGACTTGAGAACATAATCCGGCGCGCCACTGAGGTCGCCGCTGTATTTAGTATGCCCGATGGAAGGGTGGCGCCTTTTGGTGACAGCGCTAGCCGCTCAATGACAAAACCGTGGCCGGACTCGGTTACATCGCAAATATCCACTGGTAACCGAAGCTATCTTGTTGCTGATCTGTCTGCGTCTGGATATGCTTTCATAAAGCCGGCAACCCGCGAGGATCGTTTGGCAGACGATTTGCTTGCAGTCTGTGGGTCCCGATACAGCAACACACATAAACATTTAGACGAGATGAGTTACATTTTCTGCTCTGGCGGAAAGACAGTTGTCGATGATTCAGGCCTCTTTCATTATGATGCTAGTGACTTTCGTCGATACCTTACATCGTCAAGGGCGCATAATACGGTTGCGCCAATCGAGACCCTTGAGCAGGCGAAAGATATTCGCGAAGCCGAAAGTGGATCGTTTCTGACGCCAGTTATCGCCAAAGATGGCATGGTTCGTATACGCTCAAAGGAGATTTTTCGGGTTGGGTATAGCTTCCGGAGAACTATTGACGTTATTCCAGGCGAATTATTAATCGTTAATGACACAATAGATGGAGATAAAAACAAATTGCAGTCACTAGTTCATTTCAATCCGATCTGGTCAGTTAGTCCGTTAACGGAATCTGAATTTGTTGTTTCGACAGAGGATGGTACTGCGTTTCTTTTAACGATTGAGTGCGATGCGGATGGGCTTGTCTATCGGGGTTCTGAAGATCCAATGTACGGCTGGTTTTCACCCCGATATGGTGAGCTTGTTCCATGCTCCTGCGTTTGTATACGCCCTAAAGCTAGTTACCCAAATGAGTCAATTCGTTACAAGCTGTCGAAGCTTCAATGAGCTTCTTATTCGGGCACAATAGAGGCCCCTTACTTGTAGATTGGATGCGATTGTGAAAATACAATTATCAAGGCGGTTGTTGCCGAAGTCCGGGAACGAGTGGTTTCAACAGTCTGAGAGAAGCGTCAGCAGTACGAATCGGAATGGGCTGCGATCGAACTTATCGCGAGGAGGTGCTGGACTTATACCTGTTCCACAATCTGGAATAAGCCGGGGGAGAAACCCATCGTTGACTGCGGCGGCGGTGCAACGAAACCGGGTCGGACGAATCTCTGGACGATCTCACCCCACTGGAGTATGCAAAACGAGCCGGATTCTCTGCTTTTGAACTGTCGCCTTGACAGGGAAGTTTACGGTTGCGGGATCTAGATAGCCTTTTGTTATTTACCGAATGAATACAGGGCGCAAGCATTATAGTGAGCTTATTTTATAAAATGCCGCCTGGGCATTTGGCAATATGCCTCTTCTTTCGCGCGCCACTTGGGGGTCTGCAGGCAAATATTCTTGCCACCGTAGAGGCAGCGATACATTACGGATGGGACGTTTCAGTTTTTTGTCCGCCAGGGCCTTTCCAAGATGAATATCTGAAACCTCGTAGCATTAAGACATATACAGTAGATTTTCAGTCCTCCGCTTCCATCGCAGAAGCTGCGGAGCTGATCAGCGATGCAGATCTCATCCATGCGCATCCTGGGCCAAGTAGACAATTGGCCCTTAAGGCGGCTGCTATTAACAATGTCCCGGTAGTATTTACAATTCATGGTGCATGGTTCGACAGCGTACACCAATACGCAAACCGATTGGCAGCCATAATCTGTGTTTCTCCGGCTGTTTTCGATGCGGTATCGGATCTCTGCGACAATCATGATGTCTTTATTGATCACATTCCCAATGGGATCGACCTCGATCAATTCGACACACCCCGCGCCGTGCCACCCGAGAACGGACATATAGTAATTGCATCTCGGCTGGATGCTGACAAGCAGGTGCTCATCAATTCGCTTGTGAAGCTATGGGAAATTCAGGCTGGGTCAAGCGTGGGAAACGATCTTCACTATTCAGTAGCGGGAGAAGGTGCATTGTGTAGCAAGCTGGAGGCTGCCGCCAAACGACTTGAGATCCCTGTTTCATTTCTCGGCTGGCAGAACCCAACTTCTCTGGCCCACTTGTACCAAAAGGCCTCAGCCGTCATAGCATCAGGGCGCTGCGCCATGGAAGCGCTTACGATTGGCAGGCCCACGCTTGCGATAGCAAGTGCCGGTGTTGCAGAAGCCTTCGAGATTTCACAGCTACCCAATGCTGCCCACTCCAATTTCGGTGGTTATGGAGCGCTGCCAGTAGAGCGGATGGAATCACTATTTCATCGTCTTCGCAAGGCTGCAATAAGTGACAACCCTATGTTCGCTCGGGACGCCCGCGCATTTGTGCGCAGGCATCATGATAATGCAGTTGTCAATCAGAGAATTCTGGCTCTTTACGATCGTGTATTGCGGGAAAAAGAATATTCGCCGCCACTGTAGGGTAACTTGGAAGACGTCGTTTCATGTGTGGAATCGTAGGATATATAGGTCATCAGGAAGCATGCACCATTCTGCTCAATGGCTTGCGCGAGCTTGAATACCGTGGCTATGACTCCGCGGGTATTTCCTTACTGGAAGATCGCAGGATCACGCGCTTCCGAACGGTTGGCAAGCTTGACAACCTGATCGTCCGAGTCGGTGACTACCAGAGCTCGGGTCTGGTGGCGGGTATCGGCCACACTCGCTGGGCCACCCACGGCAAGCCCACCGAGGCCAACGCTCATCCTCACGGACTGACGCACAGCCAGGTCGTCCATAACGGCATCATCGAAAATTACCTGGCCCTGCGCGAGCAGGTGCCGGGGGATTTTGTCAGCCAGACCGACACCGAAGTCGTCGTCCATTTGTTTGAGGGCCTTCTGGCCGAGCAGGCAAAAGGCGAGAACGCTGCTCTGAAGGCCTTTCGTGCCACGCTGGACGCGCTGAAGGGCGCCTACGCCATCCTGTTGATCAGCGAGACGCGTCCGGGCGAAATCTTTTTTGCCCGCCAGGGTTCGCCACTGCAAGTGTCGCTGACTGCGTCAGGCTGTCATTTTGCTTCTTCCGACGCGCCGATGGTGGGCGTATGCGAGCAAGCCGTCTACCTGGAGGATGGCCAATGGGGCGTGGCAAGCGCATCCGATCTGAAGTTGTTCGATGCCGATGGCCTGCCCGTCAAGCCCCAGACCAAACCCTTGCCAGCCACCAGCACTGCCGCGCAGAAGGAGGGCTTCCGCTACTTCATGGAAAAGGAGGTCTACGAGCAGCACACCGTGGTTGCCGATATTCTGACCGGAAGGCTCGGGGAACATGGCATCAACCTGGAAGAATTACCTGCTGACTGGCTCCGGCAATTTTCCTCGGTCACGTTGTGCGCCTGCGGCACCAGCTATCACGCCGCCCTGACCGGCGCCTATCTGCTAGAACGCCTGGCGAAAGTCGCGACCCGGGTCGAAATTGCCAGCGAATTTCGCTACCGCGACCCGATCCTCGACCCCACGGGCTTGTTCGTGGTCATTTCCCAGTCCGGCGAAACGGCCGATACATTCGAAGCCCTGAAGCTTGCCGGCGCTCAAGGGCTGGCAACCCTGGCGCTGTGCAATGTCGACAACAGCTCCATCGTGCGCGCCGCCTCGCACACGGTGCTGCTGCGGGCCGGCATCGAGAAGGGCGTGGCCTCGACCAAGGCGTTTACCGCCCAGGTCATGGCGCTATGGCTGCTGGCTGTGCACTGGGGGCAGGTCAAGGGTGTGCTGGATTCTGAAAAAAGTGTTCGCGAGATTGATGCCATGCGCCGCGTGCGCGACGCGGTGAAGGTGCAGCCGCGCGTGCATGACCGCCTGCACCGCCTGTCCAAGCGCTACCTCCACGGCCACGGCTTCTTCTTCATCGGCCGCGACCTGTTCTACCCGCTGGCCCTGGAAGGCGCGCTGAAGCTGAAGGAAATCAGCTACCTGCACGCCGAAGGCTATCCTGCCGGCGAGATGAAGCATGGTCCGATTGCGCTGGCCGATGCCGAGCTCTTCACCATCGCGCTGATGCCGCGCAGTTGCCTGTACGAAAAGATCAAGAGCAACGTCGAAGAGCTGTCTGCGCGCGACTCCACCATCATCGCCATCACCACTGAGTATTTCGAACTGGCCGACGACATCATCCAGATCCGCGCTTACGACCACCCCATGCTCGAGTTCTTCGAGATGATGGTGGTCTGCCAGTTGCTGGCGATGGAGGTTTCGATCCGGCTTGGCAACGATGTGGACATGCCGCGCAATCTGGCCAAGAGTGTGACCGTGGAGTGAGCCCGCGCGGATTCTCCCTTCCGGGCCGGGTCTTGTACGCGGTGCGGCATTCCTATCCGTTTGCCTCAAACGGCTATGCTGTCAGGACCCATGGTGTTGCTCGGGCTCTTGTGCAGTCCGGTTGCGAGGTGGTGGTCTGTACCGCCCCCGGGTTGCCCTGGAATCAGCCGGGGCAGGCCAGCCGGCATTGGCGGAATCATCATCGCATCGACGGGGTGCGTTACGTCCACACGCGGTTTGAGCCGGCGGCGCAGGAAGGCGCTGAAGCGCGGCAGCAGCGACTGGTGGATGTTTATGCCGAATTGATCCGGGTGTTCAAGCCCGCCGCGGTGATGGCTGCTTCCAACTGGGCCAACGCACTCCCGCCGGCGCGCGCGGCGCAGGCCGCGGAGCTGCCCTTTTTCTACGAGGTGCGCGGCTTCTGGGAGCTGACGCGGCTGGCGGCCGAACCTGCCTGGGCATACTCATCAGAATATCGGCAGGCGCTAAGTCTGGAGCAGGGCGTGGCCCGTCGGGCTCAGCGGCTGTTTACGCTGAACCGTTTCATGCGCGATGAGCTGATGGCGCGGGGAGTTTCAGCGGAGCGTATCGCCCTGGTGCCCAATGGTTTTGATGGCTGGGTGCCAGCGCAAACTGGGGCCGATGCCGTGCGGACAAAGCTGGGTATCAGCGCGAAGCACGTGGTTGGCTATATCGGTTCATTCAATGCCTATGAGGGCCTGGAAGACCTGATATCAGCGGTAGCTCAGGTGCGAACGCAGGGGCTGGACGTGGCGCTGGTGCTGGTAGGATCCTCAGCCCGAATGGGCATGACGCAGAACGGCAGCCCTTCCCTGTGCGAAGCCGGCCAGGCCTACCAGGCGCTGGCGGAACGTCTTGGCATCGCCGAACACGTCCACCTGCCCGGGCGTATCGAGCCGGCAGCGGTGGCCGGCTACTACGACCTGATGGACCTGGTCGTCATCCCCAGACGGCCGCTGCCTGTATGCGAACTTGTCTCGCCTCTGAAACCGCTCGAAGCCGCCGCCCACGACAAGCGCGTTTTGATGTCAAACGTCGCCCCCCTGGCTGAACTCGAAGACATGTGCCAAAACTTCTTTTACTTCGACAAGGGCCAGCCCGAAAGCCTGGCTCGGCAGATCCACCAGATCCTGACCACCCACGCAGCGCCGCCAGAGCGTTGCCATGAGCTCGAACGGCTGACCTGGCGGAACAATGTAAAACCGATCGTGGAAGCGCTGGCTGAGCTGGCAGACAACGGCTCAGCCATTCCGGGTAAGAATCCAGCCCACGAAGCTTCGGAACACGACTGATCCTTTAATGGTCTTCTCGCTCGGGTAGATTCACACCCGAAGAATCGCGCTTTCGGCCAGCTCCACCTTTTGCTGCCGCTGCATGATCTCCAGCAACACGGCCACGCGGCCCTGGCCGGAGCGCTCGGCGAACAGCGCTTCGGCGCCGGCAAACGGGCCTTCGGTGACTCGGACGGGTTCGCCCGTGCGGAATTCGGTTTCGGCCTGCAGGTCGATGCAGTTCGATTCGTCGGCACGCTGGAGGATTTGCTGGACGATCTCTTCGGGCACCGGCGGCGTGAAGTCTCCGAAGCGGACCAAGCCCACCGCCCCGCGAGTCGAGCGGATAGCGGCCGGGTTGTCGTCGTGCCCCAGCCGCACGAATACGTAACGCGGGAACATCGGCTCGACGACCGGCTTGTACGCGCCCTGGAGCCGCTTGCGGGTCCTAACGCGGGGGCACAGCACGCTCATTCCCTGGTTCTCCAGATGCGCCGCCGCCCTGCTCTCCTGACGCGGCTTGCAGTACACCGCGTACCAGCAGCCTTGTTGGGTTCCGGACTTCATGGCTTGATTTTAACGCGATCGTGTTCGGAATGACGGTGCCCCTTCCCCGTCATTCCTGCGAAGGCAGGAATCCAGGGTTTGATGTCCGGCTTCGCCGGAGGGTTGTTTGCTGGATCCTGAATCTAGTTCAGGATGACGGCCAGGTGTCCGGCTGCGCCGGAGGGTTGGTTTACTGGATCCCGGGTCAAGCCCGGGATGACGTGAAGAGTAGTCCGGGATGACGGTAAAGGGGGCCGGGGTGACGAAACCCTACCCCGTCATTCCGGGCTCGCCCCGGAATCCAGGGTCTTGAGTCCGGCTTCGCCGGAGGGTTGTGGACTGGATCCTGAATCTAGTTCAGGATGACGTGAAGAGGGGCCCGGGATGACGGAAATGGAGACCGGGGTGACGAAACCCTTCCCCGTCATTCCTGCGAAGGCAGGAATCCAGGGTTTGCCTTTCCGTCATTCCGGGCTCGATCCGGAATCCAGGGTTTGCGTCCGGCGCGGCGGGCGCACAATTGCTGGAAATTCACCACGGCGGGAAAGTAGTCTTTAGACTACACATGTGCTATGCTCGAAATCAAGCAAACAGCCACCTTTCGGAAGTGGGAACGCAAGCTTCGCGATCAACGTGCCAAAGCGCTGATTGCGGCACGTATTTTCCGCTTGGCCAATGGGTTGCGCGGCGACGTACAGCCTGTTGGCAAGGGGATCAGTGAGCTGCGCATCCACCACGGCCCCGGCTATCGAGTCTATTTCAAAGAGGTTGGCATGGAAATCGTCGTTCTTCTGTGCGGTGGCGACAAGAGCACGCAGCAGCGCGATATCGAGACCGCGCAGCGGCTTGCAGCAGAGTGGGATGCGTCATGACTGAACAAATATACGATTACGATCCAGCCGCTGCACTCGAAAGTGAAGAAGCAATCGCCGTTTTTCTGGCGGATGCGCTGGAAACCGGGGATTCCGCGTATGTCGCCAAGGCTCTGGGCGTGGTCGCACGCGCGAAGGGCATGGCAGAGCTGGCCCGGGAGACCGGGCTTTCTCGCGAGCAGTTGTATCGCTCTTTCAGCGAGCAAGGCAATCCTACACTGAAAACGCTCTTGGCCGTTACGCGTGCGCTGGGTGTCGACTTGACAACACGGCCACACGAGTCGGCAGCGGTGTGCGCGGACAGTCCGGTTGACTGAACTTCATCCAGAGGAAATCGCATGAGCGCGGCACTGGTCACCGGGGGCGCCGGGGATGACGTCGTTTTTGTCATTCCTGGTACCCGATCGGGGTCGGGCACAGGCTTTATTGACCAGGAATCCAGGGACTTGCGTCCGGCTGCGCCGGAGGGTTGTGTACTGGATCCTGAAGCTAGTTCAGGATGACGATGGGGCGTTCAGGTCAGGATGACGACCGAACAATTGGGACAGGCGCATTTTGAGAGGTTGATCTGGTCCACAAGCGACTAGCCAGCGGCAGTAATCACCCACGAATCTGTGGAAATCGACCGGTTTTTCTGGATGTTGCCGATCACTGACCAATTCCTATGTTGTGCCTGTCCTGACTGCCTTGACTGCCTTGGATTCGCCCAATTGCGGGGGAAGGAATGGTTTCCGTTTAGCCTCGAAAAGCCATGCGTGACAATTGTCACCCGTTCTGGTACCATTCCGCCATGAAAACGGTCACGATACGCGATTTTCGGACACGTCCGGGCGAGGTTCGGAAGGCAATTGCCGAGGAATCGCAGTCCCTGTTGACAGCCAGCGGGAAGCCAATCGCCCTGATGATCCCTGTGGACAGTGACTCGCTGGATGAAACGATGGAAGCGCTGAGAATCGGACGCGCCCAGACCGCATTGCGCGCGTTACGCGACGAAGCCCGGCGCAGGGGTCTCGACCAGCTATCGCCGGAAGAAGTTGAAACTGTCATCGCGGCGGTGCGCGACGAGCGCAAGTCGGGCTCTGCCCGATAGTGCAAAGGGTCGTTCTCGATACCAACGTCCTTGTTTCGGGCGTGCTTTCCGAACGGGGTCCGCCAGGCTGGATCGTAGATCTTGTGGTGGCCGGTGAGCTCCAGACCGTGTTCGACAACCGCATTCTGGCCGAATACAAAGATGTCCTCACCCGTTCGAAACTGAAGCTCGACCCGGCGCGAGTCGAATTGCTGCTGGGGGTCATGGCGGGCACGGGCGTTCCGGTGACGCCATTGCCATGGGAAACTGCCCTGCCCGATCCGGATGATGAGCCTTTTCTGGCCTGTGCCAAGGCTGCTGCCGCCACTTTGGTGACTGGCAATCTCCGGCATTTCCCCAAGGATCGTCGAGCTGGAGTCACGGTGCTTTCACCGCGACAGTTTCTCGATTCTCTTCGTGAATAGCCAGCTGGATTCAGGGAGAGAATCGGGCGTCAAGTGAAAAGAAACAATTGGGACATACACATTTTGAGAGAAGTTGGTCCAGTCACGACCGACTGGCCGGCTGCAGGAATCGCTCAAAAGTCTGTGGAAATCGATCGGTTTTTCTGGATGTTGCCGGCCGCTGACACGTCAACCTCGAACTCTGGACACGCCAATCCTGGCGCCGCGGCCATGTGCAGGAGTGAATTGGTTTTTCGGGCTATTACCCTGGCGAGAACAGCGCGGCAGCCGCGGTCTGGCCTTTGATGAACGCTTTTTCGAAGTACTCGGCGTACTCCTTGAGCTTGTCCAGCGCGCCCAGCGCGTGGGCGAAGCCGGATTTGGGCTTGCGGATGTAGGGGTTTTTGTGTCCGGCTTCGCCGGAGGTTGTTTACTGGATCCTGAATCTAGTTCAGGAAGACGTTGAGATGTCCGGCTGCGCCGGAGGTTGTTTACTGGATCCTGGATCAAAAAAGCCTGTGCCCGACCCCGATCGGGTATCCAGGATGACGATGGGGGGTTCAGGATGACGATGGGGGGGTTCAGGATGACGATGGGGGCAGGTGCTCGGAGATGTTGCCCTTCTTGCCCGCGACAATGGCGCGGCCCGACCAGTCGACCAGTTCCAGGCAGGTAGTCGGTTGTTGAGGATGGAATGCCTTTGTCGAGGCCTGCGTTGTGCCTGTCCTGACTTCCCTGACTGCCGTCACCCATCAAGATCTTCGACAATCGGATTGTCGATGACAACCGCTTGGTGCAGGGTAGCGGCGTAAGCCTTGCTGAGTTCGGGGTAGAAGCGTGCACACAAGTGACGACGAAGTTCGTTGTGTGAGGCATCCGGTCGTAACGAGGCCAGCGCCAGGGCACGTGCCGACTCAAACATCTGCACGCCGATCATGAATCGCTCCCGGCCGCTCATGGCACGGAACCGTTCGGCAACCAGGCGTGCCACTTCCGGGCTGGTGTCAGGACTCAAGGCATTGCTCCAACAGCGATTGGACCGAAAGAGTGCCGGCCCATTCCTGCAAATATTCAAGATCCGCGCCGGTGGCGAGCAGATTGAGTACATCGCGAAACTGCATTTCGGAGCTCGTCGGCTGAGCCCACACCAGTTTTGACAGAATCAGATCTTCCTTGCTGACGATCCATAATGAAAAGTCGTCCAGATCGATACGCTGTCGGCGCTCAAATTCCATTTGGCGATAAGGCGAATCCTTGCGGACGATCATGTCCACCTTGACCACGCTTTCCAGATGTACGAGGTTGAACATGGAAGCATTGTCCACCGCCCGAGTAACGCTTTCGGCGTCGACATAGAAATCCGCCTTAAACAGCTCGAGTATTTTTTGCCTGTCACGGCCAGCCAGGGCCACTACCAGATCAATGTCGCGCGTCATACGCGGCTGGGCGTAGTAGTTCATCGCCAATGAGCCGGTCAGCATGTACGCTATTTCTGCGCGTTCCAGGCGGGAACACACTTCGCGCAAGACTTCGAGTTCGTTCAGTTTCTGCACAATCCACCATGCGCTCGAAATCCCGGCAGAGTATAGCGCGGCCAAGCCCGGAGTATGCATGCCCCACAGTGCAGAGACGGCTCGGATGTGGCGAGATCGTGGACCCACCTACCGTTTGGGCCCGGATGAGCGGAAAAATGGGTCTTGAATCTGCGGCGGGGACAGATTTGCAATATCCTGCGCGAATGGCCCGTCCGCTGCGCATCGAATTCGAAGGCGCGCTGTATCGCATGATGGCGCGCGGCAATGCGCGTGACGACATTTTCCTGAGTGGTTACGGAGCTCGCGCAGCTTCGGGGAAGAGGCGAGTCACAGCGGGGAACAGCGGGAGATGGTAGAGAATCTCAGCCAGCATCTCGAAAACCTGACGGAACTGGCCCTGGGCGATTCCGAAGTGGTCGTGGTCTGGCTTTATGGTTCGCAGGCCAGCGGGACTGCGAGTGAACATAGCGACATCGATCTCGCAGTGGCCTACGGTTCCTACGTCCCGGATCCGGTGCGTCGCAGGCTCAGGCCCGAGCTGACCGCCCTAGATTGGGCCCAGGCGCTTTGTCTGTCCGAAGCGGAGTTGTCGGTCGTCGATATTCGCCAGGCTCCCATCCCTCTGGCTTTTTCCATCGTTGAACAAGGTCGAGTGCTGTTGAGCAAGGACGAGGGCCGGCGCATGTTCGAGGAGCAGCGAATCATGTCGATGTG
>SR_TP_S13solDRAFT_1000278_pt1 | contig 23272 bp, 16 predicted proteins | sample SodReaTP_S13sol_FD_11159 | JGI IMG/M metagenome (IMG submission 11159)
GACGCCCGCGACGCCGAGACGATCCACCTGCACGCCCAGCGCGATCTCACCCTGCACACCCGAAACGACCGCACCGAGACCATCGAGCGCCACAGCCACCTCACCGTGCACGGCGACCGGCTGGCCGAGGTGCGCGGCGATGCGCACCTCACCGTCCAGGGCGAACGCCGCGAGCGCACCGCAGGCGATCAGCATCTCACCGTCGAGGGCACCCTGCACCTGAAGGCCGGACAGGCCTGGCTCAGCGAATGCAGCCGCGAACTGCACCTCAAGGCCGGCCAGAAGGCCGTCCTCGAGGCCGGCGCCGAGATCACCCTCCAGGCCGGGGGCAGCCTCATCAAGCTCGACCCGGCCGGCATCACCCTCAGCGGGGCCAGCATCCGCATCAACTCCGGTGGCAGCCCCGGGTCGGGTAGTGGGCAAGGGGCCAAGGCCCCCGCCCTGCCGGGGCATGTCCAGCCCGAGCCACCCCCGAAAACCGTGCAAGGCATCGGCCCCGATCCCGAGCTCTACGCAAGCAGCGAGGCAGCCCGGGTGGTCTTGTGCGGCAGGGACGAGGCGTCCGGTGAATGTTCCAGGGAGGATTGCCCATGCACGCATGGCTGACACGCGTCGGAGAGCGTGGGCAGGCCGTCGAAAGGCCCGGGAATGCCGGCAAGGCAGAACGGTTCGGGGCCATCATCGACCAGCGCCGTGCCCCGGAGGAGACACGCGCCCTTTATGCCCTGGACGGTGCCGACGGCATCACGCCCCTGTTCGCCGGCACGGCACTGGACGCCCTGGCGGCGCACGGCCCGTGGGTGGGATGGCTGGCCGTAGACAGCCCCGCCCTGGAAAAAGCCGAGTCGCTTTGCCGGGAACGGGGGCTTGGCTGGATGTGGCTGCCACCCGGTGGCGCCATGGCCCCCTCTCTCGAGCTTCTGCAGCGGTTGAGCGTGCTGGACGACGCCGGCGGCGGCCAGTCGCTGGTACAACTGCAGCGACCGGAGGCCTGGAGTGCGTTGCTGGCCGTGGCGTCATCCAGCCAATTCGATCACTGGCTGCACATCCTCGGGGCGGTGTATACGCCGACACCCACGGGCGGCTGGCACTGCTGGACCGGCAGTGAACCGCACGTGGCGGAGTGTGCGGCCATGCTGGACAGCGAACAGTGCCAGGCGTTGGACGATGCGCCGTTGGCATGGTGGCTCGGCCGCGAGCTCGGCATCCCATTGGAGGATGTCCCGGCGCAGCGGCTTGAACAGCTTCGCCGACTTCGTGAGGCGGGCATCCGCCAGCCCCGGGAATGGCGGCGCCGATTGCCAGATTCCGCATCTGCCGACATACCCCGTTCCGCCCATGTGGTGACAAGCAAGGAGGCTTGAGCATGAGTGCTACCATCCCGACCGAGGTCTGGCCCGGCTGCCCGCGCGGGCCGGATGACGACCTCTTCCACGAAGACCCGCGCCCCATCTGCGCGACCCACCTGTGGGAGGACATCGTCTACCTGACCGGCTCCGGCGAGTTCTGGTTGCTCAACGCCTCTGCCGCGGCGGCGATGCATGGCGCGGCCGACGAGCTGGCCGACATCGCCGCCATGGATGATCGCCAGGCACGCAACCGGCGGCTGTCCGAGGAGGCCGGGGTACTGGATAGCTTCCTCCCGGCCCATCCGGTCAGTTTCCTCGCCGAGGACGACCGCCGGCAGTTCACCGACACCCTGCAACGGCTCGCCGCATTGCAAGGCGAAGACCCCGACACCCTGCTGCGACGGGTCGTGGACGACGAGCCCTTTCAGGCGTCCAACAGCGTGAGCACCTCGCAAAACTGGCCCGGTGATGGCGCCATGCCCGCCGCCGTGCGCACGCAGGCGCAGGCGCAGGAGATAGCCCGCGAGAGCAACGACCACCTCGAACAACTGCAGGCGCTTTACCACCGCGGCCTGAAAAAGGCCGAAGAGGCAGGTTACGTGGTCGACAGTGGCCTCATCCATGGTGATGGCGAAATCCGCATCCGCGAGGCCCTGCAGCGCTATCACGAGCACCGGGACCTTGCCCTCGACTCGGTCCGCTCCCACCTGGAGCGGGATCAGGGTCTGCCGCCGACCCGGCCTCTGCACCGGATCCTCGATCAGTACCGCCGGCATGTCGAGCTCTGCGACCGGGATCCGGTACCGGAGGCCGCCTCGCAATGCGAGATCGCCCAGGTAATCGAGTTCGCCATTGTGCAGCTGGAGCAGGACTACCGGGACTACATCGACAGCATCGTCGAGCTCGCCGGCCTGGGCGTCGCCACCCCCGAGTTCGCGCTGGCCGAGGACCCCGAGGCCGGGTTTTGCGACGGGGTCGACCATCTGGCCCGCTACTTCAAGGACCTGCAGGCGCTGGGGCAACTGCAGCAGGAGGTGGACACCCGGCTGCGGGAGTGGGAACAGGGCACCGCCCGCGGCACCCCGCTCCCCGTGTTCCTGTTCACCGACGAGCAGGCCCGCCTCGATCAACTGCTTGAGGACCTGGACCGCATTCACCGCCTGGCCCTGCGCCGGCTCAGTCACACGCACCCCAGGCGTGTTCTGCACTGGGACCTCGGACCCGCCGACAGCCGCAAGCCCCAACCCTATCAACCGCGCCCGATCCACAGGCTGGTTCGCGCCGACTTCCCCCTGCGCGAATTCACCAGCCCGGGCCGGCCCCGCACCCTCGACCACCTCAGCGTGCACCAACTGGGCGAGACCTGTGAGCACTACGCCCGTCAGCGCGACACCGCCAACGCACGCGACAGCCGTGCCGTCGCCACGCCCCGCTCAATGCCCGACACCGCGCTCGCCGGATGGCTCCGCCGGCGCGGCTGCCAGCGCATCGACTGGAACCCCGACTGGCACGATGGCCGCCTCGGGCTGTTCCAGCCAGAGCGCTTTTTCGAGGACCTCGACCGCCAGGGTCTGGTCATCCGGCGTCTGGCCGACGAGGATGTGCGCCAGCAATGGGGTGAGCGGCTACGCCGTATCCTGTTCGCCGACCCGCTCAACTACCCCATGCGCCTGTTCGACGCCAGCGGCCCGGCCCAGCTGCTGCGCCTGCTGGCCAGCGAGCACGCCGAGCCCGAGCGACGTGATCCCACTGCCTTCGGCGACGGCACGCTCTGGCTGCGACTGCCCAAACCCATGGCGCGCGCGGATGCGGACGCTGACGACAGCAGCGCCCGTATGGGCGTCCAGGTTCGGCACACCGATACCGCCAGCACGGACAACACCGTCCGCGATCAGACGCTCTCCATTGGGCCCAGCCTGGCACTGGACGAGTGGGGCGTCACGGCCACCATCGCCCGCGGACAGGACGGCGAGCCGACCAGAGTGCAGATTCAGGACCAACACGCCTTTGACTTCGCGCGCGGCGAACTCGCTCTGGGGGCCATCCATCTGCCCGAACCGGACCGGGCCGAACCGGTGGCCCTACCCTTCGGGCGCGCGCCGGATCATCCCGATAGCTATTCCATCGGCTGTTACTGTCTGCGGATCGAGCCCGTCCTCCACGGCCATGCCGCCGTCTCTGTCGCCCTGGGGGGGACCGTCGCTCTCGACACCATCAGCGGCCGCCTGGCCGTCAACGGCCTGGCACCGATAGAACGACAAGGTCTCGAGGCGCAAATCGATGCCTTCGCCGGCACCGGTCTCGCCGCCCACAACCACTGCCGCCTGCTGTGGCAGCCGCCCAAAGGGCTGCTCGCGCGCCTGCCCCGCTACCAGGCCATCGAGCGCAATTACCGAGGGGGTCAAGCCCACCGGGAGGCCGGGCAGTGGAAGACCCTCACCACCGCCGAGATCAACCCCGAAGTGCGCGCCGGCGTCGGCGGCGGCGCCGCCTTCCGGATCGGCCTGGACAACGGGCGGTTCGTGCTGCACGCCTCCCTGCGTCTGGTGCTCGGCATCGGCGGCGGGGGCAGCGTGCGCCTGACCCTCGACACCCGCCACCTGGACCTGTGGCTGACCATGCTCCACCAGGCCCTGGTCGATGTCGGCTACGAGCGGGTCGACTGGATCGACGAGGACGCCTTCGAGCAGATGAGCATGCTCGCCTACCTGTCCGCCGTCACCCTGGTCGACGCCAGCCTGTTCCTGCTGCGCACCACCTACAGCATCCGCCAGTGGTTCGAGCGCTTCACCCGCCGCCGCGACATGGCCAGCCGCATCGCCTACACCCTCGTCAACGATCCGCAGCGGGCCGCCATCGCTGCCTGGGTGCGCCAGCTCCCGCCGGAAGCCCTTGGGCCCCTGCTCTACACCCTGACCAGCGAGCCGAGGGCGTTTTCGGTGGGGGACGAGGACTACTCGCCGGAACAGGCGCTGGCCTTCCACCAGCAGGCGATCCTCAACTGCCTGCAATGGATCGCCTCCGGCGTGGGCGAGGGCGTATACGGCCCGAAGCGCATCTTCTCCGCCGACGACCCCAACCCGGCCCAGAAGCTGTTCGAGAAAGCCGTGATCCGCATGGGCCGCGACGGACGGCCCACCAGCGAGTCGAACGCCGAGGCCTATGCCGAGAATCGGGAACGATTGGATAGTTTTATGTCGCGCGGCGGTTCACGGTTTGAGCAGAGCGATATGCAGTCGAAGTACAGACAGAGGGCCGGGTGGCTTTCCCGGCACATCGAGTAGATGCCTTTGCTTGCCGCAGCAAGCCCGCATAGGTGAAGCAGGATTGAGCGAGGAATTGGCGATGCCCCGTACAAACATGTTTGTGGCCACCCTGGTCCTTGGGCTTTGGGCCGGGATGGCGTACCCAGCGGATGAGGAAAGCCCCTCGACACCCACATTGGGGTCTGAGGAACAGCAGGCCAGGGAGGAAGGCATGCGCCTGTGGGGTCTCCATGAATGGATCGAATTACAACCATACCTTGAGACGGCTGCCAAGGCCGGCGATGTCGAGGCCATGTACTACCTGGGTGAGGCCAACCGTTTGCTCGACCGTGGCATGTCCCGCGAGGCCATCGACTGGTACCACCGCGCCGCCCTGGGGGGCGATCCCCACGCCATGCTAAGGCTGGAGTGGGGCATGATCTGCGAGCTGGCCGACATTTGCCCCGAGCAGCATGACACCTGGGTCGACAAGGCCCTGGAGCAGGAACTCCCGAAAGCGGAAGCCGGCGACACCGAGGCGATGATTGCGCTGCGTTCCATCTACGCCGTGCTCGAACAGCCTGATACGGCCGAACAGTGGCTGCGCAAAGCCGCCGAGGCCGGCAACCCGCATGCCCAGGACTGGTGGGCGCGCAGTATCCAGAACCGCTCCGGCGAGCTCCCGCCAAAGCTTGAAGACGTCGAAGCCGCCGAACCCTGGTTCCGCAAGGCCGCCGAGCAGGGCTATGCACCGGCCATGTACAACCTTGTCGGCGTCTTTCTGAGAAAAGAAGAGATGCGGGCCGCATGGGATTGGGTTGTCCAGGGATCGGAGCATGGTCATATCAAAAAGCGAATCACCTTCGGCTTTTGCCATCTCGCTCCCGGGGAGCTGATTGACTATTGCTACCCAGAGGAACCGGACCCTGTTAAAGGTTGGGCCATCCTGCATGCAGTTTACGAGGAGACTCGGGCCAGTAGGGTTGAGAGTCTTCTGGACCGGTACCGCGACCGCCTCACCGACGAAGAAATCGCCGAGGCCGAGAAACTGGCCGAGGACTGGCTGAACCGCGACCCGCCGTTGTCCTACTTCCCGCCGAAATACGGTTTTTAGGAAAAAGGATCGCATGGACGCAGCCGGCACCGCTCTCGCCGCCCACAACCACTGCCGCCTGCTGTGGCAGCCGCCCAAAGGGCTGCTCGCGCGCCTGCCCCGCTACCAGGCCATCGAGCGCAATTACCGAGGGGGTCAAGCCCACCGNGAGGCCGGGCAGTGGAAGACNCTCACCACCGCCGAGATCAACCCCGAAGTGCGGGTCGGCGTAGGCGGGGAGACAGCATGCGCCTCACCCTCGACACCCGGGCTCACCGCTAAACCGTACGCACACCCACCAGCATCTCGCCAGCCGATCCGACAAGGTCACTCCACTTCAGGGCCGGTGGCACTTTCTAGCTCAGCACGAGGCAGCCCACCCCCGTGACCGACCCGGCCGTTCAGCGCCGGTCGCCGGTGGCCTGCTCGGCCATCTGGTCAAAGCTGGTGTGCCGCACGTCTTTGCCCTTCACGCAGTAGACCACGTATTCGCAGATGTTCCGCGACCGGTCGCCGATACGCTCCAGGGCGCGGGCAGACCAGACGATGTCCATGATGCGCGGGATGGAGGCCGGCTCTTCAGCCATGTACTTCATCAGCTCGCGCATGATCTGTTCGTACTGGCTGTCCGCCTGAATGTCCTGTTGGGCCACGCGGACAGCCTGGTCGGAGTCCATGCGGGCGAAGGCGTCCAGGGCGCCGCGCAGCATCTGGCGGACATGTTCGCCCAGCGAGGCCAGTTCGTCGATGGGGCTGTGGTTGCGATCACGCTCGAGCAGATGCAGCGCCATGCGGCCGATGCGTTCGGCTTCGTCGCCCATCCGCTCCAGGTCGGTGATGGCCTTGATGACGGCGATAAGCAGGCGCAGGTCGGTGGCGGTGGGCTGGCGACGGGCAATGATGTGGCTGCATTCGTCGTCGATGGCCACTTCCAGGTCGTTGATCCGGTAGTCGCTGGTGACGACCTTCTCGGCTTTAGCGCTGTCGCCTTCGACCAGGGCGGCGACGGCGTCGGCGAGTTGTTGCTCGACCAGGCCGCCCATGGTCATGACTTTCTGAAGGGTGTCTTCCAGCTCTTCGTTGAATTGCTGGGAGATGTGTTGTTGGAAAAAGCTGTTGTCCATGGTGGTTCGACCTGTGTTGGTGGTTCGGCCCTGTAGTGACTTTCCGATCAGCCGTAGCGCCCGGTGATGTAATCCTCGGTCTGCTTTTTGGCCGGGGTGGTGAACAGGGTGTCGGTGTCGTTGAACTCCACCAGTTCGCCCAGGTACATGAAGGCGGTGTAATCGGATACCCGGGCCGCCTGCTGCATGTTGTGGGTGACGATGGCGATGGTGTATTCGTCCTTGAGCTCGAACATCAGCTCTTCGATTTTCAGCGTGGCCAGCGGGTCGAGGGCGGAGGCCGGTTCGTCCAGCAGCAGCACCTCGGGCTCCACGGCCACGGCGCGGGCGATGACCAGCCGCTGCTGCTGGCCGCCACTGAGGCCCAGGGCGTTCTCGTGCAGGCGGTCCTTCACCTCGTCCCAGAGGGCGGCGCGCTTGAGGGAGCGCTCCACCACCTCGTCCAGCACCCGCCGGTTGCGCACGCCCTGCAGGCGCAGGCCGTAGGCCACGTTCTCGTAGATGGACTTGGGGAAGGGGTTGGGCTTCTGGAAGACCATGCCCACCCGGCGGCGCAGTTCGGGGATGTCCACCCGACGGTCGTATATGTCCTCACCGTCGATTCGGATGTGACCCTCGATGCGGCAATTGTCGATCAGGTCGTTCATGCGGTTGAAGCAGCGCAGCAGCGTGGACTTGCCGCAGCCGGAAGGACCGATGAAGGCGGTGATCTGCCCCCGCGGAATCTGCATGTCCACCCCCTTCAGCACCTGGTCGTCGCCGTACCAGAGCTTCAGGTCGCTCACCTCCAGGCAGGTGTCGTTGGCTTTGGCCGGTGCGGACCGGGGCTTGTTCTTCAGTGCCTCGGCGTTGTAGCCGTGGGTCATGCCACCCTGTTGCTGTTCAATCATGTTCGCGCTCACCATGGTTCAGTGCTCTCTGTTCGGTTGCAGGCCGTTCCGGCCCGACGTTCGGCGGTGGCCGGGGCTCAGTCGCTCTGCGCCTTGTAGCGCTCACGCAGGTAGTTGCGGATGGAAATGGCCGTCAGGTTCAGCACCACGATGACCATCAGCAGGATCAGCGCGGTGGCGTAGACCAGCGGCCGGCCCGCCTCCACGTTGGGGCTCTGGAAGCCCACGTCGAAGATGTGGAAGCCCAGGTGCATGAAGCTGCGTTCCAGGTGCACGAAGGGGAAGTCGCCGCTCACCGGCAGTTGCGGGGCCAGCTTGACCACGCCCACCAGCATCAACGGCGCCACCTCGCCCGCCGCCCGGGCCACGGCCAGGATCAGGCCGGTGATCATGGCCGGCGTGGCCAGCGGCACCACCGTGCGCCAGAGCATCTCGCTCTTGGTGGCCCCCAGGGCCAGCGCCCCGTGGCGGATGGAACCGGGGATGCGGGACAGCCCCTCCTCGGTGGCCACGATGACCACCGGCAGGGTCAGCAGCGCCAGGGTCAGCGAGGCCCACAGCACCCCGCCCTTGCCGAAGGTGGGCGCCGGCAGCCGCTCGCTGTAGAAGAGCTGGTCCACGCCCCCGCCGACGAAGTAGACGAAGAAGCCCAGCCCGAACACCCCGAACACGATGGAAGGCACCCCGGCCAGGTTGTTCACCGCGATGCGGATGGTGCGGGTGAGCGGCCCCTGCTTCGCGTACTCGCGCAGGTAGATGGCCGCCAGCACACCGAAGGGGGTGACGAAGATGGCCATGACAATGGTCATGAGCACCGTACCGAAGATGGCCGGCAGGATGCCGCCCTCGGTGTTGGCCTCGCGGGGGTAGCCGCTGACGAAGTCCCAGAAGTCACGCCCGTAGAAGCGCATCTTCTCGCCCACGCTCATGGCGTTGGGCCGCCAGGGCTTCACCACATCGCCCATGGCAATCTCCACCTCCTCACCCGAGGCGGTCTCCATCACCACGGCGAACCGGGCCACTTCGCTCAGCAGCTCGTTGCGCCGCTCCACCAGGACTTCATACTCCGCCTCCCAGCGGTCGCGCTCTTCCTGAATGGCCGTTTCCTGCTCGGCCCGGTCCTCTTCGGCCAGGGTGTCGTCCATGTCCAGCCGGCGCTGGGACAGGCGCAGCTCCTCGATCTCGGCGTTGACCGCACCGATCTCGATGCGCTCGATCCGGCCGATCTCCTGAATGCGGCTGCGGTTCTCGCGGAAGATCTCATCGAAGCGATCCCAGGCCACCTCGCCGGTGGCCTCCGTCTCACCGTCCACCCGCACCTCGCGCAGGTAGCCGATGAAATCACCCCACTGGCGGCGCTCCATCACTACCACATCCTCGGGGTAGGTCCACTCGCCCATGTTGGGGCCGGCGTACCAGACGAAATCCCGGTTATCCACATCGCGGTTGCCGCGCTTGATGCGGTAGCGGGTGATCAGGGCCTCGTCGTCCTCCACCTGAAAGCCCCGCTCCCGGGCCGCTGGCGCAGTCAGGGTCTCGGCGGCGTCCACCTCGCCCAGCACGTGCTCCACGTCCCGCCCCGGCTCGGCGTACTCGAAGGCCACCACATTGCTGGGCCAGAAGTGCTGCAGGCCGTTCCAGGCAATGTGGCCAATCAGCCCCACCACCGCCACGATGGAGATGGCCACGGCGCCGGCGTTGAGCCAGATCCAGGGCGTGCCCCGTTTGAACCAGTCGCGCATCGCTTCACATTCCTCTCGTTCGCTGTCCGGGTTGGCGTCGTGTCCGCGCGCGGATCACAGGGTGCTGTACTTCTTGCGCAGGCGGTGGCGCACGATCTCCGCCGCCGTATTGACCACGAAGGTCATCAGGAAGAGCACCAGCGCCGCCAGGAACAGAATGCGGTAGTGGGTGCCCCCCACCGCCGCCTCGCCCATCTCCACGGCGATGTTCGCCGAGAGGGTGCGCATGCCCTCGAAGATGTTGAAATTGACCACCGGGCTGTTCCCCGTTGCCATCAGCACGATCATGGTCTCGCCCACGGCGCGGCCGAAGCCGATCATGATCGCGGAGAAGATGCCGGGGCTGGCCGTCAGCAGCACCACCGTCGCCATCGCCTGCCAGGGGGTCGCCCCCAGCGCCAGCGAGCCCTGGGTCAGGTGCTTGGGCACGTTGAACACCGCGTCTTCCGAGATGGAATAGATGGTCGGGATCACCGCAAAGCCCATGGCCGCGCCCACCACCAGGGCGTTGCGCTGGTCGTAGGTAATGCCCTGATCCGTGAGCCACTGGCGCATGTCACCGCCAAAGAAGGCCAACTCCAGGAAGGGACTGGCGGTGACGCCCAGCCAGCCCACCAACAACACCACCGGAATCAGCAGCGCCGCCTCCCAGCCGCCGGGCACCAGACGCCGGATGCCGTCGGGCAGTACCCGCGTCCACAGATAGGCCGCGAACACCATGGCAATGGGCATGACCACGATGATGGAGAACACCGCCGGCAGGTTGCGCTCGAAGAAGGGCGCGGCCCACAACCCGGCCAGGAAGCCGAGGATGACCGTGGGCAGGGCCTCCATGATCTCGATGGTCGGCTTGGTGATCTGGCGCATCTTCGGCGCCATGAAGTAGGCCGAGTAGATGGCCCCCAGCACCGCGATGGGAATGGAGAAGAGCATGGCGTAGAACGCCGCCTTCAACGTGCCCACCGTCAGCGGCACCAGCGAGAACTTGGGCTCGAACTCCTGGGTGGCCGACGACGACTGCCAGACGTAGGCGGGGTTGTTGCGCCCCTCGTACCACACCTTCTGCCAGAAGGCGGACCAGGAGACCTCCGGGTGGGGGTTGTCCACCGCCAGGAAGTGGAAGGTGCCGTCGCCGCCCACCGCCAGCATGGCGTTCTGGCGCGGCGCCATGGCCAGCCCGTCCACCCGGTCCGCGCCCTCCAGACGGATGCGGGAGAGTGTGCGGTCGGAGGTGGCGTAGGCCAATTGCACCGTGCCGTCATCCGCACCCGTCGCGAAGCCCTTGCGGCCGTGCTCGGGCGCAATAACCGACACCGGTGCCGCGTGGGCATCGAATTTGCGGACCTCGGTCAGGCTGCGACTGCGGTCCTCGGCGCGGGTGACCATCCACTGGCTCACCGAGCCTTCCGACCCGCCAACGATCATCGAGGCCGCGCCCAGCAGGAAGTCCATGGCCGTCACCTGGGCACCCTCGCCGGTGATGGCCCGCTGGCTGCTGATGAGTTCCGGGCGGTTCAGGTTGGAGACATCGAAGAAGTGCAACCGGCCATCCGCGCCCCCCACGAAGAGGTTGCGCATGGTGGTGTCGAGCAGAATCTGCGTCACCTCCACGCCGGCTTCGGGCCAGGGCAGTTCGTAGACCTTGCGCTCCACCGTGGCGTCGCCGGTGAGGAAGTCGGTGGTCTCCTCGAACAGGACCAGGCGCAGCGCCTCGGCCTCGTTATTGGCCCCCACCACCGCACTGCCCCGCCGGCCCCGCTGCACGGCGATGGCGTCCAGCGGCAGGCCCTCTTCCTCGAACACGGGCAGGGGCTCGCCCTCGCCTTCCGGGTAGGTGACCTTCGGCGTGATGGTGCGCTGACCGTCCGGGTAGCTCACATCGTAATCGTGGCGGGCCATGATGGCCGTGCCGTCCGACAGGCCATAACCCACCAGCCGCGTGCGCGCCTCGGCCACATCGAAGCTGCGCACCTCCACCCCCTCGGGACGGTTCAGCCGGTACTCGTCCAGCAACTCGCCGTTGTCGGGGCGGAAGAAGAAGACATCGCCCTCCTCCGTGAAGCGCACCGCCACCTCGCGGTAGCGCTCCATGGCCGTGTGCAGCGTGCGGCCGCCGTCGACACCCCCGGGGGCCTCGTAGGTGGACACCGGGCGGATGTCCGGATCACCGAAAATGGGCAGGGTCTCGGAAAAGAGATACACAAAGATGAGCCCCAGCGCGACAATCACCCCCACCCCGAAGGTGGCAATGCTGCCCTTGCTGAACCAATCCTTCACGTGGCGCCACCGGCGCCAGCGCTTGCGCTGCTCTTCGCTGGGGAGATAGCGGCCCTGGCTTCCCGCGCTCGGGGCGCGTTCCCCCGGGGTACTGCCCGCCGCCACAGTGGAGGTGTCCGTCATGATTGAAATGTGAACTCGCCGTGGTGGGTGAAGTGACGGCGATGGTAGGCGCCACGTATGACGCTTTCGTGACAATTTGGCGAACGCCCGCTCGTGTAACGCAATTGTCATATTGGGCGCCCATTCAGGGGCTTAGAATGCGCGCCAGACTCATCCCCATTCAAAGGTGCCCACCATGCGCGCACGCCCCCTGCTCCTCTCCTCCCTGCTGGCCCTGAGCCTGAATCTGGGCCTGACCGCCGCCCCGGCCCTGGCGGACGCCCCGCCCCAATGGCAACCCGACGCCGCCGAGGCCCACAGCGCCGAACGCCAACGGGAGATCGGCCTGGCCCACGCCAACCGTCAGGACTACGACCAGGCCCTGAAATGGCTGGAATCCGCCGCCGAGGCCGGCAACGCCCGCGCCAAGGTGAACCTGGGCTACTTCCACCAGGAGGGCTTGGGCATGGACCCCGATGGCCCCCAGGCGCTGGACTGGTACGAACGGGCCGTGAAGGCCGGGCGCACCGACCACGCCACCCGCGTGGCCTGGGCCTATCTGGAGGGGGACTGGGTGACACCCGACCGGGAAACCGCTGAACACTGGTTCCAGGTAGCCATCGACGCCGGCCACCACGAGGCCCATCTGGGCATTGGCTCGGTACTGCTGAGCGACGTGGTGGGCAGCGGCGACACCGAACTGGCCGAACGCGCCCAGGCCCACTTCGAGGCCGCGCTGGAGAAAGGGCTGGACATGGGCAGCTACTACCTGGCGCGCATGTACCGGGAGGGCATTGGCATTGACCCCGACCCGGAACGGGCACTGGACTACCTGTACCGGGGTGCCCGCTCGGCCGACACCCAGATCAACGCCCCCATGCAGGCCTGGCTGGCGGAGATGTACTACGCCGGCGAGGGCATGGACGAGGCAGACAAGGTGGAGGCCGCGAGTTGGGCGTGGCTGGCAGCGGCCAACGGGCATCCGGATGGGGAGCGGTTGGTGGAGGCGATTGGGGCGGAGTTGAGTGAGGCGGAGCGGGATGAGGCGAGGGAGAGGGCCTGGCGGCGGGCTGGGGGTGGGTGAGCTGTTGGGTACATCCTACCCCTTGTCCATTTTGGGCGGGAGGTTCAGAAACGTTCCCTGCCGATCCCACCCCGACCTTGCAGCATAGTTCGAACTCTACAGCGTCTGTATATCACCGGCCACCGACCGCGATGTCGGTCTGCATTTGCTCAAGACTGGGCATGGTCTTAGCCCTGCCGTAACTCGCTTTTTCCCCGCCACCCGCGACACATTTGGTCGCACCATGGAGACTCGATTCGGATAGGTGGCAGTGCGTGTGCTGTCGCGGTACGCTGAGGTATGAACTGAAGGACCAGGGATGCTTTCTTGACCGAATCAATCAGAATTGCCTCGCGAAATAAGACCGGCGGAGTCTCAATTCGCACCCAGGCCGAAGCCCTCGTGGCACATGCCACCCGCTCGTTGCGCTCTACTGCGTCTGTATATTACGACCTATACAGACGCAGTAGAATCAACTGTTAAAAGCCTAGGAGAGTTTAGTGGCACGTCAAGATACAAGGTTGGAGTCAGAAGGGGCTGAGTTCTTAGTTCTCGGTCAGTTTTTGATCCACAAAATTGCCGCTTATAAAACCTACACGAATATGCCGGGCTACGACCTTGTTGCGACGAATCCAGAAAATAATACCTCCGCAAAGATTCAGGTAAAAAGCCGATGGGCCACTAAGGCAGGAGGCTTTCCGATTAAGAATTTCGATTGCGATTTTGTTGTCGTGGTCTTATTGAATCGAGGCTCTAAAGACGGGCGGAAAGAAGTTTTGCCACCGGAGCACTTTGTAATTCCGGTTGATGTGGTTCAGTCTGTTTGCCGTACCGACACAAGCTGGAGCAAGGTGATTCTCAAAGATATTGCTGATCTTGAGAGTTACAGAGATAACTGGGGTCTTGTTCGTGATTTCTTGGCGGAGTAAGGCATTTAACAAGTCAATCAACTTCGCGCCTTCGGCGCCGGACGGCTTACACTGCGCTTCGCTCCGTTTCAGCCGCCGGTTATTGAGGCGTTATGTGATTACTTTCGAGCGTTGTAAAAACTGAGGCATTAGCGTTCAATTTACCAGAAACCGGTACCCAACCCCCGGCTCAGTCTGGATATACCTTTGCTCCGTAGGATCGTCTCTCAACTTCTGTCTCAATCTCCCGATCAGAATGCGCAGGTAGTGGGTATCCGTGGTGTGAGTCGGGCCCCAGATGTCTTTGAGCAATTGCGACTGGGTGACGATCTTTCCAGACGCAATCAGCAAAACCTTCAGTACAGCAAACTCCTTGGGTGTCAGCCTGACAGGCTCACCATTGACCGTAACTTTGCGCATGGCCAGATCAATATTAAGTTCACCGTTATCAAAAATGGTGGAGGTTTCAGGAGCTACTGCGCTTTTTCCTTTCTGGTGGATGCGCAACTGGGTTCGAACTCGTGCAAGGAGCTCATCAATGCCAAAGGGTTTTGTGACGTAGTCGTTCGCACCAAGATCCAGGGCTTTTACCTTTTCTAGTTCACGATCCCGCACCGAGAGGATGATAACAGGGGCCGATGACCACTCCCGCAAACCGACCAGCACCTCCGAGCCGTCCATATCCGGGAGCCCCAAATCCAGAATCACAAGATCCGGTGAATGCCTCGCGCACAACCCGAGGCCGGTCTCACCATTCACCGCTTCAAGCAGTTCGTATCCTTCCGTTTTCAGGCTGATGCGCAGGAAATGACGTATTTGCGGTTCGTCATCGATGATCAGAATGCATGGCTTTTCCCGGTTATGTGCTGGTGAAGTCATTCACTGGATTCCCGATTGGACTCTTGTTCAGGCGATTCTATCAGGGGCAGGGTTATTTCTATTGTGGCACCGACACCATTTTCTCCAGCCAATGCCTGAATCCGGCCACCATGAGCCCCTACCATGCCGTGACAGATAGCCAGGCCGAGCCCGCTACCATGAGGCCCCCGGTCGCCTTCGCCGCCAGTGAAGAACATATCGAATACCTGGCTCCGCTGCTCCTCTGGGATGCCTGGCCCTTCGTCCGAAATCGCTACGATTAATTCGTCTTCCTTCCTGCGGGCGCGGATAGACAGCGTTGAGTTGTCGGGCGCAAACTTGGCAGCATTCTCCAGCACATTGACCAGGGCCTGTTCGATGAGTGCTGGATGCACAAAAAGCAACGGCAAGCCCTCTTCCACATCGCGCTCAACTCGGACTTTCGACATCAGGTTTCTGGTGCGTCTCAGTGCCGATGAAAGGATGTCGGTAAACGCGATCCAGTCCCTCTCGATCTTGAGCGTCCCATGTCCCAGTTTGGTCATGTCCAGCAGGTTGCGTATGTAGCGATCCAGGCGCTCACCTTCACCCAGTATCGCATCCAAGAGGCTATCGCGATCCTCATCCGAGAGCCGGTCGAACATCGATTTCAGCGTGCTGGCAGAGCCAATCATGGAGGATAACGGTGTCCTCAGGTCGTGGGAGATGGAAGAGAGCAGGGCAGAGCGCAGCCGTTCCGTCTCTTCTGCCACCCGTGATGCTGACAGATTGGCGGCCAGGCGGGTCCGAAACCATGCCAGACCCAGTTGATGTACGTAAACGTTGATGGCCAGACCCCGGTAATACTCCGGGGGCATATCGTCCACTAGAAAACCGAGTACGCCGTAGACTTCACCGTCGGCTTCAATCGGTTCAAAGCGCCACTGAAGACTGTTCAGCGTGTCAGAAAAAGCGCCGCTGGGTTTGGCGTTGCGGATGGCCCAATCGATGGCCGATCGTGCCGCATCGTTGAGTGGGTAAGAGGGGCCGCCCTGAACCACCACTTCGATTGCATCATTTTCAGGGCTACGTTGAGCAATGACTAAAGGGAGCTTGAGCTGGGCATAGAGCGCCTCGACCGCCTCGGTCTGGACAGAGGTGATATCAGGCGCCGAAGCGAGCCTGCGGGTAAACTGCAGCTGGGCGTCGGTGAGATCGTTCGAGGCGCGAAGCATCTGAACCTGGTTCTGCAATCGGCCGGCAAGGTTGCCTCCCGTGACAGCGATAATCAGGAAGAATACCACTGTCAGCAGCTCATCCATATCCGTCATGACGAAGGTCAAACGGGGCTCCGTGAAGAAAAAATTGTAGGTCAGAAAGCTCAGAGCCACGGTAAACAGGGCTGGACGAATACCGGTTCGGACGGCCACCCACAGTACGGATGTCAGAAATATCAGGGACAGGTTGCCCAGCGGAAGAACGTTTTGCAGTCCCATTGCAATGGCGGTTGCAGCAGCCACGCTGCCGACGGCCCAGGTATACTCACTCCATCTGACCGGATGACCGGCGGCTTCAGCAAGTCGGCGCCGTTGTTTTCTGGGCACTGGTATAAAGGTGACTTCAAAAGCCTCGGCCTCTTTCAGTAGCTTACGACTGGTGGATTTTTGGAAGTGCCACCAGTGATTGTGGGAACGGCCGAGAATCAGGGTTGTGACGTTTTGGTCTCTTGCAAATGCCAGGATTTCTCCGGCAACATCATATCCGCGAAGCGTCCTGACCTCTGCGCCGAGACGGGTGGCCAGATCAAACACTTTTTCCAACCGTTGGCGCTCGTCTGCGCCTGCTCGGCCATTGTCCACGGTGACGACGGTCCAAGGCGCCTTTCGTCGTTCGGCAAGCCGCCGTGCGGCTCGAACCAGGGTTTCACCCTGACCAGAGCCGTCCACCGCAACCAGCATTCGCGACCGAATGTGCCAGGGGCCTTCAATACCCCGCGACTGCATGGTTTCCCGAACGTCGGAATCCAGCCGCTCGGCGATGGCCTGAACGGCAAGTTCCCGCAACGCGGAAAGATTGGAGGGTGAGAAATAGCCGTCCATGGCGGCACGGGCTTGCTCGGGAACATAGACCTTACCCTGTCGCAGCCGCTCCAGGAGTTCCGAGGGGGTAAGATCGACAAGCACGATGTCCCGGGCACGTTCCAGGACCGAATCCGGCACCGTTTCCCGCATTCGCACACCGGTGATGCTGGCCACCACGTCCGAGAGGCTTTCCAGGTGTTGGATGTTAACCGCCGTCCAGACGGTAATGCCCTGATCCAGCAGCTCTTCAATATCCTGGTAACGCCGTGGATGCCGAGTGCCCGGGATATTGCGGTGGGCCAGTTCATCGACCAACAGGACATCCGGTTTGCGCTTCAGGGCAGCATCGACATCGAACTCCCGGAATTGCTTGCCAGCGTACTCGACTTCTTTTGCGGGAAGCTGCTCAAGACCTTCGCACAAGGCGAGGGTATCAGCTCGACCATGAGTTTCCGCAACGCCCACAACAACATCCACACCCTGGCGCTTGAGTTCGTGGGCGGCTTGCAGCATCTGGTAGGTCTTGCCCACCCCCGGAGCGGCACCCAGAAAGATTTTGAAGCCCCCGGCGGACTCACGCTCCTGGGTTTTCAGGAGCGCGTCCGGGTCAGGGCGATTCGGGTCGCCTGGATTCAATCTTTCAACTCCTTGCCGTCCAATGCCAGATTGAGTTTCAGAACGTTTACACGCGGTTGTCCGAAAACGCCGAGTGTGGGGCCTTCAGTGTACTGTGCAATCAATTCGTTGACCCTCGCAATCGCAATGCCACGGGCACTCGCCACGCGTTCGGCCTGTAAAATCGCTGATTCCGGAGATATATGAGGATCAATGCCAGAGCCCGAGGCTGCGAGCAAGTCCGCAGGAATAGACGTCGGGGCTACGTTCTCTCTTTGCGCGATCGCTGAAGAATCCTCTGCAACACGTGCTTTCAGGTCAGGATTGCTGGCCGCGTAATTCGAGCCTCCCACGGAGAAGGGATCGTAACTGGCCGCGGAAGGCCGACCGTGAAAGTACTTGGGTGCAACGAACCGCTGCCCCACCAGTTCCGATCCAACGATCTTGTCGTCCACTATGATCATACTTCCCAGCGCTTGATGCGGAAACATGATCTTTCCAGCGGTTGTGATCAGGAGCGGATACAGTCCACCACACAGCAGGATCAGGACAATTGCCGCGCGCACTGCTGAGAGCCAGGAAGCGGACCGTGTGACGGCCCCAGTATTTGATTCAATCATTATGTCGGTCTCCTCAGATAACCACAGTGAGCATCAGATCCAGCGCCTTGATGGCCGCAAACGGTAGCAACAGACCACCCAATCCGAAGATCAGAAGGTTGCGGCGCAACAGCTGGGTTGCGCTCGCGGGCTTGAATTGAACACCTTTCAGAGCAAAGGGAATCAGTGCCGGAATGATCAGTGCGTTGAATATGGTCGCTGCAAGGACCGCACTCATCGGATTCGAGAGGTTCAGTATGTTCAGCGCATCCAGTGCCGGCAGACTGGTCACGAACAGGGCTGGCAGTATAGCGAAGTACTTGGCGACGTCGTTAGCCAGCGAGAAAGTGGTCAACGAGCCCCTTGTGATCAGTAGTTGCTTGCCAATTTCAACGACGGCGAGCAGCTTCCCGGGGTCGGAATCCAGGTCCACCATGTTGCCGGCTTCACGGGCGGCCTGGGTACCGGAGTTCATGGCGAGGCCGAGATCGGCTTGGGCCAGAGCGGGGGCGTCATTGGTGCCGTCGCCCATCATGGCTACCATACGGCCTCCAGCCTGTTCCTTGCGGATGATGTCGAGTTTTTGCGCCGGTGTGGCCTCGGCGACGAAGTCATCAACACCGGCCTCTGCTGCTATCGCCGCAGCGGTTACCGGGTTGTCCCCGGTAATCATCACCGTCTTCACGCCCATGTCCCGGAGTTTGGCAAAGCGCTCCTTGATACCGGATTTGATGACATCCGACAGGGCAATCACCCCGAGTACGCGGTTGCCCTCAGCAACCACCAGCGGCGTGGCGCCGTTTTTGGCAACCCTGTCGACCAGGTTGTCCGTTTCCTGTGGGTAGTTGCCGCCGTTTTCCGTGACAAACTTCCGCATCACATCGGTCGCGCCTTTGCGAAATATCCGGCCATCCGGCAGGTCTACGCCGGACATGCGGGTGTTGGCGGAGAACTCGATAAACTCGGGGCCTTCAGATGCCTGGGCATCCGAGCCCTTGTCGCGGGCCAGAGCCACAATTGATTTGCCCTCCGGGGTCGGATCAGCCAGCGAAGTCAGCAGTGCGGCATCTCTCAGAGTACCGGGTGCCACGCCGCACACAGGCTCAAAGGCTGTTGCCTTGCGATCACCCAGCGTGATGGTGCCGGTCTTATCGAGGAGAAGTGTGTCGATAGAGCCGGCCACTTCCACGGCTTTGCCGGATTTGGCAATGACGTTTGCACGCATGGCCCGGTCCATTCCGGCAATTCCGATGGCCGGAAGCAGGCCCCCGATGGTTGTGGGAATCAGGCAGACCAAGAGGGCCACCAGCACCGAGTAGGAAGGGGTGGCACCCACAAACCCGCCGAAGGGCACTAGAGTCACCACGACAATCAGGAATACCAGGGTCATGGCAGCCAGCAAGACCGACAAGGCCAGTTCACTGGGTGTCTTCTGACGCTTTGCACCCTCGACCAGGGCAATCATACGGTCCAGCAGTGAATTGCCCGGATCAACGGTTACCTCAATCACGATTTCATCGGACAGCACCTTAGTACCTGCGCTGACACCACTGTTATCGGTGCGAGCCTCTCGGAGCACAGGAGCCGATTCCCCAGTTACGGCGGATTCGTTGATGGTTGCAGCACCGATGACGATTTCACCGTCGGCGGGGATCAACTCGTTCGGTTTCACCAGCACCCGATCGCCTCGGCGCAGCTCTGTTGCCGGCACTTCCATGTGCCTATCGCCATCCAACTTGCGCGCTTTCAGATCTTTCCTGGTTGCCCTGAGCGCTCCGGCCTGGGCTTTACCGCGAGCTTCGGCCACGGACTCCGCGCCGTTAGCGAACAGCACCGTGAATAAAAGAATGGCGCAGATGGCGAAATCCAGCCCTGCGGGCTCACCCTGGGCCAGGTTACTTAGACCCAGAAGGAAAGTGACCAGGGTTCCAACACCCACAACCATCATGACCGGGTTACGAGCCAGACTTTTCGGAGACAGGCGCTTGATTGACTGGCCGATAACACTGCCCAGATCAAGCGAATCAGTCATTTTAAGGGTTCTCTTGGACATCATCGTTCTCCAATCAGGACATCAGAGCCAGGGCTTCAGCAATCGGGCCGAGAATCAGCACCGGCATAAAGCTCAGCAGAGTAAACATCACAATCACCGCCAGGGTCATCAGCCCGAAGGTGGGCGTATCGATGCTCAGGCTGCCGCGACCCTCCGGAGCGGAGCGCTTGGCGGCCAGTGACGCGGCGATGGCCAGCGGCGCGAGAATCGGAATGAAGCGACCGAGGGCGAGGTTGACCGCACAGGTAACGTTCCACCAAATGGTGTCGTCATCGAGTCCTTCAAAACCGGAGCCATTGTTGGCAAACGCAGAGGTGTACTCGTAAATGACCTGACTGAGTCCATGGAAGCCTGGGTTGGAGTTGCCAGTAAGGGAAGGGAAAGCCACCGTGATGGCGCTGAACCCAAGGATCAGTAAAGGCTGTATAAGCAGGGTTATGCATATCAGCTTTAATTCACGCGTCTCCAGAGGCTTGCCCAGAAACTCAGGCGCTCGACCAATCATCAGTGACCCGAGAAATGCGGCCAACAGCAGAAAGACCATAAAGCCAATCAAACCGACGCCAATACCACCAAAGGTGACGTTGATGAACATATCGATCATCGGGATCATGCCGCCAATGGGATTAAAGCTGTCGTGCATGCCGTTGACCGAGCCGTTGGACGTCTGTGTCGTCCAACTGCCCCAGAGTGCGGTTGCCGTCGCGCCAAAGCGAACTTCCTTGCCTTCCATGTTCGGGCCGTCGGTCGCCAGTCCTGAGAAGGCCGCGTTCGGCTGATTTTCGGACCAGATCGCGACCGAGGTCAGCGAGACTGACATCACCACCATGACGCCCATCACCACCATCGCCAGTCGGCGACGGCCCGTCATGAATCCAAGGGCAAACACGAGGGCGGCGGGAATCAGCACAATGGAAACCGTCTGGACAAAATTGCTCAACGGTGTCGGATTTTCCAGTGGAACACTGGAGTTGGGGCCATACCAACCGCCGCCGTTAGTGCCCACCTGCTTGATAGCAACCATCGGTGCCACCGGCCCGATCGGGATGTGCTGCTCTTCCATACCGGCGGTCTGGTCCAGAGGAATTGCAGTACGGGCACCCTCATAACTGTTCGGTACACCCTGGGAGGCAATGATCAGCGCAACCACAGTAGCGACTGGCAGCATAACGCGTACAATGGCCCGGGTAATGTCTTCATAGAAGTTGCCGACAGACACCACGCCTTCGCCCGTTGGCTGCGTCTTTTCGCCAGTCCGGCCCAGTAGGGTGCGGACTATAGCGACTAAGGCCGCCATGCCTGCCGCCGGTGTTACCACTTGAAGCGTCACAATGCCAAAGGTGTGGGCCAGATAGCTGAGCTGCGCCTGCCCGGAATAATGCTGCTGATTGGTATTGGTCAGGAACGACACCGCCGTGTGCAGCGCCAAGTCCCAACTCATGCCGTCGATGTTGTCCGGGTTCAGAAAAAGAAAGCCCTGTGCCATCAGCAGGCCGAAGACGATCAGCACCAGCATAAGGTGAAGTTTCAGCAGGGCTTTCCCGTAACCCTGCCAGCTCATCGGCTGGGAGGGATTAACGCCAAACAGTCGATAAAGGCCGTTCTCAACCGGCAGAAAGACAGCACCCGCCGTCCCCTTGGCTTCGTTAAATACGCCCGCGATGTACTTGCCCAACGGCCACGCCAGCAAAAGCGTGACCGCATAGATAACGATGACCTCGTTCACAGCCGTTCCTCCAGGTCAATGAACAGGAAACACAGGCCAAACAGCCCCAGGATGATGCCAATGCCGATCAGTGCCATGGTCAGAACCTCTCGGGCCAGAGCAGGGCGGCAACCAGGTAACCGCCGACTGCAAAAGAAACAAGTAACAGGAAAGTAGACACGCTAAGTCTCCTTCAGTGGATGTGCTTCCATGGTGCTGCGGCGGGGCGTAAAAATTCGATGACCAAAACAGAGGTGGGGCGTAAAAAAAGCGTTAAAATCTGACATTGCCTCCCAAAAAAGTTATGTTTGTAATGGCGCAAAACCATAATCACTGAGTCCGTAGCTGGTTTATGGGCGGCGGCAAGTTTCGGAATGTTGTGTGAAGGGGTCATCCATTTCAGTGCCCGGTAACAATAAGCTTACTGGTTCGGAGGCCGCCGCTTTCTCGGTGGCAGTCCAGGCGGTCAGCGTCGGGGTAAATGGATGATCTCAAGTTGTCGCTATTCCCGTGGCGGGCTTCGGTCGGGTGATTAGTGGCACTCCTGGCAAAATGCGCGACGCTCACATAACAAATAGCTCAAGTTCGTTCCGGCCTTCGGCCTCCACCGGACACGGCTAAAGCCGCGCCGCTTAGCTTAGACGTTGGGCCGATTCAATATGAGAGACGTAGAGATAAATTTCTATTTGGACTGGGTTTCGGAGCGCCGCCAAGAACTTTCTCATCTTGGTTATGAGGTTTCGTCGCGACCTGATGAGGATATTGTCGACATATATTTGAACTTGCAAAAGCGTTTAGTCGAACCAAAGCCCAGGCAGATTCATCGTTCTAAAGAATTCCAATGTCCAGCTGAATTACAAAAAGGTCTGTCCTGTATCGAGTCCGCAATCCGGAACGGAGACGATCTCACGCTTTACTTGAGCAGACTTATCAAGCGGGCCGACTATGATGACCCTCTTCTGAATCATTGGGGGATCCATCATCTTCATCTGGGTGCGAGGGTAGACTCTGATGATTTTGTAGAGAGAACAGGACCTCTTCTTTTTGCAAGGTTCGACTCAAAGTGCGCCTACCTGATTAACGTTTTCTCGCATGGGGCATGGGCCATGCAGGATATGATTCGTATCTTGCACGAGAATTGGCCTGAGAGCATTGAGTCGTATCGACTGAATGGCGTTATTGGCTTGACAAGGAGTGTGAGTGATCAAGGTGTTAAGGTGCTGCGCAAGAAGAATATTAATACCTTTGTTGAGATCGGTCCGGATATTGTGTACGCGCCAATTGGCGGTGGTGCCGCTTCGTCTGGAATTAGTGTTGACGTCGTGAGACAAGCTGATTACATAAAGGATCAGCTGGAACCAATGGAGCAGGCAGTTGTGGAAAATATTGAGCAAATTGCCGATAAAGCTCGTGAGAAAGGTATCATGCTGCCAGATAAACCTCGCTTCGAGCTAAAAGAGCAGGATGGTAGATATTACGCGGTAGAAGTGCATACAAAGATTGGGGTGCCACTTTGAAGGTTCTTTGGGTAAGGCCCAACAATGCCATCCAGCCGACGCTCGTACCTCGCGCGTCTGATGGCTGGCGTT
>SR_TP_S13solDRAFT_1000279_pt1 | contig 23244 bp, 28 predicted proteins | sample SodReaTP_S13sol_FD_11159 | JGI IMG/M metagenome (IMG submission 11159)
CCCGCCGCTGTCGATGATCGGCGGCTCCTGGCCGATGCGGCCGACGATGAAGTCGTGAATCGCCTGCTGCTGCGGCACGCCGATGTCTTCGGGCGAGACGGTGTCGCGCTTGTTCAGGTAGGAGGCGACGACGTGGCGCGGGTCGCGGATGAGAAAGACGTTGGTCAGCTTCGACAGCCAGCCGGTTTCCATCATCTCCGGCAGGATGTGGTGGGTCATGTGCTTCTGGTACCAGACGGCGGCGCCGTCGGGCGCCCCGTCGGTGAGATCTTCCACCACCGAGCGCCAGTCGCTGTCCATGGCGGCAATGACGTCCTCGCGCATCGGATGCGGCGCCCCGCTCATCTTCAGCCAGGCGCCGTAGAGCGGTTCGTCGACGACCGCGCAGTCCGGCCGGTTTTCGAAGGCGCGCATCATCGCCGTGGAGATGTTGCGCGGCCCCGACCACATGGCGATGCGCAGCGGCTCAGCCACGGGCCTCGTCCTGGAGCAGGTCGGCGTAGAGCTGCTGCAGGCGCTCGGTGACCGGCCCGCGCTGCCCGCTGCCGATCACTCTTCCGTCCACTTCGCCGACCGGGCGCAGGCCCGAAAGGGTCCCGGTGGTGAATGCCTCGTCGGCGGCGTAGACATCGGTCAGGCTGAAGGTCTTCTCGGCACAGGGGATACCGTGGTCGCGGCACAGCCCCAGCACGTGGCCGCGCGTGATGCCGCCCAGGCAGTAGCGCCCGTCGGAGGTCATCACCACCCCGTTGCGTACGATGAAGAAATGGGTCGAGTTGCAGGTGGCGACGAAGCCGTCGGGGTCGAGCATCAGGCCCTCGTCGGCGCCGGCCACGGCCGACTGGATGCAGGCGAGGATGCAGTTGAGCTTGCTGTGGCTGTTGAGCCGCGGGTCCTGCACGTCGGGCGCGCCCCGGTGGACGTGCACGGTAAACAGGCGCTGCGGTCTGGTCAGGATGTCTTCGGTGACCGGATGGTGGCCGGGGATGATCACCAGGGTCGGGCCGCCGGCGACCAGGCGCGGATCCTGGTAGGGCTCGCGCCGCAGGCCGCGGGTGAGCATGATGCGCAGGTGGGCGTCGTCGATGAGCCCGTTGCCTTCGATCACGGTCGAGACGGCTTCGACCAGCGCCTCGCGATCGGGCATGCCGTTGATCATCAACGCCTTGGCGCCTTCTTCCAGCCGATCGATATGGGCTGCCAGAAAGGCCGGCTGGCCGCCGACCACGCGCACGCCTTCCCAGACGCCGTCTCCGAGCACGAAACCGGAGTCGAAGACCGAAATCCGGGCTTGGTCCTCGGGCAGCAGTTTGCCGTTGATCCAGATGTGCATGCGTGCCCAGTGAGCTCCGAAGATGCCGTGAGTCTAGCAGAGGCCGCGCCCTTGCCAGCGCGCTGCGGTCAGGTCGTGTCGCGGGCTGGAAATCTGGCGGGATTCACCGTCGGAGCGCGTGTTTCCGGACGAAGTCCCGTGAAATGAATGCCGTGCTCGGTTGCAACCGGTCTGCTATCTCGACGTATCGACGGTTCGCGCCGGCCGGTTGGAGGCGCTCGGGCCGGCGATGGCGCAGCTGGCCTCGTTTGTCGAGGCACACGTCCCGGGCCTGATCTCCTACGGATTCCATCTCGACCCGAACAGGGAGACGATGACGGTCGTGGCCCTGCATCCGGACTCGGACTCGATGGCCTTTCACCTGGATACGTGCAAGTCGGAGTTCGGTCGCCTCGCCGACCTGATCGAGCTGCTGGCCATCGAAGTCTACGGGCCGATCGATTCATCCGTGCTCGAGCGCCTGCACAGCAAGGCCCGGATGCTGGGACGCGGCAGCGTCCGCGTGCATGACTTCCAGGCCGGCTTTTCGCGCCATCAGGCGTCGCTTTCATCGGAGATCGGGACATGAGCCAGGCAATCGACATCGTCGTTCGTCGCGCCACGCCGGAGGATGCCCGGCCGCTGGCCGAGCTGATGAACATGGCCGGCGAAGGGCTGCCCGCGCACCTTTGGTCGCAGCACTGCGGGCCGGATGAATTGGCGCTGGATTTCGGCACCAGGCGTGTGGCCGGCACCGAGGGCGGCTTCAGTCACGTCAATGCCCGGGTGGCCGAGGTCGGTCGACGCGTGGCCGGCATGCTGCTCGGCTATCGCCTGCCCGAATCAGATGACCCCGGCGACCTGGACCAGTGCCCGCCCGTGGTGCGGCCCCTGCTCGAGCTCGAGGCCCTCGCCCCCGGAAGCTGGTATGTCAACGCGGTCGCCACCGATCCGGCCTGTCGGGGGCAGGGCGTCGGCACGAGGCTGATGGCGGAGGCCGAAGCGCTCGCGCGTGACAGCGGCGCAGCAACGTTGAGTCTGATCGTGGCCGAGGGCAATGCGGGCGCCGTGCGTCTGTACGAGCGCCTGGGCTATACCAGGCTGGCGCACCGGCCGGTCGAGCCCTATCCAGGCTGTTCCCACAACGGTCACTACGTCCTGATGACCCGGGCGGTGTAGATTCAGGGTCCGTCCCGGACCGGCGGGGTACACTACATGGCCGAAACAGGAGATCGACATGTCCAGTTCCGGCCACCACCATCACGCCATCGACTACATCGAGATTCCGGTCAGCGACCTCGAGCGCGCCAAGCGTTTCTACCGCGAGGCCTTCGGCTGGACCTTCAACGACTACGGTGATCAGTATGTCGGCATTCGTCGCCCGGATGACCCGGAGCGCGAAGCCGGCGGCTTGCGACCGGTCGATACCGTCGAGCCCGGCGGCGTGCTGATCATTCTCTACTCCGAGGATCTCGACGCCAGCCTGGCGCAAGTGCGCGCTGCCGGTGGCGAACTCACGGCCGAGCCGTTCGACTTTCCCGGCGGTCGGCGCTTCCAGTTCCGCGATCCCGACGGGCACGAGCTGGCAGTCTGGTCGGGCGAATGACCGACCATTCGCTCCGCCGTCGATCGAACGTCCTGCTGGCGGTTGCGGTCGGGCTGATTGTCGTCGGGCTTGCGGCGGTGGCGACCTACGTGGTCAACTTTGTCGGCCTGCTCGACCAGGCCGATCAGTCGATGGCATTCTGGCTGCTGCCCTTCCTGCTGTTCGGCCTGTCCTCGGCCCTTTTCGGCACGGTGCTGGTGGTCTTGTGGTTGCTGCTGGTGAACATGGACGGCAGGGCTGATCCCGGTGCGGATGCCGACCGGCGCCGGAACGACAAGGAGTGAAGCACAGTTGCCGCCGCAGGGTTCCCCGATGAATCGCACACTGATCCGCCATGGTTTCATCCTGATCCTGCTGGCGCTGGTCGGGGCCATGTTCATTCCCGTCATGTCGCTGCCGCGCCTCGGGCTTTCTGCGCATACCGTTGGCGTGATGGGCGGCATCCTGCTGATTGCGGTCGGAGCGGTCTGGCCGGCCCTGTCGCTGGGCCGGGTGGCGCGTCGAATCCTGACGGGAAGCTGGCTGGGTGCCGCCTATCTCAACTGGCTGGGCTGCCTGCTCGGCGCCTTGCTGGGTGCCGGTCGGGCGACCCCCTTGTCGGCAGCCGGCCGGACCGGCCCGATGTGGGCCGAAGCGCTGTCCGGCGGCCTGTTGCTGTTGTCTTCCGCCGCGGCCCTCGCGGCCGTGGCATGGACGCTGTTCGGACTGCGCCGCCACCGCGCAGGTGAATGCTGAAAGGCTCCGACTGGAAATCGACCCGGGAGATCGCCGCATGCCGATGCGAAGTCTTGCCCTCGTGGCCGCGAGCCTGCTGGTGAGCGCTTGCGCGACCTCCGCGCCGCAGCAGGTGTCCTGGGCCCAGATCATGGCGCAGCCGCAACCGGCGGACGGGGAAAGGATCTCCTACGGTAGCGCGCCTGCGCAGTTCGGGGAGTTGCGCTTGCCCGGAGGCCGGGGGCCCTTTGCGCTGGCGGTGCTGATCCACGGCGGCTGCTGGCGGGCCGAGTACGGTCTCGACCACATCGCGGCGCTGGCGGCCGATCTGAACGAACAGGGTGTCGCGACCTGGGCGATCGAGTATCGCCGACTGGGCGAGACGGGCGGCGGCTGGCCGGGTACCTTCGACGATGTGGTCGCCGGGCTCGCGCGGCTCGAATCCATCGCCAACGAACGGCCGATCGATCTCGATCGCATGGTGCTGGTCGGTCATTCCGCCGGCGGGCATCTCGCCCTGTGGCTGGCCAGCCGCCAGCAACTGCCCCAAGATCACCGCTGGCACGGCCGCCTGCCGGAGGGAGTTCGGGGCGTGGTCGGGCTGGCGGCAATCACCGGCCTGGCCGAATACGCATCCGGCAGCGGCGCGTGCAACGCGGCGGTGCCGATGCTGCTTGGCGAGGATTCGTCGCGCCTGGCTGACCGGCTCGGCCTGGGCAGTCCTGACCGGCTGCTGCCGCCGGCCGTTGCGGTCCACCTGGTGCACGGGCGCGAGGACCGGATCGTTCCCGTCTCGCAGAGCGAGCGCTACGCCCGACAGGTTCGGCGCGCCGGTGGACGGGCCGCGGAGACCCTGGTCACCGGTGCCGGGCATTTCGATCTCATCGCACCCTTCGCGCATGCCTGGCCGCGGGTACGATCGGTCATCATCGAGGCACTCGAGGCGAAATAGGGAGACAGACAAGCGATGAAAGACAACCTGATCAAGACGGTCGCCGCCGTGATCGGCGACAACCGGGGACGCGTCCTGCTGGTGAGGAAACGCGGTTCGGATATTTTCATCCAGCCCGGCGGCAAGCGCGAGGCGGGCGAGGACTCGCTGACTGCGCTGGCTCGCGAGCTGCGCGAGGAGCTCGGCGTGGGTTTCGACGACGCGGCGGCTGTTCGCCTGGGCGAGTTCGAGGAGCGCGCGGTGCACGAGGCGGGCATGCGAGTCCGGGCAGAGGCCTTCCTGGTCGCCATCGAGGGCACACCGCGGGCGGCAGCCGAGATCGAGGAACTGGTCTGGGTCGATCCGCGCGATCCCGGGCCGGTCGATGTCGCGCCGCTGAGTCGCCGGCATATCCTGCCGGCTTTCCTGACGATGGTGGAGGATGCTGCGTGAAGACCCTCGGAACCCTGCTTTCCCTGATTGTGCTCCATGGTGCGCTATCGGCGGCCCTGGCCCGGGAGCCCGGCGATGTGGTCGAGCGTTACATGGCGGCCTACAACGATCACGATTTGGAGGCCATGCTGGCGCTGACGCATCCCGAGATTCAGTGGCTGAGCATCAACGGCGACGAACTTCGGGTAGAAACCGAAGGGCGCGACGCTCTGGGACAGGCCCTGCGCGGCTATTTCGAAAGCGTTCCGTCGAGCCGCTCGACGATCGAGGCGATGATGCCTGCCGGCAGCCGGGTCAGCGTGCGCGAGCGCGCCGAGTGGGACACGCCCTCCGGGCCGCGCTCGCAATCGGCCCTGTCGGTGTATGAAATTGCCGACGGACTGATCCGTCGGGTCTGGTACTTTGCGGCCGAATGAGGGGCTGAAACCATGCACCGCCTGGAGCTGAAAATCCCGCCCGTTCTGGTCGTGCTTCTGCTGGCCGTGGCGATGTGGGGCATTGCTCGGGCGACCGCTGTGGTCGAGCCGGCAGACTGGCTGCGCATCGGCTTGTCCGTGCTGCTGTGGACCATGGCTGCGTGGATGGCGCTGGCCGGCGTGCTCGAGTTCCGGCGCGCGCGCACCACCGTCAACCCGATGCGTCCGGATGAGGCCAGCGCCGTGGTCGACACGGGCATCTATCGCTACACGCGCAACCCGATGTACCTGGGGTTCCTGCTTGCACTGATCGCCTGGGCGGTCTGGCTGGCCTCTCCCTGGTCCCTGCTCGGGCCGCTGGTCTACCTGGCCTGGATGACGCGCTTCCAGATTGTGCCGGAGGAGCGTGCCCTGGCCGAGAGGTTCGGTGAGCCCTATCGTGATTACTGTCGCCGCGTGCGGCGCTGGCTGTAGCGGCAGGGGAGACGAAGATGGCGGACATGCGATTGCTCGGGCTGATCGGTGGCATGAGCTGGGCCTCGACGATCAGCGACTACCGGCGGCTCAATCAGATCGTCGCCGAGCGTCTGGGCGGGCAGCATTCCGCGCGGCTGTTGCTCTACAGCGTAGAATTCGACGAGATCCACGAACTGCAGTACAGCGGTCGCTGGGAAGAGGCCGGCGGGCTGCTCGCCGATGCGGCGCGCCGCCTGGTCGCTGGCGGTGCCGAGGGCATCGAGCCGGCTTCGCGCCGCGCCTTTTTAGCGCGTCATCGACGGCCTGGCCGGGCGGGGCGCGCAGGCGGTGATCCTGGGCTGCACGGAGATCGCGCTGTTGATCGGCGCCGCTGATTCCCGCCTGCCGGTGTTCGATACCACCGAGTTGCACGTGGCCGCGTCCGTGGACTTCGCGCTGGGCACGGCGCGGCAAGCGTCCGGAGCGTGAACTGGTATCGCCTTGATCTGGGCGATGCCCTGCTCGCCCAGCCGCGCCAGGACGAGATCGAGCGGCAGGCGCTCGACGACTTCGACGCCGCCGATCGGCCCGACGGCTGGGCGGTGTACGTGAGGCATGTTTCCGGCGAGCTGCATTGCCGCGCCGAAGTGTATTTTTCGCCAGCCGCCTCGGCCCTGGCCCGGCAGCTCGGGGCCGAGCCCTGCACCCGGCCCGGTGGGGGTCTGAGCTTGCTCGCGGGTAGAATGCCCGCATCCGGACCCTCATAGGCTCGACTGACATGCGTATCCCCCTTTTCGCCCTGCTATTTGTTGCGGCCTGCCCGGTCGCTTTCGGCCAGACACCTTACGCCGGCCTTCAGGATCGGGCCATCAAGGCCCTGTCTTCCGAGCGGATCGCGGGCCTGGAAGCCGGGCGCGGTCTCGGCTACGCCATGGCAGCCGAGCTCAATGGCTATCCCGGGCCGATGCACGTGCTCGAGCTGGCCGAGGCGCTCGAACTGAGCGATGAGCAGGTCGCGCAGACGAGTGCGCTGTTCGAAGCCATGCGCGAAAGAGCCGCTGCGCTGGGCCGCGAGCTGGTTGCCGCCGAGGCGGCGCTGGACAGGGCCTTTGCCGGGCGCGACATCACGCCCGCGCGCCTGGGCGAACTGGTCGCGGCCAGCGCCCGGATCGAGGGCGAGCTGCGCCGGGTCCACCTCGAGGCCCATCTGGACCAGGCCGAACTGCTTGAACAGGCGCAGACGGCCGAGTACATGAGGCTGCGTGGCCATGCCGACCCGGATGATGACCGAAGCCACCGGCGACACCGGCACTGATCGCCGGATGGGACTCCGCTTGCGGCAAGCCATCGATCGATTGCCCTGGACGCTGCTCGCGTCCGTGGCCGTCCTGGCCGCATTCGTGGTCGCCGGAGTGCGTGCGCCCGAGACGCTCGCTTCCGGCGCGGAGCGGGTACTGGCCTTCACCACCGATCATTTCGGCTGGCTCTACCTGTTCGCCACCACCGGTTTTCTGTTCTTCTGCATCGGCGTTGGCTTCAGCGCACATGGACGGATTCGCCTCGGCGCCGATGGCGAGGCTCCGGAGTTTCCGTACCCGACCTGGCTGGGCATGATCTTTTCGGCCGGCATGGGCGTCGGGCTCGTGTTCTGGGGCGTGGCCGAGCCGATGAGCCACTATGTGTCGCCACCGCTGGGTCAGGCGTCGGCCCGCAGCGCCGAAGCCGCGAGCCTGGCCATGCAGTACTCGTTCTTCCACTAGGGCTTTCACCAGTGGGCCAACTTCGGCGTCGTCGGCCTGGCCATCGCCTACGCCCGTTTCCGCCAGGGCAGGCCGGGGCTGATCAGCGAGACCTTTCGCGCGACCCTGGGTGAGCGCGTCGACGGCCCGGCCGGAACCGCCATCAATACCCTGGCGGTGCTGTCGACCGTGTTCGGCGTGGCGACCACGCTCGGCCTGGGGATCATCCAGATCAACAGCGGCCTTGGCTCGGTTGCCGGTGTCGGCTTCGGGCTCGACCACCAGCTGGCCATACTGGCCGGCATCGGCGTGGTCTTCCTGCTCGCCGCGCTGGCCCCGCTGGAGACCGGCATCCGCTGGGTCAGCGATGCCAACATGCTGCTGGCCGGCCTGGTGCTGGTGTTCGTGTTCTTCGCCGGGCCGACCGATTTCATCACCGCCGCACTGACCAACGCCATCGGCGACTACTTTTCCAACCTGATCGGCATGAGCCTGGTGATGACGCCCTACACGGGCGAGGACTGGGTCGAACGCTGGACCATCTTCTACTGGGCCTGGGGCCTGGCCTGGGCACCCTTTGTCGGCAGTTTCATCGCCCGCATTTCCCGCGGGCGCACGGTGCGCGAGTTCGTCCTCGGCGTGATCGGCGTGCCGGTGTTGCTGAGCATGATCTGGTTCGCCACCTTCGGTGGTTCCTCGCTGTACTTCGAGCTGTTCGAGGGTGCCGCCCTGGGCGATGCCGTCAGCGAGGAGATGAGCTCGGCCCTGTTCGGCATGCTCGATCTGCTGCCGCTGGCCTCGCTGCTGGGTGTGGCCGTGCTGGTTCTGATCGTGCTGTTCGTGATCACTTCGGCCAATTCGGCCACTTTCGTACTGGGCATGTTCACCAGTCGGGGCCGCCTCAACCCCTCGCGTTCGATCCGCCTGACCTGGGGCGTGATCACCGTACTGGTGACCGGCGTGCTGCTGGCCAGCGGCGGCCTCGGCGCCTTGCAGACCATCTCGATCATCGCCGCTTTTCCCTTCATGCTGCTGATGATTTTCATGGCCATGTCGCTGTTGCGCGCGTTTCGCGACGAGCAGCGCCAGCTCGAGCTTCACGAGGCCTTGCTGCGTGAACGCCTGCAACGCCTGCTCGAAGCACACGACGCCGGGCGCGAGGCGAGCGGACAGGACGGCGCGCTGGACGACCGGGATGACCCTGCCTGAGCGATCGAGCCGACGCATGACCCATTGCCCTCAGGCCAATGCCGCAGGCCCACATCCATGAGCGACGGATTTGCCCAACTGCCCGCGCCGCCCTACTGGGCGGTGATCTTCTCGTCCAGGCTGCGCGGCGACGACCCGGACTACGAGGCGATGGCTACCCGCATGATGGCGCTGGCCGCCGAACAGCCGGGCTTTCTCGGGGCCGAAAGCGTGCGCGGCGCCGATGGGCTGGGCATCACGATCAGTTACTGGAGCGATGAGACGGCCATCCACGCCTGGAAGCACCAGGCCGAACACGCCGCCGCGCGCCGGCTTGGCCGCGAGAAATGGTACGCGCGCTACGAGCTGCGCATCGCCCGGGTCGAGCGCGCCTACGGCGGTCCGCCGGACTCGAGCGAGGCGCCGGAAAAGTAGCGCACCCGGCAGACATGGCCGTGCCGGTTGAGGCCGACGAAGGCCATGCGCGAGCGCGGCCAGATCGCTTCGTTGCGGTGGCGGTTGATGACCGGGTTCTCGATTTCCATGTATACGCCCTGGCCGCGCCGGTCGGTGCCGTCGGCGTAGCGGTCCTCCAGCCATTCGGCGGCCTGGATCATCATTTCCATGCCGACCGATTTCTTGCGGAATGCGGCGGTGACAAAGGTGCGATAGGTCCACAGCGGCACGCCCAGGTTCCCGGGCCGGTGCAGGTAGACGGTGCTCACGCCGATCGGCTCCCCGCTGCCGCGATCCACGGCCGCCAGCAGCACTTCGGCGGCACGCTGTTCGATCTGCTGCGGAGAAAGGCCTGCCTGTTCCCGCCACATGCGCTCGATTCCTTCCATCAGGCCGGCCTGCGGTGACTCGCGCAGGTTGACGAAATCCCAGTGAAGTTCGCCGGCTTCGCTCATGTCACCCCCTCGATATGCAGGCGCGCGTCGGCAAAATGACGAACGCGCAGCGGAAACCCGCGCTGGCCGTAGCCGGCATGAATCAGGCCGTTCTCGGCCCACACCGCTTCGGGCCGCGCCGCCGGTACGGCCGCCTCGGTGACCGGCACCAGCAGCCCGATGCAGCCGGCGTGTTCGCCGGCGGCCTGCTGCGCCTCGACCAGTTCCCAGGCGCGGGTGACCATGGCCATCCAGTTGTCCGGCGTATTGAAGGCCCCGGCCAGCAGGCTGCGGTAGACCAGCATCATCTGATGACCCATCGCGGCCACGCGAGCCGGCACGGCCGAACAGGTGGCAACGACCGCATCGTTGTCGTCGAGACCGAAGGCGAGCACCCGCCCGAGGCGCTGCGCGGCGGCGCCGCGGTCCATGTCGCCGAGCTGGCGCAACCAGAAGGCGTAGATGGCGTCGCGAATGGCGTCGTCGGGCGGCTGCGGCAGCGTCTCGACGCGCATCTTGCGGGGTTCGTTCATTCAGGGGCCTCCGTTCGAACGACTTCGGCGAGTGCCTCATCGGGCAGGGCGTAGCTGACCGGCGTGTGCGGGTCGTCGAGTCCGAGGACATCGGGATAGCGCTGGCCCGGCAGAACCGAAACGGCGAACACTTCCTGTACCGCGTCCTCGAAACGCAGGAAGGCCACCACCCGGCCGCTGCGCAGGTCGACCACCCACACGCCGCTGTTGCGTTCGAGCTCCCCTTCGGTCAGTCGAATGCCCGAGAAGACCGCCGATTCGCGCACCTGCGACAGGCCGACGAAGGCGAAGGGCCCGTAGAAATCCAGGCCGCGGGTGAAGCCCGGCAATTCGACCACGGTTTCGTGCTGCCCGCTGTCGAGATCGATGCGGGCGAGCGTGCCGTTGCCGGATTCGAGCACCCAGAGCTGGCCGTCGTGCCAGCGCGGGGAATGCGGCATGGACAGGCCGCGACAGATGATCTCGCCGGAGTCGACGTCGATCACGATGCCGCCGCCGGCCTTGTTGTCGCGCCAGCCGCCGGCGGTATCGCTCTCGCCCAGGGCGCTGACGTAACGCGGCCTGCCGTCAACCACGTCCAGTCCGTTGAGGTGGCAGCGGTCTTCCGGTGCATAGCCGGACACGAACTTCGGCCGCCAGCGCGGAACGAAGCTGTGCTCGCCGTCGAGGGTGCACAGGCAGGAAAAGCGCGTGTTGACCAGCCACAGGCCGTCGTCGCCGTAGGCCATTTCGTGGATGTCGATATTGCCGGTGACCTGGATCTTGCGCGGCAGCCAGACGGCATCGTGCCGGTCGGGCGGGTCGAGCCGGCGCGCGACATCGCGCATGTTGCGGTATTCCTCGACCGTCCAGGCGGTGCCGACGGCCAGACGGGCGCCGTCGGTGGCCAGGCCCATCGGACGGTTGTAGACATGGAAATGAGTGTTGATGACCCCGTCGGACTCGCGCAGGATGGCAAGCTTGCCGGCCTGGTAGGTGGTCACCAGCACCGAGCAGCCGAGCCTGGCGAGCAGCTCGGGGAAACTGCGGGTGTGCACGCTGCGCAGTGCGTTTTCGCTGTCGTCCCCGGGGGGCTCGGGCTTCGTGCCGGCCTGCTGCTCAGGCGCGGAATCCTGGTTGCTCATGGTGCGCGGTGATGGGAACAGGCCAGACATTATGCACGCCGCGCCGGCGACCGGCGAACCGGGCGGTCGTCGATCAGGGAACGGGCCGACATTCGCCGAGATCGCGGCCGTCGATCCTGCCGTGGGCAAACCCGTCCTCGATGTGAAAGCGCAGACCGGTCTCTTCGAACCCTGAATCGCCCAGGCGATCGAGGACATGGATGAAAGGGCCGACATGCAGCGCCATGTGCGCCGGGCCGATGCGCGCCACGACCGGTTCGCCGTTGCAGTCGAAGCGCTCGACGCGGTAGTCGACCGTCTGCCCGTCGGCCAGGTAGGGCTCGAAGACATCCAGCCGGCCTTCGTGATCGGCCGGATCCAGCTCGAGCAGGTGACTCATCAGGGCGTAGAGGTCGACACTGCGCATGGCCGGCGCGCGTGCGCCCGGGATGAAGGCCGGCCCGCGCGCGATGAAGATGCCATGCATTTCAGCCAGCGCCGGGTCCCAGCCGTGCATGCCCCTGGGCGGATTGGGGTTGGCCATGTAGGGCTTGCTCGAGATCAGCCAGCCGGGGTCGGCCTCGACCAGCACGTCGGGCACGCGGTAGTGGCTGCCGAAGCGGTAGCGCGCAGGGATGTCTTCGCGCGTCCAGGCGCGCAGCCTCGGCGCACCTTCGAGTGCAGCGACGATTTCCCCGGCACTCATGTCGCCGGCCCAGATCTGCGCGGCCGGCCCCCAGTCGGATACACGCAGGCGCGACAGGTCCAGATACTCGTCCAGGGCGATGGTGCGCTCCGGGCTGACAGCCGACATGCCGTGATCGGAGACCAGGATGATGTTGATCCGGTCGAGCAGGTCCATGGCCTGCAGGCCATCGAGCAGCGCACCGAGCTGCTGATCGACCTCCGCGGCCGCGGCAAGGACGGCCGGCGAGGCCGGGCCGTCGCTGTGGCCGCGTGAATCGACGCGACTGAAGTAGAGGGTCAGGAAGTCGGGCCGATGCTCGGGCGGCAGGGACAGCCATTCGAGCACCTGCTCGATCCGTTCGGCGTGCGGAACCCGCCCGTCATAGGGTTTGAAGTGCGTCGGCCGGGTGCGCCGGATCATGGCTTCCGAGCCGGGCCAGAAATAGGTCGCGGCGGTCAGCCCCTGCAGTTCGGCGGTGACCCAGATCGGTTCGCCGCCCTGGTACCAGAAACCGTCGTTGACCGCTTCACGATCGCCGAGTGAAAAGCGTGCCTCGCGCCGCGGATCCCACATGCTGTTGGCGACCACGCCGTGGCTGCCGGGGTGGCGGCCGGTCACCAGGGTGTAGTGGGTGGCGAAGGTCTTGGTCGGAAACGCGTGGTGCAGGCTGTCGGCATGCAGCCCCTCGCGAACCAGGCGGTCGATGGCCGGACTTTCAAAGCCGTCGAGGTAGTCGTGGCGAAAGCCGTCGATGGAGATCAGCAGCAAGGGCGTTGGCCTCTCGCCGTCGTGCCGGCCCGCCCCGGACTGGCAGGCGGCCGCGAACAGGATGGTTGCCAGGCATGCGGCAAGGATCAGTGGCGGTCGGATGAATCCGGACATGAGGAATCGCCTGTCGTGGTTGCAAACCGTTTAGGGAACCTCTGAACAACTCTGCGCCCGCGCAGAGTTGTTCAGAGGTTCCCTAGTCTACCGGCTGAATATGCCGAGCTGATGAATGCAGTTCGGAATGACCGGTTCCGGCCCGCAATTTCGTTTCTTAGTGCAATCTGCAAATCACGAAAGGGAAAACCGTCATGCCCAAGGTTCTGGTTGGCTGTCTGATCGTCGTTGTCGTGCTGGTGGGTGCCGGCGGCACGGCCGGGTACTTTCTGCTCATCAAGCCGGCCTGGGAGTTCGCCGGCGGCGTTCAGGCCTTCGTGCAGGAATACGCCGAGCTCAACGAGCAGATCGAGCGCACCGATGACTACCGGATGCCGGCCGACGGCAGCGTCAGCAGCGAGCAGTTCCAGCGCTTCCTGGTCGCGCAACGCGACATGCGCTCGGCCATGGAAGGCGAGCTCGAGGAACTCAAGGCCCGCTTCGAGTCGATGCAGAGCGACATCGACGAGGAAGAGCGGGACATGAAGTTCACCGAACTGTTCACCGCCTACCAGGGGCTCGGCGAGCTGCTCATCAAGGCCAAGCGGGTCCAGGTCGAGGCGCTCAACCGCTACAACTTCTCGCTCCAGGAATACCTGTACGTGCGCAACCAGACCTACCGCGCACTGGGCCAGGAGGTGGCGGTGGCCTCCTTCGGCGACCAGGCACCGCAGATGAGCCAGTTCAATGTCCCCGAAGCGGTAGTCGAGATGGTTTCGCCGCATCGGGAGGAGTTGATGGAGGGGTACGCCTTCGCCTGGTTCGGCATCTGAATTTCGCGTCTGGGCAACTGCGCGCTTCCCTGGCGGCGTCCGGCAGCGTAGGCCACGAAGCTGCGGCGGTTTTCCGAAGGAAAGAAGCCGAAACGGAGTGCCGTTGAACGCGTGCTCGGAATGCTCATGTACTAATCCGTACACGCGCGACGGCTCCAATCCGGTGCTTTTTGCGCTTTGCGCAACCCGCACCGGATATTCCGCCTGCGCTGCGCATCCTCCGTTCCGGCGGCCACCGTCAGAGCGGCGCTCGCTACGCTCTGACGAGAAATTTCCAGGTAGCCGGCTTTTTCCTCCATCCGGCAGCGTGGCCGACGCAGTGCCGCCGAACGCGTAGCCGGACTGCTCTGGTAAGCTTGCCGTCATCGAATTCGTGCGGAGGCCTCGCCGATGTTGCGCAAGATCATCCTCCTGGTTTTCATTCTGATCGCATTGCTGGTGCTGGCGGTGGTGATCGCCGCATTGCTGATCGATCCCGACGACTACCGCGATGAGCTGGCCGCCCGCGCCAGTCAGCAGCTCGGGCGCGAGGTTCGGCTCGAGGGTCCGATGGATCTCCGGTTCTTTCCCTGGCTGGCGCTCGATATCCGTGATGTGACGGTCGGAAATCCGCCCGGTTTCGAGCAGGCGCCGCCGCTGGCCGGCATCGAGCGGGCCACCGCGGCGGTGCGCGTACTGCCGCTTCTGCGCGGCGAGCTGGAGGTCGGTGCGGTCACGATCGAGCGGGCCGGGCTTCATCTGGTGACGGCGGCCGGCGGAGCGAGCAATCTGGAGGGGCTGTTCGCCGAGCCGGCAGCGCCGACCGAAGGCGGCCGGCCGATCGACCTGTCCGGATTGCAGACCGGGCCGGTGAGGTTCGAGAACGTGGTGTTGAGCATCATCGATCTGTCGGCCCGGTCGCGCACCGACCTGCGCCTGGACAGCCTGCAGCTCGACCCGTTCCGGCCGGGTCAGGATGTGGACCTTGCACTGAGCGGCCGCCTGGTCGAGGCCGGTGAGACCCTGATCGAGTTCGACTTCGACGGGGTCGTTCGCGTCGCCACCGACCTCGCCCGCGTGAGCCTGTCCGACTGGAACCTGAACTACGTTTTCCCGGCCGCCGACGCGCGCGGAGGGGCCAGCGGCAGCCTGTCCCTGGACCTCGCGGCCAGGCCGATGCGGCTGAGCTTCGATGAGCTGCGCACTGAACTGGTCAGCGGAGAAACGACGCTGACCCTGGATGCCGGGCGCAGCCTGGACGTCTCGCTCGGCGAGGAAGTACGCGTGGCCCTGCCCGCGGCCCGGTTCGGCCTCAACGGTCAAGCGCTCGATCTGGAAGGTGAGGCCACCCTGGGCGAGCTGGTCCGTGGCCGGCTGGCCGTCCGAGGCGAGCGACTGGACCTGACCGGGCTGGGCAGCGGCGGCGCGACAGCCGGCGAGCCGGCTGAGCCGGATTCGGGCAGTGAAGCCGATTTTTCGGCCCTGACCATGCTCGACCTGAGTTTCTCTCTGGACCTCGACCAACTGGTGCTGGCCGACGGCGTGACGCTGAGCGGGGTCAGCGCCCGCAGCGTGCTGCGCGACGGCGAGCTGACGCTCGATCCGCTGCAGGCGCATCTGTTCGGCGGCAGCTTCGACGGCAGCGCCCGGGTCGACTTCAACCAGGCGCCGCCCGAGGTGGTTGTGACGCCGAACCTGTCGGGCATTCGTGTGGCCGAACTGGCCTCACCGCTGACCGGCCAGTCGCCGGTCGATGGCGAAGGCGAGTTCCGCATGGATGTGCGTTTCCGGGGCTTCAGCCCGGAGGCCATGCTGCGCTCGCTTGACGGCAGCGGCACCTACGCCATCGCCGAAGGGGTGCTGCACGGGGTCGATCTGGAAGCCCTGATCGACGAGGAGTTGACCACTTCGAACCTCGGCAGCATTTCGCGCGCGTTCGGTGGCGAAACCCGCTTCCGCACGCTCGGCGGCGGCCTGCAGATCCATGATGGCGTGGTCGAGTTGCCGAACCTCGACCTGGCCGCGGCCGGCTACGGCGCAACCGGGCAGGGGCGAATCGACCTGGGCGCCGGTCGCGTCGACTACGCGCTGGTGCTCGACCTGGGCGAGGAGCTCACCGAGCGCCTCCCGGGCGCGCTGCGGCGTGCAACCGGCGGCCGGATTCCGCTCGGCATTTCGGGGGATCTGAGCCGGCCGACGGTCAGCGTTGACCTGGCCGCCCTGGCCGAGGGTGCCGTGCGCCAGGAGCTCGGCCGGCGCCTGCTCGAATCCCTCGGCGACGACAAGGACGAGGAGCCCGATCCGCAACCTCAGCCAGAGGGTGAAACCGCGACCGGCGACGCCGGAGCCGACGAAGCGTCCAGCGAACGCGATCAACGCCGGGATGCCGCCCGCAATCTGCTGCGCGGCCTGCTCGAATCGCGTGAAGAAGAACCCGAATCCGAATCCGAAAAGGAATCGGACCAGGAGACCGAAAGCGATCCGCCCGGCCATGTCGGACAGGAACGGAGAACTTGATCGCTTGAGTCAGCCGGGGGCCATCGCGCCGTCGACCCCGATCACCTGGCCATTGATGTAGCCGGCCGCCTGCGAGCACAGGAAAGCGGCCAGGGCGCCGACTTCATCGGGCTGCCCGAAGTGGCCGGCGGGCACGGCGGACAGCAGCGCTTCGCGGTCGAGTTCGCCGAGCATGCCGGTATCGATGATGCCCGGTGCGATGGCATTGGCGCTGATGCCGCGAGCGGCCATTTCACGCGCCAGCGAAGCGACCGCACCATGCAGGCCGGCCTTGGCCGCCGCGTAGTTGGTCTGGCCGCGATTGCCGATACGGGCGGCCACGCTCGAGATCGCGATCACCCGCCCCCAGCGCAGCCGGGCCATGCCCAGCAGTGCCGGTTGCACGACGTTGAAGAACCCGCCGAGGTTGATGTCGATCACCCGCTGCCACTGCCGCGGGGTAAGTCCGGCCATGGGGCCGTCGTCGTGAATGCCGGCGTTGTGGACCACGATGCCCAGCGGACCGGCGTCGGCCAGCGTCGCGACGGCCTGGCGGGTAGCCTCGCCATCGGCCAGGTCGAACCGCACGGCAGCCGCGCTGCCGCCGTCGGTGCGGATCGATTCGGCGACCCGCTCGGCCCGCTCCAGGCTTCTCCCGGCGTGCACGATCACGTGCAGACCCTCGGCCGCCAGCTGCCTGCAGATGGCCGCGCCGATCTCGCCCGAGCCGCCGGTGACCAGGGCATGACAGGGCTCCGGCCGCTGCCCGCCGCCGCGCCGGCTCATGCGGCCGCTCCGGTGTCGGGAAACATCACGGTGGCGCGGCCATCGGCCAGCGAGCGATCGCCGTCTTGCACCTTGAATCGATAGATTTCCCCGAGCGCGCTGCCGCCGATGCGTTCGGCCTCGATGTTCAGCTCGGCCGGGTGCTCGAGCTCGGAGACGGCCAGGTTCAGCTCGGCCAGGGACACCAGTCGTCCCTCGCGCGGCCTGCCGCCGGCCGCGGCCAGCAGGCCACCGTGTACGGCCATCGCCTGGGCGCCGTACTCGGCCAGCGCCGTGGCGGGCAGGCGACCCTTGCGCCCGAGCGGGTGGTCGGCCAGCGGCCCGGTTGCGGCCCGGCAGCGGATGCGCTGGCCGTCGTGTTCTACCACTTCGTCGATCAGCACCATGGCGCCGGCATGCGGCACCAGGGAGTCGATATCGATCATCGCTGCGCTCAACGCGGTTGACCCATGCGTGAAAACAGCCACGATAGCAAAACGCCCAGCGCAACGGTCAGGCCCAGCATCTGCAGCATGCCGATGACCGACTGGCTGAGTACCAGGAAAACGCCACCGGTCGACAGGGCGCAGGTGTTGATGGCACGCCGGCTGCGCGCCAGCACCGGCGGATCGGTGCGGAAGTTGCGGGTGAACAGCGCGAAGTCCAGGCCGATGCCGGCGACCAGCAGAAGACCGATCAGGTGAACGATGGTCAGGCCGGCGTCGAACAGGCTCAATGCCGCTGCGCTGACCAGCACGGCGGCGGTCGGCGGCAGCATGACCGCCAGCCAGTCGCGCCAGCCCCTCAGGCGCAACAGCAGCAGGGCCATGATCAGCAACATGGCCGCGCCCAGGCTGGTGCCGGCATCCCGGCGCCACTCGGCCACCATCGCTTCGGAACCAGCGGCCAGGTCGACCAGTCGGGCCTCGGTGCCGGCCTCGGCCAGCCGCTGCGAAAGGCGCGCCGGGTCGCTCACCCCGGCCGGCATGATCAGGCCGCGCCAGCCGGATTCGGTCTGACTCAGCAGTGCATCCAGGCGCGCGGCCAGCGGCGATCCCTGCCAGTCGGATGGGCTGATCGGTCCCTCCGCCTTCGCCCTCGAAAGATCTTCGAGGAAGTCGTCGAAGGCATCGGCACGAAACCTTTCGCTGGCTGATTCCAGCCGTTCGCGCATGGGTGCTGCAGCCGGCCAGGCGGCGAGGCGCGCCTGCTGGGTGCGCGCGGAAGGCAGCAGGTCGGTGACGGCCTGCCAGCGCTCGATCAGGTCCTGCGTGCGGGCCTGCTCGAGCACGGCGACGGCGGCTTCGACCTGCTCGAGCACGGCCTCGAGCTCGGTGTCCTCGACCGCGATCAGGTGGCGGACATCGCTGCCGCCCAGCGCGGTCCGAAGCTCGCGGTCGAGCGACAGTTGCTCGAGGTCAACCGGGCTCAGTCGCGACAGGTCGTTCGACCAGCGCGACTCGCCCTGCCAGACCAGCACGGCCAGCCCCGCCAGGCCGAGCACCACCGGCACGGCCGGCCAGTGCAGCGGCCTGATACGGGTCGGCTGGACGCGACGCGGCAGGGCCGGGTGGAGCGCCGGCAGCAGGAGGGTGGCGGCCGCCGCGCCGGCCAGTCCGGCGGCGGAGAACGCGCCGAGCTGGGCCAGTCCGGGGCTGCTCGAAACCCAGATGGCGCCGTAGGCCAGCAGGGTACTGGCCACGCCGAGCAGAAGCGGCGAACGGATCTTGCGCGCGGTCGTCGACAGCGGCCGGTGGTCGGCATGGCCGAACAGGTGAACGGGGTAGTCCAGGGCCACGCCGAGCAGGGTGAAACCGAAGGCCAGGGTGAGCCCGTGGACCTGGTCGAAGGCCAGTACCGTCACGGCCAGCCCGCAGACCACCCCGCAGGCCAGCGGGACGGCGCCGGCGAGCATGGCGCTGGCCGAACGCCAGGCGAAAGCGAGCACGATCAGGACCAGCAATCCGCCCCACAGGCTCAGACGCACCGCGTCGCTGCGCGATGCCTCGGCGCTGGCCACGCCGATCACGGGTGCCCCGGCCAGGGTCAACCCGAACCGTTCGTCGGCGATGTCCTCGAAGGAGGCGCGCAGCTGCTCGAGCAGCCGAGCCTGATCGTCGATGGCGAAAGCCGCCGGCCGGCCAAGCACGGACAGCACGGCACGCGGCCCCTGCTGGTCGATCCACACCCCATCGTGGCTGTCGACCGACGCAGTGCCGGCCAGACGGCCGGCGAGCTCGTCGAGCAGCCCGAGCGGGTCGCGGCGGATCAGGGGCTCGGCGCGGGCGCCGGCCAGGGCCAGGTCGGCGAGACGCTCATCGAGGGCAGCGCGGACGGCCTCGGTGGCGACCCTGCGCTCGACATCGTCGATCAGGACAAAACGGTGGCGCATGAGGGTCTCGATCAGCGCGTCCTGTTCGGCCCAGTCGCCGTTGTCGACCCTCTCGACGCCTTCGAGTCGGCGCCAGCGCTCGGCCAGCAGCTGGCTGGTATCGGCCAGTTCATCGGCTTCGCCGCCGTCGATGGCGGCGAGGATCAGGCGGCCGGCGGCGCCGCCCTCGATCTGGTCGACGATCAGTCGCTGATCGGGGTTCTTCGGGGCAGGCAGGAAGGCGTCGATGCGGAAGTCGAGATCGAGCGCGGATGCCGCCAGCGCGCCGGCGCCGGCCAGGATCAGCAGGGCCAGCAAGGGACGCCAGAGATGCTTCACGGCGAGCGGCTCAACTCGGTGGTGACCGTTTCGCCGTTGTCGAGTTCGAGCACCAGCCGGTCGATATCGCCGTCCGGGCCGCTGAGCGTCAGCCGTGTGACCCGGCTGGCCAGGGCCGGGTCACGGGGACGCAATTCCAGCGTCCAGCCGGACTCGCTCTCGGTCAGTTGGGTGCGGAAATGTTCGCCCAGACCCTCGGCGTCGCTGCCGAGCAGGGCACTCAGCGCGCGCTGCAACACGGCCAGTTCCGGCGCGTGGCGCAGGCTGAAGTTGCGTGGCGACTGGCCCGGGCGCTCGATGATGACCATGCCCGAGGCCAGAATCTGGGTTTCGCGCCGCGGCTCGATGGTTTGGCGAACCAGTCGCCCCTGCCGGTCACGCCAGAGCCGGCCGGTGATCTCGAGCGGCTCGGACAGCAGGGACGATTCGCGCCGCTCGACGAAGTGCAGTTCGGCCTGTGCCTGGTCCGGCACCAGTCCGGCAAGCAGCTCGTCGATGCCGTCGGTGGCGTCATTCGTCGCCGAGGCGGCCAGCAGAATCAGTGTCAGCAGTCCAGAATTCATAGAAGTTGAACCAATTGTAGGGGTATTGGCGGGCATAGTGCTCGAGCCGCCTGGCGTACTGCTGTACCCAACCGCGCAGTTGCCGGCGGCGGCTGCGGCGATCTGCAGCCCGCTCGCCGCCCGGTCGCGGCAGCGGCTCAAACACCAGGCGATAGCGCCCGCGGCCCTCGTACAGGCCGAACACCATCACTACCGGGGCTTCGAGGGTGTCGGCGATGGCCAGGGGTGCGGCCGGCAATCTCGCCATGCCGCCGCAGAACTCGACTTCGAAGGCAGTCTCGCCGGCCGCGGTCCGGTCGGCCAGCATGGCGACCATGCCGCCGTCTTCCATGGTCGCCCCGGCTTCCAGCACGATCGCCGGGCCGGGCTGGCGTGCATCGATGACGGTATCGCGGATGTCGGGCGATACCTCTTCGAGCATCCGCGTCATGACGGAGTTCTGACCACGATCCATGACGACCCTGAGTCGGCGGAAGCGCGGTGGCGCCTTGCGGCTGAAGACGCGAATGGCCTCGAAGCTGCCCAGGTGTGACCCCAGCAGCAGGCATCCGCGGCCCTGGTCGAGCAGGTCGTGGAGCTGCTCGACCCCTTCGACACGGATGTCGAGCTCTCGTTCGCGGCCGGCCAGCAGCAGCACCCGGTCGACGATGGTGATGGCGAAGGTGTAGATGTGAACCAGCACGCCGAGGGTGCCGCGCCGCGGTGCGCCGACGCGATCGAGCCAGGCGCGCGAGGCGCGTCGCTCCGGAGCGCGCACCAGGAAGAAATAGAGCGTGGTCGGATACATTGCCAGCCGGGCGAACCCGCGCCCGACGTGCAGGATGAGCCAGCGGATCAGCGCCAGCCAGAAGCGGTTGCCGCCTTCGGGCCGTTCACGCCAGTGCGCCATGGCGGCACTGCCCGAGAGCGACGGTCTCGCCATCCTCGGTCCGGATCGTGAAGGCGAAGCGGTCGGCGCTGCCCTCGATGTGCAGACGGATGGCCTGTTCCGGGGCCACGGGCCTGAGGAACTTGATGCGCTGCCAGCGCGTCGGTCCGTCCTGGAAACCGCCGAGTACCCGCGCCTGGCGCTGAATCAGTTCGAGCAGCACGACGCCCGGCACCACGGGATGCCCCGGAAAGTGCCCCGGCAGGGCCGGGTGATCGGCAGGAATGCGGCAGATGACATCGACGGGGTTCATCCGGCCTGCCTGCAGGTTCGGGCGAAGAACCGGAGCAGCGACTGGCGCGGCAGCTTGCCCGTCTCGGCACGCGGCAGCCGTTCGACCAGGCGAAGGGGACGGGGCATGAAGGCCGGGTCGATACGCCGCCCCAGCGCACGGCGGATGTCGGTCGGGTCGAGATTGGGGGCGACCACCAGGGCGGCCAGACGTCTTGCCGGACCGTCCTCGGCTTCGGGCGGCTGGAAGATGACGCCGTCGAGCACGCCGGGGATGTCGAGCAGGATGCTGGTCAGTTCGGCCAGCGAGGCACGCTTGCCGGCGATATTGACCAGATCGCTCTGGCGCCCGAGCAGGCGGAAGCAGTCGCGGCCGCGAAACTCGAGGTGATCCATCAGGCGGACCGGCCCGGGCAGGTGGGCGGCGTGCGCCACGGTGCCATTGCCGTTGGCGGTCAGCTCGAAGGCCTCGAACAGCTGCCAGTCGGTCACCCGCGCCGTCCGGCGACGGGCCAGGCAGCCCGTCTCGGAGCAGCCGTAGATCTCGCTTACGCGCGCTCCGCTGGCACGTTCGATGCGCCGGGCCAGCGCGCGGCTCAGCGGCGCGGTGGCGGAATAGACGCGCTCCACGTCGGGCAGCTCGATGCCCGATTCCGCCAGCGCGCGCAGGTGCACCGGCGTGGAAACCAGAACCCGCGGCTGCTCGAGCCGCTCGAGTTCGTGGCAGATGTCGGCGACGAAGAAGGGGTGTGCCGAGGACACGGTGATCGGGCCGAACCAGGGCATCAGCACCGAGGTCTCCAGCCCCCACATGTGCTGCGGCGGCACGGTCGCGAGCACGCGTGCGCCGCGCGGCGGGTCGAGTTCGGCCAGATTGAGCAGGCTGCTGTCGTGCAGCGTACGCCAGGGCTTGTCGATGCGCGACGAGCGCCCCGTGCTGCCGGACGTGAACACCACCGCGGCGAGTTGGTCGGCGGGTGCGCGCGGGATGAGCGTGGCCTGCTCCCTGCAGGTCAGGGCCTCGGCCGGATCGATCAGGGAACCGGTGAATCCCTCGAGTGGCTGGTCGGCGACCACGACGGTGCCGGCGAAGGCGTCGACCAGGTCGTCGACGGTGGCCTTGAGCCGGTTGGCCGGCAGCAGGTTGGTGCCGCCGGCGATGATGGTGGCGGCGAAGGTCACGCTGAAGGCGTGGCGATCCTGGCACAGGTTGACGATCGGTGCGCCTGCCGGCAACCGGCGCGCCAGCGCCCCGGCACGGGCCAGGAACCGGCCGATGGTCACCGGTTCGTCACCGTGCAGCATGACGAGCTCGTCGAGGGAGCGTGTTGACAGGGGAAGTGTCGTCATCGGGCGAAATGATGGGGCTGAATGCGCACCACGTCCAGCAGGAAGCGGATCAGGCCGGGGTGGTCTTCCTCGGGAAACCGACGCCGCCGCAGCAGCAGCTCTGCCCACAGCGTGCCCAGCATGATCAGCGGGGCCGCGCCCACCACCCAGATCAGCCAGATCCGGACCTGTTCGAGGGTCGCCAGCCACAAGGCCACGACACCGATCAGTGCGAGCACGAGCGCCCAGGTCAGGGTCCAGGCGCGCAGCCAGCCGGCCGCGTGCGCCGGCGCCTCGGTGTCGTTGCCGGCGTGGACCAGCTCGGCGAAGCGCGCGATGACCGGCCTGCTGCCCGTTTTCAGGGTCGAGCCGAACCACAGCCCCAGGGCCACGAAGACCACGCCCGGCGGCCACAGCGCCAGTGCGGGTGCGAAGAGTGCGATCGCGGCCAGCGCCAGGGCCGCGCCCATCAATATGCCGCGGCCGAGCCGGCCCGGCAGCAGCGGCAGGAACAGCAGTG
>SR_TP_S13solDRAFT_1000280_pt1 | contig 23158 bp, 17 predicted proteins | sample SodReaTP_S13sol_FD_11159 | JGI IMG/M metagenome (IMG submission 11159)
ACCCGGTCGCGTTTCTCGACCCTTTATTCACCACCCAGCCCGTACAGGAACCCCATGTCCAGCCAGCCCAGCAAGGATCTCGAAACCTTCGAAAACCCCCAGCCGGGGCGCGATTATACCATCCGTATCCGCCTCCCGGAGTTCACCTGCCTGTGCCCCAAGACCGGCCAGCCGGACTTCGCCACCCTGTTCCTGGACTACGTGCCCAGGGAGCGCTGCGTGGAGCTCAAATCCCTCAAGCTCTACATCTGGGCCTTCCGCGACCAGGGCGCCTTCCACGAGGCCGTCACCAACGAGATCCTCAACGACCTGGTCGCCGCCACGGATCCCGCCTTCATGCGCCTGACCGCTGAATTCAACGTGCGCGGCGGTGTGTATACCTCCGTGGTGGCGGAGCATCGGCATCCGCAGTGGCAGCCGCCGGTGGCTGTCACGTTGCCTTGAAAGTGGCTAGTGGCAAGTGGCTAGTAGCAAGGCGTGGGGTTGATACCTGCCGGCCTGGGCTCACACAGCAGCCAGACGGGCCCTTGGGGGATTCCAGGCCTTGAGCCCGATCTTCCTGGGCATCGACATGGGTACCTCCGGGTGCCGGGCCATTGCCATCGATGATGATGGCAGGGAGATCGCGCGGCGCAGCGTCCCGCTGGCCGCACCCCGGCGTGACGGACCGTGCGTGGAACAGGACCCGGTGCTCTGGTGGCAGGCCCTGTGCCAGGTCACTCGGGAGATCCTGGCGGACCTGCCCACCCCGCCGGCGGGGCTGGCCATGGACGGCACCTCGGGCACCCTCCTGCTCAGCGACGATGAAGGAAAACCGCTCGGCCCCGCGCTCATGTACAACGACGCCCGGGCCACCGATGCAGCCGCGCGCATCGCCACCGTCGCGCCCCGGGAGAGCGGCGCCCATGGCGCCTCCTCCGGCCTCGCCAAGCTGTGCTGGTGGATGGACCACCACGACCCGGCAAGCGCCCGTCATGCCCTGCACCAGGCGGACTGGCTGGCCGGCCAGCTCACAGGCAACTTCGGACTCAGCGACGAGAACAATGCGCTCAAGCTCGGCTACGACCCGGTCACTCGGGCCTGGCCCGACTGGCTCAAGCAGCTGAACCTGCCCGACGGCCTGCTGCCCGAGGTACGGGTGCCCGGGGATCTGCTTGGACACGTACACGCCCAGGCCGCCGCCGCAACCGGCCTACCCGCAAACCTCCCTGTCCTGGCTGGCACCACGGACAGCATGGCGGCCTTTCTGGCCACCGGCGCGGAACTGCCCGGCGAGGCGGTCACCTCCCTGGGCAGCACCCTGGTCCTGAAGATCATCTCCCCCCAACCGGTGTTCGCACCCCAATACGGCGTCTACAGCCATCGCCTCTGGGACCGCTGGCTGGCCGGTGGGGCCTCCAACAGCGGCGGTGCGGCCCTGCTGCAGTTCTTCACCCCCGAGCGCATGGAGGCCCTGACCCCCGGGCTTACCCCGGACACCCCCACGGGCCTGGACTACTACCCCCTGCCCAGCCCCGGAGAGCGCTTTCCGGTGGCAGACCCCCATCTGCTCCCCCGTGTCCGACCCCGCCCCGATGACGATGCCCGGTTCTACCAGGGACTGTTGGAAGGGATCGCGGCCATCGAGGCCCAGGGATATGCCCGGCTCCATGCCTTGAGCGCGCCACTGCCCGTCAGTATCCGAAGCGTGGGAGGTGGTGCAGCCAATCCCGCCTGGACCCGCATCCGCCAGGACCGCCTGCCCGCTCCCCTGGTGCAGGCCACACACACCCAGGCCGCCTACGGTGCAGCACTGCTGGCGCAGCGCGGGGCCGGCAGGAAGCCCTGAGTGGCCCGCGAGCAAATCGATACGCCGCGGCATTTAATCCCCGGGTTCAGGCTAGAATGCAGATTCATGTCATTTCTCAGTCCATCAAGCACCCGGCTGCCGCGGCTTTATTCCTGGCTCATGCTGCTTGCACTGGCCAGCGCGCTGTTGCCAGCCCACGCTGACTCCCCCTCGGGAGAGACCCTGATCGTCTCCCAAGACCACGCCTGGCCGCCCTTTGCCTACAGGGACAGTCAGGGCGAGCCCCGGGGACTGCTCATCGACCTGTGGCGCGAGATCGGCGTGCGTCTGGACCGGCCCGTGGAGTTCCTCCTGGCCGACTGGCCCCAGACCATCGTGCAGGTGCAGGAGGGACGCGCCCATGTCCACGGCGGGCTTCTGCGCTCAGAGGAACGAGAGCGCATCCTCGAGTTCTCCGAAGTGCTGTTCCCCCTTCGCACCGTGGCCTTCGTGGCCTCCGGCTCCCTGGCCCTGGAGATGACGGACCTGGGTGACCAGTCCATCGGCGTCACCGAAGGCAGCTTCGAGCTGGAATTCATGCAGCGCGAGCACCCTGACGCGAATCTGCGCCTGTTTCGCAACAACGAGGCCATGATCCTGGCGGCCACCGGCGGCGAGATCCACGCCTTCGTGGCCGACTACCCCGTGGGCATGTACCTGCTGGACCGTCACGCCAGCCCCGCCGATTTCCGTGTACTGAGCCTGCTCTACAGCCAGCCACTGCGGGCCGCCGTGGCCCGGGGGAACCAGGCCCTCCTGCAGGACATCGACCAGGCCCTTGGCTCCCTGGGCGAGGAGGAACTGCGCCGCCTCAGCCAGCGCTGGCTGCGCAGCGACACCGTTGAAGTCATCCCGGCCTGGTTCTGGCCCGTGGCCGGCGGATCCGCCCTGCTGCTCCTGCTGCTCCTGCTGGGCGGTCTGATCTACAGCCGCATTCGACTGAGCGCTGCGCTGCGCCGGGAGATGCGCCAGCGCACCCGGGAACTGGAAGAACGTGCCAACCAGTTTCGCGTCCTGTTCGACAATGCCGCCGTGCCCACCATGGTCCACGACCGGGACAGTGCCGAGGTCATCGCCGCCAATCAGCGCGCCCTGGAATCCTACGGCGCGCACAGCATAGAGCAGCTCAACCAGGCGGCCTTCGGGGACATGTCCATCTGGGCGGCACCACCCTATAGCCTGGAAGACTTGCGCAAGTGGTTTGCCCGCACCCGGGAACTGGGCTCCCAACGCTTTGAATGGCTAGCCCGGAGTCTCGACGGCAGAGCCATCTGGGAAGACGTCTACCTGCAGCCCATGGTCCTGGATGGCGTCTCGCGCATCGTTTCCACCTCGGTCAACATCACCGCCCGCAAGCTGGTCAAGCTGCGCGAAGAGCACCGCAGCCAGATCATGACCGCGCTGCTCAACAACGATCCCATCGCAGCCGTTCTCGATCTAATCGTGCGTTCCGTGCAGGCCGAGGACCCGACGTCCATGTGCTCCATCCTCCTCCTGGATGAATCCGGCAGGCACCTGCACCATGCCGCTGCCACCAGTCTGCCTGAGGCCTATCTCGAGGCACTGGACGGCACGCCCATCGGCCAGGGAGTCGGCTCCTGCGGGACCACGGCTGCCACCGGTGAGCGGGTCATCGTGCAAGACATCCAGAGCCATCCCTACTGGGAAGGATTCCGGGATCTGGCGCTGCAGGCCGGGCTGCACTCCTGCTGGTCCGAACCCATCCTCTCGGGGGACGGTCGGGTGCTGGGCAGCTTTGCCATCTATCACAAGGAACCGAGCAGCCCGGACAACGAAGACCTCAAACGCCTGCGCAACGCCGTGGAACTGGCAGGTCTCGCCCTGGATCGCAAGGAGCTGGAAGTCACCCTGCAGCGGCGCGCACAGCTTGAATCCCAGCTGCGCAAGATCTCCGTGCAGCTGCTCTCCATGACGGCCAGGAACACTGACGAGGGACTTTCCCAGGCCCTGGGCCACCTGGGTGAGCACACCGGGGCCGACCGCTGCCATGTGTTCCTGTTCAAGGATGGCCTGCGCACCATGTACAGCAGCCATGAATGGTGCGGGCCGGGCATCCCCTCCCGGGCTCAGGCCCTGCAGGACCTGGACTGCGCCAGCTTCGCCCCATGGATGGAAAGGCTCAGGAACCAGGATCACGTCCAGGTCCAGCGCTCCAGCACCCAGTCCGACGCCTCCCTGCTCAAGCAAGTCATGGACGATGGCGGCGCCCAGTCCATCATCGGACTGCCCATGTTCCGGGAGGCGGAGCTCATGGGCTTTCTGTGCCTGGTGGATGTGCGACAGGAGCGTGTCTGGGCCAGGGCCGACCTCAACCTCATGCAGGTGGCCGCCAACCTGTTCGGCAGCGCCCTGGTGCGCAAGGAACTGGAACTGGAACTGGAGGACCTGGCCAGCCACGACAGCCTCACGGGGCTGTACAACCGGCGCAAGTTCGAGAGCCTGCTAGCCCATGAAATCCAGCGTGCCGGGCGCTACGACAAGTGTTTCAGCCTGGTGCTGTTTGACATCGACCGGTTCAAGGACGTCAACGATCAGTTCGGACACAGCGCCGGCGACACGGTGCTGTGCCGCCTGATCGAGGCCGTACAGGAGCAGACCCGGGGCAGCGACATCCTCGCCCGCTGGGGTGGCGAGGAATTCGTGCTGCTGTTGCCGGAGACGGATATGGAAGGGGCGCGACGCGTGGCCGAGACCGCCCGGGAACGGGTGGCCCACACCCATTTCCCCGGCCCGGGTCAGCTGACCATCAGCCTGGGTATCTCCCAGTATCGCCCCGGCGATACCATGACGGACCTGATCGACCGGGCGGACAAGGCCCTGTACCGGGCCAAGCGCCAGGGCAGAGACCAGACCGTCACGGAGTAGCTGGCGGTCATGAACCGCACCATGCCCTGCACCACCGCTGCAAGCCAACCCATCACTTCAGGCCTCCAAACAGCTGTGCGTCGAGAAAATCCCCCAGCCCGCGCACATAGCGCGCACCGCTTCTAAGAAAGCCATCGTTGTGTCCGCCCTCCATCTCCAGCAGTACGGCGCGCTCATGGGCCACGGCCATGAGCCGCTCGGCATGTGCGAAGGAGACGATCTCATCGTCTCGGCTGTGGGCGATCAACAGCGGCGCATCCACGGCGGGCAGGGTCTTGAGCAACTCGTGGCGATGGCGCAGCAACTGGCGCACCGGCAGCCAGGGATAGACCTCGGCGCCCAGGTCCGCCGCGCTGGTGAAGGCCGACTCCAGGATCAGCGCCCCGGGCGGGTGCTCGGCCGCCAGGTCGGCGGCCACGGCGGCCCCCAGGGAACGGCCGAACACCACGATCTCCTGGGCCGGGATGCCCCGCGTCTGTGTCAGCCAGTGCCAGGCCGCCCGGGCGTCCAGGCGCAAACCGGCCTCGCTGGGACGACCCTCGCTTTGTCCGTAACCCCGGTAATCGATGATGAACACCGACAGGCCCAGGTCAATGAAAAGACCGATGGAGGCCATGCGATGAGAGATATTGCCGGCGTTGCCGTGGAAGAACAGCAGCACGCCTCGGGGTTCCGGGGCCGGCACGAACCAGCCGTGCAATGCCACGCCGTCGTCCGTGGTGATGCGCACATCCTCGTAGTCCATGCCCTGCTGGGCTGGCGTGGTGGCCAGGGCGGACATGGGCAGGTAGATCAGGCCGTCCTGCTTGAAATACATCAGGCTCACCAGCACTGCGTAGGCACCCGCAGCCACCAGCAGAATATGGATCAACAGTCTCATCATGGTCCCTAGGATAACCCCCGGCAGAGTATCCTAGGGACCATGTTCAGTGACTATCTCGCCGGATTGCGCTACCCCTTCCAGGGCCTCGGCCTGATCGGCAAACCCGGCATTCGCCCCCTGGTGGTGATCCCGCTGCTGCTGAACCTGCTGCTGTTCGCCGCGGGCATTGCCCTGGCCGTCAACTACATCGGTGCCGCGCTGGAGGATTTTCTGCCCCAGTGGCTGGACTGGCTGCGCTGGCTGCTGTGGCCCTTGTTTGTCATCGCCGTTCTGGCCGTGGTGTTCTTCGGCTTCACCCTGGTGGCCAATCTCCTGGGCGCCCCCTTCAACGGTCCCCTGGCCGCCCGCATCGAGGCCCGGCTCACCGGCGGCCCCGCACCGGACTCCGGCCTGAGCTGGCAGCGGGAGGCCCTGGTGGCGGTGCTTAACGAACTGCGCAAGCTGCGCTACCTAGCCCTGCGCGCCCTGCCCCTTTTGCTGCTGTTCCTGATTCCCGGTGTGAACCTGGCTGCGCCCCTGCTCTGGCTTGCCTTCGGTGCCTGGATGCTGGCCCTGGAATACGCCGATGCGCCCATGGGAAACCACGGTCTGGGCTTTGGCGATGCCCGCCAGCGACTGAGACAACGCCTGCCCCTGGCCCTGGGCTTTGGCACCGGCATGCTCATCCTCACCCTTGTGCCGGTGCTCAACTTCATCGCCATGCCCGCCGGGGTCGCCGGCGCCACGGCCATGTGGGTGGACAGGCTGCGGCCCGAATCACGGACCCTCACAGACTTGGGAAACCCGGGATAAGTGCTATAACAATATCTGCTGCGCCAATAAGCCGACCGAATGAAGTCTGCGACAACACCCGAACCACCCGCGCACCCAGATATGGCTGACGACGCCCACACAACAACAACAGAGCCCATGGCGACCACACTCATGCAGGCCCGGAAACCCACGATCACCCAAGGTATTCCCCGTTGCAGGGTGGCAAGTCAAAGCCGGCATCCAACGCCACTGCCCCTGAATCATTCCCAATCGCGCTCCGGCGCCGCCCCAAGCCCACCCAAGGCCACAGGCATGCGCCCAGCCGCCCCCTTCCTGACCCTGGCCTGCCCAGGCTCACAAGCAGCTTTCCTGCAGGCCAGCCCACGGGCACTCCGGTCTGCTTCGAAGTCGGCCCCCGCCGAGGCAGGACGCCAACGGGGATAACGGGCTCAGACCCGAAACACATAAACACCATAGCCAAGTGACTTGGAGGGGATAGAGATGACTGAAGATTCCACCAACGACCCAAAGACCCAGACCCGCGAAGCAGGCAAACAGGAGAACAACACCTCCCGGCGCGGCTTTCTCAAGGCCGGTGCGGCCCTGGGTGCCGGCGCGATCCTGGGCGCACCCTACATCGGCAATGCCCAGACGGCCCGGGGCGTACGCTGGCGCATGCAGAGCGCCTGGCAACCGGGCACCATCGGCTACCGCACCTTCGAGACCTGGTGCGGCTCCATCCAGGAACTGACCAGCGGCGAACTGTCCATCGAGCCATTCGCGGCAGGCGCCGTGGCGGGCACCTTCGAGATGGCCGACGCGGTGCGCTCCGGCGTGCTGGACGGCATGAACTGGTTCACCGTGTACTGGCCCGGCAAGATGCCGGCGGGCGTGTTCATGAGCGCCTATCCCATGGCACTCGGCCTGCCCCATCACTGGGACATGATGTTCGATTCCTTCGGCGGACGGGAGATCGTGGACGAGCTCTACGATCGCCAGGGTCTGGTGTTCCTGGGCCACGTGCAGCACGACCTGAACCTGATCCACTCCAAGGTGCCCATGCGCAGCTTCGATGATTTTCGCGGCAAGCGCATCCGCTTCCCCGGCGGCATCATTGCCGAGACCTTCGCCAAGGTGGGCGTGCGCACCACCCTGTTGCCCGGCGGTGACGTCTATCCGGCCCTGGAACGCGGCACCATCGACGCGGCCGACTTCGTGGGCCCGGCGGTGAACTACGACCTGGGTTTCCACCAGGTGGCCGACTACATCATCATGGGCCCGCCCTCCACCCCCTGCCTGCACCAACCGGTGGACTTGATGGACATCTCCGTGAACAAGCGTTCCTGGAGCCGCATTTCCGAGCAGACCCAGAAGCTCATGTACAAACTGGTTAAGGCCTACTCGGCGGAGCACTTCGCCGCCATTCAGAAGGCCAATCACGCCGCCTGGCCCAAGTACAAGGAGGCCGGCGTGGAGGTCATCCACCTCTCCGAGGAAGACGCCGCACGCTTCCGCGAGGCCGCGATCCCCTTGTGGTTCGAATGGGCCAACAAAGACCGGGATGCCGCGCGACTGTTCAAGGTCCACCTGCAGGTCATGCAGGACCCCAGTGTCGCCGTCATCACCCCGGACGACATCAAGGATCACAAGCTCAACTTCTAGCCGGTGGGCAGTGTCACCCCTTCCCTCTCGGGAAGGGGTGACACTGCCTGGCCCCGCCGGGCCAGGCCTTGCCCGCATCATCATCCCAACCACCGGCTTAGGGTGACCCATGAACCTGGAACTGAATTTCATACTTCCGCACTGGCTGTACTGGTCCGTGCTCGCCTTTCTACCCCCCTTCATGATGCTCATGGTCTGGCGCGCACGCCGCCATGGCGCCAAGCCGATCCCCAGCGCAGAAGTCTTCGCCCATGGCGAACAGGCCATGGCCGGCAGCCCCAGCAACCCCGTCCTGCGTGCCATCGAGGGACTTTCCTCCTTCACCGGCATGTTCGTGGGCTACTGGTCGCTGGTGGCGGTGTTCGTCTACTCCTACGAAGTGATCGCCCGCTACGCCTTCAATTCGCCCACCAACTGGGCGCACGAATCCATGTTCCTGATGTTCGGCATGCAATACCTCATTGCCGGCGCCTACTGCCTGCGGGTGGACGGACATGTACGCGTGGACGTGCTCTACTCGCGCTTCGGACCAGCGGTGACCTCCGCCCTGGACATCCTGACCTCGCTGATCTTCTACCTGTTCCTGGTGGTGCTCACCCTCACCTCCTGGAGCTTCTTTGCCCAGTCCCTGTCCCAGGAACATTTCTTCTTCGCTACCGGCTGGAGCAACGAGGTCTCCTTCACCGAATGGCGTATCCAGTACTACCCGGTCAAGGCGGCCATGGTGCTCGGCGGTATCCTCTTGCTGCTGCAGGGCACGGTGCGCCTGTTCAAGGACATCAGTGTTTTTCGCACCGCCATCGCACAACACGAAGGCGCCCGCTGGCACCTTTGGGCCATGGTCATCGCCACCGTGGTGCTGGCCCTGGTCTTCGTCCTGGAACTGATCAACGTCATCGCCTTCGGTGACAGCCCGGAACGCATCCTCTTCACCCTGGAAGGCGCGCTCCAGGATATCGAGATCGGCACCCTCACCCTGTGGATGTCTGGCGCCCTGATGCTGGTGCTAATGGCGGGCCTGCCCCTGGCCTTCGTCACCGGCGGCCTGGGCGTGCTGTTCATCTATCTGGTGGGCGACCACTACATGCTGCACATCATCCCGTCGCGGGTATTCCCGCTGATGACCGACTACCAGCTCTCGGCCATTCCGCTGTTCATCTTCATGGCGGCGATGCTGGAGAAGGCCGGGCTGATCGAGGACCTGTTCGACGTGGTGTACCACTGGATGGGTGCGTTGCGCGGCGGCCTGGCGGTGGCCACGATCCTGGCCTCGACACTGCTCGCGGCCATGGTGGGCGTGATCGGCGCGGCGGTGGTGACCATGGGCATCATCGCCCTGCCCGCCATGCTCAAGCGCGGCTACGATCCCAAGATCGCCCTGGGCGCCATCATGGCCGGCGGCACCCTGGGCATCCTCATCCCGCCTTCCATCCTCGCCATCATCTACGCGGTGGTGGCCGGGCAGTCGGTGGGTGAACTGTATCTGGGCGCCCTACTGCCGGGCCTGGTGCTGTCGACGCTTTACATGGGCTATGTGGCCATGCGCGCCGGCTTCAATCCCAGTCTCGGCCCCGCCATGCCCATGGAAGAACGGGTAAGCCTGCCCCAGCGCCTGCGCATGCTGCGCAACATGCTGGCGCCCATCACTCTGGTCGTGCTGGTCCTGGGTGCCATCTTCACCGGTATGGCCACCCCGGTGGAGGCCGCCGGCATCGGCACCCTTGGCGCCCTGGTGGTTGCCGCCCTGCACGGGCGGCTCACCTGGGTCAACATCCATGACGCCTGCATGATGACCCTCAAGGCCACGGCCATGGTGCTGTGGATCATCTTTGGCGCGACGGTCTTCGTGGGCTTCTACATCCTCCAGGGCGGACAGCAGTTCGTGCAGGACATCATCGTCGGCACCGGTCTCGGCCCCTACGGCATCCTGATCCTGATCATGCTGGTGCTGATCGTGCTGGGCATGTTCCTGGACTGGGTGGGTATCCTGCTGCTGGCAGTGCCCATCTTCGTGCCCCTGATCGCAGGGCTGGCCTTCGACGGCGTACTGGGACTGCCCGGCGTGCCCCCCGAAAAGGTGGCCCTGTGGTTCGGCGTGCTGTATCTGGTGAACATGCAGATGAGCTTCCTCAGCCCACCCTTCGGTTACGCCCTTTTCTACATACGCGGCGTCACACCACCAGGGATCAGCATGGGCACCATCTACAAGTCATCCCTGCCCTTCCTGGCGCTTCAGACCCTGGGCCTGACCCTGTGTATCCTGTTCCCGGGCCTGATCCTGTGGCTGCCGGGACTTGCTTACGGCTGATTCGCCATCGCCACTCAACCCGGGCTCTGGCGCTGGAACATGGTGCCCGACCCGGCCATAATCAGCGCCACCTGCAATGCCACTGTCGGGCAACCCGGCCCCTGCCAGCCTGAACCATGAATCTCGTCCCCGTCCTGCAAACCGTCCTGCCGGTGTTTCTGATCGTCGCCCTGGGATTTGTCTATGGCCGGCGATTCCCCACGGACATCGATGCCGCCAATCGCCTGAACATGGACATCTTCACCCCGGCGCTGATCTTCAGCGCCCTGTCCGCCCAGGGATTCCAGATCGCCGATTATTCCCAGCTGGCCCTGGCGGCCACCCTGGTGGTGCTGGGTTCCGGCCTGGTGGTGCTGCCCTTCCTACGCCTGCTCAAGGCGGACTGGAAGACCTTCGTGCCGCCCATGATGTTCACCAACAGCGGCAACATGGGCATCCCCATCCTGCTGCTGGCTTTCGGCGAGGCCGCCCTGCCCGCCGCCATCGTGCTGTTCCTGGTGGAGAACACCCTGCACTTCACCGTGGGCATGTACATGGTCAACCACAGGGCGAACCTCTGGAACGTGCTGCGCACGCCCATGATCCTGGCCAGCATCGCCGGCATCGCGGTAAGCCTGTCAGGTTTCGTGGTGCCTTCGGTGGTGGCGGTGCCCATCGAGATGGTGGGCCAGATCGCCATCCCGCTGATGCTGTTCACCCTGGGGGTGCGCATGGTGGATGCTGATTTCAGCGACTGGCGTCTTGGTTTATGGGGTGCAGTGCTGGCGCCAGTGAGCGGTCTGGTGATCGCGGGACTGATTTATCCCTGGCTCACCCTGAACCCGCAACAAATGGCCTACCTGTTCATCTTCGCCACCCTGCCACCGGCGGTGCTCAACTACATGGTGGCCGAGAAGTTCGCCCAGGAGCCCAAGCGGGTGGCCTCCATCGTATTCATCGCCAACCTGCTGAGTATCTTCAGCCTGTCCGCCGTGCTGGCCTGGGTGCTCTAGGCACGACGCAGAAGGGACTTGACCCCAACTCCCGCCGGCCCAGGGTCAGCCAGCCATTTTGAACAGGTTACGCCCAGCTGCCTTGGCCTTGTACAGGGCATCGTCGGCCCGTTGCAGAACGGCGTCAATCTCTTCACCCGGTCCGGCCAGACTGCCTCCGACGCTGACCGTCAAGCCGGAGATATTCAGGGTGGGCTCCTGTTCAATGGCTAGACGAATCCGCTCGCCAGTGCCACGTAGTGCCTGCTCATCACAGGGTGAGAGCAACACCAGGAATTCATCCCCACCCCATCGGGCGGCCATGTCGTAGGGGCGTATAGAGGATTCCAGCAACTGCGCCACACGCAGCAGGGCCTGATCGCCCGCGCCATGTCCCAGATTGTCATTGAGTTCCTTGAAGTTGTCGATGTCCAGCCAGATCAAGCCAAAGTGGCTTGCCTGACGCAGGGCCCTCTGCGCCTCGGTATCCAATGCCTGTTGCATGCCGTGGCGGTTGAGGAGACCCGTGAGCGCATCGGTGCGTGCCTGCTGCTCCAGCGCCTGGGTGCGTTCGAACACCTTGCTTTCGAGTTCTTCGGTATGGCTGCGGATGGACTCGGCCATGGCCCCGAAGTGGCGGATGAGGCGACCGATCTCCCCCGAACCGCGCGGCAGTTCAGTGACGCGCAAATCGCCGTCCCTCAGCTGCACCATGGCCGCCTCCAGGGCAGCCAACGGGTTCAGTATGCGATTCTTGAGAACCAGGTAAAACAGAATCAGGGTTGCCAGCAGGATCAGCGCGAAGACCACGGCAACGGAGGCGAACCGGCTCACCGGCATGAGCTCGTCCAGGTCCATGAGTGTGATCTCATACCAACCGATCTCGGGCAGAAGTGCGATCCCCGCAAGATGACGCTTGCCGTCCACGGATACGAAATCACTCAACACCACGCCATGAGGCTCCGGATTGGCACGCAATTCGTCCTTCATCTCCTGCAGGCGAAGACGATCACCCGGAGTATCCAGCAGTAGATCCAGGGTGTTCTTCTGACCCTCCGATTTAACGATGCTGGCGTAGTCAATGTACTGCGGGTCTCTGTACAGCTGAATAGCGCCATTGAGGTCAACGAAGACCGTGGTGATGCCCGGCTGATTGATGTCCACGATATCCCGCAGAAAGGCCTCCAGCTCCAGCCCCGTCCCAACGATACCGAGTACCTTGCCATCACTTTCCATGATCACGTCGATCCACAACTGTGTGATGCCCAGTTCGATATCGGGGTTCACATTGAGATGAAACTTCCGGCCCTGTTCGATGAGCCGGTAGAACCAGGCGTCATCGGGATTGTCCGGATTGAGGTGATAGCGAAGCTGCCGATCCGCGAACTCATCATCGGCATTGTTGTGATAGTAGGCACCATCCTCGAGCAGGGCCACGAAGTAATTATTGTCCCTGAAGTTGCGCCGGAAGCTCTCCATCTCCTTGATGGCCTCCGTGCCGAGATCCGGGTTGTCCAGCTCGATCGCCCAGCGTTTAAGTACATTGGAATCCGCCAGCTGCCTGGCCAGTGCGATCTCCCGTTCCAGGGGCTGCTGCAAACGGGCGCTGTCATAGCGCACCTGGACTTCCGCGACCCGCTGCCCCCACTGCTCGATAATATTTTCGGCGATGCGCTGAAAGACAAACCAGGTCGGGATGGAGGCCAGCACCACCAGCAACAGGGCCAGCAGCAGAAAACGGGTCTTGAGACTCATACGGAGCCCACCAGGCACAATTGCACGGTTTGGGTACCTGAACCCGGATGTGAATGAGTGGTGGGGAGAGTGGGGTTGAGCATCATGCCGATATTATGACAGCTTGGAGCAACGTAAGGGCGGCATGTAACTGACTTGGATCAGGTTTCTGCCCCGTTCCCGGGGCATGGCGCGTGGCAATACCTTTCGGGTCACCTGATCAGCCGCGCAGACAGCGACGCAGTCTCTCAACGCCATCCTGCAACACGCCGATCTCCCGCGTATAGGCAAAGCGCACATGGTCCTTGGGCCGGTGATGGCCGAAATCCAGCCCCGGGGTGATGGCCACACCGGCCTGATCCAGCAGCCTGTCCGCCAGCCGCTGGCTGTCGGTGTCGAAGGCGGTGCTGTCGGCATAGATGTAGAAGGCACCCTCGGGCGTCACCGGGATACCGAAGCCCAGCTCCCGGAGCGCGGGCAACAGGAAATCACGACGTTCCCGGAAGGCCTCACGCCGGGTTTCTAGGATCTCCAGGGTCTCGGGACGAAAGGCGGCCAGGGCTGCGTGCTGGGCAGGCGTCGGCGCGGCCAGGAACAGGTTCTGGGCCAGCTTGTCCAGGGGCCGCACATACTCTTCGGGGGCCACGATCCAGCCCAGGCGCCAGCCGGTCATGCCGAAGTACTTGGAAAAACTGTTGATCACAAAGGCCTCGTCGGACAGGGCCAGGGCACTGGTGGCCCGCTCGCCGTAGACCAGCCCGTGATAGATCTCGTCCACGATCAGCCGCCCGCCCTTGCGGGCTACCACTTCCAGCATCTGCCTGAGCGCGGGCGCCGGGACCAGGGTGCCCGTCGGGTTGGCGGGGGAAGCCACCATGGCCGCCACGCTGCGCTCACACCAGTATGTTTCCAGGTGATCGGCGGTGATCTGGTAAGCGGTATCCGCCCCCACGGGAACGGCCACCGCCTCACCTTCGAAGCTGCGCACGAAGTGCCGGTTGCAGGGATAGCCCGGATCGGCCATCAGGACCTGGTCACCGGGGTCCAGCAACACCGCCATCACCAGCAACAAGGCGCCGGATGCACCGGGCGTGATGATGATGCGCTCCGGGGACACCTCGACGCCCTGGCTGTTCTGGTAGAACCGGGCAATAGCCTCGCGCAAGGCGGGCAGGCCCACGGCTGGTGTGTAATGGGTATGCCCCTCGGCCAGGGCCTTGCGACCCGCCTCCATGATGGGCTCGGGGGTAGGGAAGTCCGGTTCACCGATCTCGAGATGCACGATGCTGCGCCCGGCGGCCTCCAGCTTGCGGGCGCGCGCCAGCAGATCCATCACGTGAAAGGGTTCGATATCCGCCATGCGGCGGGCGATATGTGCGGGGCGTTTCATGCAGCAATGCTAGCACGTGTTCGGTGGTGGCATTCCAGGTCGCGAGGACCTTGAGTGATCAACCACAGAGGGCACAGAGGACACGGAGAATGTCCATTCTGATTGATTACGCAAGTCAGTCTGGTCCGGCCCGTTTTATGGTGTGACACATGCAGCAAGAGGGAAAATGTTCAGCCCTCTGTGCCCTCCGTGGCACAAACGACATCCGCTCTGGCCACGACAAGATCAGGACATCGCTCCGTGATAGCATGACCGCCATGCGCGCAATCCTGTTTTTTCTTCTCTTCTTATCCCCCTCCCTGCTCCTGGCCTTGCCCAGCGCCCTACCCGCACCGGGCGGCGTGGCGATCCTGGATCTGGGCTCATCGCAAGACACGCCTCTGGCCGAGTTCGACGGTGAGCGGGTCGCGGTGGTGCGCGGCGAGAATGGTTGGCAGGCGGTGGTCGGTCTGCCCCTATCGCTACAACCGGGGGAGCAACGTATCGAGGTGAGCTGGCCCGACGGGCGCCGCTCATGGCACGGCTTCACGGTGCAACACCGGGACTACGCAGAAAGCCGCATCACCATCAGCGATGAGCGCATGGTGAGCCCGGGGCCGGAGGAGATGAAACGCATCGAGGCGGATCGCGTCCGCATCCGTGCAGCCTTGGCCACCTGGTCGGACAGCACGCCGGATTTCGATTTCGCCGTGCCTGCCGAGGGACGCTTCTCCAGCGGCTTTGGCCTGCGCCGCTTCATCAACGACCAGCCCCGCAATCCCCACAGCGGCCTGGACATCGCCGCGCCCGTGGGCACGCCTATCCACGCGCCTGCGCCGGGGCGGGTGATCCTCACAGGGGATTTCTTCTATGCCGGCAAGGCGGTGATGCTGGACCACGGCCACGGCCTGCTGAGTTTCTACGCCCACCTGGACAGCATCGACGTGCATGAAGGCCAGGAGCTGGATCGCGGTGCACCGCTGGGCACCATGGGCATGACCGGTCGCGTTACGGGGCCACACCTGCATTGGGGTGTATACCTCAATCGCACCCAGGTGGATCCGGAGTTGTTCTTTGATCGCTGAGGCAGGGATCGCCGCGGAGACGCAGACAGCGTCGAATTCGTGAACCGTGTAGGAGACCCCACCCCGAGCCGAACAGCGATCGGGTAGATCCCGGACGTATCCATGTCACGCAAAGGACGCAAAGACGCAGAGGGCGCGAAGGTTTTTTTAGGTAATAATTCTTTGCGCTCTCCGCGTCTTTGCGTCCTTTGCGTGATCAGCAGCGCGTGATTCTGTCACAGGCCATTCGCGGCGGGGTCGCCGCTCCTACGGGGGAATATCGTAATCGCCGGATGCGCTGCGCTTATCCGGCCTACTCTCCCCTCACGCCTTACGCCTCACTTTTTCTTTACATGCCGCATCATGCGCTTACGCTTGTATTCCTGGCGCGGGGTGAGGGTGTTGCGCTTGCCGGCGTAGGGGTTGTCACCGGTCTTGAATTCCAGGCGCACAGGCGTACCCACCAGCTTGAGATGCTGGCGGAAATGATTGCTGAGGTAGCGCTTGTAGCTGCCGGGCAGACGATCGGTCTGGTTGCCGTGGATCACGATCACCGGCGGGTTCTGTCCGCCCTGGTGAGCGTAGCGCAGCTTCACCCGCCGACCCTGCACCAGGGGGGGTTGGTGGGCGACCAGGGCAGCCTCGAGCAACTTGGTCAGTGCGTTGGTGGGTACCTTGATAAAGGCGGAATCGTAGGCCCGCTTCACGTGGGCAAACAGATCACCCACGCCAGTGCCGTGGAGCGCGGAGATGAATCGCTTCTCGGCAAAGTCCAGGAACGGCAGCTTGAGGTCCAGCTCATGACGCACTTGGTCGCGCTGGTCGGAATCCAGTCCGTCCCACTTGTTGATGGCCAGGACCAGAGCGCGACCGGCATCCAGCGCGACGCCCAGCAGATGGGCATCCTGATCCGAGATACCTTGCCGGGCATCCAGCACCATGACCACCACGTTGGCGGCATCGATGGCCTGGAGGGTCTTCACCACGCTGAATTTTTCCACCGCCTCGTGCACCCGGGCGCGACGGCGCACGCCGGCGGTGTCGATGAGGGTGTATTGCTGCCCATCGCGCTCGAAGGGGATGAAGATACTGTCTCGGGTGGTGCCGGGGATTTCCGTGGCCACCACCCGCTCCTCTCCCAGGATGCGGTTGATGAGTGTGGACTTGCCCGCGTTGGGTCGGCCGACGAAGGCAATGCGTATACCCGGCCAGCGCTCAGCTTCTGCCTGGGTGTCCTCGACTTCTGGGAGCAGGTCCCGCACGGCATTCATCAGGCCGGCGATACCCCGGCCATGGGCGGCGGCCACCGGGATGGGCGCACCGAAACCCAGGGCATGGAATTCCGCCATGGCCTGGTCGGCATCCACGCCGTCGGTCTTGTTCACCAGCAGCATCACCTTTTTGCCCTGGCTGCGCAGGGAGCGGGCAATGGCTTCGTCCGCCGCGGTGCGGCCCTGGCGGCCGTCCACCAGGAACATCACCACATCCGACTCAGCGATGGCCAGCTGGGTCTGGCGGGCCATGAGATCGTCCAGGGTCTCCGCCTCGCCGGACAGACCACCGGTGTCTACCACCATGTAAGGGAAGCCCCCCACCCGTCCCGGACCATACTGACGATCACGGGTCAGCCCAGGGAAATCCGCCACCAGGGCGTCCCTGGAACGGGTGAGCTGATTGAACAGGGTGGACTTGCCCACATTGGGGCGTCCTACCAGGGCGATAACCGGGAGCATGATGCGATGTCCGACGTCAGGGTGCGGTGGAAGAAGGCGACGGGGACACGGTCATTCGCCGAGGGTGAAGCGGCCGCTGCGGCCGCCTTCTGGTGATACAGCCGCCATGCGCCCGCCGTTGCCGAGTACATAGAGACGACCTTCATGGACGATGGGACGGGACAGGATGCCCGAGGAATCCGTACGTACACGCCCCACCAGTCTGCCGTCTTCCCTGGACAGCCAGTGCAGATAGCCCTGGTAGTCGCCCACCACCACGTGATCACCCAGCACCACTGGTGCGGTGACATCGCGCAGGCGCAGCAGGTCCTGCTGCCAGAGAGTGCCGCCGCCATTGCGATCCAGGGCCCAGACATGGCCTTCTGCATCAGTGATGAACACCTGATCGCCATCCACAGCCAGGCCGCGGTTGGAGGAGAAGTTACGTTCCCAAAGGCTGCGCCCGTCGGACAGGCCCAGGGCGGTCACGCGGCCCTGGTAAGAGACGGCATAGACCCGGCCATCGATCACCTGCATGTGGCCATCCACATCCACCATGCGCTCCAGTTCGGAGCGTCCGCTGGGTATGGCCACGGCCGTCTCCCAGAGCACGTTGCCCCGCGACAGGCCCAGGGTGAGCACGCGACCATTGTCAAAGCCCACCACCACACGTCCGGGCGTCATCACCGGCTGGCCGACGCCACGCAGGGTGAGCGCCGGGGTGGTCCTTCCGGCCAGCCACTGGGGCTCGCCGGTCTGGGCATTGAGGGCATGGACACGGCCATCATTGGTACGGGCAATCACACGCTCCTGGGCCACCGTGGAGATGGCCATGACCTCACTGGACAGACGCCTGCTCCACAGGACATCGCCGGACTCCATGTCCAGGGCGTGAATCTCGCCCTTGGCAGTGCCCACCATCACAACACCGTCACCACCCCCGACACCGCCGGTAACGGGCAGGGAGAGATTGACCGACCAGCGCTGGCGACCGTCATCCAGGTTCAGTGCGGTGACACGGCCTTCGGCATCGGTGACGTACAGGGCATCCTCGTGCAGCAAGGGCACGAGGTAGACATAGAATTTTCCGGCGCCACTGCCGGCGTTACGCTCCCACACGGTGGAGGGAGTGATCTCGCCTGTATGGTCGGGCAGTGGTGCGGGGGGTTCGGAGGTGTCCCGCTGGAACAGGCCGCAAGCGCTCAAGGCCAGTACGGCAACGGCCAGCAACAGGCCCCGATGCAATCCACGCAGTGTGAGAGTCAGGCCCGTCATACGCCCGGCACCGCCACGTCGTCACGCTTCATCTGCAGGTACTCACTGCCGCCTGCAGAGGCCGCGATGGCACGATCATAGGCCGTACGGGCCTGATCCTGATCGCCCTTGGCGCGCCAGGCATCTCCGCGCAGCTCTTCCACCAGGGCATCGAAACCCGAGGGATAGTCGCCAGCCAGGGTATCCAGGGCCTCGTCGGCACGCTCCAGGGCCATCTGCACACGGGCCAGGCGTACACGGGCCGTCCAGGTGATCTCATCACCACGCCCCTGCTCCATCACCCAGCGCAGCTGTTCACTGGCCTGTTCCAGCTCCCCCCGCGTGGCCTGCAGGCGGGCCAGTTCCAGGGCGGCCATGGCAGCGTAAGGGGTCTTGGCATAGTCATTGCGCAGGGTGTCGGCATGCCCTTGTGCACCCTCCACATCCCCGGCACGGGAGGCGCTGTCTACGGCCAGGAACAGATCCGAGGCGCGCTCTGCACGGGTCTCGTTGGTATCGACCCAGTAGCGCCAGCCGAACAGGCCGCCCACACCCAGCACGATGCCGGCGATCACCGACTTGCCGTTCTCCTGCCACCATTTCTTGAGGGCCTCGACTTTTTCCTCGTCTGTCGTGTACTCGCTCACTGAGCCGTCTCCACTTGCTTACGTTTGTCGTTAGTGAATCTTCCGATTGGGAAGATCAAATTCCTTTGCCACAGAGGTCGCAGAGGGCACAGAGAATCGAAAATTGCCTTCTCTTGTAGCACGGGTATGAACCCGACATAACGGTGCCAAGTTGGACACTGGCAGTCCGGCTGAATTCCGTTCTACTAGCTTTTCTCTCTGTGACCTCTGTGTCCTCTGTGGCTAAAAAGCCCTTCAACCCATCCGCGCCTGCAGATACTCCGCGAGCCCATCCAGAGGCACCGCCTGTTGCTCGCCGCCGGCCTCGCGCAGGGGCTTGACCAGCACGGCGCCCTGCTCAAGCTCGGACTCGCCGATGATCAGCGCCAGTTCGGCGCCACTGCGATCGGCTCGCTTGACCTGGGCCTTGAAACTGCCACCGCCGCCGTTGACCACCAGGCGCAGACCCGGCAGGGCATCGCGCAGGTCTTCGGCAAGGCGTAGGCCCGCCGCCTGAGTGCCCTCCCCGGCCATGACCAGATAGCCGTGGGGCCTGGTCACGGGCGGCAGGGCGCTATTGGCCTCCACCAGGGACAACAAGCGCTCCAATCCCATGGCGAAACCGGCCGCCGTGGTCGCCCGTCCGCCCAGCTGCTCCACCAGGCCATCATAGCGGCCACCGGCGCACACGGTGCCCTGGGCACCCAGGGCGTCGGTCACCCATTCGAACACGGTTCGACAATAGTAATCGAGTCCACGCACCAGGGCCGGGTTCACGGTGAATTCAACGCCTGCCGCCGTGAGCAGGTCCTTGAGCCCCTCGAAATGGGTCTGGGATTCATCGTCCAGGTGATCCAGGAGGCTCGGGGCACTCTTGATCACATCCCGCATGGCTGGGTTCTTGCTGTCCAGGATACGCAGGGGGTTGGTGTGCAGGCGGCGCTGTGCATCCTCGTCCAGCACATCGGCGTGGGCCTGGAAGTGGGTCACGAGCAGTTCCCTGTAGGCGGCCCGGGCCTCGCTGGAGCCCAGGGAATTGATCTCCAGGCGCACGTCCTTGAGACCCAGGGCACGCCAGAGCCGTGCCGTCATGACGATCAGCTCGGCATCCACGTCCGGGCCGTCCATGCCGAAGGTCTCCACACCGATCTGGTGAAACTGACGGTAGCGGCCCTTCTGGGGGCGTTCATGACGGAACATGGGGCCCAGGTACCAGAGACGCTGCTGCTGGTTATGCAGCAAGCCATGCTCGATGCCGGCGCGCACGCAACTGGCGGTCCCTTCCGGGCGCAGGGTGAGGCTGTCCCCGTTGCGATCATCGAAGGTGTACATCTCTTTCTCGACGATGTCGGTCACCTCGCCGATGGAACGAGCGAATAGATCCGTATGCTCCACGATGGGCATGCGGATCTCCTCGTAGCCATAGCCGGAGAGGACCCCACGGGCGGTAGCCTCCAGCCATTGCCAGGCGGGGGTATCGGCAGGCAGCACGTCATGCATACCGCGAATGGATTGCAGGGTCTTGGCCATGGTGATCTTGGTTCTTGGTGTGATCCGGGTGTCAGCGCTCGCCAGTTCGAAAGGCTCAGGGCGCCTCGAGGCTAAAACGAGCGGTGTTGTCGGCGCGGGCATGGCGGACCGGGTTATAGGTGCTGCCATCCACTTCGATGCGCACGCCCGGGGCATTGCCCAGGAACACCCGGTAAGGCAGCTGGCCTTCGAGACGACGCTCGGTACCCTCGCGCATGAGTCCCACCAGCAGGCTGTCACCCCGGGCATCGCTGATCTCCACCCAGGAGTCTTCCATGAAACGCAGCGTGACCGAGGATATGGCTGCGCTAACCGGCGCGCTATCCGCGGCGGGGCTTTCGTCCACCACTGGGGGTGCGGGTTCCGGTTCCGGTGCGGTCTGCGGTTCAGGCTGGGGTGCCAGATCGATCTGCGGCAAGGCCGGTTCCGGCTCGACAGGGTCAGTGGGCTCAGGCGTGGCCGTTGCGTCGGGCACATAGGACGGCGGCACAAAGGGAGCTTGATCGGATGTGACACCGGTTTCGCCCGGATCCCGTTCAGGCAGGGGGACCCCTTCCGTCTGGTCATAGGGAAGATCGCCGACCAGGGGTTCGTTTGGCGGCGCAGTGCGCAGGCTCAGGGTGGAACGCTCCGGGGCATCCCGATCACCCGCGCCGGGGAGCAGATCCTGACCCTCGAACCAGCCGTAGCCGATGAGTGCCGCAAGACCTAGCAGAATCACCAGCCCCACCAGGTAAGGGGCCCGGCGGTGACCGCGATTGGCCGCTGTATCGCTGGCTCGGGCCAGCACCGGAGGGGCATCCAGTCGGGGCTCACTCAAGCCCTGGGCGTCGAAGGCCTGAACCAGCGGGGCATCGTCGATGTCCAGGGCCCGGGCAGCGGAACGCAGATAACCGCGTATATAGGTTGGTTGAGGCAGGCGGGTGTAGTCGTCCGCCTCCAGGTCCTCGATGATGGATACGGTCAGATGCAGGCGGCTGGCCAGCTGTTCGACGCTCAGCCCGGCCGCCTCCCGGGCCCGTTGCAGATCACCACCAGGGCCTGGCCGGCTGGCCTGCCTGGACTGTGAATTGTTGTCCGACTCAGCGCGCACGGCGCTCAATCTCCATCAGGGCTGCCGCCTGCCTGGAATCGGGGAAGCGCTCCTTGAGGCGGATGGAACAATTGCCCGAGCCCTCCCGATTGCCCATGGCCGATTCGGACAGATAGCACAACCAGAGACTTTCGGCCGTGTGGTCATTGTCACTGGTGAACCGCTGCAGGAAGGCCCGGGTCTGAAGATAACGCTCGGCCTGGAAGGTCAGCCGGGCCATCTCCATCAAGGCCGGGGCATACTGCGGATTGTTGTCCAGGGCGCGACGAAAATACTCCTCGGCCGTTTTCATTTCACCCGTTTGCTGCATGCACACGCCGGCATTGGTCAGGGCTTGCGCCGGATTGAGATAGAAGGGATTTTCCAGCGCCTTCTCGAAGGCCTTCTGGGCCTCCGGGTAGCGCTGCTGCTGGCACAGGAAGCTGGCGTAATTGTTCCAGGTGAAGGAATCATCCGCCTGCAGTTCCAGGGCGCGACGGAAATGGGTCTCCGCCAGATCAGGGTTATTGAGCCGCGTCAGGAACAGGGCATAGGCGCTGTGGGCCTGGGAGTAACCCGGATCGATTTCCAGGGCCCGGGTCAGATTCACACGGGCCTGTTCCATGTTGTTGCTGCCCAGGTAATGCAACCCCAGGTCCACATTGATGGAGGCGGCCTGGCGGTCGCGATCCCGGCTCTCACTGGTGGGCTGGTTGGCGCAGCCGACCAGCATGGCCAGGGTCAGGCACAGCAACAGGGTCCATCGTGGCAATCGGGTCATGGAGCGGTACCTCCCGTACCTTCGAGCCGGGCAAAACGCAGCGCACGGCGACTGCGATCATCCACCTTGCCCACCAGCTGTCCGCAGGCCGCGTCGATGTCATCACCCCGGGTACGGCGGGTGATGGTGGTATAGCCGGCGTTGGCGAGCATCTCCTGGAAATGCCGGATGGCCCCCTCATCGGAGCGCTTGTAGCGGGTCTCCGGAAACGGATTGAAGGGGATCAGGTTGATCTTGCAGGGGACGTCGCGCAGCAGCGCGATCAGCTCCCGGGCATGCTCCGGGCGATCGTTGACGCCATCGAGCATCACGTACTCGAAGGTGATGCGCTGATGATGGCGTTCCTCACGCACATAACGGCGGCATGCAGCCAGCAATTCGGCGATGGGATACTTGCGGTTAATGGGCACCAGTTCGTCGCGTAGGGCGTCATTGGGTGCATGCAGGCTCACCGCCAGGGCCACATCCAGGGTGTCCTTGAGCCGGTCCATGGCGGGCACGATGCCCGAGGTGCTCAGGGTCACCCGGCGCTTGCTCAGGCCATAGGCGTTGTCCTCGAGCATCAGGTTCATGGCATCCACCACCGCATCGAAATTCAGAAGCGGCTCACCCATGCCCATGAGCACCACGTTGCTCACCACCCGCTCCGGCAGCTTGCCATCCACGGTACGCGCCGGAGCCAGCCGGCGATTGGCCAGCCACAGCTGGCCGATGATCTCGGCGGG
>SR_TP_S13solDRAFT_1000281_pt1 | contig 23097 bp, 21 predicted proteins | sample SodReaTP_S13sol_FD_11159 | JGI IMG/M metagenome (IMG submission 11159)
ATGGCCGGCGCGTCTTCCTGATCCGGCGCTGAGGGAGTTTGACGACAATGAAGCATGAAACCGTTGAAACCAATGCCGGCCTGCTGATCATCCTGACACTGGCAGTGATTAGTGTGGGTGGTCTGGTGGAGATCGTGCCGCTGTTCTACATCAACGACACGATCGAGGATGTGGACGGCGTGCGCCCCTACACGCCGCTGGAGCAGCGCGGTCGTGACATCTATGTGCGTGAGGGTTGCTATACCTGCCACTCCCAGATGATCCGTCCGTTCAGGGATGAGATGCTGCGCTACGGGCACTACTCCCTGGCGGCCGAGTCCCAGTACGACCATCCCTTCCAGTGGGGCTCCAAGCGCACCGGTCCTGATCTGGCCCGTGTGGGTGGCAAGTACTCCAACGAGTGGCAGGTACAGCATCTGATCGATCCGCGCTCCGTGGTGCCCGAGTCCATCATGCCCGGCTATCCGTGGCTGGCGGACACCGATCTGGTCTACTCCGATATCCAGGCGCGCATGCGTGCCCTGCGCCGTGTCGGTGTGCCGTACTCGCTCAGTGACAGCGAGTACCAGGCCAATGTGGAGCACTTGGGAGAAGAAGCGGCCCGCATGATGGACATCAGCCGTGCCGAAGAAAACCTGGTCGCACAGGCCCAGGCTGGCAACTACGACGGAGATCCTTCGCGGATCACGGAGATGGATGCCCTCGTAGCCTACCTGCAGGTGCTTGGCACCATGGTGGACTTTACCCAGTACGACGACGGTTACTTCGTCGATTTCCGCTGATCAAGGCATTCGCCCCGTGGGGCGATGCATATCGGCCAAGAGGTGAGGATGTTGCTGGATTTGTGGTACTGGATCGCCGACATGGGTAACAGCAAGATGCTTGCGCTGTTGCTCTTCTTCAGCCTGTTTGTTGGCATCCTGATCTACCTGTTCAGCAGCAAGAAGCGATCCGAACGCCTGGAGTCCTATCGTTACATGCCTCTGGATGACGATGACGAACCGGCGAACAGCGATGACGGGAAAAAGCGATGAGCAAGCCGACCGATAAGAAGCAAGCTGCGGTTCAGACCACGGGTCATGCCTGGGATGGTGACCTGCAGGAGTACAATAACCCGCTGCCGCGGTGGTGGCTGTGGGGGTTCTACGCCACGGTGGTGTTCGCCGTGGTGTACTGGCTGATGTATCCGGCATGGCCCGTGGGCGGCAGCTTCACCAAGGGTTTCAACACCGTCACCTACGAGGTGGACGGCGAAGAGCGGACCTCGCACTGGAACACCCGTGCCCTGCTGGTCCGGGACATGCAGTCCAGCCCCTCTGCGGTGCGTCAGCGCGAGTACATCGAGGTGATCGCCGACGCCAGCTATGAGGAGATCCTCACCGACGCCGACAAGATCTCCTTCGTGCGTTCCTATGCCCACGGCATGTTCGGCGATTACTGCGCGGCCTGTCATCAGGTGGGTGGTGCCGGCATCGTCGGCAGTTATCCCAGCCTGGCCAATGACGACTGGCTCTGGGGTGGTACGGTGGAGCGTATCGAGGAAACCCTGACCCTGGGGCGCATGGGTTATATGCCGTCGTTCCGTGAAACCCTGAATCAGGAACAGATGGATGACGTAGCCGTCTACGTCCTCTCCCTGGCCAGCTACGAAGGCGGTGACGCCGATGCCATCGACCGTGGTAAACGCATCTTCAACGGTCAGGAAGGTGGCTGTTTCCAGTGTCATGACATGGGTGGCACGGGTCGCATTTCCCAGGGTGCCCCCAACCTGACCAACAACCTGTGGCAGATCATTGATGTGCCCGCTGCCGCTGATCACGATGCGCGCATGGAACTGGTCAGGAGCGTGCTGCGCAATGGCGTGCAGCGCCAGATGCCGGCCTTTGCCGATCGCCTCTCGCCCACGGAGATCAAGGTGTTGACTGCCTACGTGCATCAGTTGGGCGGCGGTCAGTAGCACGAATACACATGTCAGTACCCCGGAGCCGGCCCACACCGGCCCCGGCCCTTGCGGCTCAGCTCCGCGCCTCACGGCAACCCTATGAGTGACGCCCGCCAGCAGGATTACCAGCCACGCATCCCCATCTATCCCAGATCGGTCAAAGGCCGTTTCCGGGGGCTGAAGTGGGGCATTTTGCTATTGGCCTATGGGGTGTATTTTTTCCTGCCCTGGTTGCGCTGGACCCGTGAACACGGTGCCAATCAAGCCGTGTTGTTCGATCTGCCGGGGCGTCGTTTCTATCTGTTCGATCTGGTGGTCTATCCCCAGGACATCTTCTGGCTGGCCGGCTTTCTCATGATCGCAGCCGTACTGCTGTTCCTGGTTACGGCGCTGGCGGGAAGGGTCTTCTGCGGTTATTTCTGTTTCCAGACCCTGTGGACCGATGTCTACATGCTCATCGAGCGTGTGGTGCAAGGAGAACGCCCGGCGCGTATCCGTCTGGACAAGCAGCCCTGGGGGGGAGAGAAGATCCTCAAGAAAGGTGTGACCCATGCCTTGTGGCTGCTGACCGCCTTTACTACCGGGCTCACCTTCGTCCTGTACTGGGCGGATGCCCCGGTGTTGGTGCAGCAGTTCTTCACCGGCGAGGCGCCATTCCCCGCCTACGCCACCGCCTTCTTCCTCACGGCTACCACCTATGTGATGGCCGGCCTGGCCCGGGAGCAGGTGTGCACCTACATGTGCCCCTATGCCCGTTTCCAGAGTGTGATGTTCGACCGGGACACGCTGATCGTCTCCTACGATGAACAGCGGGGTGAGGGCAGCGAGGGACGCGCCAAGCTGGGTGCCGGTCTTAAGGCCCGGGACGAGCGCCAGGCCAAGGGCGTGGGTGACTGCATCGACTGCGGCTACTGCGTACAGGTCTGCCCGACGGGTATCGATATCCGCAACGGCCTTCAGTACCAGTGCATTCATTGCGCCCTGTGCGTGGATGCCTGCGATACGGTGATGGACAAGATGAAATGGCCCCGGGGCCTGATCCGATATACCTCGGAGAATTCCCTGGAAGGGCGCCCGACCCGGCTGTTCAAGCTCAAGAACATCGGTTATGGCCTGACCCTTGCGATCATGGTGGTGCTGCTCATGTGGAGCATCGTCAGCCAGCCGCAGCTGGATGCCTCGGTGGCACAGGTGCGTCAGCCCCTGTTCGTACAACTCTCTGATGGCTCCATCCAGAACAGTTACGAGATCAAGATCAACAACAAGACCCAGCGCACGGTGAGCATACGCATCCAGATTGACGGGTTGGAGGGTGCCATCCTCGACACCGGTCGAATCGACGTGGTGCACCTGCATCCGGAGCAGGGCACCACGGTACTGGCACGTGTGCGTTATCAGGTGGCGGACCCGGGCGTGCGACAGCGTGATCTGAACTTCCGAATCGTTCCCCAGGACCAGAGCGAGATTGAGATTCTGGAACTGGCAACCCATTTTCACAGTCCGTGACGGCCTGCAATACGCCCCACGAGAGGAGGTAACCCCGTGGAAAATCTCATCATCAGCCTTGGCATCGGTGTGGTGGCCAGCTTCCTGGCCTATGTGCTGCTGTATCGCCTGACGCGCCTGCGCGCCTACCAGGTCTCCCTGGTGGTGATCGTGGCTATGCTGTGCGTGTTCCTGCCCCTGCAGATCATCTTCTGGCAGAGTGCGGATGTGTTCGCCATCCATCTGGCCCTGTTCATCATTACCCCCTACGGGATGGGTATCGTCACCGCCCAGTGGGAAGGTGGCCGCAACATCAAGCGTGGCGGTGGGCGCTGGTTTCACTGGGCCCCGGCCACCATCGTGGCCTTTTTCCTGGTGATCGCCACCGTAGACGCCATCATCATCTCTCTGGCCAACAAGGGCATGCCTGGTGGCCTGGTAGGACGCATCCTGCCTGAGCCACGCAGTGGCGCAGAGCAGGTGACCTCCCATTTCCCCGGGACCGTGGCTAACGACTATTTCAGGAAGGATGCCCTGCTGCATGAACACCTGGAGCGTATGGCCGAGCAGGAGGCCCGCGGCTGGCAGGTGCGCCAGGGCTGGTTGCAGAGCCCCCGACAGGGTGAACCGGCCATCTTCCAGGTCAAGGTGGTTGACCGGGAGGGACAGCCTTTGTCGGATGTGCACGTGGGGGGGGAGTTTGCGCGCCCCTCCGATGCCCGAGAGGACCGCAGCTTCCGACTGGAAGCCGTCGCACCTGGTGTGTATCAGGCTCCGGTGGCCCTGCCCATGGCCGGCGCCTGGGAAGTCCGTCTGCGGGTGGAACGGGGCGAGGAGGTCCACGAGCAGCGCGGCATGACCTCTGTGCGTGAAGGGTGAAAGCAGAGCCCGGCGCGCAGCTTCATGACCAGGCCGGGGCGCCACAAGCAGGACCGGTGACCGGCGAGACGGCCTGTTTCCACTGCGCCCAGCCGGTACCCGCCGGCGCGCACTACAGCGTCATCATCAGCGGTGCCTCCCGGGCCATGTGCTGTCCCGGTTGCCAGGCAGTGGCCCAGGCCATCGTGGATGCCGGCCTTGAGGATTACTACCAGCATCGCACCGATATCCCCGCCGGGCCGGCCGACGCCATGCCCGCGGCCCTGCGCGATGAACTCTCCCTCTACGATCGTCCAGAACTGCAACGCAGCTTTGTCCGTGCGGATGACACCCAGGTCCGCGAGGCGGCCCTGATCCTGGAGGGGATCGTGTGTGCGGCCTGCGTCTGGCTCAACGAGCGTCACGTGAAATCCCTGCCCGGGGTGCTCGAATTCGCGGTGAACTACTCCACCCATCGTGCCCGCCTGCGCTGGGACGATTCCCGTATCCACCTGAGCGATATCCTCAAGGCCATTCGCGACATCGGCTACCGGGCCCACCCCTTTGATCCGGGGCGCCAGGAAGCCGTCTATCAGCGAGAGCGCAACGCCGCCCTGCGCCGCCTGGCGGTGGCCGGCCTGGGCATGATGCAGGTGATGATGCTGGCCGTGGCCCTGTGGATCGGTGCGGCGGACAGCGGCTCCGAGGACATGATGCGCTTCATACGCTGGGTGGCCTTCCTGGTGGCCACGCCGGTGGTGCTGTACTCGGGCAGCACCTTCTTCACCAGCGCGTGGCGGGACCTGCGCCACCGACAGCTGGGCATGGACGTGCCCGTGGCCCTGGCCATCGGCAGCACCTACCTGGCCAGCGCCTGGTCCACCGTCAGTGGTTCCGGCGAGGTGTATTTCGAGTCGGTCACCATGTTCGTGTTTTTTCTACTCACCGGCCGATACCTGGAGATGGGCGCCCGCCAGCGGGCCGGCCAGGCCACCGAGGCCCTGGGCAAGCTGTTGCCGGCCATGGCCATCCGCATCACGGAGCAGGGCGATGAACCGGTGCCGGTGGCGGATCTCGCCCCCGGCGACCGGGTACGCGTGCGTCCCGGGGATACGGTGCCGGCGGACGGCGCCGTGCTGGAGGGCCGTTCCAGCGTCAACGAGGCCATGATCACCGGTGAGAGCCTGCCGAGGGTACGCCAGGCCGGGGATGCCCTCACCGGCGGCACCGTCAACGTGGAAAGCCCCTTGGTCATGCGCGTGGACAAGGTGGGGACCGACACCCTGCTGTCCGCGATCCAGCGTCTGCTGGATCGCGCCCAGACCGAGAAACCCCGCCTTGCCCGCATGGCGGAGCGGGGTACCGGCTACTTCGTGGGGGCCGTGTTGCTGCTCACGGTGCTGGTGGGAGCGGTTTGGTGGTTCCAGGTGGACCCCGCCCGGGCCTTCTGGGTGATGGTGGCCATGCTGGTGGTCAGCTGTCCCTGCGCCCTGGCCCTGGCCACCCCCGTGGCCATGACGGCCGCCACGGGCAGTCTCACGGGCCGTGGTGTGCTGGTGACACGGGGGCACGCCCTGGAGACCCTGGCGGCCGCTACCGACGTGGTGTTCGACAAGACCGGGACACTCACCGAGGGTCGCCTGGCACGGGTCGAGTCCCTGTGGCTGGGGGGGCGTTCAGAGGAGGAGTGCCTGGCCCTGGCAGCGGTGCTGGAGCAGGGCTCCGAACACCCGGTGGCGAAGGTGTTCCAGCGTGCAGGACGTCCAGCGGGCGTCTTAAGCGACCAGGTGTCCCAACCGGGTCAGGGGATGGAGGCCCGGGTGGACGGGCGCCTGTACCGTATCGGTAGCGCCCGCTATGTGGCCGAGTTGTGCGGTCATCACAACTGGCCCGATACGGCCTTGACGGCCCTGGCCGAGGCCCACCCCGCCGGCAGCCTGGTGGTGCTGGGTGAGGAGTCCGGGCCCCTGGCGGCCTTCGTGCTGGAGGACCGCCTGCGCGAGGATGCCGTCAGCTGCGTGGCTCGCCTCAAGGAGCAGGGTATCAGCGTCCATCTGCTCTCAGGGGATCACCCGGACGCGGTGGCCTACATGGCCCGCCGTGTGGGCATCGAGCAGGCCGTGGGCGGTTTGGATCCACAGGGCAAACTGAGCGCCCTGGAGGCGATCCAGGCGCGACCCGGTGCGGTGGTTGCCATGGTGGGGGACGGGATCAACGACGCGCCGGTGCTGTCCCGGGCCCATGTGTCCATCGCCATGGCCGAGGGCACCCAGCTGGCCCAGGCCAGCGCCGACATGATCCTCTACGGCGAGCGCCTCGGTCAGCTGCCGGCGGCCTATGGCGTGTCCCGACGCATGGTGGACATCGTGCGCCAGAACATCCGCTGGGCCATCGGATACAATGTGATTGCCCTGCCGGTGGCCGCCAGCGGGGTGCTGACCCCCTGGATGGCGGCCCTGGGCATGTCCCTGTCGTCCCTGATCGTGGTGGTCAATTCACTGCGCTTGCGCGAGACCCCGCCCCGCCGCTGATGGCGGGAACCCCACCACGGAAGTATGTTCCAAGCCGTCATGGATATCCTTTATCTACTCATTCCCCTGGGGATGGTGTTCCTTGCCCTGGTGATCCTTGCCTTCCTGTGGGCGGTGAAGTCAGGTCAATATGAGGACCTGGACGGCCCCGCACACCGCATCCTCATGGACGACGATGACCCCTTGATCCCCCATGACGAGCAGACCGGTGAGGCGCGGGGCAAACATGATCGGGACAAGGATGACTTGAAGCCGGGCGGCTGATTGTCTAGGATGTGCACCGTTTCCAGGGGTGCAGTGATGGTCGGGCACCCCGTCCAATTTTGAAGCATCGCCCGGTTGTCCCGGGCCTGTCAGCAGAGGGCTGAGAGCATGTTCAGTTTCGAGAATTTTCCCCTGACGATCACCATCGCACTGATCGTGGTCTCCTGGTTGAGCTTCCTGTCCGTGATCTTTTTCGGCGGCTGAGAAGTCACCCAATGCAGACATGAAAAAAGCGGCCATTGGCCGCTTTTTTCATGTCTGCTGTTCTGATCCGCCAGCCCAGGAATTATCCCTCCAGGCTGGTGCGCAGCTTGCGCATGGCATTGCTCTCCAGCTGACGCACCCGCTCCGCGGAGATGCCGTACTCGGCGGCCAGTTCGTGCAGGGTGGCCTTCTGGTCCACCAGCCAGCGACGGCTCACGATGTCGCGGCTACGGTCATCCAGGGCCTGAAGGCCCGAGTGCAGGCGGACCTCGTGATGGCTTGCCCAGTCGTCCGCCTCCAGGCGTTCTGCCGGGTCGCCGGACTCGTCGATCAGGGTCTCGGCGGGGGACAGGATGGGGCCGTCCTCGTCGCTGGCCGGGGCCGGGTCGAAGCTCACGTCCTGGCCCGCCAGGCGGGATTCCATCTCCATCACCTGCTGGGGCGTCACGCCCAGGTCATCGGCCACTGCCTGCACCTCGGCGTTGTTGAACCAGCCCAGGCGTTTCTTGGCACCGCGCAGATTGAAGAACAGCTTGCGCTGGGCCTTGGTGGTGGCCACCTTGACGATGCGCCAGTTGCGCAGGATGAACTCGTGGATCTCGGCGCGGATCCAGTGCACGGCAAACGAGATCAGGCGTACGTTCATCTCCGGGTCAAAGCGTTTGACCGCCTTCATCAGGCCGATGTTGCCCTCCTGGATCAGGTCGCCCAGGCCCAGGCCGTAGCCGTTATAACCCCGGGCGATGTGCACCACGAAGCGCAGGTTGTGCATCACCAGCTTGCGGGCCGCCTCCAGGTCCTGCTGATCCCGCAACTGACGGGCCAGGTCCTTCTCCTGCTCGGCCTCCAGCACCGGCAACCGGGCAATGGCCTGGATGTAATTGTCCAGGCTACCGACCGGGACGGCCAGGTGGGGGCCGCTTTTCATCAGTGCGGTTGAGGTCATGGTGAGTGAATCTCCTTCAAAATCTTGCGATGTGCCTATTTTAGCACTCGCGAGATTAGAGTGCTAAGGGGGCCTCGAGTTCCTTTGAGGTCATCCCTACTGGGGCTCGATATCGCGCAGGTGGCGGCCCACGGCTATCCAGGAGCCGCCCAGGCCCAGGGTGATACCCAGGCCCAGCAGGGCCATGACGCCGGAAAAGCCGGGCCCCTGGAGGCGGAAATCACTGCCATAGAGGGAGGCCAGCTGCTGGACCGGGCCATTGAGCAGCAGCAGCCCCAGCCCCAGGATGATCAGGGCCAGCAGGCCGCCGAACAGGCCCAGCCACAGGCCGCCATAGAGGAAGGGGCGGCGGATGAAGCCATTGGTGGCGCCGACCAGCTTGGCCACCTCGATTTCCCTGCGCCGGTTGAGAATATCCAGGCGGATGGTATTGCCCACCACCAGCAGAACCCCCAGTCCCAGCAGCACGGCCACCAGGCCGACCCCGCGGCGAGTGATTTCCAGCAGGGCCTGCAGGCGTTGCACCCACTGCAGGTCCACCTGGGCCTGGGTAACGCCCTCCAGGGCCTCCAATTGCCCGGCCAGCGCTCGCACCGCCTCCGGTCCCTGGTGGGCGGCCACCGGGGTTACCAGCACCAGGGCGGGCAGGGGGTTGTGGTCCAGCAGGTCCAGGGCCTCGCCAAAGCCTGACAGGGCGCGGAACTCCGCCAGGGCGTCTTCCCGGGTCAGGGGCTGGGCGCTGTGCACCGGCTCAAGGGCCTCCATGCGCCCGGCCAGTTGTGCCAGGTCCTGGTCGCTGACGCTGTCCGCCACGAACACCGACAGCTGGGCACCCCGGTCCCAGTCGCCGCTGGCCTCCTGAAGGTTTTTCAGGGCCAGCCACAGGCCGCTGGGCAGGGCCAGGGCGATGGCGATCACGGTCAGGGTGAGGGCCGCGCCGAAGGGGTTACGGCTCAGGCGGCCCAGGCTGAACATCATGGCCTGGGCATGGTTCACCCCCCAGGCCTGGAAACGGGTGTGGATGGGCGGCTGACCGCTGCCCCGTGCGCCCCGGGGGCTGGCCTTGCGACGGGTGGTGGGTCTGGGGGCGCGGCTCACGGCTGCGCCTCGTCCCGGGGGTCGGCCTGCACCAGTGTGCCCCCGTGGAGTCTGAGGATGGGCTTGTCCAGGGTGGTGATCAGCTCCAGGTCATGGCTGGCGATCAGGGTAGTGACCCCCACCTGGTTGAACTGCAGGAACAGCTCCATGATCTCCCGGGACAACTCCGGGTCCAGGTTGCCGGTGGGTTCGTCCGCCAGCAGGATGGCGGGTTTGTGCACCACTGCCCGGGCGATGCCCACCCGCTGTTGCTCACCGCTGGATAGCGTCACCGGCTGGGCCTTCTCCTTGTGCAACAGGCCCACCTTGTCCAGGGCGGCGCGCACCCGGCGGGCGATCTCCGGGCGCCGGTAGCCCAGGATCACCAGGGGGAGCGCCACGTTGTCGAATACGCTGCGGTCGTGTAGCAGGTGGTGGTCCTGGAAGATGATGCCGATGCCGCGCCTAAAGTAGGGCACCTTGCGCCGGGGCAGGGTGTTCAGGTGCTGGCCGTTGACCGTGATCTGACCTCGGGTGGGCCGCTCGATCAGCGCGATAAGCTTGAGCAGGGTGCTCTTGCCGGCGCCGGAGTGGCCGGTGAGGAAGGCCATGGCCCCCTCGTCCATGCGCAGGCTCACCCGGGACAGGGCTTCCTGGCCACCTGGATAGCGTTTGACGACGTTCTGGAACTGGATCATGAGGGCAGTGGCTAGTGGCTAGTGGCTAGTGGCTAGTAGCGAGGATAAGCGGGAAGGCTCAATCGGTGGGGTTTCCCTTGCCACTAGCCACTTGAGACTTGCCACTTACTCAGCTCCGCTGAGTAGCGCCCGCACGAAATCATCGGCCCGGAATGTTCTCAGATCGTCGATGCCTTCCCCTACACCGATGAACCTGATCGGTATGCCGGTGCGCTCGGCCATGGCGAAGACGATGCCGCCCTTGGCGGTGCCGTCCAGCTTGGTCACGGCGAGGCCGGTGAGGTTCACGGCCTGGTTGAATTCCCGGGCCTGGTTCAGGGCATTCTGTCCAGTGCCGGCGTCCACCACCAGCAGGGTCTCGTGGGGGGCGTCGGGGTCCAGACGCTGGATGACCCGGCGCACCTTTTTCATCTCTTCCATGAGGTTGGTCTGGGTGTGCAGGCGGCCCGCGGTGTCGGCGATGAGTACGTCCACGCCCCGGGCCTTGGCGGCCTGCACGGCGTCGTAGATCACGGAAGCCGAGTCCGCGCCCTTGCCCTGGGTGATCACGGGGATGCTGTTACGTTCGCCCCAGACCTGCAGCTGTTCCACCGCCGCGGCGCGGAAGGTGTCGCCGGCGGCCAGCATCACGGAGCGGCCCTCGTTCTGCAGGCGCTTGGCCAGCTTGCCGATGGTGGTGGTCTTGCCGGCACCGTTGATGCCTACCACCAGGATCACGAAGGGCTTTTTGCCGGTGTCGATCACCAGAGGGCGCGCCACCGGGGCCAGGATCTCGGTCATGGCCGCGTGCAGGGCTGCGAACAGGGCGTCGGCGTCGGTGAGTTCCTTGCGCGCCACCCGGCGGGTGAGCCCGTCCAGGATGCGCTGGGTGGCCTCCACGCCCACGTCGGCCATGAGCAGGCGGGTCTCCAGCTCTTCCAGCAACTCGTCGTCGATGGCCTTGCGGCCCATGACCAGGGAGGCCATGCCCTCGGTGAGGGACTGGCCGGTCTTGGACAATCCCTTGCGCAGCCGTGAGAATAGGCCCTCGCTCTGGGCGGGCTCCGGGGTCTTGGTTTCGCCCTCGGGGCGATTTTTTCTGAAACCGAACATGGGTGCTGGGTGTCTATGCAGTCACGAGAGCGCTCATCCTACCACCGGGGACCACACGCGGAAATGAAGTACACACAGCTTTACAGTCTGCCCGTCCTGATTCTGCTCCTGGGCTTCACGTCACTGTCCGTGCAGGCCCAGGGCGTCCATGAATTCGAGCTTGCCAATGGCATGAAGGTGCTGGTGAAGCCCGACAACCGGGCCCCGGTGGTGGTATCCCAGGTCTGGTACGGGGTGGGCTCCGCCCATGAGTACGGCGGCATCACCGGCATCTCCCATGCCCTGGAACACATGATGTTCAAGGGCACGGCCCGTTATCCCTCCGGAGAATTCTCACGCATCATCGCCGAGCAGGGCGGCCGTGAGAACGCCTTCACCAGCCGGGACTACACCGCCTACTACCAGCTGCTGGCCGCGGACCGCCTGGAGATCGCCCTGCGGCTCGAGGCCGATCGCATGCGTAACATCACCCTGCCGGAGGATGAGTTCATCCAGGAGATGCGGGTGGTCCAGGAAGAGCGTCGCCTGCGCACCGAGGACAATCCCAATTCCCTGCTGTTTGAGCAGGTCAACGCCAGCGCCTGGCTGAACAGCCCCTACGGCATTCCGGTGGTGGGCTGGATGAGTGACATCCAGAACTACACCGTGGCGGACATGCGCGCCTGGTACGACCGCTGGTATGCCCCCAATAACGCCACCCTGGTGGTGGTGGGCGACGTGGACCCTGACGCGGTGCACCGCATGGCGCGGCGTTACTTCGGCCCCATCAAGCCCCGTGACCTGCCGGACATCAAGCCCCGTAGCGAGACCCGTCAGCAGGGTGAGCGTCGTGTCACCGTGCGTGCCCCGGCCCGGGTGCCGGCGGTACTCATGGGCTACAAGGTGCCGGTGCTGATGACCGCCGAGGAGGATTGGGAGCCCTACGCCCTGCTGGTGGTTGCCGGCATCCTGGATGGCGGCGAGAGCGCGCGCCTGGCCCGCAGCCTGGTCCGAGAGCAGGAGCTGGCCGCCGGCGCCGGCGCCGGTTACAGCGCCTTCAGCCGTCTCGACACCCTGTTCATCCTCAGTGCCTCCCCTTCCCAGGGCACCAGCCTTGAAGCACTTGAAGCGGCATTGACCGAGGCCCTGGAACAGCTCAAGGAGGCCCCGGTCTCTGAGGCAGAACTGGAACGGGTCAAGGCCCAGGTGGTGGCCCGGGAGGTCTATCGTCTGGATTCCGTGGAAGGCCAGGCCAACCAGCTGGGCATGTTGGAGAAGGTGGGTCTGGGCTGGCGCACCCTGGACGAGGTCACCGAGCGGGTCCGCGCCGTGACCGCCGAACAGGTTCAGGCCGTGGCGCAGAAGTACTTTGATGCGGATCGGCGCACCGTGGGTTGGCTGGAGCCGCTGCCCATTGACCCGGACAACCCGCCGAGCAATTTCGAGGGGCACCTTCGCTAGCGAAGGATGAAGGTGGAAGGATGAAGGTTGAAAGTCTGCGAAGGGTGAATCTGGAAGTGGGAATGTAGGTTGGGGTGAGCGAAGCGAACCCCAACGTGCGACATGGCAGTTCCAAAGCACAAGGCACGAAGTACAAAACACAAGGTAATTACATGAAACAACTCACATCCATGCGCATCCTGATCGGCGCCTTGCTGGCACTGTTGCTGGTCGCGCCGATCCACGCGTCCCCGGCCATCGAATACTGGGAGACGGACAACGGGCTCAGGGTGTACTTCATGCCCGCACCGGCATTGCCCATGCTGGACATGCGCGTGGTGTTTCGCGCCGGCAGCGCCCGGGATGGTGAGTCCCCGGGGCTCGCCCGGCTGACCAGCGGTCTGCTCAATGCCGGCGCCGGGGACTGGGATGCGGACACCATCGCCGAGCGCTTCGAGTCCGTGGGTGCCCAGTTCGGTGCCGATGCCCTGCGGGACATGGCCTACGTGAGCCTGCGCAGCGTTACCGAGCCCGACTGGCTGGAGGCCTCCCTGGAGACCTTCACCACCGTGCTGGGCGATCCCCGCTTCCCGGAGCGGGACCTGGAACGTGCCCGACGCCAGACTCTGGTGGCCCTGGACGCCCAGGCACAGAATCCCGGCCAGGTGGCCCAGCGCACCTTCTTCGAGGCGGTCTACGGCGATCATCCCTACGCCGGTGTGCCCCTGGGTACGGAAGCGAGCGTACGTGCCATCACCCAGGAGCAGGTGCAGGCTTTTCACCGGGATTTCTACGTGGCGCGCAACGGCGTGCTGGTGCTGGTGGGCGGCGTGGACCGGGCCCAGGCCGAGGCCATCGCCGAACGGGTGGCGGCGGTATTGCCCGAGGGTGAGCCCGCGCCGGCGCTGCCACCCGTGCAAGCCCTGGACGAGGCCCGCACCATCCGGGTGGCCTTCCCCTCGGAGCAGGCCCACGTGTTCATCGGACAGCCGGGCATGCGCCGGGGCGATGCGGATTACTTCCCTCTCTACGTAGGCAACCACGTGCTGGGCGGGGGTGGTTTCACCGCTCGGTTATTCGAGGAGGTGCGTGGTCGCCGGGGTCTGGCCTACAGCGTCTACAGTTACTTCATGCCCATGGAGGCGGATGGTCCGTTCATCATGGGTGTGCAGACCCAGGTCTCCCAGGCCGAGGAGGCCATTCAGGTGATGCACGACGCCCTGGTCGACTTCCGCGACCAGGGCCCCACGGTCAACGAGCTGCGTGCCAGCAAGCGCAACATCACCGGTGGCTTCCCCCTGCGTACCGCCTCCAACAGCGCCATGGTGGACAACCTGGCCATGATGGGTTTCTACGGCCTGCCCCTGGACTACCTGGCGCGCTTTAGCGACCGGGTGGAGTCCGTGGACGAGCGCACCATCCGCGACGCCTTCCAGCGCCGCCTGGACCCGGAGCGCATGATTACCGTCATCGTGGGTGGTGAGGGTTGATTGGTGTGAGGCGTCATGCGTGAGGTGGGAGGCGTGCGGGCGTCGGTGCTGTTTGATAAATTCTTTAGCCACAGAGGACACTGAGAACAACACGTAGATCATATTTCTAGATTTTTTGCCAAGTCCTGTTTTTCTTGGCGTCTTAGCGTCTTCGCGAGAGAATGGTTTTGAAGTTGTTTCCCCTCTGTGATCTCTGTGCCCTCTGTGGCGAATAAAGAAAGCCCCACCACGACATGAAACAACGCCGTTCAAGTCCACCACGCCCCGGAGCCCCGGGGCGTTTGCGTATCGTCGCCGGGGAATGGCGTGGCCGACGACTGGCGGTGCCAGCCGCGCCGGGGCTGCGTCCCACGCCGGACCGGGTGCGCGAGACCCTGTTCAACTGGCTGCAGGGCATCGTGCCCGGGGCGCGATGCCTGGACCTGTTCGCCGGCGCCGGCGGGCTCGGCTTCGAGGCCGCCTCCCGGGGCGCGGCGCGGGTGGTGATGGTGGAGGCAGCACCGCGGGTGGCCGCCCACCTGCGCGAACAGGTAAGACTGCTCGATGCTGCCGAGCGCATGGAGGTCGTCGCAGGCGATGCGTTCCAGTACCTGGCCCGCTGCGACGAGGGATTCGACCTGGTGTTCCTTGACCCGCCGTTCCACGCCGATCTCCTGGACAAGGCCCTGGCGACACTGGCCAGGGAAGGCTGTCTGCGTCCCGGCGCACGGGTGTACGTGGAGTACGCCGCCTCGGGCGAACCGCCCGCGCTGCCCGAGGGCTGGGCCATCGCCCGGGAAGGCCGCGCCGGCGACAGCGCGCATCTGCTCACGGCGCCGATTGATTTGTCTTCTTCTTCTTCTTGATTGCGGAAGGCAGGGTTCTCTCGCCAAGACGCAAAGGCGCAAAGAAAGCACTATCTGGGAAGGTTTCTTCTTGTACCGTGGCTCCGTGAGAGAACCCTGTCTTCTGCGAATTCCGCTTAGTCCATGTCCTCTCACGAGGGTGGAGGCCGTTTTTATCAAGAAGCCTTTCTTCGCGTCTTTGCGTCTTGGCGAGAGAACATTTTTCACGAACACGGAGTAAATCATGTCAAAGGTCGGACTGCTGGGCACGGGCCTGATGGGGGTGCCCATGGGCGAGGCGCTGATGCGCGCCGGACACGAACTGCGGGTTTACAATCGCACCCGTGAACGGGCGCAGCCACTGCTGGCGGCAGATGCGCGCTGGTGCGATTCACCGTCCCGGGTGCTGGCCGATTCCGAGGTGGTGGTGCTCATGCTCAGCGATCGGGCTGCCATCGAGGCGAGCCTGCTGTCCGATGAAACCGCTACGCAGCTCGCCGGGCGCACGGTGATCCAGATGGGCACCATCGCACCCAACGAGAGTCGTGCCGTGCGCGATGCCGTGGCTAAGGCCGGGGGCACCTATCTGGAGGCGCCGGTGCTGGGCAGTATCCCGGAGGCCAGGGCCTCCAGGCTGTTGGTCATGGTGGGTGCGGATTCGGACGAGGTGTTCACGCGGTGGCGCGACTTGTTCACCGCCTTCGGGCCGAACCCGGTGCACGTAGGCGGGGTGGGCCAGGCCGCGGCGCTCAAGCTTGCCTTCAACCAGCTCATCGCCAGCCTCACGACGGCCTTCTCCCTGAGCCTGGCCCTGGTCCGTCATGAGGGGGTGTCCGTGGATCTCTTCATGGACATGCTGCGGGAAAGTGCGCTTTACGCGCCCACCTTTGACAAAAAACTGGAGCGCATGCTGAACGCGGATTTCTCCGCGCCCAACTTCCCCGTCAAGCACATGCTCAAGGACGTAGACCTGGTGGCCATGGCCGCCCGGGAGGCGGGTGTCGATGCGGGCCTGCTGGAACCGGTGCGCAACAACCTGGAGCGCGTCCTGGCCGACGGCCACGGCGATGAAGACTACTCCGCCCTGTGTCTCGGCCTGGAGCAGCGCAAATCGGGTCGCCCCTAGATCGCGCAGGGTCCGATGCCGCAGTGGTCGATGGCACATGCACGATCGGCAGGCCTGGCCTGGATGTCATGCGGGATCAACGACTTCGTCATATTTACCTGTCCGGGCATATCGCCCTGATCGGGGCAGGGATATGCTATGGATCTTCAGCACCGGATAGATCCATGAGTGGGTGTTGTCCTCTGCCTTCGTGCCGCTGACCCGGCCAGCCACCCCAGTCCTGATGCGGACTCCAGAACATGCGTCTCCTGCGGAACACCGTGTACAGCCTGCTGCTCATCATCGTCCTGTTGCCCTGGGCCACAGCCCAGGAGATTAACGGGTCCGAAGACTCTGCCCTGCCGGCGGTCTCGCCTGAGCAAATGCTTGAACTGCGTGCAACGCTCCAGGACACCCGCGTGCGCCTGCTTCAGATGGCGGAGGCCATTGACACGGCGCAGGCGGAAGCCTGGCTGGAAGGCAGTCAGGGAGACCGCTTTGCAGAACGCCTGGCGGCGACAGACGAGGCATCGGCGGAGCATGGCATGTGGCAGGCCGCCATCGACCTGGAGGCGGAAGGCGCCGAGCGTCTGCGTGGCGCCCTGGAGCGTGCGGAGCTGGCCCGTACATCGGGGGAGCGTGTCGATGAGGCCGTACAACGCATCACCCTGATGCTTGGCACCCAGCAGCGTAGCGGGGATGAAACAAGCCTGTCTGCCATCGAGGCGGATATCGCAGCCCTGGAGCGGCGGCGCGCCCAGGTGTCTCTGGAGCAGGAACAGAAGCGTCAGACCCTGGATCGTCTCGAAACTCAGGCGCGTACCCAGGCTGAGCAGCTGGAACGTCTGCGCCAGGAACTCGCGGCCGGTCCCGCGGCCGCCCCCTGGGGGCCGCTGGAGGAGGCGGCCCTTTCCGATGTCCTGGCCGCCTGGGAACAGGCCCAGGCGCGACGGGCAGAGGCGCGCCTGCTTGCGGCGCAACTGGATGGGCAGACCACCGGACCGCGCATGGAGATCCTGCGCCTCGAGCTGAGCATGCTGGAGACCGAAGGGCAGTGGCTGGCCCAGCGCATGGCGCAACTGTCCATGGAATACGCGGAGCGTTCCGGCGAGGAACTACGCACCCTGCGTGACGACATCCGCAGCGTGACGGAGCGCACGCCCGAGGTTGCGCTACGCTTTGGCACCGAGATCGAGGCCCTGCTCAAGCGCATCGACCGCATCGCCGAGGTCCAGGCCCGCGTGGGGGAGCTGCAGGCCGAGCGGGAGCGCTATACGCAGATGGAGGCCGACCTCACCCAGACCCTGGCCGGCGTCCGCGAGCGGCTGGAGATCGGTGGCCTCACCGATGTGCTCGGCGGACTTCTGATGGAAGAGGAACGTCGGGTGCGCAAGCTCTTGGACCTGCGCCTGACGCTGCGTGACCTGGAGCGGGAGAGTGCCCAGTCGCGGCTGCACAATATCACCGTGCGCGACGAGCTGCGTGCGTTGCCGGCGACCCCGCCGGTGCGTATCGATGACCGTGCCCGTTTCGAGATCCTGCGTCTGCAGCGCCGGGTAATCGAGGTCGAGCTTCAGTCCGATGAACAGCTGACCGAGCAGTTGAGCAATGCGCAGGCGCGCCTGCGCACGGTGGTCGAGCGTGTAGACGAACTGGCCGAGGTGCTGCGCGAGTCGCTGCTGTGGTGGCCAAGTCATCAATCGGTCGGGCTTGAGTGGGCCAGGCACGTCCTCCCGGCCCTGCTGATATTACTGGATCCAGGCGCCTGGAAGGAGATACACAGTGCCATGTTCGCCGTGACCGTCGGCGCGCCGGTTGGCACCTTGCTGACCCTGCTGCTGGCAGTCGGAGTGTTCCTTAGCGGGCGTGGCGCCCACGAACAACTGGCGAGGATCGCGGAGAAGACCGCCCACCCCTTCAGCGATCGCATGGGGCTCACCTTCCAGGCGGTGGGCTGGAGCCTGTTGCGTGTCCTTCCTGTGCCGGTCCTGCTGGCCTCCACCGGCTACCGGCTGCAGCAACTCCCTGATATTGGCCCAGGCGTCGAAGTGCTGGCCGTGGTGCTGTTCGGCGCCGCGCTCTGGTGGCTGGTGGGCCACCTGTTTGTGCTGTTCTCCAGCAAGAAGGGTGTCGGCATGGCCCACTTCCAGTGGAATCCACTGGTCGTGCGTCGCCTGCGTCGTCACCTGTCCTGGTACATGCCCTCGCTGCTGCTGATGGCCGTGTTCCTGGCGCTGACCTTTGGTCATCAGAACGAATTGTTGCCAGATGTGTTCGGGCGTCTCGGACTCCTGGCCATTACGTTCCTGTCCGGGCTGTTCGCCTGGCAGATGCTGGCGCCGCGAACACAGGACGAGGCCAGTGAGCAACAGGAGCGCCGGCGTCGCCTGGTGCGCATCGCATTGGCAGCGTTTGCCCTGGTCTTGCTGGGCCTCACTCTGGCCGGCTACCTGCTCACCGTGGCGGTGCTGCTGGACCGCACCATCAACACCGTGATCGTGGTGGCCGGTGTGTGGCTGGGCTACAGCTTCGCGACCCGCGCCCTGTTGCTCAGCGAATCCCGCCTGATCCTGCGGCGTATGCGTGAACAAAAGGAGAAGGCGGCGGCCATGGAGGGTAGCTCGGCCGTGGGCGAAGGGGCGGTGATCGACATGCCCGAGCCCCACCTGAGCCTGAAGAATATCAACCAGCAGACCCGCTCCCTGCTGCGGGTCACCGCAGGTGCGGCCCTGGTGCTGGGACTTTTGTGGGTCTGGGCCGAGATTCTGCCCGCGCTGACCTGGCTTGAGCGCGTGACCCTGTGGTCTCGCACCATTGTCGTCGGCGAGACCGAGATCCTGAGTCGCGTGAGCCTGCAGGACTTCCTGCTGGCGATCTTCCTGGGTGTGATCTTCACCCTGGCGGCACGCAACCTGCCGGGCCTGGTGGAGATCCTGCTCTCACGCAGCACCCAGATGGACGCCTCGGGCCGCTACACCGTGACTACCCTGCTGCGCTACGTGCTGGCGGTGGTGGCGGTCATCAGCGTGTTCTCCCTGCTGGGCCTGCGCTGGAGTGAATTGCAGTGGATGGTCGCGGCCCTGAGCCTGGGCCTGGGCTTCGGTCTTCAGGAGGTGGTGGCCAATTTCGTCTCCGGCATCATCATGCTGTTCGAACGCCCGGTGCGTGTCGGCGATACGATCACCATCGGCGAATACAGCGGCACAGTGGCCAGAATACGCACCCGGGCTACCACCATCGTCGACTGGGACAACCGCGAGATCGTGGTGCCCAACAAGAACTTCATCACCGAGCGACTGATCAACTGGACGCTCTCCGATACCATGACCCGCATCGTGATCCCCGTGGGTGTGAGCTATGACGCCGACGTGGACGAGGTGATGGATACCCTGAAGCGCATCGCAGAGGAAAGCCCGCTGGTGCTCAAGGAGCCCGCACCCACGGTGCTGTTCCTGAAGTTCGGTGACAGTGCCCTGAGCTTCGAACTGCGCGTGTACGTCAATCAGATGAAGGACCGTCTGATTACCATCAGTGAACTACACCGGGCGATCATCAAGGAGTTCCGCAACAGGGGTGTCGAGATCTCCTACCCGCAGATGGACGTCCACGTGCGCGACCTGCCCCCGACCCAGCGCGCAGGCCAGGGGCACCCGGAACCACCGAGTCCGGATCCGCGGGCCGGCTGAGTTTGCTTGTCTGTAAAGCCTGGAGTTGTGAACGCAGTGGGCGCAAAGACGCAGAGGACGCGAAGATCTGGATAATAAAAACAAATCTTTGCGCTCTCAGCGTCTTTGCGCCCTCTGCGTGATACACCGAACCCAACCAATTCACCGCACTTCGCTGAGAAGCCGCTGCGCCAGCCGCTCCGACTGCCCGGCGTAGCCGCCGCCGAACAAGTTGTAGTGGTTGAGCAGGTGGTAGAGGTTGTAGAGGTCCTTGCGCACCCGGTAGCCCGCATCCAAGGGCCAGGTGGCGTGGTAGGCGTCGTAGAAGCGTTGACCGGGCCCGCCGAACAGCTCCGTCATGGCCAGGTCGGTCTCCCGGTCACCGAAGTACACCGCCGGGTCGTAGATCACCGGGTTGCCCTCCCGGTCGGCGTCCCAGTTGCCGCTCCACAAGTCCCCGTGCAGCACCGAGGCCACGGGACGGTAGCCGTTGAAAAAGCCGGACAGTGCGTCCATGACTGCCTGTACCGCCGAGACAAGTGCCGAGCCGCAACCCCGCTGCTGCGCCAGCCTGATCTGGTGCCCCAGGCGCTGTTCGCGCCAGAAATCCAGCCAGTCTTCCCGCCAGGCATTGGGCTGGGGCGTGGCGCCGATGGTGTTGTCCCGGTGCCAGCCGAATTGCTCTGCCGTGTACCGGTGCATGCGCGCCAGCGCCTCCCCGAAGCGCGCCGCATCCAGCCGACCACCCAGCTCCAGGGCCTCCATCACCAGGAAGCTGCGCGAGTCCTCCAGCCCGTGACAGACCGGCCTGGGCACGCGGATGGAGTTCGCCTCGGTCAGCGCCTCAAGCCCCTCGGCCTCGGCCGCGAACATGTCCGCCAGGCTGACGCGGTTGCGCTTGACGAAGAAGCGGCGCCCGTCGCTGCCAGTGAGGATCGAGGCCTCGTTGATGCAGCCACCGCCGGCGCGCTGCTCGCCGGCGAGGTGGAAGGGGATGCCGGTGGCCTGGGAGACGAGGGATTCTAGAGGCGTCATGAGACCAAGGTTGAAGGTTGAAGGATGAAGGATGAAGGATGAAGGATGAAGGATGAAGGAAAAACCATCTTCCATGAAGATGGTTCCTTTGGCGAGTAGTCGAATTCTGATTGGTTGGAAGGATGCGGTACACTGGATTTTATTATTAAGTGATCAACCGGAGCCTACAAATGCCCAGACTGCTCGTACTCGTGACCATGCTATTCACGCTTGCAGCCTGCAGTGGCAGTGACACCGTTCAGGGCGTGGGTGGTACGGTCAGCCTGGACCCGGGTATGGCGCAGCAGGCCGCCCCCGAGGAGACCGTGTTCCTGTTCGCGCGCCTGCCCGAGGGTCCGCCCATGCCGCTGGCCATCCAGCGTCTGCAGGTAAAGGATTTGCCCTACCGCTTCCAGCTGGACGACAGCCACGCCATGACCGAGCGCGTGTTGTCTTCGGTCGAGCAGGTGATCGTGGTTGCCCGTGTATCCCGTTCAGGACAGGCCATGCCCCGGCCTGGGGATCTGGAAGGGCAGAGTGGTTTGGTGTCGGTGGGAACGGGTGGACTGGAGATCGTGATTGATCGGGTGTTGCAGTGAGGGCCTGCGTGGCATGTATCAAGCGCCAAATACGGTGAAGCTCAGCGCGACATAAATCACGTAACCGGCGAGCAGTATTCCACCTTCCAGGCGGCTTAGACGACGCCCCGAGTATAAGAAGGCCAGCAGCAGTAGGGACGTTGCGAGCATGACCCACTGGTCGAACTCCAGGATCCTGCCGTGAATCGGGAGTGGCTGAAGCAGTGCGGAGACACCCAGAATCCCGAGCAGGTTGAATATATTGCTGCCCAGGATGTTGCCAACCGCCACATCGGCGTGTCGCCTGATTGCCGCGATGACGGAGATCGATAGTTCCGGAAGCGACGTGCCCAGCGCCACCAGGGTCAAGCCGATAACGGCCTCGGGAACACCAAAATGCCCTGCAATCCCTACCGCTCCCATGAGCAGGACCTGTGAGCCACCGATCAGTAGCAGCAGGCCCAAAACCACGGCCACTGTGATCCACAAGACAGACTCGGGAATCGCGGAAAGTTCTTCCCCTTCGGCTTGATGAAGCTCGGCTGAAGGGGCTGAGTGATTCCGCTCGGTCCAGTACGCCAGGATCAGGTAAGCGGTCAGTGCCAGCAAAAGCATCGCGGCGTCTGCGCGCCCAAGCGCGCTTCCCCCGGCGAGGATCAGAAACAGGATGCTTGCCCCTACGACCGTGACCGCATCCCGGCGCAACGCCAGTGGTTTCACCGCCAGTGGCGTGATCAGGGCGCAAACCCCAAGAATCAAAAGTACATTCCCGATGTTGCTGCCAACGACGTTGCCTATGGCGATGTCCGGCTGGCCGTTGATGGCAGCGTCGACGGAGACCGCCAGCTCAGGCGCTGACGTCCCGAAGCCCACTATGATCAGGCCGCTCAGCAGTGGTGACACGCCGAGGCGTTTAGCGGCCGCCAGCGAGCCCCGAATCAATGCCTCGCCGCCAGCAGTCAGTAGGCCCACGCCCAGTAGTAGAAGCAGTGCATTTAACATACTTGGGTTTGTTCAGTTGGTAGAGGGCGTGTTGGGGAAAGATAACGGGCGGTAGTGGGCGGGGTGGTTTTGGGATTGGCATGGCCCGCAGGGCGCCCCGCGTGGGCAAGGCGGGGATACCGCTTGACGGGTGCGGAAGTCCGCTGCCCGTGCTTGAGGCTGGCTGCCGGGTGGTCTTCAGGGGACCCCACCGTAGCGAGACCTTCATTTGCGTGAAGCGCCATTGTCTCCATGCCGCGGTTGCTTTCGTGACAGGGAGAATGGCTCACGTTGCCAAGAAACTCTAGTCGTCATGGTGCCTTGGGGCAACGTCCTGGTACGCGGTACCGCTTCGCCCAGAGGGTTGAGCGCCTACGGGGTAGAATAGGGGACACTTTTGCTTCCTTGACCGTGCTCCCAATGAAACGAACTCTCCAACCCCTCTGCGACAAGATCGGTCATGACCGTATCAAGCTCGTGATCCACGCCCTCTACGGCAAGCTGCGCAGCGACGAGCAGCTCGGCCACTTCTTCGCTCATATTGATGATTTCAGCAGCCACGAGGCCCGTATCGCGGATTTCTGGTACACGGCCATGGGCGGGCGGCTGGAGCAGCCGCCTCAGGTGGATATGGTGGGCAAGCATTTCCCGCTGGGGATTCAGGACGCGGATATCGACCGCTGGTTGACGCATTTTCGTGCCACCACCGCCGAGCATCTGGAGCCCGGGCTGGCGGAGCAATGGGTGTTCATGGCGGAGGGGATCGCGGGGCGGTTACGGCAGATTGTGGTTCATCAGCAGCTGCGCTGAAGTGGTTTGTGGCTAGTCTCAAGTGGCAAGGGACACCACCCTCACCCCGGCCCTCTCCCTGATGGAGAGGGAGAATAAGCCCCCTCCCCCGCATCGCGGGGGAGGGTTGGGGAG
>SR_TP_S13solDRAFT_1000282_pt1 | contig 22986 bp, 23 predicted proteins | sample SodReaTP_S13sol_FD_11159 | JGI IMG/M metagenome (IMG submission 11159)
AAGCGCACCACCTTGTCCTCGATGGACGGGCAGTAGCGCGGCCCCACCCCCTCGATGGCGCCGCTGTACATGGGCGAGCGATGCAGGGCGCCGCGGATGATGGCGTGGGTGTGCTCGGTGGTGCGCGCGATCCAGCAGCTCACCTGCGGCGGATGCTCGTCCCGGGCGCCGATGAAGGAGAACACCGGGCGTGGCGCGTCGCCGGGCTGTTCGGTGAGCTGTGCATAATCGATGCTGCGCCCATCGATGCGCGGCGGGGTGCCGGTCTTGAGCCGACCCACCCGGGGGGCCAGTTCCCGCAGGCGCGCGGCCAGGGCGATGGACGGCGGATCGCCGGCACGTCCTCCGGCATGCTGGACCTCGCCCACGTGGATGCGTCCGCCCAGGAAGGTGCCCACGGTGAGCACCACGGCAGGGGAGCGAAAGCGCAACCCGGTCTGGGTGATGACGCCCGCGACCCGTTCGCCTTCCACGATCAGGTCATCCACCGCCTGCTGGAACAGGAACAGGTGCGGCGTGTTCTCCACCACGGATCGAACAGCGGCCTTGTAGCGTACCCGGTCCGCCTGGGCGCGGGTGGCGCGCACCGCCGGCCCCTTGCGGCTGTTGAGGGTGCGGAAATGGATGCCGCCCCGGTCCGCCGCCCGGGCCATGAGTCCGCCCAGGGCATCGATCTCCTTGACCAGGTGTCCCTTGCCGATGCCGCCGATGGCCGGGTTACAGCTCATCTGGCCGATGGTCTCGATGTTGTGGGTGAGCAGCAAGGTACGCGCGCCCGCCCGCGCCGAGGCGAGTGCCGCCTCGGTCCCGGCGTGGCCGCCGCCGACCACGATCACGTCATAGCTTGCTTCGAATCCCATACATCCGGACCGTATTCGCAGGAAAAGGCTTGGGATTTTACGCCCGGGGGGCCGTCTGCACCAAGGGTCGTCTATTTGCCGATGCAGAAGGTGGAGAAGATCCGGCCCAGCAGGTCGTCGGAGGAGAAGCGTCCGGTGATCTCGCCCAGGGTCTCCTGGGCCAGGCGCAGGTCCTCGGCCACCAGCTCCGGTCCGGCACCGACGGCCAGGGCATCCCGGGCGGTGGCCACGTGACCGGCGGTACGGGTCAGGGCATCCAGGTGCCGGCGCCGGGCCAGGAACAGGCCTTCGCCGCCGGAGAATCCGGCCTGTGCCTTGAGATGCTCGCGCAGGCTGTCCACCCCCTGCCCGTCCTGGGCACTGAGGTAGAGGACCCCGCCCTGCTTGCCCGGCACCCGGCCGGTGAGATCGATCTTGTTGTGCACGCAGATCACCGGCAGATGGCCGGGCAGGCGCGCGCGGATGGCCGCCTCCTCCTCGCCCTCCCCCAGGGCATCGTCCACCACCAGCAGCACCGCGTCGGCGGCCTCGATCTCGGCCCAGGCGCGGCGGATGCCTTCCTGTTCCACCGGGTCGTCGGACTCCCGCAGGCCGGCGGTATCCACCAGGTGCAGGGGCAGGCCATCCAGGCTCACGGTCTCGCGCAGCACGTCCCGGGTGGTGCCGGGGATGTGGGTGACGATGGCTGCCTCGCGGCGCACCAGGCGGTTGAGCAGGCTGGACTTGCCGGCGTTGGGCCGCCCGGCGATCACCAGGCGCAGCCCTTCGCGCAGCAGCGCGCCCTGGGCGGCGCCCCGGATGAGCCGATCGATCCTCCCGGACAGATCTGCAAGGCGCGCCTGCACCTGCGCCTCGCGCAGGATGTCCACGTCCTCGTCGGGAAAATCCAGGGCCGCCTCCACCGAGACCCGCAGGCCGGTCAGGGCATCCAGCAGGGCATTGACCTCGTGGGAGAGCGCCCCTTCCAGGGCGCGTCTTGCCGAGCGCGCCGCCTGGGCGGAGCCGGCCTCGATGAGGTCGGCGACCGCCTCTGCCTGGGCCAGGTCCAGGCGACCGTTCAGAAACGCCCGTTCAGTGAACTCCCCGGGTCGCGCCGCGCGACAGCCCAGGGCCAGGCAGCGGCTGAGCAGCAGGTCGAGCACCACCGGGCCGCCGTGGCCCTGGAGTTCCAGGGTGTCCTCTCCGGTGTAGGAACGGGGGCCGGGGAAGAACAGCGCGATGCCGTCGTCCAGGGTCTCACCCTGTTCGCCCAGGAAGGGTGCGTAGGTGGCGTGACGGGGGGCTGGGAGTCGGCCCAGGATTGCCCTGGCAAGGGCGGCGGTATTTGGCCCGGAGATCCGCACCACCCCCACCCCGCCGAAGCCCGGCGGGGTGGCGATGGCGGCGATGGTGTCTTCAGGCGAGTCGGCCATGGAAGGTCCGGATAGTGTGGGCCGGCCTTCAGGCCGACAGTGATGTGCGCCTGGCCACGCAAGCCGGCCAGAAGGCCGACCCACGGGGTACCAGGCCCATCAGCCCTTCTTGCCGGCCTTCTCGATGTTGCGGGTGATGTACCACTGCTGGGCGATGGACAGCAGGTTGTTCACGAACCAGTACAGCACCAGGCCCGCCGGGAAGAAGGCGAAGAACACGGTGAACACGAACGGCAGGGCCATCATCAGCTTCTGCTGGATCGGGTCCATGGGCGCCGGGTTGAGCTTGTACTGGGCGATCATGGTCACGCCCATGAGGATGGGCAGGATGAAGTAGGGGTCGCGCACGGAGAGGTCCTGGATCCACAGGATCCACGGCGCCTGGCGCATCTCCACGCTCTCCAGCAGCACCCAGTACAGGGCGATGAACACCGGGATCTGCACCAGGATCGGCAGGCAGCCGCCCAGCGGGTTGATCTTCTCCTTCTTGTACAGCTCCATGAGCGCCTGGTTCATGCGCTGCTTGTCGTCGCCGTAGCGGTCCTTGAGCTGCATCATCTTGGGCTGCACGGCGCGCATCTTGGCCATGGAGCGGTAGCTGGTCTCGGAGAGCTTGTAGAACACCAGCTTGATGAGGATGGTCAGGATGATGATGGCCCAGCCCCAGTTGCCCACCACGTTGTGGATCCAGTCGAGCACCCAGAACAGCGGCTTGGCCAGGAAGGACAGCATGCCGTAGTCCACGGTCAGTTCCAGGCCTGGCTGGATGGCCTTCAATGCCGCCTGCTCCTTGGGGCCCACCCAGAAGCGGCTGGTGAACACCGTTTCCTCGCCCGGGGCGGCGGTCTGTGCCTCGGAACGCATGCCGATGATGTGCTCGGGGCGTGCCGGCGTGCCCAGCACCCGGGTGTAGAACTGGTTGATCTCGTGCTCGAAGGGCACCCAGGCGGTCAGGAAGTAGTGCTGGATGATGGAGATCCAGCCGCCTTGCACGTCCTTGTCCAGGGGCTTGCCGGCCATGTCCTCCAGGGACAGCTTCTCGTAGCGCCCGTCGTGATAGGCCACGCCGGTGAAGGTGTACAGGAACCAGGATTCACGGCTCGGGGTGCTGCCGTGGCGGATCTGCCGGTACTGGCGACCCACCCAGGGCTGGTCGCTGTTGTTGCGCACCGCGTGGTCCACGTTGATGAGGAAGTCACCGCGACGGAAGGTGTAGGTCTTGGTGACCTGCACGCCGTCCTCGCTGGTCCAGGTCAGGGGCACGCGCAGCTCGTCCTGGCCATCGGCCAGGCGGAACTCGTCACGTTCTGCCTGGAATATGGCGTGGTGGCTGGGCGCGCGGCCCTCGCCGGAGACCCCGGGCACCCGGTCGTGGATCAGGCCCGACTGGGCCACGTACTGGCGGAAACGCTCATCCAGCAGGCGAATCGGCTGGTCCGGGGTGCGCAGGCTCACCGGGTAGGTGGGCAGGTCGGCCCGCACCAGGTCGCCGCCGCGGGTGTCGATTTCGATATCCAGCACGTCGGTCACCACCCGGATACGGCGGCGGTCCGGCTCCGCCGGCGCGACTTCGGTGGGCGCGTCCACGGCCTCGGAGACCGGCGCATCGGGTACGTCCTGGGGCGGGGCCGGGACACCATCGCGGTCCATCACCTGTTCCTGGGCACCGGGGGCGGCCACCGGCTGGGGGCCGTAATCGCGGTTCCAGGCCTGCCAGATCAGGAACAGCACCAACAGCATCGACAGGTAGAGTACGGGGCGAAGGTTATCCATGGCCGGCCTAGTTCTTTGTGTGGGTCTTTGAAGGGGGGGTGTCGGTATCGGGTACGGGATCATACCCGCCTTCGCACCAGGGATGGCAACGTCCCAGGCGCGTGACGGTCAGCCAGGTGCCGCGCAGGGCACCGTGGCGCTCGATGGCCTCGATGGCATAGCAGGAACAGCTGGGCGTGAATCTGCAGTGCTGCCCGATGAACGGGCTCAGCAGGAGACGGTAGGCCTGTATCAGCAGGATCAGGGGTTTGCGCATGGGGTGCTCAACCTTGCCCAGAATCGCTCCAGGGAGGCGCGGATCCGGGCGTTGTCCCAGCCGGTGACCGCCGGCCGGCACATGACCACCACGTCCACCGGGGCCAGGTGTTGTCTGTGCTGCCTGAATGTTTCCCGCACCAGGCGCTTGATGCGTTGCCGGTCCACGGCGCGCCGGGCGCATTTCTTGGAGATGGCCAGCCCGAGGCGGGCGCTGTCTCCATCGTTGTCCCGCACCAGCAGGGTGAAACCTGCGTCGCTGAGCTTGCGCGCGTCGCCGAAGACCTGCTTGTACTGCTCAGGTCGTGTCAACCGGACGGACCTGGGAAAGCCCTGGTCCACGGCCACGATCAGGATGGTGCTATCAGACTTTCGCAGCGATCAGGCGTCAGGGGCAAAGCCGGACGCGGCCCTTGGCACGACGTGCGGCCAGGACCTTGCGGCCGCCGCGGGTGGCCATGCGGGCACGGAAACCGTGGGTGCGCTTGCGCTTGAGGGTGCTGGGCTGGAATGTTCTTTTCATGGCGTTGGACCGTGTCTGGAGCGCCGGCAGGACACCCCCGCCAGGCCAAAGCCCGCTAAAGTAACCAGTCGCCGGTCGCATGTCAATGATGATGCGGCTTTCAGGGCTACTCGGGGGTGTGGATAAGTCTTCGGCGCGGGGGTAGACTCTTGCCCTCACCGGAAGTCCACGAATCCTCCCCGGAGACCCCAGATCTTGGCCGTCAGTCCACTTTGGCAACAGTGCGTGGCGAGGCTCGAGAGCGAGCTCTCCGAACAGCAGCTCAACACCTGGATTCGCCCCCTCCAGGCGGTGGAGGACGACCACGCCCTGCGTCTGCTGGCCCCCAACCGCTTCGTCATGGACTGGGTCCGGGACCATTTCTTCCAGCGCATCGACGCCATGGTCACGGACCTGGGCACCCAGCGGCGGGTGATGCTGGAGGTGGGTTCCGGCCGCCCGCCGGCCCCGACCGTGGAACCGCGTCCGAGCCCGGCGCCGGTGACCGCCGCGGTGAACGTGCAGCCGGTTTCACACCGGCCTGCCGCCAGCTCCGCGCAGTTCACCAACAACCTCAATCCCAATTTCACCTTCGACAACTTCGTCGAGGGCAAGTCCAACCAGCTGGCCCGCGCGGCAAGCCTGCAGGTGGCCGCCAACGTGGGGCTGGCCTACAATCCGCTGTTCCTGTACGGCGGCGTTGGCCTGGGCAAGACCCACCTGATGCATGCTATCGGCAACGCCATCCTGGCCCATCGGCCCGGCGCCAAGGTGGTCTACCTGCATTCCGAGCGCTTCGTAGCCGACATGATCAAGGCCCTGCAGCACAACGCCATCGACGAGTTCAAGGGCTACTACCGTTCCGTGGACGCGCTGCTGATCGACGACATCCAGTTCTTCGCCGGCAAGGAGCGTTCCCAGGAAGAGTTCTTCCACACCTTCAATGCGCTCCTGGAAAGCCAGCAGCAGGTGATCCTGACCTGCGACCGATACCCCAAGGAGGTGGACGGTCTGGAGGAGCGGCTCAAGTCCCGTTTCGGCTGGGGGCTCACGGTGGCCATTGAGCCGCCGGAACTGGAGACCCGGGTGGCGATCCTGCAGCGCAAGGCGGAGCAGGCCAACACGGAGCTGCCCAGCGAGGTGGCCTTCTTCATGGCCAAGCGCATCCGCTCCAACATCCGCGAACTGGAGGGCGCCCTGCGCCGGGTGGTGGCCAATGCCCACTTCACCGGCCGACCCATCACCCTGGACTTCGCCAAGGAGGCCCTGCGGGACCTGCTGGCGCTGCAGGACAAGCTGATCACCATCGACAACATCCAGAAGACCGTGGCGGAGTACTACAAGATCCGGGTCTCGGACCTGCACTCCACCCGGCGCAGCCGCTCCATTACCCGGCCACGCCAGCTGGCTATGGCACTGGCCAAGGAGCTGACCAATCACAGCCTGCCGGAGATCGGCGATGCCTTCGGAGGCCGGGACCACACCACGGTGCTGCATGCCTGCCGCAAGGTGGTGGAGCTGCGGGAAACGGATCCGCGCATCAACGAGGACTATGTGAACCTGCTGCGTACCCTGAGCAGCTGAGCATGCAGGGTGTAAGGTGATCGGGCATAAACCTGTGGACAAGTTGTGTGGAACCCGGGGGTAGCGCCCCTGTGCTGACTTATCCACAATCCATACACAGGCTGTTGAGCAGGATAAACACCTGAAGCCCACAGGCAGAGACATTTCAAGGCTTTGATATTAATAGAATAAAATGACTTATACCTGTCAATCAGGCGTGCTTATTACTATCATCATCCTATAAACACTTAATAACTATTCGGGACCCAGCCATGAGATTCAGCATCCAGCGAGAAGACCTGCTCAAGCCCCTGCAGCAGGTCATCGGGGCGGTGGAGCGCCGTCAGACCATGCCCATTCTTGCCAACGTGCTGATCAAGGCGGATGAGGATCGTTTGAGCGTCACCGGTACGGACCTGGAAGTGGAGCTGGTGGCCGAGGCCTCTGAGGTCAGTGCCAGCCCCGGCGAGGCCACGGTACCCGCCAGGAAATTGCTGGACATCTGCAGGGCGTTGCCCGACGAGGCAAGCCTGGAGATACAGGCGGAAGGAGACCGCGTACTGATCACCTCCGGTCGTGCGCGCTTTACCCTGAGTGCCCTGCCCGCCGCTGACTTCCCTGCCCTGGACGAGATCTCCAGCAGCAAGGAACTCACCCTCACGGAACGGGAACTGCGTCACCTGATCCTGCGCACCAGTTTCGCCATGGCCAATCAGGACGTGCGTTACTACCTCAACGGGCTGATGCTGGAGGTGGGTCAGAACGTGATCCGCACCGTGGCCACTGACGGCCATCGCCTGGCCCTGTGTGAGCTCAACACCACGGTGGACACCGCCTCCTCCCAGCAAGTCATCATTCCGCGTAAGGGCGTACAGGAACTGCTGCGCCTGCTGGAGGACAGTGATGAACCGGTGCGCCTGCAGATCGGTGCGAACCATATCCGCGCCACCCTGCCGCGGCTGCGCTTCACCTCCAAGCTCATCGATGGCCGCTTTCCCGACTACGACCGGGTGATCCCCAAGGATGGCGACCAGGTCATGAAGGTCGAGCGGGAAGCATTGCGCAAGGCACTGGCCCGCGCCTCGATCCTGTCCAACGAGAAATACCGCGGCATCCGCCTGGTGCTGGGTGACGGACTGCTGCGCATCCAGGCGCACAACCCGGAGCAGGAAGAGGCCGAGGACGAGATCGAGGCCCAGTACACCGGTACCGCCATGGAGATCGGCTTCAATGTCACCTACCTGCTGGATGTGCTCAACACGGTGGAGGGTGACGTGATCGAGGCCACCTTCAAGGATGCCAACTCCAGCGTGTTGATGCGTGACCCGGGCGCCACGGATGCGCTTTACGTGGTCATGCCCATGCGCCTTTGATCGCTGATCCGGGCCGCCTGCCCGGACACCCATGATCCTCAACCGGCTGGAAGTCCGAGGCCTGCGGATCCTGCGTCACGTGCGCATGGATCCCGTGTCCGGGCTCAATCTCGTCCATGGTGTTAACGGCGCCGGCAAGACCAGCCTGCTGGAAGCCATCCATCTCCTCTCCACCGGCCATTCCTTCCGTACCCGGCAGTTGTCTCCCCTTCTCGCGCCCGATTGCGATGCCGTCGAAGTGGTCGCCCGCATCCAATCTACTGGCGGCGGCGAACCCTGGCCGGTGGGCATCCGTAAAACCAGGGACTCCACGACAGCTCGTATCCGTGGCGAGAACGTCCGCAGCCTCGCGGATCTGGCCCGCCTGCTCCCGCTCCAGGTCATGCACCCGGAAAGTCATCTGCTGGTCAGCGGCGGACCCGGTTACCGCCGTGCCTTCCTGGACTGGGGCTGCTTCCACACTGATCCGGCCTACCACGACCACTGGCGCCGTTACCGTCACCTGCTGTGCCAGCGTAATGCCGCGCTCCGGGACCGGTCCCCAGCCAGGCTGCTGTCGGCCTGGGACACGGCCCTGGGTGAGGCGGGCAGCGCACTGGATCTGGCGCGTGCCACGCACCTGCAGACACTCCTTCCCTACCTTGATTCCCTCAAGCAGGAACTGCCTGAGACTTCTGGTCTCGCCCTCGAGTACCGCAGGGGCTGGAATCCAGAAGAGTCTTTGTCGGAGTCGCTTGCTCACTCCGTACAACGGGACCGCTCGGCAGGATTCACCCAGGTCGGCCCCCATCGTGCAGAACTGCTGTGCCGCCTCGATGGACGGCCTGTGGCACAGGTTGCGTCCCGCGGTCAGCAGAAATCCGTGGTGCTGATGCTCAAGATGGCCCAATCCCTCTGGCTGATGGAAACACTGGGATTTCCACCGGTAGTCCTGGTGGATGACCTGCCGGCGGAACTGGATGCAAGACACCGGGGCTGGTTGATGAACTGCCTGCAGGGTCTGGGGTCGCAGGTTTTCGTCACGGCCATCGAGTCGGATCAGGTTCCCCTGTCAGGCTGGGATTCCTGGCAGATGTTTCACGTGGAACATGGAACCCTTCGGGTCGGGGATTGAAGAGCGGTCGGTGGTATAATGGGCGACTGTGTTACCAGAGGACAAGGTATGACTGATCCGCAGCAGGCCAAGACTTACGACTCATCCAACATCAAGGTGCTCAAGGGGCTGGACGCCGTCCGCAAGCGCCCCGGCATGTACATCGGTGACACGGATGACGGCACCGGCCTGCACCACATGGTGTTCGAGGTGGTGGACAATGCCATCGACGAGGCCCTGGCCGGCTACTGCAACAAGATCCAGGTGATCATCCATTCCGACGGCTCCGTGAGCGTGCAGGATGATGGCCGGGGCATCCCGGTGGATATCCACCCGGAAGAAGGTCGGTCCGCCGCGGAAGTCATCATGACGGTGCTGCATGCGGGCGGCAAGTTCGACGACAATTCCTACAAGGTCTCCGGCGGTCTGCACGGTGTGGGTGTGTCGGTGGTGAATGCCCTGTCCGAATGGCTGGAACTGACCATCTTCCGCAACAGCCGCGTGCATCGCCAGGTCTATCGCCTGGGTGTGCCCGATGCCCCCCTGGCGGAGGTGGGTGACACGGAACTGACCGGCACCCGGGTGCATTTCAGACCCAGCACCGAGATCTTCTCGGACACCGAATTCCACTACGACATCCTGTCCAAGCGCCTGCGGGAGCTGTCCTTCCTGAACTCGGGTGTGCGCATCCAGCTGAGCGACGAGCGCAGCGGCAAGGAGGATGTGTTCGAGTACCAGGGCGGAATCCGTGCCTTCGTGGAGCATCTGAACCGCAACAAGACCCCCCTGCACCAGAACGTGATCTACTGCGTGGCGGACCGGGACGACATCACCGTGGAAGTGGCCCTGCAGTGGAACGACTCCTACCAGGAGAACATCTTCTGCTTCACCAACAACATCCCCCAGCGGGACGGTGGCACGCACATGGCGGGTTTCCGCGCCGCCCTGACCCGTGGCCTGAACCAGTACATGGAGGCCGAGGGCATTTTGAAGAAGCAGAAGGTGGCCACCACCGGTGATGATGCACGGGAAGGCCTGACCGCGGTCCTGTCGGTGAAGGTGCCCGACCCCAAGTTCTCGTCCCAGACCAAGGACAAACTGGTGTCCTCCGAGGTCAAGGCCGTGGTGGAAGGGGTGCTCTACGACCACCTGCAGAGCTTCCTGCTGGAGAACCCGGGTGATGCCAAGGTCATCACCGCCAAGATCATCGATGCCGCGCGCGCCCGGGATGCGGCCCGCCGTGCCCGGGAGATGACCCGGCGCAAGGGTGCCCTGGACGTGGCCGGCCTGCCCGGCAAGCTGGCGGACTGTCAGGAAAAGGATCCCGCCCTGTCCGAACTGTTCCTGGTGGAGGGTGATTCCGCCGGCGGTTCAGCCAAGCAGGGTCGCGACCGTCGCACCCAGGCCATCCTGCCCCTGAAGGGCAAGATCCTGAATGTGGAAAAGGCCCGTTTCGACAAGATGCTGTCCTCGGCGGAGGTGGGTACCCTGATCACCGCCCTGGGTTGTGGCATCGGCAAGGATGAATTCAACGCTGACAAGCTGCGTTACCACCGCATCATCATCATGACCGATGCGGACGTGGACGGCTCCCACATCCGGACCCTGCTGCTGACCTTCTTCTACCGCCAGATGCCGGTGCTGATCGAGCGCGGTCATGTCTACATCGCCCAGCCGCCGCTGTACAAGGTGAAGAAGGGCAAGCAGGAGCAGTACGTCAAGGACGAGCTGGAGCTCAACAACCTGTTGCTGCAGATGGCCCTGGAGGACGCCCGGCTGATGATCCATCCCGAGGCCCCGCCGGTGAGCGGCGAGGCCCTGGAGGACCTGGCGCGCCGCTACATCGGCGTCATGGGGGCCGTGGAGCGCCTGTCCCGCCGCCATGACCGGGATCTGCTGGAACGCATGATCTTCTCCACCCCCATGGATCCCGCCCGGATCGAGGACCCCCAGGCAATCCGTGCCTGGTTCGACGGGCTGGTGGAGGGCCTGCGCAGCGATGCCGCCGGGGCCGCCCGCTACACCGTGGATGCGGTGCCTGATGGCGAAGGCGGCACCGAGGTGCGCGTCACCCGCCTGATCCATGGCGCAGAGCAGGTGGAGCGCTTCGGACGGGATTTCTTCGCCTCCCCGGAATACCGAGCCATCCGGGATCTGGCAGAGCGCCTGGACGGTCTCCTGGACCAGGGTGCCGCCGTGCACCGTGGCGAGCGCCGTCAGCCGGTGAGCAACTTCCGCCAGGTGATGGACTGGCTGCTGGGCGAGGCCCGCCGGGGCCTGAACGTGCAGCGCTATAAGGGTCTGGGCGAGATGAACCCGGAACAGCTCTGGGAGACCACCATGAATGCCGAGACCCGTCGCCTGCTGCAGGTGAAGATCGAGGATGCGGTGCGCGCAGACGAGGTGTTCACCACCCTGATGGGTGATCAGGTGGAGCCGAGACGCGAGTTCATCGAGGCCAATGCCCTCACAGCCTCCAACATAGATATCTGATTTTAAAGGGTTTTACTTCCAAGCGTCCGGCGTGCGGACACAAAAAAGCCCGGGTTGATCCCGGGCTTTTTTGTGGGCTGGAGAGATTCAGCCGATCAGTTGTACAGACCCATGTCGCGGGCGCGGCGTTCCTGGTCAAGCTGCTTCATGATCAGGGCCAGGGCGTCGGTGTAGGGCACGCAGCCGTTGGCGCGGATCACGTCGCGACCCTGACGGGTTCCCACGAAGCGCACGAACTGCTGCACCTCGGCATTCTTGGGGTTGTCCGGGTTGGAGACCACGTACAGCGGGCGGTACAGGGTGTAGGCGCCGGTGCGGATGTTGTCGTAGCTGGGTTCCAGACCATCGAGCTTGAGGATCTTCACGTCACGGCGCTGGGCCGAGCTGATACCGGTCACGCCCACGGACCAGGGCGTTGCCTCGATGGCGCGCTCCAGGGGACCGCTGGAAGCGAAGAACTGGGTGGCGGTGAATTCCTGATCCANGTTGGCATAGATCAGGCGGCGCTTGGCAAAGCCAACGCCGGAGGTCTTACCCTGGCGGGCATAGACCAGCATGGGCTGGTCAGGACCGCCCAGCTGACTCCAGTTGGTCAGCCGGCCCAGGAACATGTCACGCAGCTGCTCCAGGGTGATGTTATCCACCGGCACGTCCTTGTGGGCCATCACCACCAGGGCATCCCACGCCACCGGCTCCAGGTGCGCGCCGACCTCGGCCTCATGGCCATCCAGGGGCAGGCGGCAGGTACCGCCCATGTCGGCACCCATGGAGACGGTTTCGCGAATGCCGCGCGAGGCTCCACCGCCGACCAGATCGATGGTGATGCCGGTTTGTTCCTTGAAGGCGACCGCCAGTTCTTCCATGAAGGCATGACGGGAAATACCGCAACCGGCCCAGGACAGGGTGGTTTCGGCGTAGGCCAGGTTGGCAGTCAGGCCCAGCAGGCCTGCAAGAACGATTTTGCGCATCATGTTCATCACCCTTTGGTAGTGTGGCGCAGTTCGCGCTTTTATTGTGATTTATGTCTCTATTTAAAGTATTTGTCTTGGCTGTTGACAATGTGTCCCTGTCCAGACGGTAGCAAACAGCCGCTGATCGTCACATTTCTGGGAAATATGTGAGGAAAATCACTATCTTGTTGTTGATGCAGAAAATATAAGATGCATCCAAGCCCAGCCTTATTCCATCGCTGCGCGCATATCAGTCCAGGGAGCAGGGACATTACGGCCGTGAAGAGCCGCGTGATAAAGTGAGGGTCGCAAACATCTGACTGATCGAGACCCCAAGACCCGCCATGGAAAACCCCTTGCTCAAGCAGGAAGGCCTGCCGGCCTTCAGCCAGATCAGACCCGAACACGTGGAGCCGGCCATCGATCGCCTGCTGGCCGAGAACCGCGCCGCCATTGCGAAACTGCTGGATCGGGACAGTGGCTTTACCTGGCAGAACCTGGTGCATCCCCTGTCCCTGCTGGAGGACCGGCTCAACAGGGCCTGGTCGCCGGTTCGGCACATGAACTCGGTGGTCAACAGCGAGGAGCTGCGCGCCGCCTACAACGCCTGCCTGCCCAAGCTCTCCGATTACGGCACCGAGATCGGCCAGAACGCGGCGCTCTACGCGGCCTACAAGTCCCTGAGCGAGGGTCCCGGCGCCGGGGATCTGGACGAGGCCCAGCGCAAGGTGGTGCGCGATGCCCTGCGTGACTTCCATCTGAGCGGCGTGGATCTGCCGGAAGACAAGAAGGCCCGCTACAAGGCCATTGCCCAGGAACTGTCCAATCTCCAGTCCCGTTTCGAGGAGAACATCCTGGACAGCACCCACGCCTGGAAGAAACCGGTGCTGGACCGTGCGGCCCTGGCCGGACTGCCCGATTCCGCCCTGGACATGCTGGCCCAGGCCTCCCGGCACGCCGATCAGGAAGGCTGGCTGATTACCCTGGACTTCCCCGCCTACTACGCGGTGATGACCCATGCCGAGGACCGTGCGCTGCGCAAGGAGCTCTACACTGCCTACGTGACCCGGGCCTCCGACCAGGGGCCCCATGACGGCAAGTACGACAACAGCGCCCTGATGGAACAGATCATGGCCCTGCGCCATGAACAGGCCCAGTTGCTCGGCTATGGCGATTTCGCGCAATTGTCGCTGGCCACCAAGATGGCGGAATCACCCGAGGCCGTGGTGCACTTCCTCAAGGACCTGGCGGCACGCGCGAAGCCCCGTGCAGAGCAGGAACTCGACGAACTGCGCCGCTTTGCCGCCGAGCACCTTTCGATCGATGATCTGCAGGCCTGGGACATCGCCTACGCCAGCGAGCAGCTGCGCCAGCATGCCTATGCCCTGTCCCAGGAGGATCTCAAGCCCTACTTCCCGGTGAACCGGGTGGTGCCCGGCCTGTTCAGCCTGGTGGAGCGCCTCTACCAGGTGAGCATCGTAGAAGTGGACGGCGTGGACGTGTGGCATCCGGACGTGCGCTTCTACGAGATCCGTGATCCCGACGGCACGCCCCGCGCACAGTTCTACCTGGACCTCTACGCCCGGCCCAAGAAGCGCGGCGGCGCCTGGATGGACGAGTGCATGAACCGGGTGCGGGACGGGGACCGGGTGCAGATCCCGGTCGCCTACATGACCTGCAACTCCACCCCGCCGGTGGGCGACAAGCCGGCCCTGTTCACCCATGACGAGGTGATCACCCTGTTCCACGAGTTCGGCCACGGCCTGCACCACATGCTCACCCGGGTGGACTATCCGGACATCGCCGGGATCAACGGCGTAGAATGGGACGCGGTGGAACTGCCCAGCCAGTTCATGGAGAACTGGTGCTGGGAAAAAGAGGCCATCGACCTGTTCGCCGGCCACTACCAGACGGGCAAGCCGCTGCCCCAGGCGCTGTTCGACAAGCTCATTGCCACGCGCCATTTCCAGGCGGCCATGCAGATGGTGCGCCAGCTGGAATTCTCCCTGTTCGACGTGCGCATTCACGGCGAGTACGATCCGGCACGGGGTGCGCGCATCCAGGAGATCCTCGACCAGGTGCGCGCCGAGGTGTCGGTGGTCAAACCGCCGGCCTTCAACCGCTTCCAGCACGGCTTCTCGCACATCTTCGCCGGCGGATACGCGGCGGGCTATTACAGCTACAAGTGGGCCGAGGTCTTGTCCGCAGATGCCTTCGCCCGCTTCGAGGAGGAAGGCCTGTTCAGCCCCGACGTGGGCCGGGCGTTCCTTGAGAACGTGCTGGAGAAGGGCGGCTCCGCGCCCGCCATCGAGCTGTTCAAGGCATTCCGGGGACGCGAGCCCAAGATTGATGCCCTGCTGAGGCATTCGGGACTGATCGAGGAGTCCAGAGGCGCAGCCGCATGAAGGCGGCTTTGGAAGTCTCTTGCCTCTAGAGCATCAAATGAAAATCGCCACCTGGAACGTCAACTCTCTCAAGGTGCGCCTGCCCCAGGTGCTCGACTGGCTGGCCGCGCAGCAGCCGGACGTGCTGGCGCTCCAGGAGACCAAGCTCACCGATGACGCCTTCCCGGTGGAGGCCATCCGCGAGGCCGGCTATCACTGCGTGTACTCGGGCCAGAAGACCTACAACGGCGTGGCCATTCTGGCCAGGCACGAGCTGCTCGATCCGCTCACGGACATCGACGGACTGGATGATCCCCAGCGGCGCATCCTCGCCGCCACGGTGGACGGCGTGCGCGTCATCAACCTGTACGTGGTCAATGGCTCGGAAGTGGGTTCTGAGAAGTACGCCTACAAGCTGGACTGGCTGGGCAAGGTCACCGGTTTCATCGCCGGGGAGATGAAGCGCCACGAAAAGCTCGTGGTGCTGGGGGATTTCAACATCGCCCCCGAGGACCGGGACGTGCACGACCCCGAGGCCTGGCACGAGAAGATCCTCTGCTCCACCCCGGAGCGCGAGGCGCTGAAAAAGATCCTCGACCTGGGCCTGAGCGACTGCTTCCGCCGCTTCGAGCAGCCGGAGCAGAGCTTCTCCTGGTGGGACTATCGTGCGGCGGGCTTCCGGCGCAACCTGGGCCTGCGCATCGACCTGATCCTCTCGAGCCCCGCGCTCACCGAGACCTGCACCGCCTGCATCATCGACGTGGAACCGAGGCGGTTGGAACGTCCCTCCGATCACGCACCCGTGGTGGCGGAGTTCGTGAGTTAACGTGATTAAAAGCAAACCGCTAAGGCAGGCGAATGTATGCGCAAAGGACGCCAGAATTTTTGGTCTTGCTAAGGACCCTGCGCGGTTTGCTTTGCCTTACAGTCGTTTCTCCTACAGCCGCCGCATTCGCGGTAATATCGCCGCATCATGAAATACCGAGACCTGAGAGACTTCATTGCCCAGCTGGAAGCCCTGGGTGAACTCAAGCGCATCGGCGTGGAGGTGGACCCGCATCTCGAGATGACCGAGATCTGCGATCGCACCCTGCGCGCCGGCGGCCCCGCCCTGCTGTTCGAAAAACCCAAGGGACACACCATGCCGGTGCTGGGCAATCTGTTCGGCACGCCCCGTCGCGTGGCCCTGGGCATGGGCGAGGATTCCGTCGAGGCCCTGCGGGAGGTGGGCAAGCTGCTGGCCTTCCTCAAGGAACCGGATCCGCCCAAGGGCCTGAAGGAGGCCTGGAAGACCCTGCCCATCTTCAAGAAGGTGCTGGACATGGCGCCCAAGAAGGTGGGCAGCGCGTCCTGCCAGGATCTGGTAAGGGAAGGCGCCGACGTGGATCTTTCCAGCATCCCCGTGCAGACCTGCTGGCCCGGCGATGCCGGACCGCTGATCACCTGGGGACTGGTGGTCACCAAGGGTCCCCACAAGGAACGCCAGAACATGGGCATCTACCGCCAGCAGGTGATCGGACCCAACCGGGTGATCATGCGCTGGCTGTCCCACCGGGGCGGCGCCCTGGATTTTCGCGACTGGTGTGAGAAGTATCCCGGCGAGCCCTTCCCCGTGGCCGTGGCCCTGGGCGCCGATCCGGCCACCATCCTGGGCGCCGTGACCCCGGTGCCAGACAGCCTCTCGGAACACGCCTTCGCCGGGCTGCTGCGCGGCTCACGCACCGAACTGGTCAAGTGCCTGGGCTCGGACCTGCTGGTGCCCGCCTCCGCCGAGATCGTCCTGGAGGGGGTGATCCATCCGGGAGATACCGCACCGGAAGGGCCCTTCGGCGACCACACCGGCTACTACAACGAGGTGGACCAGTTCCCGGTGTTCACCATCGAGCGCATCACCTCGCGCAGGGATCCCATCTACCACAGCACCTACACCGGCCGTCCGCCGGACGAGCCGGCCATCCTGGGCGTGGCCCTCAACGAGGTGTTCATCCCCATCCTGCAGAAACAGTTCCCCGAGATCGTGGACTTCTACCTGCCGCCCGAGGGATGTTCCTACCGGCTCGCCGTGGTGACCATGCGCAAGCAGTATCCGGGACATGCCAAGCGGGTGATGATGGGCGTCTGGTCCTTCCTGCGCCAGTTCATGTACACCAAGTTCGTGATCGTCACCGACGCGGACGTGAACGCCCGGGACTGGCAGGACGTGATCTGGGCCATGACCACGCGCATGGACCCCGCCCGTGACACGGTGATGATCGAGAACACGCCCATCGACTACCTGGACTTTGCCTCCCCCGTCTCCGGCCTCGGTTCCAAGATCGGCTTCGACGCCACCAACAAGTGGCCCGGTGAAACCACCCGCGAATGGGGCACGCCCATCGTCATGGACGAGGCGGTCAAGCGGCGTGTCGACGAGATGTGGGAAACGCTGGGGTTATAAGTGGCCAGTGGCAAGTCTCAAGTGGCAAGGAAAAACCACCTGATTTCCTTGCCACTCACCACGTGAGACTTGCCACGGCGCTTATATCGTCCACACTCATTGATCGGGTCTGAAGCCGAAACGATCAGGAGAGGGGAATCCGCATGCGTCACATCATGGTGCTCAACGCCAAGGGTGGTTCAGGCAAGACCACGCTGGCGACCAATCTTGCAGCCTATTACGCCAGTACCGGCAAGGACGTGGTGCTGGCCGATTTCGACCCCCAGGGTTCAAGCCTGGCCTGGCTGGAGGCGCGCGGCGCCGGGCGGCCAAGGATCCATGGCATGAATGGGGCCGGTGACGGCCTCAAGGGCGTGCGCAAGGCGGACGTGATGATCATGGATTCCCCGGCGGCGGTGCACGGCAAGGACCTGACCGCGCTGCTGCGTCGCGCCGAGACCGTGCTCATCCCGGTGCTGCCCTCGCCCATCGACATGCGCGCGGTGGCGAAATTCATCCACGAGGTGAAGGACTCCGCGCCGGTCTCCGGCAAGAAGGTCAAGCTCGCTCTGGTGGCCAACCGGGCGCGGGAGGTGACCAACATCTACTGGGAGCTGGAGGCCTTCCTGGGCACCCTCAAGATACCCTTCCTGACCCACCTGCGGGATTCCATGAACTACATCCGTGCCGCCGAGCGCGGCATCGGCATCCACGAGATGGCCCCCTACGCCACCGCCCTGGACCGTGAGCAGTGGAAGCCCATCATCAGCTGGCTCAACAGCAAGCGCAGCCAGCCCTGACATCCATGCTGATCATCTTCAAATCACCCGCCCATGGCGACATCACCTATTTCGGCGAGATCGCCGAGGCACTGATCCGGCTCATGGGCCATAGCGGTACGGTGCCCGGGGCCATCGACGCCGAGGAGGTCCCTGCGGCGCTGGCCCGTCTCAAGGCGGGACTCGCCGCGAGTGTGCCCCGTTCCGGGGCCGCAAGCCGTGAACAGGAAGACGAGTCCGAGGAAGAGACACCCGTGCCCCTGAGCAACCGCGCCCTGCCCCTCGTGGAACTGCTGGAGGCCGCGGCCGCCGCCCGTGCCTACGTGATGTGGGAATCAAAATAGCGTTTCGACCCACCCCTGTTTCGGAGCCAGAGCCATGCCATACGTGAACATCAAGATCACCCGCGAGGGCGCTACTCGTGAACAGAAGCAGGCGCTCATCGAGGGTGCGACCCGCTTGCTGGTGGACGTGCTGGGCAAGAACCCGAACACCACCGTGGTGGTGATCGAAGAGGTGGACACGGACAACTGGGGCGTGGGCGGCGAGAGCATCACCGTGCGGCGCGCCCGGGGCGACTAACCAGGCCCGTGCACCAGGGCAAAGCAGGGACCTGTCGCGAAGCTTGCGGCTGACCGTGGGGGCGGCTGACGGCGGGCACGGCCCGCCCTATGGCGATTTGTCTGGAAGTCCGCGGCCTTTGCATCACGGTACGACCGACCCGGTTGCATAGGGCGGCCCATGGCCGCCGGCTGATCGTGAACCTGCGGCTGATGGCGGGCACGGTCCGCCCCGCGGAGGCGCGTGACCTGACCCGTATGGCCAGGCCCTGAAAACGCACAGGGGGTGAACGAACTGCAGTCGTTCACCCCCTGTGTTGACGCTTCCAGGATGGGGTAGGGTCCCGACCATACCCCGTTTCCCTGTCAGCCCGCGTTCTGGGTCGGGGCCTTCTTCTTCACGCGGCGACGCTTGGGACGCGCAGCGGCGCGCAGCTTCTTCGCCAGAGCGGTTTCCATCTTGCCCAGTTCGCGCTCGGCGGCCTTTTCCAGGCGCGTGGCGCGCGCCATGAGCTGGGACATCCAGTTGCTGGCCTGCTTGTGTTCGGCGATCGCGCCCTTGACGGCCTCCTTGGCCTTGCGCATCTCGTCATTGGCCTTGGCGACGGCATTGCGGGCGGCTTCCTTGGCCTTGCCGCTGGTGGCGGCGACGCGGGCCTTGGCCTTCTCGACACGCTCGGCCACCTTGGCGTGTTTGCTGTTGGCAGAGGCGATCTTCGCCTCGGCGCGAGCTACGTCCTTGCCGGCGCGTTCAATGGCGCGGCCGAAAACGGTACCGGGGGCGACGTTCCTCTGGGGCTTCTTGCGGGCTTTCTTTTTGACGGCCATGTAGGACTCCAGACGTGTGAGTGAAGATGTTTTTTCAACGCCGTTGAGGGCGTGGTCAACAGGAGTCTATAACACGTTGAGGAAAACCGCTAAAAACTCGTCAATGGAAAACACGGCCAGGCGCCATGACTGCAACGTCACCGGCGTGCCTGAAGTGAGAAAAAGGGATCGAAAAAACACTTCACGGTGTCGAGCCCCCCGAGATTTTCAGTCGCCTTGTGCAATGCCCGCGTAGGTCCCATCCCCGCAACAATGCAACGAAACCCTGACTAAGGACACGTGACATGAGCGATGCAAAGCAGGCTGATCCGCAGCCCCGCGCACGCATCAACCCACCGGTGTTCTATGCCTCGGCGATCCTCGCCCTGGCGTTCGTCTTGTATGCGGTGGTGTTCACCGAGTCTGCGGCGTGGTTGTTCACAAGTATCCACGAATGGGTGACCCATTCCGCGGGCTGGTTCTACATCCTGTCCGTGGCGTTATTTCCTGGTGTTCGTGGTGGTCATGGCGCTGACCGATTTCGGGCGCATCAAGCTGGGTCCCGACCACAGTGAACCGGATTACAGCTACGGTTCCTGGTTTGCCATGCTGTTCTCCGCGGGCATGGGCATCGGCCTCATGTTCTTCGGCGTGGCGGAACCCATCATGCATTATCTGTCCCCGCCGGCGTGATGCAGGTGAACTCGGGACTTGAATACCTGTTCGGCATGCCCAACAACATCTCGGTTCAGGTGATCCTCATCGCGGCCATCACGGCGGTGGCCACGCTCTCGGTGGTGGTGGGTCTGGATGGTGGCATCCGGCGAATCTCGGAGCTGAACCTGGTCCTCGCATGGTTGCCCTTCGTGGGCATGTTCATCGCGTGCGTCTCCAGGGGTCGCAGCATCCGGGAAGTGGAAGGCGTCATCGCGGCGGTGCTGCTGGTGGCGGGCGGCCTGAGTGCGCTACAGACGGCGACCATTGCCAGCGCCCTGCTGTTCACGGATGTGCTGGATCAGTACGAACGGCACATGCACTTTTTGACGGCCGTGCGCTGAGGCCCTGTGTGGACACGCCGACCCCGGCACGAACCGCCATCGCCGATGCAGGCAAGCCGTTCGGACCGGGGTCAGGGCTGGCGTTTGATCGTGTATCAGCCGTACAGGCACAGGTAGGCGGTATCCACCGCCACCTTGAGCTGGAACTTCTCCTTGGCCTGCACCTGGAAGCTGTCGCCCTGGGCAAAGGTGATCCAGTCATCCTGGCCGGGGAGCTTCACGGTCAGGGCGCCGCTCACCACGGTCATGGTCTCCCGTTCGGCGGTGCCGAATTCATACTCGCCCGGGGCCATCACACCCACGGTGGCGGGCAGGTTCTCGGCCTGGAAGGCAATGGACATCACCTTGCCGTCGAAATATTGGTTGGTCTTGAACATGGATCAGGCTCCAAAGGGTTTGGCGGTGCGAAAGTATGCCATGAGCCCATGAAACCCGCTGCCGGATTCGGGGTCTGTCAAACAACGGACACAGTATGAATGGAGACGTCACCCATGAGCTTTAAGACTGAACATCAGCCCGGCATGACCGAAACCCCCGCGCCCCAGACCCGCGGCTTTCGCCTCAACCACAGCATGTTGCGGGTGAAGGACCCCGAGCGCTCACTGGCATTCTACAGCCGGGTGTTCGGTATGCGTCTGCTGCGCAAGCTGGACTTCCCGGAACTGGATTTCTCCCTGTATTTCCTCGCCGCCCTGGACGAGGGCGAGACCGTGCCCGAGGACGTGGGCGAGCGTACCCGCTGGACCTTCTCCCAGCGGGGCATACTGGAGCTGACCCACAACTACGGCACCGAGATCGACCCGGACTTCCATTACCACGACGGCAACGCCGAGCCCCAGGGCTTCGGCCACATCTGCTTCGCCGTGCCGGACCTGGATGCCGCCGTGAAGTGGCTGGACGATAACCAGGTGAGGTTCGTGAAACGCCCGGAGGACGGCGCCCTCAAGGACGTGGCCTTCGTCACCGACCCGGACGGTTACTGGATCGAGATCCTGGAGCCGGCGCGGCTGGGCAGGCTGGGACAGACATGAAAAGTGGGAAGGGTGAATTGGGAGGTTGGAAGACAGAACCCTGCAAAGGGCCGTGATTGCCTGGAGATGAGCGGTGCGATTGATTCCCTTCATCCTGGTCCTGTTGTTGCTCGCCGCCTGCGCGCCGGTGCGGGTGGCGCCGGGTGAGGCGGTGAAGACGCCGGTGATCGAGGACGGCGCGCTGATCACCCGGGACGGTGCGCGGCTGCCGGTGAGCCGCTTCGAGGCCGAGACGCCCCGGGCGGTGATCGTCGCCCTGCACAGCTTCCGGGACTACCGCGGCGCCTACGATCAACTGGGGCCCTGGTTCGCTTCGCGCGGCATAGACCTCGTGGCCATGGACCAGCGGGGTTTCGGTGATGCACCGCACCGGGGTTACTGGGCCGGCGAGCAGGCCATGCTCGATGACGTGCGCGATCTCGTCGCGGTGATCCACCGGGAACAACCGGGCCTGACCGTGTACCTGTTGGGCGAGAGCATGGGCGGATCCGTGGCCCTGGCGCTGATGGGCGATGGGCAGGCGCCGGCGGTGGCGGGCCTGATCCTCGCTGCCCCCGGGGTGCGCGAGGGCATCCCCGCCAAGCCCTTCTGGGACGGTGCCCTGCGGCTCTCCGAGCGCCTCGCGCCGGGGCTCACGGTGCCCATCAACCAGGACTACGACGGGGTGCTGGCGCCGGAGGCGGTGGCCCGTTTCCGGGACGACCCGAAGGTACTGCGCCGCATCCGGACCGATACCTATGCGGGGCTGGTGTGGCTGGCGGAGACCGCCTCCCGGCGCGCGGACCGGGTGCGGGTGCCCATGCTGGTGCTCTACGGCAAGCCTGACCGCACCATCCGCCAGGAGGCCATCTGTCACCTGGCGCGGCATCACGCCACGGGCCAGGTGGACCTGCGTATTCGCGACCACTGGCCGCACCTGCTGCTGCACGGCCCGGACCGGGAGGCCGTGGCCGGTGAGATCCTCGCCTGGCTGGATGGCAAGCGAAATGAATACGCCGTGAACCGTCACTGCCCCGCCTGATCCCGTACAATCCCCCGCCATGCATCCCCGACGCACGCTTCTGCCCCTGTTGTTCCTGCTGGTCTTGGGCCTCTCCGGTTGCGGCCGGGAGTTGCCGCCGCCGGAGGAGCGTATCCGAGCCCTGGTCAGTGAGGCCCGGGAGGCCGCCGAGGCCCGGGATCTCTCCGCCTTGCGCAATCTGATCGCCGACGACTACCGGGATGCCCAGGGCCGGGAGAAGGGCGACCTGGTGAACATCCTGCGGGTGCTGTTCCTGCGTCACCAGTCGGTGCACCTGCTCACCCGGGTGGGCGAGATCGGTTTCCCCGAACCGGGCCTGGCCACGGTGACCGTGTACGTGGCGATGGCCGGGCGGCCCTTCCCGGAACAGGACATCGGCCTGCTGCGCGCCGACCTGCACCGCTTCGATGTCAGCCTGCGCGAGACCCGCGGCGGTGACTGGCAGGCGGTGGACATCGCCTGGCGTCGCCCCGACCGGGCCGACTGGCCCTTCTGAACCAGGAGTTTCCATGGGCAACGAGTCCCGAACCGTGCTGGTGCTGGGCGCGAGCCCCAAGCCGGAACGCTTCGCCCACAAGGCCATCCTGACGCTGACCCGCCATGGCCACCGGGTCATCCCGGTGGGTCCGCGTCCCGGGGAGATCGGCGGCTGGCCG
>SR_TP_S13solDRAFT_1000283_pt1 | contig 22980 bp, 20 predicted proteins | sample SodReaTP_S13sol_FD_11159 | JGI IMG/M metagenome (IMG submission 11159)
CGATCACCATCATGTCGGTAATGGCGGTCTTGCCGCGCACGTCGATGGTCTTGATATCCAGGCCCTTGAGATCTTCCAGGGCCTTGATGACCAGTTCGGTAAGTTGTTCAGTCTGCATGTTTGCCCCGTAAACGGATGATGACTCAGGCGTACCGCGTCGCGGCGCCCAGGGTGTTTGTCTGGCCCAGGTAAAGGCCCTGGGCGCGGATGTAATCGAGCACACTGCTCGGCATGAGATAACGGGGGCTCTCGCCCCGGCGCAACATGGCACGGATGGAAGTGGCAGAGATGTCCAACTGTGTCACCGGCTGAAAGAACACCCCGCCAGCGGGACTGCGGCGCAGATCCGCGGGATCCGTTGCCACTGCCTCGTTGACCCAGTCACCGAAATCATGGGAGGCGGGACTGCCGGGGCGGTGAGCCACCACCACGTGGGCCAGATCCAGGATCTCCTGCCAGCGATGCCAGGAGCTCAGCCCGGCAAAGGCATCCATGCCCATCATCAGGCACAGGGGCACTTCCTTGCCCAGCTCCCCGCGCAGGCTCTCCAGGGTATCCACGCTGTAGGAAGGTCCGTCGCGATCCAGCTCACGGCGATCCACCACGAATCCCGGCTGATCGTGCACCGCCCGTTCCACCATGGCCAGGCGGTGCTCTACGGAGGCCACGGGGGTACGCCGGTGAGGCGGAATGCCACAAGGCATGAAACGCACCTCATCCAGGCCCAGGTGCTCCATCACCTCCAGCGCCGGACGCAGATGTCCGAAGTGGATGGGGTCAAAGGTGCCGCCGAGGATGCCGATCATGAGGGCAGTGGCTAGTGGCAAGTGGCAAGTGGCAAGGACTGCAGTCCTTGCCACTTGCCACTTGCCACTTGAGACTGGGCGTCAGCCCCGTACATGCCCGTCGCCCAACACCACGTACTTGAGCGTGGTCAGTCCTTCCAGCCCCACCGGGCCCCTTGCGTGGAGCTTGTCGGTGCTGATGCCGATCTCGGCGCCCAGGCCGTATTCGAAACCGTCGGCGAAGCGGGTGGAGGCGTTGACCATCACGGAACTGGAATCCACCTCGCGCAGGAATCGACGTGCCCGGGTGTAGTCCTCGGTGATGATGCTGTCGGTGTGGTGGGAGCCGTAGGTGTTGATGTGCTCGATGGCGGCATCGAGCCCATCCACCACCCGCACCGCCAGCACCGGGGCCAGGTACTCCTCAAACCAGTCCTGCTCCGTGGCGGCCTTGATGCCGGGCAGGATGGTCCGGGTGACCTCGCAACCACGCAGCTCCACGCCCTTCTCCTCGAAGGCCTTGCCCAGGGCCGGCAGGAGCGTATCGGCCACGGTGCGGGAGACCAGCAGGGTCTCCATGGTGTTGCAGGTGCCGTAGCGATGGGTCTTGGCGTTCACGGACACCTTCAAGGCCTTGTCCGGATCGGCGCCGTCGTCCAGGTACACGTGGCAGACCCCGTCCAGGTGCTTGATCACCGGGATCAGGGATTCCTCGCTCACCCGTGCGATCAAACCCTTGCCGCCCCGGGGCACGATCACGTCCACGTGCTCCTTCATGCGCAGCAACGCGCCCACGGCGGCACGATCGGTGGTGCCCACCACCTGCACCGCGTCGCCGGGCAGGCCCGCCTGCTCCAGGCCGGCACGGATGCACTCGGCCAGGGCGCGGTTGGAATGAAATGCCTCGGAGCCGCCGCGCAGGATGCAAGCGTTGCCGGATTTAAGACACAGGCCTGCCGCGTCCACGGTCACGTTGGGCCGGGATTCGTAGATGATGCCGATCACGCCCAGGGGCACGCGCATGCGTCCCACCTGGATTCCGCTGGGCCGGTAGTTGAGATCGGAGATGGCGCCCACCGGATCGGCCAGGGTGGCGATCTGGCGCAGGCCCTCGGCCATCACCGCAATGCGCTCGGGCGTGAAGGCCAGGCGATCCAGCAGGGCCGCGTCCAGGCCATTGTTTTCGCCGGCCTCAAGATCCCTGCGGTTTTCCGCCATCAGGGACTCGGCGCGCTGCTCGATGATCCCGGCCATGGCCGTGAGCGCGTCGTTCTTGGCGCCGGTCTCCGCCCGGGCGAGCGCACGGGAGGCCGCACGGGCGCGGCGGCCCATCTCCAGCATCTGCCCTTCGATCTCGCCCGTCATGTTCTCAACCACTGCGTTCATTGCAATTCGTCATCCACATTCATCAGATTGTGCGCCCCTCTGTGACCTCTGTGGCAAACCAGCCCTTAAGAGCCTTCTTGCCACAGAGGTCACAGAGGTCACAGAGGTCACAGAGGACACAGAGGACACAGAGGAACAGACCTATGGCGCGGGCCGGGTGGCCGGACGCCCGAACAACGGACGCCCTGCCATGCCTACAGTCAATTGTAACAACTCATCCCAGGCCCTGCCCGGTGCCTGGCCCTTGATCACCTGGTCCGTGCGGGCGCACAGGGCCAGCAGGGCGCGCCAGGCCGGGGCCCGGTGCCGGGACAGGGCCTTTTTGACCAGCGGCACCCGCTTGGCCCAGACGCCCTTCATGGCCTGTGCCGCCGGCATGCCGGCATCCAGCTTCTCGGCGATATCCGTGAGGCTGCGCACCTCCCGGCTCAGGGCCCAGAGGATCAGCATCGCCTCCACCCCCTCGCCACGCAGGCCGTTCAACACGTGCACCGCCCGGGTACTGTCCCCGGCCAGGGCCGCATCGGCCAGGTCATAGATGGTGTAGCGGGCGGCATCGGTGACCGATTCCAGCACCCCCTCCACATCCAGGGGCCCATCCCCCCGCAGCAACACCAGCTTGTCCACCTCCTGGGCGGCAGCCAGCAGGTTGCCTTCCACCCGGTCCGCCAGCAGGCGCACCGCCTGTTCATCGGGCTTGATGCCCCGGGCACGCAGGCGCCGGGCGATCCAGCCGGCGGTCTCGGCAAGGGACAGGGGCCAGACCTGGACCATGATGCCCGCCTGGTCCAGGGCCTTCACCCACTTGCTGCTGGACGCCCCCTTGTCCAGCTTGCCCGCATGGACCATGAGCAGGGTGTCATCGGCGGGACGCTGCGCGTAGGCCTCGAGCACCTTGGCCCCCTGGGTGCCCGGCTTGCCCGTGGGCAGGCGCAGTTCCAGGATGCGTTGTTCGGCAAACAGGGAGAGACTGTCCGAGGCCGCCGACAGCGCCCCCCAGTCAAAGCCCTTGTCCGCCGTGAACACCTCCCGTTCCGTGAAGCCCCGGGCACGGGCCGCAGCCCGCACCGCATCCGCCGCCTCCATGAGCTGCAGGGGCTCATCACCTGAGAACAGGTACACGGAGGCAAGGCCCTGTTCCAGGTGACGTGAGAGTTGGTCAGGTTTCAGACGCATGGGATAAGGCAAGCATGGACAGGATGAACAGGATTTTTCTGGATGAACATGAATAAATATGGGCACTGAACCCAGAATTGCTCATCGGACCCGGGTGCTGAAAGATTGCCTTGGCGGTTCTCAGACATTCAAGAATCCTGTCAATCCCGAAATAATTCTGTTCATCCTGTCCATTCAAGAAGCATCAACGCCCCGCCGCCTGCAGGCGGAACATCACCAGCTGGGCCAGGTCCCTGTTCATGGCCTCGCGCAGGGTACGCTCCTGCTCTCCCTGGCTGAGCACCAGCAGCGGGTCGTGGACGTAATCCCGGGTAATGTTCAGGGTCACCGGCTCCATGGACCACGAGCTGCCCACACCGCGCAGCTCGTACTCCAGGACCATGTACAACTCATACTCACTGACCCGGGCGTCACCCCCCACGGACAGCACACGGCGATCCGTGAGCAGGCGCCGGACCCGGAACTCGGCGCTGGCCGCCTCCCGGCTGTCCACCAGGGTCACGCCGCTGGCCCGCAGCAGCCCGGTCAGTTCCCTGGCGAAGCCCTGATTGCCGCCCACGCCGGTCAGATAGGTGCGCGCCATCTCCGGCGGCAACTCCGCCGGACCACGCAACTGAAAACCGCAGGAAGCAAGGAACAGCACTAGCATCCAGACCAGCACAACCAGGACAGGGCGGCGGCGAAGCCGTCCCCCATCCTTGCCACTAGCCACTAGCCACTTGCCACTCATCCTCCAGCACCCATCACTTGACCACAACATTAACCAGACGCCCCGGCACCACGATCACTTTCACCACCGTCTTGCCGTCGATGTGCCGCTGCACATTCTCGTCGCCCAGGGCCGCCTGCTCCATGGCGGGTCGGTCGGCACTGGCGGGCACCTGGATCTGGCCGCGCAGCTTTCCGTTGACCTGAACCACCAGCGCAACAGTGTCGCTCTCAAGGGCCGATTCATCCACCGCCGGCCAGCTCTGTACCACCGCCGCGCCCTCACGACCCAGCTCGTTCCAGAGCTGATGGGCGATGTGGGGAACGATGGGTGAAAGCATCAGCACGGTGATCTCCAGGGCCTCCTGCATCACGGCACGGCCCTGGGGGCCCTGGTCGTCGAAGCGGCCCAGTTCGTTCATCAGTTCCATGCAGGCGGCGATGGCGGTGTTGAAGGTATAACGCCGACCGATGTCGTCGCTCACCTTGGCCAGGGTCTGGTGCAGCTTGCGGCGCAGTGCCTGCTGCCCGGCGCCCAGTGCCGCCTTGTCCAGGGCCGGGGCCTTGCCGCCCTGCACGTGTTCATGGACCTGTTTCCACAGACGCTTGAGGAAACGATAGGCCCCCTCCACGCCGGAGTCGGACCATTCCAGGGACTGCTCCGGGGGCGCGGCGAACATCATGAACAGACGCACGGTGTCGGCGCCGTAGCGCTCGATCAGGGATTCAGGGTCCACGGTGTTGCCCTTGGACTTGGACATCTTGGCCCCGTCCTTGAGCACCATGCCCTGGGTGAGCAGGTTCAGGAACGGCTCATCCCCTGGCACCAGGCCTTCATCGCGCATGAGCTTGTGAAAGAAGCGTGCGTAGAGCAGGTGCAGCACCGCGTGCTCGATACCGCCGATGTACTGGTTCACCGGCAGCCAGTGGCGGGCACGCCTGTCCAGCATGGCATCGTCCGCGTCCTTGCAGGTGTAGCGGGCGTAATACCAGGAGGACTCGAAAAAGGTGTCGAAGGTGTCCGTCTCCCGCTCCGCCTTGCCGCCGCACTGCGGGCAGGTGGTGTTGATGAACTCCGGCATCTTCTTGATGGGCGAGCCCACGCCGTCGAAGGCCACGTCCTCGGGTAACACCACGGGCAGTTGATCCTCGGGTACCGGCAGCGGGCCGCAGTCCGGGCAGTTGATGACCGGGATGGGGCAGCCCCAGTAGCGCTGGCGGGAGACACCCCAGTCACGCAGTCGGTAGTTCACCCGGCGCCGGCCCTTGTACTGCTTCTCCAGGAAATCGGCGATGGCATCGAAGGCCTGGGCGGAACTGAGCCCGTTGAACTGGGCCGACTCGATGAGTACGCCCTTGTCGGTGAAGGCGCCCTTCTCCAGGTCCACCTCCACACCGTCTTCGGCGGGGATAATCACCTGGCGAATGGGCAGGTCGTATTGCCTGGCGAATTCCCAGTCACGCTGGTCGTGGGCGGGCACGGCCATCACCGCGCCGGTGCCGTACTCCATGAGCACGAAGTTGGCCACCCAGACGGATACCTCGTCGCCGGTAATGGGATGCCGGGCCCTGAAGCCGGTGTCCATGCCCTGTTTTTCCAGGGTGGCCATATCCGCCTCGGAGACCTTGGTGTGGCGGCAGGCCTCGATGAATTCGGCCAGCTTCGGATTGTTCTTGGCCGCCCTGGCGGCCAGGGGATGCTCCGGGGCCAGGCCCAGGTAACTGACACCCATGAGGGTATCGGGACGGGTGGTGTACACGGTCAGCGCCGATTCGCCGGGCACCTCGAACTCCAGCTCCAGGCCTTCGGAACGCCCGACCCAGTTGCGCTGCATGGTGCGCACCTGCTCCGGCCAGCCTTCCAGCCCGTCCAGGCCCGTCAGCAGCTCCTCGGCATAGTCGGTGATGCGCAGGAACCACTGGGGGATCTCCCGACGCTCCACCGGCGCGCCGGAGCGCCAGCCCTTGCCATCGATCACCTGCTCGTTGGCCAGCACGGTCTGATCCACCGGATCCCAGTTCACCATGGCGGTCTTCTTGTAGGCCAGGCCCTTCTTCATCAGGCGGGTGAACAGCCACTGTTCCCAGCGGTAGTACTCGGGCCGGCAGGTGGCCAGCTCCCGGTCCCAGTCGTAACCGAAGCCCAGGCGCTGCAACTGGGCACGCATGTAGGCGATGTTCTCGTAGGTCCAATTCGCCGGCGGCACCTGGTGCTTGATGGCCGCGTTCTCGGCCGGCAGGCCGAAGGCATCCCAGCCCATGGGCTGGAGCACATTGCGCCCCTGCATGCGCTGGTAGCGTGAGATCACGTCCCCGATGGTGTAGTTGCGCACATGGCCCATGTGCAACCGCCCGGAGGGGTACGGGAACATGGACAGGCAGTAGAAGGGTTCGCCGGGGGCGTCCTCACGGGCACGGAAGGTCTGGTTTTCGTTCCACCAGGACTGGGCCTGGCGTTCCAGGGATTCGGGTTCGTAGTGTTCTTGCATGGACCGTTCTTCAGGGGCGTCGGGGATGGGGAAGGCCCGTGAAGGGCCGTCCGGGCAATGGAGCAGGATACCAGCGGGCGCAGCGCCCTCCAACCGAAGATCCCTCGAACCGGCCGAAAACCGGGCCTTGAGCCGATCGACTGCCGCAGGCCTGCCGGTTTGTGCGCCAGGAACTACACTCGATGTTGAAGCCATCCAGCGCAGCCACCCCCCCCCGGAGGTACCCCATGAGTTCCACCATGAATGAGATCCTCAACCCCAGCGCCGCAAGCCACGACCCCGAGTTTCGCCACGCCCCGTCCGGCTGGAGCCGGGAAGACGCCACCCGGGTGGCCCGGGAAGACGGGCTCAGCCTGAAGGATGACCACTGGGCGGTAGTCCGGGCCCTGCAGGAGTACTACCACCGCCACGAGGACAGCCGCGTCAACCTGCGCGAACTGAACGACGCCCTGGAAGAGAAGTTCCACCAAAAAGGGGGTCGCAAGTACCTCTATGAACTACTCCCCGGCGGCCCCGTGGCCCAGGGTTGCCGGCTCGCCGGCCTGCAAGCCCCCACCGGCGCCGTCCAGTCGGGGTTCGGCAGCGTCGCCTGAGTCCGGGCCTTCGTCCCGGCCCTACAACTGCCCGGCGTGGTGCTCACGATGTCCCGTGGGAAGATGTGACTAGCCTGTACGATCCGCAGCCCATTGGCTGACAATGCAGGAAACCATCAAGGTGACTCTGCATCCGGGGGGAATATCGAGGTGTTCAATGCCACGCGCGTCCGTTTCCGGGCATTGCGCTGGAAGGCCCATGTCTGGCTCGCGCGCCATCCCCGGCTGCGCGATGCACTTCATGCCACGGGCAGTCTCAAGGGCGGGCAGGAGGCCGTGGCCCGGGGCATTGCCATCGGGCTTTTCATCGGCCTGACACCCACCGTAGGCATCCAGACCGCCCTGATGATCACCGCCTGCATGCTCCTGGCCGGCAACTTCCCCGCCGCGTTCGCCGTCTCCTTCGTCAGCAACCCCCTCACCATGGCACCGCTGTACTGGGCCTTTCACGAACTGGGGGAGACCGTGTTCACCGCCCTGCCCCTGCTGCTCACCGGCCCTGAAGGCTGGCACCCCCAGGGGCTGGAGGACGAGATCGCCTTCACCATCCTGGGCAGCCTGCTGGTCGCCACCCCGGCCTCGATAGGCGGCTATCTGCTCACCCACCGCATCTCGGCAATACTTGCCACCCGCCGACTGCGCCGGCGCCAGGCCCAGCGTCGAAACCAGGATGAGAACTCACCCCGATGACCGGAACCATCGACATAGTTATTCGTCACCTAAGTTGCTAGTCTCAAGACATTGCCCTACAGACGATCCGAACGAGGACACCCATGAGCGACCAATCGCAGCACGAGAACGTCAAGGACCGCCTTGCCCATGCCTACGACCGCATGCTGGAGCGGGTGCGTCACAGTCTGGATACCGCCGAGCAAAAGGTGGCGCCGTCCCTGGAACATGCCCTGGATGCCGCCCGTGAAAAGGCCGTCGAGCTGGGGGAGATCACCCGCGAGGAAGCGGAGAAGGTGGGGGACTACGTGCGCCGGGATCTGCATGACATGGCGGACTACCTCAACGAATCCAGCAAGGACTACCAGAACTGGTTTCGCATGGACATGCAGCTCATCGAGGCGCGGATCATGGACCTGCTCGGCTCCATCGCCGACCGCACCCGGGTGGAGATCGCCGAGATCGCCGCCCGCGCCGCCGTGCGCGAGCGCCACACCGGCGAGATCACCGGCCCCGGCGTACTGGCCTGCACCGAATGCGGCGAAGAGTTGCACTTCAAGAGCAGCGGCCACATCCCCCCCTGCCCCAAGTGCAAGTCCACCACCTTCCTACGCATCCGCGGCGAGTAACCGCAGGAGCGACGACCCCGCCGCGAACGTGGCGGGGATAGGCACTAGTCCGTGCTCTCGCAGAGAACGCAAAGGCGCAGAGGGCGCAGTAACAGAAGTTATAAAGCCGCGTACCTCATCCACGCTGCCGCAACCCATAGGGCGCCCCGTGGGCGGCACCGCCCGTGAGCCGGGGACGTACGGCGGACAGCCCGTCCTATGAACCAAGCCACCCTTAGCCAGGCAAAATGCAATACCTGACCCCGATGCCTTGGTCGTCTCCGGGTAGCGTCAAACGCGACCGGCGAGGTGGCCGATGCGCTGGCTGAGCTTTTCCCAGGCCCCTTCCAGCGCCGCCAGCGGGTCACGGCGCCGCAGGGCGCGGCGGGAATGGACCCACTGGCCCGTGGGACCGGCCGGCTCGGTGTCATGCGCAGCCTCGATAATCCGCGAGACCACGGCGAACTGGTTGTACTCCTCCAGTACCCGACGCCGGGCCTCGAGGATGTGTGGCAGGCGTTGTTCGTATTCGTTGTCGCGGATGGCGCGGCGAATGCGTTGTGCCGTCCCCTCCACATCTTCGATATCAACCGCGATGAAGCTCTCCGGCGGGAAATAGTCCACCGCATTGGGCGCGCCGTAGTAGAACGGGAGCGTCGCCCCGAGAAACGCGTCCGCCAGCTTCTCGGTCCAGTGGTGCGCGCCCACGTAATTCTCCACCGCCAGATGGTACCGGTACGCGTCCAGGCACTCGGCCTTGTCATCCAGCGGCTGCACCCCCTTGCCGAAGATCTCCAGTTCCGGCAGCTCGGCCTTCAGCGCCCAGGTGAAGTCATAGCGCCGCCGGTGCAGGGTGTGACGCTGGCGTTTCGCCGAACACATGGTGGCGATCTCGCGGGTCTTCTCCAGCGGCGGCTTCGCGTGCATCTCGTTGTACGGCCGCTCGCCCTGGCTGCCGAAACCGTAGTACCAGAGCATCCCCTGCTGGGAATGGATGCGCCGACGGTGCTTGAGGGCCCATTCCGGGTGCGAGGTCAGCACGCGACCGAACTGCCGGGTAAAACGCCGGCCATAGGACTTGATGGACGGCGGCTCCATGGTCACCAGCAGGGTGCGCTCGGCGCCGCAGGCCAGTTGCTCGCTGTAGTGCCGGTTACGTCCCGTGTTCGAGGGAAACTCGTCGTAGACCACCAGCCAGTCGTATTCCGTCGCCTGGGGATCGAAAATGAACTCGCAGTCTCCCCACCGCCCTTCACCGTCCGGCAGCTGGTGGCGCCAGATGCTCTCGCGCATGGTGGAGAGGAACTTGACCCGGATTGGACGCGACACGGGGTCCGTCACGGCCTGTCCCCACCGCGTTCCAGGAATTCGGCATAAGCTCCCGCGAGGCCCTCTTCAAGTTCGATCCGGGCCTTCCATCCGAGCGCCGCGAGACGCGACACGTCCAGCAACTTGCGCGGGGTACCGTCCGGGCGCGAGGTATCGAAGCGCAGTTCGCCTTCAAAGCCCACGATCCGGGCCACCAGCCGCGCCAGGTCGGCGATCGGAAGATCCCGGCCGGTACCCACGTTGATATGGCTCAGCATCGGCTGCGTGTGCTCTTCGCAGGTCGCATGATCGAGGTTCATCACGTGTACGCAGGCCGCCGCCATATCATCCACGTGCAGGAACTCGCGGCGCGGCGTACCACTGCCCCAGACCGTCACGTGATCGGCGCGGGCCTGTTTCGCCTCGTGGAAGCGTCGAATCAGACCGGGGATTACATGGCTGTTCTCCGGGTGATAGTTGTCACCCGGACCGTAGAGGTTGGTCGGCATCACCGAGCGGTAATCCGTGCCGTACTGCCGGTTGTAGCTTTCGCACAGCTTGATCCCGGCGATCTTGGCGATCGCGTAGGGCTCGTTGGTCGGCTCCAGAGGACCGGTCAGAAGCGCGTCCTCCGGGATCGGCTGCGGCGCCTCGCGCGGGTAGATGCAGCTGGACCCGAGGAACAGCAGCCGACGAACGCCCGCTCCGTGGGCGGCATGGATCACGTTGGTCTGGATGGCAAGGTTGTCGCGGATGAATTCGGCAGGATAGGTGTTGTTGGCGTGGATGCCCCCGACCTTCGCCGCCGCCAGGTAGACCTGGTCCGGGCGTTCCACGCGCATGAAGGCCTCGACCGCGGCCTGGTCCGTCAGATCCAGCTCCGCGTGAGTGCGGGTCAGCAGTTCCACACCTGGCCAGTCCTCGAGCTGGCGACAGATGGCGCTGCCCACCATCCCGCGGTGCCCGGCGACAAAGACACGCTGAGGTTTACTCATGGCGGCTCAGGGTCCGGTAACCATGGTCGCGCACCAGCTCATCGCGCTCGGCGCTGCGCAGGTCCTCGCGCACCATCTCGGCCACCAGTTCGTCGAAGCGGATGCGCGGCTCCCAGCCCAGCTCCCGCTTCGCCTTGCTCGCATCCCCGAGCAGAGTCTCGACCTCCGTGGGGCGGAAATAACGCGGGTCCACCGACACGATGCAGCGGCCCTTGTCGTCAAAGCCCTGTTCGTCCACGCCCTCGCCGCGCCATTCGATGCGCATGCCCAGTTCGTACGCCGCGGCATCCACGAAGTCGCGCACGCTGTGCTGTTCGCCTGTGGCGATCACGTAGTCGTCTGGGGTGTCCTGCTGCAGCATCAGCCACTGCATCTCGACGTAGTCGCGGGCATGTCCCCAGTCGCGTTTGGCATCCAGGTTACCCAGATAGAGCCGCTCCTGCAGTCCCAGCTTGATGCGGGCCAGGGCGCGCGTGATCTTGCGGGTGACGAAGGTCTCGCCGCGCACCGGCGATTCGTGGTTGAACAGGATGCCGTTGCAGGCGTACATCCCGTAGGCCTCGCGGTAATTGACCACGATCCAGTAGGCATACAGCTTGGCCACCGCATACGGGCTGCGCGGATAGAACGGGGTGGTCTCGTCCTGCGGAGTCGCCTGGACCTTGCCGTACAGTTCCGAGGTACTGGCCTGGTAAAAGCGCGTAGTCTGCTCCATGCCGAGGATCCGGATCGCCTCCAGCACACGGAGCGTACCCAGGGCATCAGAGTTGGCGGTGTATTCCGGTTCCTCGAAAGACACCGCCACATGAGACTGCGCGGCGAGATTGTAGATCTCGTCCGGCTGTACCTGCTGGATGATGCGGATCAGGCAGGTGGAATCGGTCAGGTCACCGTGGTGCAGGATGAACCGGCGATGGCTCTCGTGCGGATCCTGGTAGAGGTGGTCAATGCGATCGGTATTGAACAGCGACGAGCGGCGCTTGATACCGTGCACCTCGTAGCCCTTGTCGAGCAGGAACTCGGCCAGATAGGCCCCGTCCTGTCCGGTGATCCCGGTGATCAATGCCACTTTGGCCATGTCGACTCCCGCTACCGGGCCGCCCGGCAGGCAGGCGCGGCCCAAAACGCGAAATCATAGCATCCCCGACGCGTCCAGGCACGACCGTAGACATCCTCCAGCCGCACGAGTATAGGAAGTATAAACCCCCTTCCCAGTTTGCGCTGACCATCGCCATCTCCATGGTGATTTCGGCCATCATGGCGCGCCGTAACTCCTTGTTCTCGCGCTCCAAACCCTTGATGCGTTGCGCCTCGGCCATGGTCGTACCCGGGCGCGCCCCAGCATCGACCTCGACACGATTGACCCACTCCAGCAGCGTCTGTGGCACGCAGCCGATCTTCGGGGCCATCGACTCCACGGCCGCCCACAGCGACCGGTACTCTCCACGGCGCTCCTGCACCATCCGCACCGCCCGCTCCCGAACCTCAGGTGAAAACTTGTTTGACTTGTTCATGGCTCCATTCTCTCAGATGTTGGAGCCTCCTCAAAACCCGGGGCGGTTCACACTGTAAGGCCGCGAGCGAGACCCCGGAGCCCGCCAGTTACCTGCATCCCTCCTGCCACGACCACTAGAGAAGTGATTGTGACCTGGGCGTGGGATCGGAGACTGATAGGGTGAATGCGTGGTCGACAGTGTCACTGTTAGTGAGCCGGACGATGAAGGCACGCTCGCTACTATCGGGTGGGACGGCCAGAGGCACTGGCGTGACCATCACACCGGGCAGGGAGGGATCTACGGACACATCCAGCACCAAGGTCCCGGATGGAGTCACCAAAGACAACTGGTATGGTCCGGGCGGCGCGGCACAGTCGGCCAATAGGGTAAAGCTCAGGGTGTCGTCCTGGTACTGGACGCCGGAGATGCTCAGGTGTGGATCGGATGCGGTGACCTGTGCGGACTCCAGGCCGGTCCCGCTGATCAGAAACTCCACCGGCGCCCCGCACCTGAACTGGTCAATGATCTCCCCGTCTATGACCGGAGCGATCAGTTCACCATCAACGGTGACCCGTAGCAGGTTGCCCGCGGGGTCGTATGCGTAGCGGGTCACGCGCGAGGTCACGTCCACCGCCTCGATGAGGCGGCCCAGTTCATCGTAGCCGTAGCACATGTCCTGGGACGACGAAACACCGGCGGCAATGAGAAGCAAGGCCACCGAGAACAAGCTACGCAGTTTGCGAAGCATCGTTTCCATCCGTGGAAATCGGGATGAACGAACTAAGAGTCGGGAAAAGACGTGAAATGAACGGACACGATGTTGGACTCTCCCTAGTCGTTTTTTGTTCTTCTCAGGGCGCTCGGGCCCACCTTACTACCAATCGGCTCAGCCGCCGATCTCCGCAGAGACTGCTTGACCATAACCGTTCTCAATAGCCCGACTTGACCATAGCGCCGCTCGGGCGGTATCCCGGGGCACGCCATAGCCGTAGGCGTACATGGAAGCCAGCGCGTACTGCGCCTGTGCATGATTCTGCTCCGAGGCCTTGAGATACCACTGATAGGCCTGTCGATGGTCCTGCGCCACACCTTGGCCCCGCTCGTACATCATGCCCAGCGCAAACTGCGCTTCTGCATGCTGCTCGGCCTCTACGATGAGCATATCCAGGGCATCGTGATAGCGTTCGGCCGCCACGTGATCAAGTGCCAGGGTGAGTTGTGTGTCCAGCGGTTCCGCCACAGTTGCCGCTTCCGCGACCGGCTGGGGTGCGCTATAGCGCCCGAATAAATAGGCAAGGACAACAAGCGTGAGAACGCCTGCGCAAACCAGGAGGAAGTGAGAGGTACTGAGTGCGCGTACGCGCGAGGGCTGTGCTGTTTCCGCATCCATGCCTATGTTGTCCCTTGTGTCCCTTTCGAACTTTTTTCTCTTAAACGGATAAAGACATCAATGTCAAACCCAAATCACGATCCAGGCGGAGCGCTCCACAGATCGCACGGTGGTTGATCGCCAGGATGGCAGGGAGTACCCAGAATCGGAGAAAGGGAGGATGGCATATCTAACTCTTTACCCTCCTCCGCGTAACCTCCCGCACCCGAATTCGGCCCTCCTATGATTAATTCACCGACCCCGCAGCCAGCGCAGGTGCGGCATCAGGGGGTCGGTGACCGGCTCGATACTCTGGCGCAGGGCGGAACCCACGGCGTCGGACAGGCCGAAGATGGGCGCGATCAACTGCTCGCCTACGCAGGCCCAGACCCGCAGGCTTTCCACCAGGGGCTGGTCCTGCACAGGCAGTCTTGCCTTGAGCGCGGCCAGTTCATCCCGCAGGCGCGCATCACTGAGTTCTGATTCCGGGGCCGCGCAGGCCGAACACAGGGAATCCATGTCCCGGTAGCGGGCCTCGGCGGGCTTGATGGGTGCGAAGTAGGCCTCGATGGCCTCGAACAGCTGGATCACCACACCCTGGTCGGTGCAACGTCCCAGCACCCCTTCCACCGTCTCCAGCCAGACCTGACCGGGGCCGGACAGCAACCTGGCCAGCAGGCGTGCATGGCCATTGCCCGCGGCGTCCAGCTCATTCAACAACGGCTCCAGTTCGGCGAAGCGCGGATGAGGCAACTGTTCGCCGGGCAGTTCATCCGGCAGGGTCTTCAGGAACCCTACCCGGAAGGCAGGTTTACGCTGCCCCCTGGACCACAGGGAAGTGCGCGCGCTGTCGCCGATCAGGCCCGGCTGCAGGACCAAGCGCACGGACTCCACGGTCTTCTGGCTGTCTTCCTCAAAAGGCAGGAACTCCACCAGGAAGTCCGCCAGCACCCTGCCCATCTCCCCTTGCGCCACCTGCTCCCGAGCCAGCATGGCACGGGCATGTTCCGGGGACTGGTCCACCCACCAGGCGTGCCGTGCGATCTCATCGGTGAGTCCTTCCGCATAGACCACGGCGGCCACCGCCTCGGGCTCACCCAGGCGCAGCAGCTTGGCCAGACTGTCGGTGCGGGCGTGACCCATGCGGGTCCAGCGATGCATGAAGCGGGGGTAGCCGTGGGGGGAGCCGAGCACGTGATTGGAGATCAGCTCGCGTACCTGGCGCAGGTACTTCTCCTCCGGACAGTTGGGATTGAGTTGTACCCTGGCCTCACCCCGGGACGTGAGCCCCTGGACCAGTAGCTTGCCCTCGTCGATGCGCAGGGCCTGCAGCTCCTGATTGAGGAGGACGTTGAGACGCAGGCTGTCTTCGGGGCTCAGGTTCATTTCATGGACCTTGCCAGTAGTAAGTGGCTAGTCTCAAGTGGCAAGTGGCAAGGAAAACCACCCTCACCCCGGCCCTCTCCCTGATGGAGAGGGGGAAAACCGGTACAGCCCACTGCCTTTCGCCCCCTCTCCCGCATCGCGGGGGAGGGTTGGGGAGGGGGCCCTTGCCACTTGAAACTAGCCACTCGGGTTCAGTTCAACTGTACCCGCTGCCCCCAGGGCACCGGCGTCTTGCCCTTGACCAGCCATACCACGGGATAGTGCGGCGGCAGCTCCGGGAACGTACCCTGGGCATCGGTGAAATACACCAGCAGGTCCGGCTGGCGGTCGAGGCCCGCGATCCAGTGGAACACGGGGCGAAAATCCGTGCCGCCACCGCCCTTGAAGGACTCGGGCAGGCGCAGGGCCTCCCAGGGCTCGAAGACCCAGGGGCCCTGGGCATTGAGCTGATGGTCGCAGGCGTTCAACGTGACCCGGGCGCGGATCTGGCCCTTGATGGCGTCCACCTCGGTGATGAAGTCGGTCATCTCCTTACCGGACACGGAACCGCTGGTATCCAGCACCACCACCACGTCCAGGTTGTGGCTGCGAAGACTCGGCAGGATGGCGGGTTCGCCGCGCCGGGAGGACGGACGGCTGTAGCTGTAGTCGTCCCGGGCCTGGGCGCTCATGTAGCGGGCCAGCAGCATGCGCCAGGGCAGTTGCGGCTGCAGCAGGTGATCCACCAGCCGCGCCATGTCGCCACTGAGCTTGCCCGCCTGCATGGCCTGCTGGGCGGCACCGGCCAGACGCTGGCGCCACTGCACGGCCAGTTCCTCCCGCTCCTGGTGCCCCAGGGGCGGGGGCGGCTGGTCGCCGCCCTCGTGCTCGTCGGTCTCCCGCTCGGGGCTCTCGCCCTGGTTCTGCCCCTGCCCCGGATCCTGGAACTCATCCTCGTTGCGTTGCTTGCCCTGCCCCTCCCCCGACTCCGGCGGCGGCTGATTGCCCTTGCCGCTGCGCTGTTCCTCGGGACGGTCATAGACATGCTGGTCCAGGGTGGAGTCGTTCTCGTTGTCCTGGATGAAGGGGTAGATCTCCTCGGCGGACATGCCGTTGAAGCTGCGTTCGTAGAGCGTGCCCGGCGGCGGGGTGAAGCCGTCGTTGATGAGGATGGGATTGATGGCGTAGTCGCAGGCGATGTCCCAGAGGTGTTTGACCCGGTGACCGCGACGGGCGAAGTGGCCCAGGGCACAGTGCAGGGCCTCGTGGGCCAGCATGAACTGCACCTCGGCCAGGTTGAGCTTGTCGATGTACTCGGCGTTGTAGTAGAGCTTGCGGGCGTCCACGGCGGTGGTGCGACACCAGTCGCCGGCGGGCTGCAGGGGCAGGCGCAGCACCAGGGCGCCTAGGAAGGGCTTGTCCAGGATCAGGCGCGTGCGCGCCGCGCCCAGCTTGGTCTCCACATCGGGTCTGCTCACGGGGTCGCCCTGCCCGTTCAATTCTCGTAGAGCATCAGGTCCGCCACTTCCGTGGCCCAGCGCCCGAACTCGGGCACCGCGAACAGCGGCTCGCCCAGGGCCCGGTGCATGTCCATGATCATCATCACGCCCATCTCACGCTGGGGGAAGACGCCGGCATAGCTGAGGATGTTGCCCCACACCACCACGGCCTCCTCCGCCTCCCGGGCGCGGATGGCGCGGCCCACCAGGGCAGCGGCCACCGCGTATTGCAGATCGATCTCCCGGGGGGCCGGTAACGGCTCGCCATCCACGATGGCGTCCAGGTCCGGCAGTTCCTCCAGATGCGCCAGGAAGGCAGCCAGCTCGATGCCGGCGGCCTGGCCCACGCAGGCCTGGAGCGCACCGGGGAGCAGTTCCTGATATCCCTCAAACTTCTGCAGCGCCCGGTGGGCGAACTCCCAGGAACGGGGCGAGGGAAAGGCCACCGGGTTGTGGGCGGGATCGAAGTCGAACAGCAGGTCAGGACGAAAGCGGATAAAGGCGATGATGCGGTCATCGATGCCCGCACCGTAGGCCCAGGCGGCCCAGTCGTCCACGTTGAGATCCACCTCGAAGTGGGAGAAGCGGTTGGCCAGGGGCGCGGGCATGGTGTAGGTCACACCCCGATCCCCCTGGCGGTTGCCGGCGGCGAAGATGGCCCAGCCGGGCGGCACCTGGTAGCTCCCCAGGCGCCGGTCCAGGATCAGCTGGTAGGCAGCCGCAGAGACACTGGGCGGCGCGGAGGTGATCTCGTCAAGGAACAGGATGCCGCTGGGCCCATGGCGCTCGGCGTCAGGCAACATGGAGGGGATGGCCCACTCCACCCGGTCACCATCCTTGAAGGGGATCCCGCGCAGGTCCGAGGGCTCCATCTGGGAAAGGCGGATATCAATGAGCGGCACCCCGTGGCGTGCCGCCACCTGGGTGATGATCTGGGATTTGCCCACGCCGGGCGGGCCCCACAGCATCACGGGGGTGTGATGCCCCGACAGGGTGCTTTCGAATTCCCGGTCCAGCACTTGCAGCAACTGCGCAGGTCGCATGACGCTCCTCAGGCAAAATTCTTGATCAAAGCGATGAGACTACCGGAGTGGGTGCCGCATCCGCAAAACCGCATGGGAGAGGGCCGCACTAGCCATTGGGGATAGATGGGGCCGCTGATGAGCAAATCTTCAGCTCTTGGGGTTCGCTACGCTCATCCCAGGCTGCCCGACCTGCCCGTTCACCGGGAGGATCGGGAACGTCCGAGCAGCAGGCCCGCTGCCAACAGACCCAGGCTCAGCAGCACCGCCCCCCAATTGCCCCAGAGGCTAAACGGGGTGCGCCCGCTGCGGGGCTGGGCGCTGGCCGTCAGCACGTGGGCCTCGAACTGGGGCGAGCTGGCAATCAGTTTCCCCCGGTGCCCGATCACAGCGGAGACGCCGGTGTTGGTGGCGCGCAGCATGTCGCGACCGGTCTCCAGCGAGCGCATGCGGGCGATCTCCAGGTGCTGATGGGGTGCAATGGAATCTCCGAACCAGGCATCGTTGCTCACGTTGATGAGCAAGCGGGCTTGGGGCAAGGCCTCGACCACCTGGCCTCCGTAGGCATCCTCGTAACACACCGACATGCCTACCGGCAGATTCCCGATATGCAGCAAGGGCAGATCCCTGCCCGGGGAGAGATCCGACATGGGGATCTCGAGCCAGCCCTCCAGCCACCTGAGCAGGCCGCGCAGGGGCAGGTATTCCCCGAAAGGCACGAGGTGGCGCTTGTGGTAGGCGGCGGGCCGTTCGGTCACGTGCACGATGCTGTTGTACATGTCCTGCGTTTCGAAGTCGTAGACGAAGATGCCGGTGACCAGGGCCCCGCCCGCGGCCTCCACCTCCGTGGCGATCTCCAGGAGCGGTTCATGGATTTCGTGATAAAAGGCGGGAATCGCCGTCTCCGGCCAGAGCACGATATCGGACCCCAGGGCCTGACGGGTCAGCCCGCCATAGAGGTCCAGGGCCTGTTGTGTGCTGTTGGGTCCCCACTTCTCCGCCTGATCCACATTGCCCTGCACCAGGCTCACATCGAGGGCCTGACCCACGGGCTGGGTCCACTCGCTGCGCATCAGGCCATAACCCAGCAGCCACAGCAGCACCACGGCCGCGAGGCCAACGGCCACGGTGCGCAGCCTCGCGCGTACCGTCATCCAGGCCAGCAGCCCCGCCATCAGCACCGCTACCAGGCTCGCGCCATAGGCGCCGAGTACCGGCACGTATCCGGATAATGCTGTGTCCACCTGGGAGCTGCCCAACAGCAGCCAGGGAAAACCGGTGAGAAACCAGCCACGCCACCATTCCCACAACACCCAGGCTGCGGGAAACACCAGCACCAGCGCTAACCCCGGTGCCCGAGGCGCGAAGCGGGCCAGCAGATAACCCAGCAAGGCCGGAAAGACGGCCAGCACCGCCACGAACAGCGCAGTGATCAAGGCCGCCAGGGGTGCGATGGCCGAGCCAAACAGATGCAGGCTGTGATAGATCCAGAAAACCCCCGCCCCGAACATGCCCAGGCCGAACAGGTAGCCCCGCCATGCAGTCCGGCCCGGCGCCTGGCCCCACCACAGCAGGAACAGAGCCCACGGTGCCAGCACCGCAAACACACGCAATTCATAGGGAGCAAAGGCCAGGGTCAGCAGGACACCTGCCAACAGGGCAAGCAGGTCGCCCAGGCGCGGACGGGCATCGAGGAAGGCAATCACCGGGCTCATAGGCTCAGACAGGGTACGTATCCGGGCGCTAGTGTAGCGGAATCGGGGGTGGGACTGGCTTTGTGCGGGGGTGCGGCTGATTTATAACCACGAAGCACACGAAGATCACGAAGAAAAGACGGGGCTCTCGCCAAGACGCAAAGAACGCCAAGGAAACAGTTTAAATAAAACAGGATAACGGACTGCAGCACAGCGGCGAAAACAACCAACCCATATAGGGTTTCTTAGCGTTCTTTGCGTCTTGGCGAGAACCATTCTGAATTTTCTTCGTGGTCTTCGTGTGCTTCGTGGTTCAAAGCTCTCGGTTCACGACACTCAGCCTTCCGAAGACACCTCAGGCGTCTCCTGCAGGCGCATCTCCAGCAGGTGTACACGCCGGTTGTCTGCACGCAGGACACGCACCCGGAAACGGTCGAAGACCAGTTCATCACCGCGCTTGGGCACGTGGCCGAAACGGTTGACCACCAGGCCGCCGATGGTATCGAACTCCTCCTCGCTGTAGTCCGTGGAAAAATACTGATTGAACTCATCGATTGGGGTGAGCGCCTTGACGGTATAACGGCCGCTGGGATGACGCATGATATGGGTGAGGTAATCCTCGATATCGTGCTCGTCATCGATCTCGCCGACGATCTGCTCCAGAACGTCCTCGATGGTCACCAGGCCGGCCACGCCGCCGTACTCGTCCACCACGATGGCCATGTGGTTGCGGCTGTTGCGAAACTCCTTGAGCAGGACGTTCAGCCGCTTGCTCTCGGGCACGAACACCGCGGGGCGCAGCACATCGCGCATGTCGAAATCGTCAGAGTTGCCGTCCAGAAAATAGCGCAGCAGGTCCTTGGCCAGCAGGATGCCCAGCACCTCGTCGCGACTGTCACCCACCACCGGGAAGCGGGAATGTGCCGACTCGGTGATCACCGGCATGATCTCCATGAGCTGGGCATCGCCACGCACCACGTCCATCTGTGCCCGGGGCACCATGATGTCGCGCACCTGCATGTCCGCAACCTGCAGTACACCCTCGATCATGCCCAGGGCATCCGGGTCCAGGATCTCCCGTTGATGGGCACTGCGCAGCAGCTCCACCAGCTGCTCCCGGTCCCGGGGTTCACCGGTGAGGGCCAGGCTCAGGCGTTCCAGCCAGGTACGTAAGGGAGGCTCGTTGCGTTGTTTGTTCATAAGGGCGCTAGTGGCAAGGGGCAAGTGTAAGTAACATCAATGGACATCCTGCCAAACCCATGGCCATGTCTTGTCACTTGGAGCTTGTCTCTTGTATCTGATCCTTTATTCATAGGGATTGTCATAGCCGAGCCGCTCCAGTATCTGTGTTTCAAGGGCTTCCATGCGAGCCGCCTCGGCCTCTTCAATGTGGTCATACCCCTGCAAATGCAACATGCCGTGGATCACCATGTGGGCCCAGTGGGCCGCAAGCGGCTTGCCCTGCTCGACAGCCTCGCGGGCCACCACCGGGGCGCAGATCACCAGATCCCCCAGGTGCCCCTCGTCAAATCCCGGTGGGGCCTCGAAGGGAAAGGACAACACGTTGGTGGCGCCCTGCTTGTGTCGGTAGCTCCCGTTGAGCCCGGCACTCTCCTCCTCGTCCACCACCCGGATCACCACCGCGGCATCCTTGTCGGACGGCCAGGCCGCAACGGCCCACTGTTCCAGCGACCCGGACTCGGGCACGGCATCGGCCGATGAGGCCATCTGGATCTCGGTGTGAAGCGACATGGTGGTCGCTCAGTCTCCCGACCGGATGTCGTCGGCCTCGTAGGCCTCGATGATGCGTTGAACCAGGGGGTGGCGGACCACGTCCCGGGAGGTGAAGAAGGTAAAGCTCACACCCTTCACGTCCTTCAACACCTCGATCACGTGACGCAGACCCGACTGACGGGACTGGGGCAGGTCTGTCTGGGTGACATCGCCGTTGACCACCGCGGTGGAACCGAAACCGATACGGGTGAGGAACATCTTCATCTGCTCGGAGGTGGTGTTCTGGGCCTCGTCCAGGATCACGAAGGCATCATTGAGGGTGCGCCCGCGCATGTAGGCGAGCGGCGCCACCTCGATGACATTGCGCTCCATGAGCTTGGCCACGGTGTCAAAACCCAGCATCTCGTAGAGGGCGTCGTACATGGGACGCAGGTAGGGATCGATCTTCTGGGCCAGGTCCCCGGGCAGGAAACCCAGGCGCTCGCCGGCCTCCACCGCTGGGCGCACCAGCACCAGTCGGCGCACACGGTCGGTCTCCAGTGCCTCCACCGCGGCGGCCACCGCCAGGTAGGTCTTGCCGGTGCCCGCCGGGCCGATACCGAAATTCAGGTCATGGCTGCGGATGTGCTTGAGGTAGCGCATCTGGTTCGCACCCCGCCCCCGAATGATCCCCTTGCGCAGGTTCAGGGACACATCCTCAGCCACCTGTTTTTCAGTCTGCGCCAGCAGACGATCCACGCCGGAATCCTGCAGGTGCAGATGCACCCGCTGGGGGGTGAGGGCCTCGGATGCCGTGGCCCGGTAAAGATCCTTGAGCAGCTCCACCGCCGTCTGGGCCGGGCGCGGGTCGCCGATCACGTTGAACTGGTTGCCTCGGCTGTTGATCTCCACACCCAGGCGCTGCTCCAGCAGACGCAGGTGCTCGTCGAACTGGCCGCACAGGTTGGCAAGACGCACGTTATCCGCCGGGTCCAGGAGAACTTCCAGGGTCACGGGCTGATCGGCAGGGTCGGGGGAGGGATTCAAGAGGTTAGTGGAACCACGCTTGGGGGTGTCTGGGGGTAATTATAGGACGCAGGAGGTTTCAGGATTCAAGATTCGGGCTTTCAGCCCACCCGGGCCACGGCGTCCGGGCTTGAGAATGCCTGCTCCAGCTCGCCGCGCAGGGAGTTGTTCAGGGCCTCGGTGATGCGCACATTCACGAACTGTCCGGCCAGGTGGGGGGGGCCGTCGAAATTCACCACGCGGTTGTTGGCGGTGCGCCCGGCCAGCTGCGCCGGGTCCTTGCGGGACGGCCCTTCCACCAGGATGCGCTCCACGCGCCCCACCATGCGCCGACTGATGGCCTGGGCCATCTGGTTGATGCGTGCCTGAAGGCGGGCCAGGCGGGCCTTTTTCACGTCCAGGGGCACATCGTCCGGCAGGGAGGACGCGGGTGTGCCCGGGCGACGGCTGTAGATGAAGCTGAAGGACTGGTCGAAGCCCACGGACTCGATCAGCGCCATGGTGGCCTCGAAGTCGGCATCGGTCTCCCCGGGGAAACCGATGATGAAATCCGAGGACAGGGAGATATCCGGGCGGGCCTCGCGCAGGCGGCGGATCTTGGACTTGTACTCGATGGCCGTGTGGCCCCGCTTCATGGCGGCGAGTATACGGTCCGAACCGCTCTGCACCGGCAGGTGCACATGGCTCACCAGCTCCGGCACCTCGGCAAAGGCCTGGATCAGGCTGTCGGAGAACTCCACCGGGTGGGAGGTGGTAAAGCGGATGCGCTCGATGCCATCCACGGCGGCCACGTAGTGGATCAGCAGGGCGAGATCCGCTACCTCGCCATCGTGCATGGGGCCGCGGTAGGCATTGACGTTCTGGCCCAGCAGATTGATCTCCCGCACGCCCTGGGCAGCCAGCTTGGCCACCTCGGCCAGCACGTCGTCAAAGGGCCGGCTGATCTCCTCGCCACGGGTATAGGGCACCACGCAGAAAGTGCAGTACTTGGAACAGCCTTCCATGATGGACACGAAGGCCGTGGCCCCCTCGGCCCGGGGCTCGGGAAGACGGTCGAATTTCTCGATCTCGGGGAAGGA